>Ga0207655_1001168_pt1 | contig 25528 bp, 23 predicted proteins | sample KBSM44metaG_FD_184398 | JGI IMG/M metagenome (GOLD analysis project Ga0207655, IMG submission 184398) | Miscanthus rhizosphere microbial communities from Kellogg Biological Station, Michigan, USA - KBS M4-4 metaG (SPAdes) (version 2) | ecosystem: Host-associated > Plants > Roots > Rhizosphere >... | reverse complement strand
GCGAACCCCATAAAGAGGTCTTACCGGTGACACCACTCATGATCACCCTGCTAGTCGTAGCCGGGATCGCACTATTGATCGCCATTGGCTACATGAACCATGTGGTGGAAAACAATAAGCTGGAAAAAGCCCGCACCAAGGTTGAACTCAACGACCGCCTGCGTCGCTGCGGCGAAATCACCGAGACCTTTCCCGGTCAGTTCATGACACCCGCGCTCAAGTTGCTATTGACCCGTCTGGAACTGAACGTCTGCCAGCGCTTGCTCAACCTGGAAAAAACCAGCCCCACGCTCAAGCCACGGATTACCGAGCTGAGTGCCTTGGTTGCCCAAGGCGAATCGATCCCGGTCAACAACCCGCCGGCACCGATCCAGACCGAAGCCAAGGCCAAAGACGTGCGCTTCCTGCTCGAAGCCCTGCATGGCCAGATCACCCGTGCCGCACAGGACGGCTACCTGCCGACCAACGAAGCCAAGCACTGGATCCGCGAGGTCCGCCACATCCTGGTCCTGCTGCACATCGAGTTCTTCAACAACCTCGGCCAGCATGCCCTGCAACAAAACCAGCCAGGCCAGGCCCGCCTGGCCTTCGAACGTGGCGTGCAGTACCTGCGCAAACAGCCGGAGCCCCAGGTCTACAGCGAACAACTCGAGTACCTGGAGAAACTCCTGGCTCGCGCCAACGACCAGGTCATGGACAAGATTGCCCCGGTTGAAGGCGAAGTGAACCAACTGACTGAAGGGCTCAAAGACGTCGAGGCTGATGCCGACTGGAAGAAGAAAGTGATCTACGACTGATCATGCAAATGCTGAAAAGCCACCGGGTCAGGTGGCTTTTTTTTTTGCGTTGGGATTGATGCCCGCCAGAGTCAATAGATCATCCGGACACAGCCCGGGCCTTCGGCAGCTGCTACAGCTTGAAATGCCCCACCATCCCCCTCAACTCACTCCCCAACTGCGCCAGTTCAATACTCGACGCCGCATTGCCCTGCATCGCCAATGAAGACTGATCCGCACTGGCGCGAATGCTCGTGACACTGCGATTGATCTCCTCGGCCACCGAGCTCTGCTCCTCCGCAGCCGCTGCAATCTGCTGGTTCATCTGCTGAATCAGCGACACCGCCGCCGCAATACTCCCCAATGCACTTTCGGTCTGCAACGCATCGCTCACCGCCAGTTTCACCAACTCGCCACTGCTCTGAATCTGCTGCACCGACGATTGCGCCGCCGAGCGCAAGGCACTGACCAGGCGTTCGATTTCCTCGGTCGATTGCTGGGTTCGCCTGGCCAGCGCCCGAACCTCATCGGCCACCACCGCAAAGCCCCGGCCCTGCTCGCCGGCACGCGCCGCCTCGATGGCCGCATTGAGCGCCAACAGGTTGGTCTGCTCGGCAACGCTTTTGATCACGCTGAGCACCGTGCCGATGTTCTGGATTTCTGCACTGAGGCTTTCGATGCTGGAGCTGGCCGAGGTGGCCGAGTCCGCCAGTTGCTCAATTCGCGCCATGCTCTGACGCACCACCTGCTGACCGCTTTCGACCTTGCCGTCGGCCGTCTGCGCCGCCTGGGCGGCCTCCTCCGCGTTACGTGCCACATCGTGCACCGTGGCGGTCATCTGGTTCATCGCAGTGGCGACCTGCTCGGTTTCTTCTTTCTGGCTGCTGACTTCAAGGTTGGTCTGCTCGGTCACCGCCGACAGCGATTGCGCAGAGCTTGCCAGCTGTTCGATACCGGCCTGCAAACCACTGACAATGCTGCTGAGCCCAGCGCCCATTTGCTGCATGGCTTGCATCAACTGGCCGATCTCGTCACGGCGGGTCACCTCAATCGTCGCGCTCAAATCGCCCGCGGCGATCTGCTGGGCGACACGGATCACGCTGCGCAGCGGTGCGACGATCAACCGGGTAATCACCCACGCGGCAATCAGCCCGACCAGCAAGGCCAGTGCCGAGGAGCCGATGATCAACAGCGAGTTCTTTTTCAGCTCTGCCTGCATCGACCGGTCTTCGGCAACGTAAGCCTGATCCACCCGCTCTACCACTTGCGCGGCGCGCTGGTGGAGTTGCTCGGAGACAGTCTTTTCCTGCGCCAACAGGCCGGTGTACTCGGCGAGTTTTTCAGTGAAACTGCCGATATGACCAGACACTTCATTGAGGACCGTCTGGTACCCCTCATCCTTTACGGTAGCTTTCAACTGTTCGGCCTGGGCCAGCGCCTGGTCGGCTTGCTCGATCTTGCCCTGCCCGGCACTGTCGTCGCCCTTGCGGCTCTGATCCAGGCGTACGTGCGCTTCGTTCATGGCCTGCAACATCAGTCGCGAGACCTGGCTGACCTGATTCGCCTGCTCGATGAATTGCGCACCGTCCTTGCCCTCGGACTCCTTCAAGGCATAGGCGCCATCATCGCTAAGCCCGGACTGCAGCACATCCAGGTTATTGGCCACACTGGACACCGACCAACTGGCCATTTCCAGCGCCAGGTCCTTGGCCTGACTCAGTGAAACGAACTCGTCAAAGGCCTTGCGATAAGCCCCCAGAGACTGTTCGACGTCATTCATGACCGGCACGTTGGCTGCGGACTGAGCCTTGAGCTCGGTCGCCAGCGCGATCAACGCGTCCACCCCCGCGTGCAAGGCTTCCACGGTTTTCGGGTCGCCGCGCAAGACGTAGTCCTGCTCAAGCAGACGCACCTTGAGCAAACCGCTGTTGAGCGACGACATCTGCTTGAGCCCGTCGAAGCGATGACTGATGGTTTGCAGGGACCATACGCCAATGGCCGCCACCAGGGCTGTCAACAGCAGCACCAGTACAAACCCGACACCCAGTTTTTTCGCCATACCGAGGTTGGCAAAACGTCCTTGCACGGCCGAAATCATTGCGCTTAGTCCCCTGCCATTATCTGTTGATGCAGATTCGCAACGGGCTTGTGCCAACACAAGTCTCTGGCGTCGGAATAATGGCCAAAAGCTACGCCAGCGTCGTTTTCAGAACGCTTGAGGTCGATCCTCAGGGTCTGTTGACGTTTGGTGACGACCGCGACGGATGCCAACGTTGCGCAGGGCAAGGCGCGAGGAACGTGGTTTGGTTGTTCCAAATAAGTTCCGAGCAACGCAGCCCTGCGCAACGTTGGCTCCGTCCCTTCGGGTTGCGCGCCAACGTGCGCGAGGCTGCGTTGCGGGATTTGCCAAGGGAACAACCATTGGCGGCATCCCGCGCCTTGCCTCGCGCACGTTGGCATCGCAACGCGGCTCGCCACCAAACGTCAACAGACCCTGGCGGTAGCCTGAAAAAATGCCCGAGCACGAGGATCACAGGCATAGGCAACGTTGATGCGCTGCCAGTCATGAGCCTCGCCGGTGGGGCTGAATGCCGTTGCGCATGACAGACGGATGCCGAAGCGTCGCGCCTGAACCTGCACCTGAACGGCGTCGGCCTTGCGCGATCGCGCCCAGATGAACAGGCCACCTGCGGGTTTGCCGAAAACCTCCCATTCCGCGTCTTCAAGCACCTGCAAGGCCGCGTCCCTGTCGGTGCTTAAACGCTGGCGCTGACGCTGCACCAATTTGCGATAGGCACCACTGGCCAATAAAGAAGCCAGCACCGATTCGCTGAACCGTGAAGCACCCATGCTGCTGATCATCTTGACCTCGGCCAGTCGCGCAATGACGTCGGCACCCGCCACGACAAAGCCGACCCGCAACGAACTGCTGAGGGTTTTGGAGTAGCTGCCGACGTAGATCACGTTGTCATCGATACCCAGTGCCGCAAGACGCGTCCCGGGACCGCGGTACAAATCCGCATAGACGTCGTCTTCGATCACCAGTACGCCATGCTTTCTGGCCAGCTGCATTACCTGCCGAGCCACGCCCAAGGTCAAACTGCTGCCGGTGGGGTTGTGATAAAAGCTGTTGATGAACAAGCCACGGGGTTTGTATTTCAGCAACAGTGCCTGGAGTGCTTCGGTGTCGGGTCCGTGAGGCGTTCGTGGGACTTCGATCATGCTGACCCCGTGCAGCCTGAGCAAATCGAACAGCATCGAATAACCGGGGTTCTCCACCACCACGCAATCGCCCGGTTTGAACAACGTGCGCACGATCAGGTCGAGCCCATGACTGGCACCCGCCGTGGTGAGGATTCGACTTTCATCCACCGCGATATCCAGCTGCTTCAGTCGTTTGAGGATCTGTTGGCGCAGGGCAAGCAGGCCCAGCGGTGTGCTGTAGTTGAACAAACCGGCCATATCGGTGCGGCTGACCTGGCGTATGGCATAGCTCAGGTCGTCAGTCTCGCGCCAGCTTTCGGGTAATCCGCCGCAACCCAGCTTCAGATCGCCCGCGACGCCACTCTGCTGCTCAACCCCCTCGAACCAGGAAAAATCCCGTTGCCCGTGAGCGGCAAGCGCCGTTGCCGCGACAAAGAAACCCGCCCCGCTACGCGTGGCCAGCACACCTTGGGCCACTAACCGTTCACAGGCCTCGACAACACTGGATTGGCTGAGCAGATTGATCCGCGCGATTTGCCGCACGGAAGGCAAACGTGTCCCCGGCGACACCTCGCCACGATGAAGCCAGTCGGCCATCGCGTCGACGATTTGCTGCACGACCGGCACCAATGCCTGTCGATCGATTCTCAACTCCATGAGCAAGCAAACTCCTGTCTGTTTTGCGGAAAACAGTTAATCACAGGAGCGCTCGACAAGATGTGCGACAAAACCGCCAAAACCGTCGGTTCTAACCATTTGAAACACAATGCCCGGTGTTTTCACGGAACCGATGGCAGTGTGCGTAATGCTGAGAAACCTGTGGCGAGGGAGCTTGCTCCCGCTTGAGTGCGTAGCACTCACAAAAACCGGCAATGGTTGTCAGATTTTTGGTGCCGCTACGCAGTCCAGCGTGAGCAAGCTCCCTCGCCACAAAAGCAGGTATATCGAAACGCCTGATTAAAACGCCGTAACCCCACCATCCACCGCCAGCGAATGACCGGTGGTGAACGCCGCGCCGTCGCTGCACAGGTACAGCACCGCGCTGGCAATCTCCTCGACCTTGCCGATACGTCCGACCGGGTGCATTGCATTGGCGAACTCGCCCTTCTTCGGGTCCGCTTCATAGGCCCGACGGAACATATCGGTGTCGATCACCGCCGGGCACACCGCATTCACGCGAATCTTTTTCTTGGCGTATTCGATGGCCGCCGATTTGGTCAGGCCGATCACCGCATGTTTGGAGGCGGCGTAGATGCTCATCTTCGGCGCAGCCCCCAGGCCGGCGACCGAAGCGGTATTGACGATCGCGCCGCCGCCCTGGGCCAGCAGCAATGGCAACTGGTACTTCATGCACAGCCAGACGCCTTTGACGTTGACGCCCATGATCGCGTCGAACTCATCGAGCGTGCCCTCGGCCAGTTTGCCTTTCTCGATTTCGATGCCGGCATTGTTGAAGGCATAGTCGAGACGGCCGTAGGCATTCACGACCTCGTCCATCAGATTTTTTACATCGCTTTCCACAGTGACACTGCAGCGCACGAAGGTCGCGTCACCGCCGGCAGCGCGAATCAGCGCCACAGTGCCTTCACCACCGGCCACGTCCAGATCGGCCACCACCACTTTCAACCCTTCGGCGGCGAACGCCAAAGCGGTTGCGCGGCCAATCCCATTGGCCGCGCCCGTCACAACGGCGACCTGGCCGGAAAACGTCATGCTCATTGTTATGTCCTCGAAGAGAAGAATGTGGGGAGTCACGTGTTTTCAGTTAGCCACAGCGCCTTGTGACACGGCAGCACTATCAGAAGGCCGGTTGGGCGCCCATGAGTGGCAGTGATGGAACTGTTGCACTGACTATCACTGCACTGGATCGATGTGCATTCGCCGTGTCAGCCAACCTTGCAGCATCGTCCATGAAGGTCTATCAACAAGGCTTCATTCACCTTGAGTGCCTGTCATGACTACCCAGACCAATCGCCAGTTCCTGCTCGCCAAACGTCCCGTGGGGCCAGCTACCCGCGAGACGTTCACCTATCAAGAAGTACCAGTCGGTGAGCCTGCGGCAGGTCAGATCCTGGTCAAGAACGAATACCTGTCCCTGGACCCGGCCATGCGTGGCTGGATGAACGAGGGCAAGTCCTACATCCCGCCGGTCGGCATTGGTGAAGTGATGCGTGCATTGGGCGTAGGCAAAGTCATCGCCTCGAACAATCCGGGCTTTGCCGTGGGGGACTACGTCAACGGTGCCTTGGGTGTGCAGGATTACTTCCTTGGCGAGCCGCGAGGTTTCTACAAGGTCGATCCGAAACTGGCGCCGCTGCCGCGTTATTTATCCGCGCTGGGCATGACCGGAATGACCGCCTACTTCGCTCTGCTCGATGTCGGCGCGCCGAAAGCCGGCGACACCGTGGTGTTGTCGGGCGCGGCCGGTGCGGTGGGCAGCATCGCCGGGCAAATCGCCAAGATCAAAGGTTGCCGGGTGGTCGGCATCGCCGGCGGCGCGGACAAGTGCAAGTTCCTGATCGATGAGCTGGGTTTTGACGGTGCCATCGATTACAAGAACGAAGACGTGATCGCCGGCCTCAAGCGTGAATGCCCGAAAGGCGTCGACGTGTATTTCGATAACGTCGGCGGCGATATTCTCGACGCCGTGCTGAGCCGCCTGAACATGAAGGCACGGGTGGTGATTTGCGGTGCCATCAGCCAGTACAACAACAAGGAAGCGGTCAAAGGCCCGGCCAACTACCTGGCCTTGCTGGTCAACCGCGCGCGGATGGAAGGCTTCGTGGTGATGGATTACGCCGCACAGTTCGCCGCTGCCGGGCAGGAAATGGCCGGCTGGATGGCCAAGGGGCAGCTCAAGAGCAAGGAAGACATCGTCGAGGGACTGGAAACATTCCCGGAGACGCTGATGAAGTTGTTCAGCGGCGAGAATTTCGGGAAGTTGGTGTTGAAGGTATAAAAGCTTCGCGGGCAAGTCGGATCGCCGCACCGCTCGCTCCTACAGGAGCGAGGCTTGCCCGCGAATCGGCGCTTTAAGCGATTTCTGCGACGACCGCCGCCAACGCCTTGGCCGGATCCGCCGCCTGGCTGATCGGACGGCCGATCACCAGGTAATCGGAACCGGCATCCAGCGCCTGACGCGGCGTCAGGATGCGGCGCTGATCGTCCAGGGCACTGCCCGCCGGACGAATCCCCGGCGTCACCAGTTGCAACGACGGGTGGGCGGCTTTCAAGGCCTGGGCTTCCTGGGCCGAGCAGACCAGACCGTCCATCCCGGCCTTTTCCGCCAGCGCGGCCAGGCGCAGCACCTGCTCCTGCGGCTCGATGTCCAGGCCAATACCCGCCAGATCCTCACGCTCCATGCTGGTCAGCACGGTCACGCCGATCAACAGCGGTTTCGGGCCGCTGCGCTGATCGAGCACTTCGCGGCAGGCGGCCATCATGCGCAGGCCGCCGGAGCAGTGCACATTGACCATCCATACGCCCATTTCCGCAGCCGCCTTGACGGCCATGGCGGTGGTGTTCGGAATGTCGTGGAACTTGAGGTCCAGGAACACTTCGAAACCCTTGTCGCGCAAGGTGCCGACGATTTCCGAAGCGCAACTGGTAAACAGTTCTTTACCGACTTTGACCCGGCACAGTTTCGGGTCCAGTTGATCGGCCAGCTTCAGTGCGGCGTCACGGGTGGGGAAATCCAGGGCGACGATGATAGGCGTCTGGCAGGCGGACATGAGTGGGCTCTCAGGCAAGTCGAAATCGGCGCGCATTGTAGCGGAACCAGCGCCGCTGCGGGACCCGATGATCGGTAATTCGTCGTCGCGGCTCAGGCAAGACTAGCTGCTGCGGCAATTGTGTCGACCCCGATACACACACGACACGCCCACAACACCCTTCAACGCTACCCTCGTCAGCCGCAACAAGCCCTACAGCACTTCCCGCCTCACGGCCGGACGCCTATGCTGAAGCCACAACCTCGCAGCCTATCTTTGTGGTTGGCAGCCTACCTGGCAGATGAACGCACGCATGCACAACTCCCCAGCACCTCTGAACGACGATCAAAAAGCGCCGGCCGATGACAAACGCTGGAGCATTCGCGCCCTGATCGTCGACGATGACGTTCCGATCCGCGAACTGATGATCGACTACCTGGCCCGTTTCAATATCCACGCCAGCGGCGTCTCCGATGGCGCCGCCATGCGTCAGGCGCTGCAAGCCGAGCATTTCGATGTGGTGGTGCTCGATCTGATGTTGCCGGGTGAAGATGGTTTGTCGCTGTGCCGCTGGCTGCGCGCCGAATCGGACATCCCGATTCTGATGCTCACCGCCCGCTGCGAACCCACCGACCGGATCATCGGCCTGGAACTGGGCGCCGACGACTACATGGCCAAGCCGTTCGAGCCGCGGGAACTGGTTGCGCGGATTCAGACCATTCTGCGTCGGGTGCGCGACGACCGTACTGAACAGCGTGCGAATATTCGCTTCGACAACTGGCGATTGAACAGCGTGTTGCGCCAGTTGATCGCCGCCGATGGCCTGGTGGTGCCGCTGTCCAACGCCGAATTCCGTTTGCTTTGGGTGTTCATCGAACGGCCGCGCCGGGTGCTCAGCCGCGAACAACTGCTGGACGCGGCGCGCGGTCGCTCGATCGAAGCGTTTGATCGCAGCATCGATCTGTTGGTGTCGCGCCTGCGCCAGAAACTGGGCGACGACCCGAAAGCCCCGCAATTGATCAAGACCGTTCGCGGTGAGGGTTATCTGTTCGACGCACGAGACATCAGCTGATGCGTGCGCGCTTCGATACGCTGTTCGGCCGCCTGTTCGGCGTGCTGTTGGTGGCGATCGTACTGGCGCACTTGTTAGCTTTTTTATGGTTCAAACATTACGGGCCGCCCCCGCCTCCCCCACCGCCACCGGGTTTTTCCGAGCGCTTCGACGGCCCTCCCCCACCAATGGACCCGCGTTTCGGCAATCGACCACCGCGGCCATGGTTCGGCGGGCCGCTGGTGCCACTGACCTTTCAGTTTGTCTCGCTGATCATCGCCGCCTGGTACGGCGCCAAGCTATTGACCCGCCCGATTCAACGCCTGAGCGACGCCGCCGAGCGCCTGAGTGAAAATCTCGACAGTCCGCCGCTGGATGAGTCCGGCCCACGGGAAGCGCGGCAAGCGGCGCACACTTTCAACCTGATGCAGAAACGCATTCTTGAACAAATGCAGCAACGTTCGCGCATGCTCGGCGCGGTGTCCCATGACCTGCGCACACCGCTGTCGCGGCTCAAGCTGCGGCTGGAACAAATCGACGATGAGAAGCTGCAAGGCCAAATGCGTCAGGACCTGGACGACATGATCGGCATGCTCGATTCCACCCTCACCTACCTGCACGAACAGCGCACCAGCGAGGCGCCACAATGGATGGACGTGCAGGCGCTGGTGGAGTCCCTGAGCGAAAACGCCCAGGACCAGGGCGCCGACGTCCAGGCCCGCGGCCGTTGCGCCCCGCTGCAGGTCCAACCGATGGCTTTGCGCTCGTGCATCAACAACCTGCTGGACAACGCCTTGCGTTATGCCGGGGACGCGCTGATCACGCTTGAGGACAGTCGCGAACAACTGGTGATCCGGGTCATTGACCATGGCCCGGGTATCGCGGCGGAAAAACGTGAAGCGGTGTTTGAACCGTTCTTTCGCCTGGAAGGTTCGCGTAATCGCAACTCCGGCGGCGTCGGCCTGGGCATGACCATCGCCCGGGAAGCCGCGGAGCGTTTGGGCGGGCAGTTGAGCCTGGAAGAAACGCCCGGCGGTGGTCTGACCGCCGTCATCCGCCTGCCCCGCGTCTAAGCCCGCACCCACAGGATCCGGGTCTGACTGGATAAGTTGTGTGTACCCATCGGTACAAATCCCACATACCCACGACAACTTGCCCCTTGAGGCTGCATAAGCCGGTGCACCCACCGGTTTCCCATTCCAAGGAGTGAGCACAATGATCGGTAGTGTCAGCAGCTACACGAGCTATACCAGCACCAGCAGTACCGCCACCAACAGCGCCCGTAGCCAGCAATTCCAGAAAGAACTGCTCGCCAAACTCGACAACAACAGCGACGGTGCGGTGGATCAGGATGAGCTCAAGAGCGCCCTGTCGCAGAAAAACGACGATGGTCTGCTGGTCAGCCTGAGCAAGAACTTCAGCGATCTGGACAGCGACAAAAGCGGCAGCCTGAGCAGCGAAGAGATGGCCGCGATGGCCCCTCCGACGCCACCGCCGCACGATCAGGCACCGAACACCGAGCTGGCCGATGCGCTGATCAGCGCTTTGGACAAAGACGGCGACGGCGCCATCAACAGCGATGAGCTGAGCAATGGCCTGACCAGTGCCGGCAGCACGGCCGACAGCTCGAAAATCTTCTCGGCCCTGGACAAGAATGAAGACGGCACCGTCAGCCAGGACGAACTCGCCGCCAGCCTGACCCCGCCGCCGCCACCTCAGCAGATGTCCAGCGAAGAGCTGTTCAGCCAACTCGATACCGACAGCGATGGCAGTGTCACGGCCACGGAACTGAGCAGCGCGTTGCAGGCGAGCGACAGCACTTCATCGACCGCCACCGACACCAGCGCCGCGTTGCTCAAAGTACTCGATAGCGACAGCAGCGGTGGCGTCAGCAACGATGAACTGAAAGCCGTCCTGCAAGCCGGCCGCGAGCAGAACTCCGACAGCTCCACCCATCAGTTCAACGTGACCGAAGCCCTGAACAAAATGATCGCCAACCTGAGCAAGCAGTATTCGCTCGACAACGTGGCGACCGTGGGCAAACACCTGAACGTAGCGACCTGAGTCAAAAAACTTCGCGGCCCTAAGACCCAACAAAAAACTTAGGGCCGGCGATCTTCAACCCGAGCCTGGCTCTTGCTCCAATCGGTCAACAGGCTGTAAGCCACGGCCAACAACGTCGGGCCAATGAACAGACCGATAAACCCGAACGCAATCAACCCGCCAAACACCCCCAGCAGCACAATCACCAACGGCAAATTCCCGCCCCGGCTGATCAGGTACGGCTTAAGCACGTTGTCGACCCCGCTGATAATGAACATGCCCCAGATCCCGAGGAACACCGCCATTCCGTACTCACCCTTCCAGGCCAGCCACGCCGTGGCCGGAATCCACACCAACGGCGGCCCCATCGGAATCAGGCTCAGCAAAAACGTCACAATCCCCAACACCAACGCCCCAGGCACGCCGGCAATCAGGAAGCCGATCAACGCCAGCACCGCCTGCGCCGCCGCTGTGCCGATCACCCCGTTGACCACCCGTTGCACGGTGCCCGCCACCAATTCGATGTAATACCCGGCGCGGTCACCGATCAACCGCTCCAGCAACCCATGGACAAATACCGCCAACCTTGGCCCGTCCCGGTAGAAAAAGAATACGAAGACAATACTTAGCGTCAGCTCGAGAATCCCGCCGCCAATCTGCGCACTGCGCGCCAGCAACCAGTTGCCGACCTGCCCCAGATACGGCTTGATCGCTAGCATCATCGCCGCGCCCTGCTGATCGATACTGTTCCAGATTCCTACCAACCGCTCGCCGACCAGGGGAATACTGCCTACCCAGACCGGTGCTTCGGGCAGACCATCGACTTGCACATCCTTGATGAACGCCGTGGCATCGCGCACGTGGTCCGCCAGGTTGAACCCCAGCCACACCAGCGGTGCCGCCACCAGCAGCATCCAGCCAAGCGTCAGTAACAGCGCCGCCAGGGATTCACGACCATTGAGCCAACGGGTCAACAGACGCATCAACGGCCAACTGGCAAACGCCAGCACCGCCCCCCAGAACAGCGCCGACCAGAACGGCGCCATTACCCATAAACTCGCGCCAAACAGCACCAGCAGCAGGATCTGCACCAACAGCCGATCGTTATTGACCATGTAAGATCCCGAAAAAAGTCAGCCCGCAAAGAGTAGGCAAATGCGCAGACGCATTCGCCAAATGAAGCTTATCGCAACAGTTCGAAGTGCAGGCCAGAGCCTTCGACGCTGCCGGTTTCCATCCGCGCCGTGCGCACGCCCTGGCCGATCAACGCCTGGCGCCAGGCTTCGGCACTGGGCCCGGAAACGCTGACTCGCAGTGTGGTGTCCAGGTTCAGGCCTCGGGAAATCAAACGCAGCCAGGTGTCGTCAGGGTCGCCGTCGAGTTTGGGGAAATCGAGTTTCCCGGTGCTTTTGAGCTGGCGCAGCAACGTCGCGGACGTCGGCAGCAAATCACCCAACGGCGCCGAGGCATCGAACTGTTCGACGTGCAGATAAGCCCTGCGATTACCGCGAGTGATGCTGTAAAGCGCCACCAGGGTGTTTTCTTGGGGGGCCGCCAGACGCAGCAGCAAATAAGCCTGCTGATTATCGGCGCCATAGAGCTTGGCGTTACCGAAGACTTCATTGGCCCACAGACTGCTTTCGCCACAATCCCGGGCCTGACACCAGAACAACAGCTCGGCGCCCTGCTTCTGCAATGCTTCGCGGGCGGCGGTGAAGGCATCGGTGGAGGAGTGCTCCGGTGGCAATTCGTAGGTGACCGAGGTGGTTTGACCGCGAGCGGTGACCTGGCCGTCGAAACGCAATTGGCCGCTGATCTTGCGGATTGAACCCAGCGGGTAAATCCGCTCGAGTTCCACCGTCGGGCGATAGTCGACGATCTGCGCATCGGTTATGCGCGGCACGATAGGCAGGTCCTGACTGCCAGGAATGTCAGCGGCCAATAACCAGGGACTGAAACTGCACAGCGCCAGCAGAGTGAGTGAACGCATGGATAGGTTCATCGGATCAACATGGCCTGGGCACCCTTGATGACACTGGCATCATCGATGCGCTCCGGCACCCGCAAACCGCGCTGCACCGCAGGGCGTGCTTCCATGGCGGCCAGCCAGCGTTGCAAGGCAGGCAAGCCGTCCACCGAGACACCGGACCAGTCATGACCGCGGACCCACGGAAAGGTCGCGATATCGGCGATGCTGTACTCGCCCGCCAGGAATTCCACGGTTTGCAGACGTGTGTCTAGCACTTCATACAAGCGTCGGGTTTCATGTTGATAGCGATCGATGGCGCCCTGGAGCTTTTCCGGGAAGTAGCGGAAAAATACGTTGGCCTGGCCCTGCATCGGGCCGATGCCGCCCATCTGGAACATCAACCACTGCAACACCACCGAGCGCCCTTTCGGATCCTGGGGCAGCAGTTTGCCGGTCATCTCGGCGAGGTAAATCAGAATCGCGCCGGACTCGAACACGGCGAAATCGCCATTGGCGCGGTCGACAATCGCCGGAATCCGGCCATTGGGGTTGATCTTGAGGAACTCCTCGGACTTCTGTTCCTTTTTGTCGAAACTCAAGGCATGCACCGTGTAGGGCAGGCTGAGTTCCTCGAGCACGATAGAGACCTTGTGGCCATTCGGGGTCGCTGCGGTGTACAGATCTATCATGGTTGTCTCCCATTTCAACCCGCCCAGCCTCGACAGTTGCCCGACGCAAGTCAAGGAACGGCGAAGAACCGATTGAAACAGTCTGCGACAAGACCGGCACCGGGTTCGTCATTGAGGTGCAAGTGATGGCCGCCAGGCAACTGTTCATGGCTAAAGGGTAGACGTTCCAGCAACTCGGGATGTTTGGCGAGCATGCCGTCAGCCGCGACCACCAGGTGTGCAGGACAACTGATGCGCTGGACGAAAGCCATCGCCTGCTCAGTGGTCAGACGCAGCGGCGACGGTAGCGTCAGGCGGTTGTCGGTGCGCCAGGTATAACCGCCCGGCACCGGCATCAAGCCGCGCTGGGCCAGCAGTTCGGCGGCTTCGCGACTGACCGCCACCAAGCCTTTCATGCGCGCTTCGATGGCCCGGTCGAGGGTGTTGTAGACCGGTTTGCGTTTTTCCCGCAGATCCAGCTGTGCTTGCAGGGCCATGCCCATGCGTTCGGCGGCGTTTTCGCCTTTGTCTGTAGGAGGAATGATGCCGTCGATCAACCCCAGGTGAGTCACCCGCTCCGGCAACGACCCGGCCAGCACCAGCGAGACGATCGCCCCCAGGGAATGCCCCAGCAGCGCAAAACGTTTCCATCCCAACTGCTCGGCCACTTGCAGCACGTCGTGGGCGTAGTCCCACAGCGCGTAACCGGCGCCGCTCGGCCGATGCCCCGAGTGACCGTGCCCGGCCATGTCCAGCGCGATGATGCGCAAGCCGTTGAGCTTCGGCGCCAACCGGGCAAAGCTGTTGGCGTTGTCCAGCCAGCCATGCAAGGCAATCACCGGCAAACCGTCCTCGGGACCGAACAGGTGCGCCGCCAACTCGATATGCGGCAGGCTCAGGCGAACTTCTTCAACAACGCTGCTCATGCGCAATCCTGTTGGCGGCGACTGTCCCAGCGACTGAACAGATTCTTCAGCAGCGTGGCCGTGTCTTGTGGACGTTCGAGGGGAAACATGTGGCCACCGGGCAGGGTCAAGGACTCGCCCAGCGGCATGCGCCCGACGGATCGGGCGTGATGACGCATCACCACGCGGCTCTTGTGCCCGCGAACTACTGCCAGCGGCACTTTCAACTGTCGCGCGCGGCCAGGGCTGGTGTGCGGTACACCGCGGTAGATGCTGATTTCCGTGGCCGGGTCGAAACGCAGGCGCAGCTTGTCGCCGACCTTTTGCAAACCATGTTGAAGATAGGCTTCGAAGCATTCCGGGTCGAAGCCACGAAACAGGGTTTTACCGGCGAAATACAGGCGGGCCGCTTCCAGATCGGCGAACTCTTCCCGTCGTCCCAACGTGCGACCGGCCGGGGTCAGGCGATCGATGAAACCAAAGCGTTTGGCGGCACGGATCACCCATTGATCGGTGCGGGTCAGCACCGGTGAGTCGAGCATGACCACGCCGCGATACAACTCAGGGCAACGCAACGCGGCGTGAAGGTGCAGCACGCCGCCGAAAGAGTGGCCGACGCCCCAGACCGGCTCCGGCTGCTGCTGGAGGTGATGAATCAGCTCATCCACCAGATTGCTCCAGTTGTCGTCCGCCGGAAAACGCGGGTCATGGGCGTGCTGCTCCAGATGCGCCACCTGGTACTCGGGCGCCAGCGCCGCGAACAACTTGCTGTAGGTCCCCGAAGGAAAGCCATTGGCGTGGGCGAAAAATATCTGTTGCGACATACCGGCAGATCCATGTGCGAAAAACAGACGTTGATTGTCCGTAAGACGGCGTCCTACAGCAATGACCGTAACTGACAGGAATGATGACAGTCGGGTCAGGGCTATAGGGATGCAGAAGAATAGACCGCCCCTTTGTAGCAGCTGCCGAAGGCTGCGTTCGGCTGCGCAACAGTCGTTAGACCATTCACCGCGGTGTTTCAGGAAGATTGAGATGGCAGGATTTACGACTGCTGCGCAGCCGAACGCAGGCTTCGCCAGCTGCTACACAGAACATGTCGAAACTCATCGCGCCGGCGGTTTCTCCCCCAACGGCACCACCGCCATGGTCAGGCGCGACACACAACTGGCCTTGCCCTCATCACTGGTCAAGCGAATATCCCAGACATGGGTGGTGCGCCCGATGTGAATCGCCTTGGCCACCGCCGTCACCCGCCCGCTGCGCAGACCGCGCAAATGGTTGGCGTTGATTTCCAGGCCCACGCAATAAAACTTGCCGGCGTCGATGCACAGGAAACTGGCCATCGAGCCAACGGTTTCGGCCAGCACCACCGAGGCGCCGCCGTGCAGCAAGCCATAAGGCTGGTGCGTACGGTGGTCGATGACCATGCTCGCGGTCAGGGACTCGTCATCGAAGGCTTCAAAGCGAATATCCAGCACTTCGCCGATGGTGTTTTTCTGGATAGCGTTCAACTGCTCGATGTTGGGAGTGGTGCGCCACAGACTCATCGTTGCGTTCCTTTGTTGGTGTTGTTCGTGACTCAATCCTGCCACAGCACCGCCTCGCTGCGCGCGCTCCATTCTTCGAAGCGCGCACCGTAAGCCGCTTCAATCATGTTGCGCTTGATCTTCAGGGTCGGTGTCAGGAAGCCGTTTTCCACCGCCCAACTGTCCTTGACCACCACCAGCCGATGCAAGCGTTCATGCCGGTCGAGGACGCCGTTGACCTCCTCCAGCAGTTGTTCCAGGCTTGAATGCAAACCCGCCCTCGCCGTCCCGCTGGCGTCCTGCTGACCGACCGCCGACAACACGCACAACCCCAGTGGCGCGCTCAAGCCATCGCCGACCACGCACACTTGTTCGATCCGCGAATGCACCGCCAGACGATTCTCGATCGGCGCCGGGGCCACGTATTTGCCTTTGCTGGTCTTGAAGATTTCCTTCAGGCGCCCGGTCAGGCGCAGGTTGCCCTCGGCGTCTTCCTCGCCCTTGTCACCGGTGCGCAGGAAGCCGTCCTCGGTGAGGGTTTCGGCGGTTTTCAAAGGCTCCTTGAAATAGCCGAGCATGGTCGCGCCGCTACGCACCAGCACTTCACCTGATGGCTCAACCCGTACTTCGACCTCCGGGCATGGCTTGCCGATCCAGCCGGGTTTGTTTTGACCGGGCAGGCCGATGTGGGAGTAACCGCAGCTTTCGGTCATGCCGTACACCTCCAGCACGTCCAGCCCCAGTTTTCGATACCAATCCAACAAGGTCTGCGGCACTGGCGCCGCGCCGGACAAGGCGATGCGCAAAGCGTCCAGCCCCAGCCCGGCGAGGACTTTGTGCCCTACCCGTTTGCCGATGAAAGGCAGGCCGAGCAGGAAGTCGAGGCGTTTTGCCGGGATCTTGCCGTACACGCCCATCTGGAATTTGGTCCAGATGCGTGGCACGCCGAACAGCGCGGTCGGTCGGGCACGCTGCAAATCGGTGAGGAAGGTGTCGAGGCTCTCGGCGAAAAACACCGTTTGCCCGGTGTAGATCGCTGCCAGCTCGACGAACATCCGCTCGGCGACATGGCACAGCGGCAGGTAGGACAGCAGGCGATCCGACTCATTCAGGCCAAACAACCGGGTGCCATGGGTGGTGGCAAATCCCAGCGTGCCGAAACTGTGCATCACGCCTTTGGGCTGGCCCGTGGTGCCAGAGGTGTAAATGATGGTCGCCAGTTGATCGGCGGCGGGTTTGGGGTCGTCCTGAATCGGTGAGCTGCGTTGCAGGTCTGCCCAGCTGAAATCGAAAGTGCCCACCGGGCACAGCGGCAGGCTGATGGTCGGCAGGTCAGGCCTAATCCCGACGGACATGCCCGGCCAGTCATCCAGCTTGCCGATGAACGCCAGTGCAGCTTCAGAATGTTCGAGCACCTGGGCCACGGATTCGGCGGTCAGATTGGGGTACAGCGGCACCGAGACATGCCCGGCCATCCAGATCGCCAGGTCGGCGATGATCCAGTGGGCACAGTTTTTCGAGATCAATGCGATGTGGCTGCCTTGCGGCAATTCACGAGCCCGCAGCCAGTGGGCGGCACAGCGCGCCTGATGACCGACGTCGGCCCAGGTCAGCGTCTCGACCTGGCCGCCCCCTGTCGGCTGAACCAGAAAGCGCTGGCGTGGATGACGGGCTTCGCGCTCGTAGAAGACGTCCAGTGGAAAACGAAAAGCAGCAGACATGCGACTTGCTCCCATATTTCTGGTCTGGAGCAAGCGTAGTCAACCAAGCAAGTGCTTGGTTGACTATTTCACACAAAAATCAGCGTCCTGTGGGAGCTGGTTACGGGGTTTTGATGCCGTTGAGCTTCATCGCCCCAACCAGCAGTTCGTCGCCCTCAAGCTCCGCCAGTCCGGCGGTGCCGACCCGCTCCGGGTCTTGCACGTGACCATGCTGCAAATAGCCCAGCAGGTTACCGACCAGCGGGTTGTGGCTGACCAGCAGTGCGTGATCCACGGAAACCAACTGCTCCGCCACTGCTTGCGGATTATTGTCGGGCGTCAGCCATTCGACGGTGCGAATCTCCGGTGCAAAACCCAGCTCCTTACGCACCAGCATTGCGGTCTCCTGCGCTCGCAGGTAAGGGCTGGCATAAATGGCAGTCAGGTGTTTGCCCTTCAATTTGGCCGCGATGCGCTTCACCTCTTTGCGCCCCTTATCGGTCAGGGCCCGCTCGGAGTCCGGACGGGTACCGTGAGGTTCGGCTTCACCATGACGCAATACCCAGAGTTTCATAGTTTCGGTTCCTCATCTCGGGCCGGATGCGGCGCCGGCGCCACAACATGCGGGGCTTCACCTTCCGGTGTACGCGGCGCCGGCCAGTCGGCGAACGGCCAGGGCTTCTGGTCGCTGTGAAAGCTGCCGAAACGACCGATCTGCGCCAGAAACTGGCTCAGGCTGTCGCCGAAATTCATCAGGCTGGCGCTCGGTGCGCCATATATCAAACGATAGATCAGCTGCACCAGCACCACTGCGCCGAGGATCAATTGCGCCACTTGCCAGACCAGCACATAGACAATCATCCACAGCACCCGCAGCAGGATGGATTCGTACTTGCCTTCTTCTACTTTCGGATCGTTCATGTCTGTCTCGCTCCCTGCTCGTATCGGTTAAGTGCTTAGAAACCACTGGGGGAAATAAAGTCCACGTCGGTTTTCGGTTCGCCACGCATCAACAACCCGATCACCTGATCAAGCGTGCGCCCTTCGAACAGAATCGCGTGCAATCCGGCGACCAGCGGCATATATACACCTACTTCCTGAGCCTTGGCCTTGAGCACCTTGAGGGTATTCACGCCTTCGGCCACTTCGCCCAGACGCGTCACCGCGTCCTCCAGGCTCAAGCCCTGGCCGAGGGCAAACCCGACCTGATAATTGCGGCTTTTCGGCGATGAGCAGGTGACGATCAAATCGCCGACGCCCGCCAGCCCCAGGAACGTCATCGGGTTGGCACCCTGACTGACCGCGAAGCGGGTCATTTCCGCCAGTGCCCGGGTAATCAGCATGCTCTTGGTGTTTTCGCCCATGCCCAAAGCCACCGCCATGCCGGCGATGATGGCGTAAACGTTTTTCAGCGCCCCGCCCAGCTCCACGCCAAAGCGGTCGGCGCTGGCGTATACGCGAAAGGTCCGGCCATGCAGCGCGGCCTGGACCTGCTGGCAAAGGTCTTCGTCTTCGCTGGCAACCACCGTGGCGGTCAGCGCGTGCTCGGCGATTTCACGGGCCAGGTTCGGCCCGGACAGCACGCCGATGCGCGCTTGCGGGGCGATGTCTTCAAGAATCTGGCTCATAAGCTTGAACGTATGGGCTTCGATGCCTTTGGTCAGGCTCACCAGCATTTTGCCGCTCAAAAGCTGAGCGTAAGGCGCCAGCACCGAGCGCAGCGCGCTGGAGGGCAACGCGACGAAGCACAGGTCGCAGGCTTCCAGCGTGGCTTGCAGGTCTGTGACTGCCTCCACCGCCGGAAGAATCTTGATGCCTTTGAGGTAACGCGGGTTCTCGCGATTGACCCGAATGGCCTCGGCCTGCTCGGGGTCACGCATCCACAGCCGCACCTGATGCCCGTTCTCGGCCAGCAGATTAGCCACGGCGGTACCAAAACTTCCGCCTCCCAGGACCGCAATTGGGCGCTGTTCAGTCATATGCAATCCGTTAATCCATACCAGTGGCGATGCCCGCATTATACGGAGCGGCCCAGTCGCGGCCAGCCCCGACATCAATTACCGGCACTTGTAGGAAGAAGACCAAGAAAACCGAGGAAAATGCCCACAACGTGACTGGAAAAGTCATTGCGCTCGGTTAACATGCGCGCCAATTAATCGCTATCAAGGCCGTGCCGTGTCTTTTGGCTCTCCCTCTCCTCGCTCGCCACTGGTACTGGCGCTGATGTTCAGCTCGCCATTGCTGGCCGACGACCTGTTCCTGGACAACGATCCGTTGCCGCAAGTGCTCACCGCGACGCGCCTGAAGCAGTCGCCGGCGGCCGTGCCGGGCAGCATGACGGTGATCGACAGCGAACTGATCAACGCCAGCGGCGCGCGGGACATCAGCGAGTTGCTGCGGCTGGTACCGGGGATGATGGTCGGCAATATCAGCGGCAACCAGGCAGCGGTGAACTACCATGGCACCAACGCCAGCGAAGCGCGGCGCATGCAAGTGCTGATCGACGGCCGCTCGGTGTACCGCGCGGGCCTGGCCACGGTGGACTGGAGTGATATTCCGGTGGCCATGGAAGACATCGAGCGCATCGAGGTTTTCCGTGGCCCGAACACCGTCAGCTACGGCGCCAACGCGCTGATGGCGGTGGTCAATATCATCACCCGCAAACCGGCCGACAGCCACGGCACGCGGCTGAAAATCACCCGAGGCCAACGCGGCATCAACGATTTCTACGCCAGCCAGGGTATGGGCTGGGACAGCGGCGACTTGCGCCTGTCGCTGTCCGGCCAACAAGACGATGGGTTCGACTCGGACCGCACCGGCGCCGATTATCGCGACAACCGTCGTTTGAATCGCTTCAGCCTCGCCGTCAGCCAGACGCTCAATGAGAATCAGAGCATCGATTGGCAACTGAACGCCAAGGACGGGACCAACCAGCGGCCCTATACCTACAGCCCGGTGTTCTCAGGGATTACCGCCGCTGGGAACAATTCCGACGTCATCGCCAAGGACTACGCCGGCTCGCTACGCTGGAACCTGGACATCAACCCTGATCACAGCCTTTATATTCAAGGCTCGGCGCAACACTGGGATCGTCAGCAGACTTGGCGTGCCTGCGATGCCGAGATCTCGTTCAGCCCGGAGCTGACCCAACTTTGGCAGCTCAATCCCAATTACACCGAACGCCTGGCGCGCAACATCGCTCGTTTCACCGGCGCGCCCCCCGGTACAGCGGCAGAACAAGCCCTGGCCAATCAGGTTCTGGCGCAATGGCGGAACGGCGCGAACAAAACGCTGTGCGGCGACATCGACCAGAGTGCCCGAGAGTCGCGCTACGACCTCGAACTGCAAGACACCCTCAGCCTGTCCGACACGCTGCGGCTGGTCAGCGGCATGAACTATCGTTACGACCGGGCCGATTCCGAGACCTACTTCAATGGCACGCTCGACGACACCACCTGGCGGGCGTTCGGCCAACTCGAGTGGCGCGCCACCGAGCACTGGTTGCTGCAAGGCGGGGCGATGTTCGAAGACACGCAATTGACCGGCAGCTCACTGACCCCGCGGCTGGCGGTCAACTATCTGATCAACCCGCGCCACGGTTTGCGCGCAGTGTATTCAGAAGCCGTCCGCTCGCCGGACATGTTCGAGAACAGCGTCAACTGGAGTTACCAGGTGACCAACCTGCAACCCAGTGCCTATGGCCAGACCAGCGCCCGCTATTTCGTCAGGACCCGTGGCCCGGGTGACCTCGAACAGGAACGCATGCGTTCCCGGGAATTGGGCTACAACGGCTACTTCACAGACTGGGGGCTGACGGTCGATGTGAAGCTGTTCTACGACGAAATCAACGGCATGATCAGCGAACCGCTGCGCAACAATCAGTACATTGCCAGCAACTCGAACAGCTCACGATTCTCAGGGACGGAAACCCAACTGGACTGGCGCGTCAGCAGCACCGATCGTCTGCGCCTGACGTACGCCTATGTCGATGCCGAGGCGAGCAACCCGCTGGATGCACAACAAACGGCGCGCAACAGCGGCTCCGCCGGTTGGCTGCGCAACTGGGGCCAGGGCTGGAACAGCGCGCTCTTCTACTATGGCGCCGACGCCCTCAACGGTTACCGCTTCGAACGGGTCGACACCCGCCTCGCCAAACGTATCGGCTTGGGCAAGGCCAATCTGGAGCTGGCCGGGATCCTCCAGCAACGCCTCGACAATCAGCCCACCACTTTCGTCGACAACAACTACGACGAACGCCGGGTGCTCTACTTCAGCGCGGAGCTGGAGTTTTAAGATGCCGTATTGCCTGCCACGGAAGACGCCAACCCTTGGCCGCCTGCTGGCCGGGCTGTGCCTGGTGTTTGCCGGGCTGCTGTGCAATCTGCCGGCCCGGGCCGCCGACATTCTGCTGACCGGCGCCGACGACAGCCCTGGCGTGCAGTCTTTCGTCCAGGCCCTGAGCGAGTTGCGTCCCACCGACAGCGTGCGTTTCCAGCCGGTCGCCAGCTTGCCGGCACCCGGCCAACTGCCTGCGAGCACCCGCCTGATTCTGCTCGACTTGCAAAGCCTCGACTGGCGCCTGCAAGACGCCCAAGGCCCGGCAACGCTGGTGCTGCGCATCAGCCGTCTGCAAGCCCACCAACGCTTTGGCGATGTTTCGCCACCGCACCTGAGCCTGCTCTGGAGCGATCCGCCGCTGGATCGACAATTGCGCCTGACCCGACTCGTCCTGCCCGAGGCTCGACGGGTCGGCGTGCTGTTCGACAGCCACAGCGAATTCCTGCTGAAGGAACTGCATCAGGCAGCCCTGCCCCTGGGTCTTGAAGTGGTCACCGAGCGTTGGGACAACACCAATGACAGTCGCCCGTTGCAGGCCCTGCTGAAAAACAGCGATGTGCTGCTGGGCCTGGATGATCCTGATCTGTACAACCCCAAAACCGTGAAAAACCTGCTGCTCAGCAGCTACGCACGGCAGCTGCCGCTGATCGGTCCCAATGCCGCGTTCGTCAGGGCGGGCAGCCTCGCCAGCACCTACAGCGACCAGAGCGATTGGCTGAAGATTCTCGACGAACTGCTCGACCGCCCCTCCAGCACCTGGCCGCGCACCCTTTATCCGCAGCACTTCAAGGTCTTGAGCAACCCGCAAGTGGCTCGTTCATTAAGCATTGAACCGATGAATGAAGCCTCTGTCGCAACACAGCTGGCCGAAGGAGAACATCGCCCATGACCTTCCATAGCGGTTGGGACATCAATACCCGTACCCAGATCATCAGCCTCGGCCCGGCGCTGCTGCTGACGTTGCTGCTGATCAGTTTTTTCACCTTCGTGCGAATCCAGGACCTGCGCCAGGAACTCAACCACACCGGTCAACTGATCGCCAACCAACTGGCGCCGGCCACCGAATACGGGGTGATCTCGGGTAATAACGACGTGCTCGAGAGTTTGCTCAAAGCCACCCTGGCCACGCCCAATGTGCGTTTTCTGGAGGTTCAGGACCGCACCAACCGGGTTCTGGTGTACGTCGAACAACCGTCGGAAACCCACAATCGTTCGCACCAGGTCGAAGTGTTCCAGGCACCGGTGCGGCTGCAACGCATCGCGCTCAACAATGACTTCTTCCAGAACAGCCGCACCGCCCCCACGAAGCCGGGAGAGGATTACCTGGGCCGGGTGATCGTCGGTCTGTCCAATGACGCCTTCAACCAGCGCCAGCAGGAAATCCTGTTCAAGGCCGGGATCCTGGCCCTGTTCGCCCTGCTGTTTACCTTTCTGCTGGCTCGGCGTCTGGCCAGCAGCCTGTCGCAACCGATCCATGACATCGGCAATGCGGTCAAGGCGATCCAGAAAGGCGACTACAAAACGCCCCTGCCGATTGTCGATGACACCGAACTGGGCGCCCTGTCACAACACATCAACAACCTTGCCCAGGGCCTTGAACAAGCCAGCCGCGAACAGCATCAGGCCATGGCGCAATTGATCCAGACCCGCGAGGAAGCGGAAAAGGCCAACAACGCCAAATCCGATTTCCTGGCGATGATGAGCCATGAGCTGCGCACGCCGATGAATGGCGTGCTGGGCATGCTGCAACTGCTGGAAACCACCGCGATGACCGAGGAACAGATCGAGTACGCCGCGCTGGCTTCTGAATCGACTGAACACCTGCTCAAAGTGATCAACGACATTCTCGACTTCTCGCGCATCGAACGCTCGGAACTGGAGCTGGAGCATATTGCATTCAACCTCGCGGACCTGATCACCAGTTGCGCCCAGTCGTTCCAGCACGGCGCAGTGCAACGTGGGCTTGACCTGCAACTGCAGATCCCCGAGGACATGCGCGCCCTGCAGGTTCAGGGCGACCCGACGCGGATCCGGCAGATCCTGGTCAACCTGGTCGGCAATGCGCTGAAATTCACCGAACGGGGCCGCGTCACGATCGAACCGCAGTGGCAGTCGCTGGATCACGAATTGCTGTGGTTCACCTGCACCGTGCGCGACAGCGGGATCGGCATCCCGGCCGAAAGCCTGGAATTGATGTTCAACGCGTTCCAGCAGGCCGACAGTACTATTTCAAGACGTTACGGTGGCACCGGGCTGGGGCTGCCGATTGCCCGCACTCTGGCAGAACGAATGGGCGGCACCTTGCGTGCTCAAAGCGAAGAAGGCGTCGGCTCGGTGTTCACCCTGGAAATTCCTTTGGCGCTGTATAAGCAGTCGTTGCCGGTGCTGACGCCGCGAGTACATACCGGCAATGGCCACGGCGAAGGTCGCAATGTGTTGCTGGTGGAAGACAACCCGGTCAACCGCACCGTCATTGAAGCAATGTTGCGCAGCCTGGGCTTTACTGTCAGCGTCGTCACCGATGGTGCACAAGCGGTGCGCAGCGCCGAGAGCCTGATTTTCGAAGCGATTCTGATGGATTGCCGACTGCCGGTCATTGACGGCTACGAGGCCACCCGACAGATTCGCCAACTGCCCGGCTGCGCTGACGTGCCGATCATTGCCCTGACGGCCAACGCCTTGCAGGGCGATCGTGAAGCCTGTTTGTCCGCGGGAATGAACGATTACCTGGCCAAGCCCTTTAAACGCACTGATCTGCAGCAAATTCTGCAGCGTTGGGTGCAGTAGTGCAGGCCTTTCGACGATCTGCGACTGGCGTGAAAGACGAAAGTGCGGCAGTCTTAGGCACCCGAACAGGCCCTAAAAGGGGCTTGAATAATAATTTCAGTGCACAAGTGTACATTCATGTCCTTGGTACTGTGACTTTCACTACAACGCAATAGTCTATGAGTAGGCTGCTGACTCGAGGCATGAACGCTTCGATCGGCCGGGAAGATTCGCCCCCCTGCCGCATGGACTATTGAGGAGCTCGCATGACCAAACAAAACGCCTTTACCCGGGAAGACCTGCTGCGCTGCAGTCGTGGTGAGCTGTTCGGCCCGGGTAACGCGCAACTGCCCGCCCCGAACATGCTGATGGTCGATCGCATCACCCTGATCTCCGAAGAGGGTGGCAAGTACGGCAAAGGTGAATTGGTCGCCGAGCTGGATATCACTCCAGACCTGTGGTTCTTCGCCTGCCACTTCGAAGGTGATCCGGTGATGCCGGGCTGCCTGGGCCTCGATGCCATGTGGCAACTGGTCGGTTTCTTCCTCGGCTGGCAAGGCCTGCCGGGCCGCGGTCGCGCCCTGGGTTCGGGCGAAGTGAAATTCTTTGGCCAGGTACTGCCGACCGCCAAGAAAGTCACCTATAACATCCATATCAAACGCGTCCTCAAAGGCAAACTGAACATGGCCATCGCCGATGGTTCCGTGACTGTCGACGGCCGCGAAATCTATACCGCCGAAGGCCTTCGGGTCGGCGTTTTCACCTCCACTGACAACTTCTAAGGGTTATCCGCATGCGCCGCGTCGTTATCACTGGTCTGGGCATCGTTTCGTGCCTGGGCAATGACAAAGAGACCGTCTCCGCTAACC
>Ga0207655_1001165_pt1 | contig 25547 bp, 22 predicted proteins | sample KBSM44metaG_FD_184398 | JGI IMG/M metagenome (GOLD analysis project Ga0207655, IMG submission 184398) | Miscanthus rhizosphere microbial communities from Kellogg Biological Station, Michigan, USA - KBS M4-4 metaG (SPAdes) (version 2) | ecosystem: Host-associated > Plants > Roots > Rhizosphere >... | reverse complement strand
CGCACTTTGCGCAGCCAGTCGCGATCGGTTCCCGCATCCAGGCAGAGCTGTTGCTTAATTGCCGGGTTCACGAAAATCCGCGTAACGTCGTTATCTTCCGCCGCCAGCTTGATCATGCTGGACACATCACGCGTCCAGAGCGACGGCACCACGTTTTTACCGTCGCGCGCCACCAGATCCAGCGCCTGCGGTTTCAGCAGCTGTGCTGAACTCCAGCGCGCTTTCGGCAGCTGCAGGAAGATATCTACATCCAGTCCTGACTGGTGGCTGGCGTGTCCGCCGTTGAAGCGGCCGCCGGCAGGCATGCCCATGTCGCCAATCAGCATCGTGCCCAGCCCCAGGTTATGCACCTGATTCCCAAGGCGCTGAATAAACAGCACCAGGTCAGGGTGGCCGAAGTAACGGCGCTGGTCGGTGCGCATCACCTGATAGGTATCCGACTGCAGCGGAAGCGCTTGCGCGCCCACGATACAGCCGTTCGAGAACGCGCCGATGGACTGCGCGCTTCCCGCCACAGGATGGGTGATTTTCTGCCACGGCGTGGCGGCCAGGCTGGCTCCACTGGCGAGCAGCGCCAGCAGAGCAATTGCGGTTTTTTTCATGTTTACCAGCGTGGAATGGTGGTCGTCACATCCGCATTCTGCGCGCGCTGGCGCAGGAAGTGATCCATCAGCACGATCGCCAGCATCGCTTCTGCGATCGGCACCGCGCGGATCCCCACGCACGGATCGTGACGTCCTTTGGTGATCATCTCAACTTCGTCGCCATCGCGGTTAATCGTGTGGCCCGGCACGGTGATGCTGGAGGTTGGCTTCAGCGCGATGTTGGCAATAATCTGCTGCCCGCTGCTGATCCCGCCCAGGATGCCGCCCGCGTGGTTGCTCTGGAAGCCCGCTTTCGTGATTTCGTCACGATTCTGGCTGCCGCGAAGCTGAACCACGTCAAAGCCGTCGCCAATCTCTACGCCCTTCACCGCGTTGATGCTCATCAGCGCGTGGGCGATGTCGGCGTCGAGACGGTCAAATACCGGCTCGCCCCAGCCAGCCGGGACGCCGTCGGCCACCACGGTGACTTTCGCACCGATGGAGTCGCCCTCTTTTTTCAGGCCGCGCATCAGCTCGTCCAGCGCGTCAATTTTGTCGGCATCGGCGCAGAAGAACGGGTTTTGTTCAACCAGATCCCAGTCTTTGATCGCCAGCGGAATGTCTCCCATCTGGGTCAGGCAGCCGCGAATAACGATGCCAAATTTCTGCTGCAGGTATTTCTTGGCAATCGCCCCTGCCGCCACGCGCATTGCGGTTTCACGCGCGGAAGAGCGCCCGCCGCCGCGATAGTCGCGAAAGCCGTACTTCTGTTCGTAGGTGTAGTCGGCGTGGCCCGGACGGAAGACGTCTTTGATGGCGCCGTAGTCCTGGGAGCGCTGATCGGTATTTTCAATCAGCAGACCAATGCTGGTCCCGGTGGTGCGGCCTTCAAAAACGCCGGAGAGAATTTTAACCTGATCCGGCTCGCGACGCTGCGTGGTGTAGCGAGAGGTCCCAGGGCGACGACGGTCAAGGTCGTGCTGTAAATCGGCTTCGGTCAGCTCGATGCCCGGCGGCACGCCGTCCACGATGCAGCCCAGCGCCAGCCCGTGCGACTCACCGAAAGTGGTCACGCGGAATAATTGTCCAATACTGTTTCCTGCCATCACGGCTCCGCTGTTGTTGTTTGTGTTTGAGCGTTGTGAAACGGGCCGAAGCCCGCTGGATTAATCTTTATAGATGCTGAAGTGTTCGCGCGCGTCGAGAAGCTGCGCTTTGGTCAGCATAAAGACGCCGTCACCGCCGTTGTCGAACTCAAGCCAGGTGAACGGCACATCCGGGTACTGCTCTATCAGATGTACCATGCTGTTGCCCACTTCACAAATCAGAACACCGGCGTCGGTCAGGTAATCTGGCGCGCAGGCCAGAATACGGCGGGTGAGCTTCAGGCCGTCGGAACCCGACGCCAGACCCAGCTCCGGCTCGTGACGATATTCGTTTGGCAGATCGGACATGTCTTCCGCATCCACGTACGGCGGGTTGGTGACGATCAGATCGTACTGCAGCGTAGGCAGGTCGCGGAACAGGTCGGAACGGATCGGCGTCACGTGATGGATCAGGCCATGTTCTTCAATGTTGCGCTCGGTCACCGCCAGCGCGTCTGTAGAAATATCGACCGCGTCCACCTCTGCTTCCGGGAAGGCATACGCGCAGGCAATCGCGATGCAGCCACTGCCGGTACACATATCGAGGATGTGCTGCGGCTGATGGTTAATCAAACCGTCGAACTGGTTGTTGATCAGCTCACCAATCGGCGAGCGCGGCACCAGCACGCGTTCATCAACGTAGAATTCGTGGCCGCAGAACCAGGCCTTGTTGGTCAGGTAGGCGACCGGAATGCGCTCGTTCACGCGGCGGATCACGCGCTCAACGATGCGGTGTTTTTCGCTGGAGGTCAGGCGCGCGCTGCGCATGTCCTCGGGAATGTCCAGCGGCAGGTACAGAGACGGCAGCACCAGCTGAACGGCCTCATCCCACGGGTTGTCGGTGCCGTGACCGTACCAGATGTTGGCGGCGCTGAAGCGGCTAACCGACCAGCGCAACATGTCCTGTATGGTATGCAGCTCGTTTACTGCTTCATCGACAAAAATTTTATCCACTCTTTCCTCCAGGGCATGCTCGCATAATTTTCGGCGGCTAGTTTGCCACGAAGACGCCGATAAATCAGCAATGACGCGTACCGCTTGAGGTTAAAAAATGCGTTTAGTCAGGTACACTATTGGAAATAAGAGATGAGACAGACCAATGAAAAAGAAAACCACGCTCAGCGAGGAGGATCAGGCGCTCTTCCAACAGCTAATGACCGGGACGCGTAAAATCACGCAGGACACCATCGTCCACCGCCCGCTGCGTAAAAAAATCAGCGAAGTACCGGTCAAGCGCCTGCTGCAGGAGCAGGCGGATAACAGCCACTATTTTTCAGATGAATTTCAGCCGCTGCTGAACACGCAGGGAGCCGTGAAGTACGTGCGCGAAGACGTCAGCCACTTTGAACTGAAAAAATTACGCCGCGGCGATTATTCGCCGGAGCTGTTTCTCGATTTGCACGGGTTAACCCAGATGCAGGCGAAGCAGGAGCTGGGTGCTTTGATAGCCGCCTGCCGCCGCGAGCATGTGTTTTGCGCCTGCGTGATGCACGGCCACGGTAAGCATATTCTTAAGCAACAAACGCCGCTCTGGCTGGCCCAGCATCCGCACGTGATGGCTTTTCATCAGGCACCCAAAGAGTACGGCGGAGATGCCGCATTGCTGGTGTTGATTGAGGTAGAAGAGTGGCAGCCGCCAGAGTTGCCCTGACAGCATGGCGGGACGCACGTTTTGCCCCCCGCCATATCGCACGTCACGTCAGATAGCTTTAGCCATCTTCAGGTTGCACGGACTCATTTGCCAGTTGAAGACCCCTTTGCCGGTTTCGTCGAGGGTGACGTTGGCAATGGCAGAGGTCGTGAACATCGGCGGCGTTTCGCCCGGGCACAGCTCAGATACCAGATAGCCGACCAGCGGCAGGTGGGAAATGACCAGTGCGGAAGCGACACCTTCGTTGCACAGCGCCTGAAGATAGGCACTGACAAGGCCGACATCGCCACACGGCGTGAGTTCAGGGAGAACGTCCACGCCAGATGGCAGGTTCATACACTCCCCTACCACATCCAGCGTCTGTTCTGCACGCAGGAACGGACTCACCAGAACGCGTTCGATATCCACTTTTTGACCTTTAAGCCAGGTGGCCATCTGACGAGATTCGTCGCAGCCACAGACGGTCAAAGGACGTACTGAGTCACTGGCGGCATCGAGTGCCGCGTCGCCGTGACGCATGATAAAAACTTGCATATTGCACCGCTTTTGTTAACCAGAATCACCGGCGTTGACTACCCGCAATGAATGCTCTGAGGTAGAAAACCCGATGGCCGGGCATTGTGCCTGATCCATTCGGTGAATGAAACGCTGTTTTTTACCTCAATGGCGTAAGTATAGTCAATCTCTGTTTACAATTTCGCCAGAACAGGTTCCATAACCTCAGGATTTACCCTTCTTTGACTTCAGTTTACGAAATCAGTTTCCCTTGCGGGCCAGAATGTCTGACCCCGTTCCGCCCTCTGCAATAATTCGTCACAGGGTGTAAACCGTGAACCGTATTGCGCGGCAAGACGTTGCAAAATGGCAACCACTTCACCCGCCCCGAGGGTATCCATATACCGGAACGGACCGCCAAGGAACGGCGGGAAACCAATACCAAACACGGCGCCGATGTCGCCGTCGCGTGCGTTTTTGATCACCTGCTCACCAAAGCAGCGCGCCGCTTCGTTAAGCATCATCATGACGCAGCGTTCAGCACACTGAACTGCCGACAGTTTTCCCTGACCGGCTACCGGAATAAGCCCATAAACCGAAGGGTCGACCTGTTTCTTGCTTTTACGCCCTTTTGCCGCGTAAAGATAGAAACCGCGTTCATTTTTTCTGCCTTTGCGATCGTCCTTCAAAATTGCGGAAACAATGTTTGCAGGCGGCGCAAAACGATCGCCATAAGCCGCTTCCAGCACAGGTATAATTTTAGTGCCGGTGTCTATTCCTACCTCATCCAAAAGTTGGATTGGCCCCACGGGAAAACCAAACTTTACCAGCGCCTCATCGACGTGCTCGATCTTCTCCCCTTCCGTCAGCAGCCGCATGGCTTCGTTGATATAGGGGGCCAGTATGCGGTTGACGTAGAAGCCTGCTTTGTCCGCCACCACGATCGGTGTCTTACCCTGTTTTTTGGCCAGCTTCACCACGGTGGCGACGGTTTGCGGGCTGGTCGTCGCGTGAGGAATAACCTCTACCAGCGGCATTTTCTCCACCGGGCTAAAGAAGTGCAGGCCTATCACCTGTTCTGGCCGCACGGCTTTCGCCGCGATATCGCCAATCGGCAATGACGAGGTGTTTGAGGCAAAAATCGTGTGCGGCGCGCAGTGCTGCTCGACCTCCGCAACCATCTGCTGCTTGAGCGCGAGATCCTCAAATACCGCTTCAATCACCAGATCGCGATGTGCAAAACCGCTGTAGTCCGTCGTGCCCGTGATCGTCGCCAGGGTTTTATCACGCTCGCTGGCCTTGATATGGCGGCGCTTGACCTTCCGATCAAGGTTTTGCCAGCTGTACTGCAGCGCGTGGTTGATTCCCTTAGGATTAATGTCTTTGATACGCACCGGCAATTTGCCCTTACTGGCGGTGACGAAGGCTATCCCACCGCCCATCAGCCCGCCCCCCAGCACGCCGACGGCATGCAGCGGCGCAGGTTCCGCGTCGCTGCCGGGATCTTTTTTCACTTCGGTACTGGCAAAGAAAATACTGCGCAGCGCCTGCGACTGCGGCGTCATTGCCAGCTCGCCAAAGGCTTTTGCTTCTGCGGCATAGCCGCTGCTGCTGCCCTGCGACAGGCCGGTTTCAATGACCTCCAGAATGCGTTTTGCCGCCGGATAGTTACCTCTGGTTTTTTGTTCGGTTTTTTTGCCGACCATGCTGAATAGCAGCGCCCGCCCCAGCGGTCCGGCAAGGACGCGCTCCCGCACCGGCAGAGGGCGTCTTGTCTGACGTCCCTTCAGCGCCCGCTCAACGGCGGCTTCAAGTAAGATCGCGTGTGGAACAACCTCGTCAACCAGACCCGCCTTCAGCGCCTGACGGGGGCGCAGCTGCTTACCGGTTAAGATCATCTCCAGCGCGGTGCTAACGCCCACCAGGCGCGGCAGGCGCTGTGTTCCCCCCGATCCCGGCAACAGGCCTAACTGCACTTCCGGCAGGCCCAGAACGGTTTTTGCATCGTCGGTACAGATGCGGCTATGGCAGGCCAGCGCCAGCTCAAGGCCGCCGCCCAGACAGGCACCGTGAATAGCGGCGACAACCGGGATCGACAGCGCGTGGATCTCGGCCATCACCTGCTGCCCCTGACGCGCCAGCTCTTCGGCTTCCTGTGCGCTTTGCGCGCGGGCGATCATGTTGATATCCGCCCCGGCAATAAAGTTGTCCGGCTTGGCCGAAATAAACACCAGACCACGAATGGCTTTGTTTTCGCGGATCTGCTTGAGCATCGCGCGCACCTGAACGCCGAACTCGGCCTTCAGGGTATTCATCTTTTCATCAGGTACATCAATGGTCATAACGGCGACGTTATCGAGGCGAACCGTCAGGTTAAATGCAGATGTCATTTCCATTATTCCGCCTCCAGAACCATTGCCGCGCCCAGCCCACCCGCCGCACAGGCGGTGACAAGTCCAAAACCGCCGCCTCGGCGACGCAGCTCATGTAAGGTTTGCGTAATCATACGCGCGCCGGTCGCCGCGAACGGATGGCCGTAGGCAATTGAGCCGCCCAGCACGTTGAATTTGCTTTGATCCACTTCGCCGGTTGCATGCGCACGCCCCAGCACATCGCGGGCAAAACGTTCGCTGCCCAGCAGCTGCACGTTGGCCAGCGTTTGCGCGGCAAAGGCTTCATGCATATCGATCAGCGTTAAGTCTGCAAGCGTCAGCCCCGCGCGATCCAGCGCCAGCGGCGTAGACCAGGCCGGTCCCAGCAGCATGTCTTGCCAGACATCAATAGCGGTGAAGGCATAGCTGCGCAGATACCCCAGAGGCTTAATCCCTAATTCTTTGGCGCGGGACTCCGTCATCAGGATCACCGCAGCAGCCCCATCGGTCAACGGCGTGCTGTTGGCCGCCGTCACGGTGCCGTGCTTGCGGTCAAACGCCGGGCGCAGTTTGGCGTAGTCCGCCAGCGTTGAGGCGCCGCGAATATTGTTGTCTTCTGAGAGCGGTTCACGATAGGGCGGGATATAGGCGGTCATGACCTCGTCGGTCAGTTTACCTTCCGACCAGGCTTTTGCCGCAAGCTGGTGCGAACGGTGCGCCAGCGCGTCCTGCTGCTCGCGGGTGATGCCATAGGTTTTCGCCATCTGCTCGGCGGTGTCGCCCATGCGCAGGCCGGTGGAGTATTCGGCTACGGCGGGAGGAACAGGCAAAAGGTCGCGCAGGCGAAGGCGAGAGAAGAGCTTGAGCTTCGCACCGGTGGTGCGGGCTTTATTGGCATCCACCAGGATGCGCGCCAGCTTCTTGCTCACACCGATAGGCAGTACCGAGGAGGAGTCGGCCCCGCCGGCAATCCCGGCACGAATAGTGCCTGCCATCAGGCTCTCGGCAACGTTAGCCACCGCCTGGAAACTGGTGGCGCAGGCGCGGCTGACGCTGTAGGCATCGGTATGCACATTCATTCCCGTCCCGAGCACGATTTCACGCGCAATGTTGGGCGCTTCCGGCATTTGTACCACCTGGCCGAAAACCAGCTGTTCGATGACCTCAGCGGGAATTTCGCTGCGCGCCAGCATCTCCCCTACCACCATCTTCCCAAGTTCGACAGCCGGTATACCGTGAAACGCTGTCGCCTGACGCGCAAACGGCGTGCGAAGCCCGCTGACAATAGCAATGCGGTCACCCTGGCGGGTGATAAGCGGTAATGCCTGACTCATAACGCTCCCCTGTAAAATTTTGCGCAAACATAAAGTGGTCTGACCTGATAACAGTCTTAACCATTTTTTTACATTCAGCCAATCGGGGAAACGAAAAAGTGCGAGCTAAGGCACAGAGAAGAAATAGAAAATGCCACGAGGTAAAAGCAAAACGGTAACCCGTAGGTTACCGTTTTTAGTGTTTGCCCCCTCTCCCGTGGGAGAGTATCGGGGTGAAGGCACCAGACCGCAGAAATTAACGCAGGCCTAACTGGAAAATTAGCGTTTCAGCTTCGCAGGCGAAGACAAAGTCGATGTCCAGCTGCACGCCGCCTTCCACTTCCGTGAAGGTAGACTTGATGTCACACGGATCGGATTCGACATCGCGCGCGCGTTTGCTCAGCGCGGCCAGCGTTTCTTCTGCTTCAGCACGGTTAGGGAACACACGGCTGTAAGAGGCGGTGCAATCGGTGTTGTCCATGATGGTGCCAACATCCATACAGCAGCAAACCGGGGTTTCATCAGCACTGCATTTACTCATAGCTCAATTTCCTCTGTATTCGCGCACGGCGCGAGATAAACACGATGCTGATATTTTACGCCCCCGCGCAGGCAGCCTCCAGCCGTTAATGACGCAAAATGGGATAAGTGACCGATATCACACTAAAAAATGATCTAAAACAAAAATCGCCCTTTTGGATGAGTAGCGATGGTCACAATTTTGCCAACCAGATCTCGTTTCAAGAAACATGTTTGAAAATATTAATAAACAAACTTGCAACATTCTAGCTGGTCAGACCTATACTCACGCCACTGGTCTGATTTGTATGTATTACCGCAGACCCTACACTTCGCGCTCCTGTTACGGTATGTAACAATTATTGAATAAAAATAACTCAATGAGGTTATGGTCATGAGCCAGAAAACCCTGTTCAAAAAGACTGCATTAGCAGTTGCAGTGGCAATCGTCTCAACGTCCGCCTGGTCAGCGGGCTTCCAGCTTAACGAATTTTCTTCCTCTGGCCTTGGCCGTGCGTATTCCGGGGAAGGTGCAATCGCAGATGATGCAGGTAACGTAAGTCGTAACCCTGCGCTGATCACCATGTTTGACCGTCCAACGTTCTCTATCGGTGCTGTTTATATTGACCCGGACGTGAACGTGACGGGTAAATCAGCCTTAACCGGACAAAGCGCCAATCAGGATAACATCGCGCCAAGCGCATGGGTTCCTAACATGCACTTTGTGATGCCAATTAACGATCAGTTTGGCTGGGGTGCATCCGTAACCTCTAACTACGGTCTGGCAACCGAGTTTGGCAATAATTACGAAGCCGGCATTTATGGCGGTAAAACCGATCTGCAAACCGTTAACCTGAACCTGAGCGGTGCCTATCGCCTGGACAGCAACTGGAGCTTCGGTCTGGGCTTCGATGCGGTTTACGCGAAAGCCAAAATCGAGCGCTACGCGGGTTCTCTGGGGCCAATTCTGGCGGGCCAGCTCTCGGGCCGTGTTCCTCCATCGTATCTGGATGGGATCAGCTCGCCTGACGACCAGATTGCGCACCTGAAGGGCGATGAATGGGGCTTCGGCTGGAACGCGGGTATCCTGTATGAGTTGAATAAAGACAACCGCTGGGGCTTGACCTATCGCTCAGAAGTGAAAATTGACTTTGACGGCGACTATAAAAGCTCCATCAACCCGAACCTGAGCACCATTCTGGGGAATATGGGTCTGGCAGGTCTTCCGGCTGGTACCGGCGGCAGAACCGAGAACGGTTCACTGTCTCTGCATTTGCCTGAAATGTGGGAAGTGTCCGGCTATAACCGCGTTGCGCCGCAGTGGGCTATCCACTATAGCCTGACCTACACCAGCTGGAGCCAGTTCCAGGAGCTGAAAGCAACCGGCAACAACGGCCAGACGCTGTTCTATAAAGACGAAAGCTTTAAGGACGCCTATCGTATCGCGCTGGGTACTACCTATTACTACGATAAGAACTGGACCTTCCGTACCGGTATCGCATTTGACGATAGCCCGGTTCCGGCTGACAAGCGTTCCATCTCCATTCCGGACCAGGACCGCCTGTGGCTGAGCGCCGGTATGACGTATGCCTTTAACGATGATGCCTCTATCGACGTTGGCGCATCCTATATGCATGGTCAGAACGTGAGCTTCACCGAGGGCGAAGGCCCGGCTGCCTATACCTTCCACTCTGACGGTAAAGCCTGGCTGTTCGGCACCAACTTCAACTACGCGTTCTAATCGCGCAGGAATTAAAAAAGGTGAGCATCGCTCACCTTTTTTATTTATTCCGAATCGATATCTTTTAATTCATTCTCGATTGCTTTCGCATTCGGATTATCTTCCGGCTTCAGCTTGCCGCCGTTGGCAATAAAGTCATGATTCTGGAAGTAGGCTTCCCGCACCATAATATACGGGTCTGAAGACTGGCGCAGCAGGCCATCGGAGTCGAGCAGCTGTGCGCGCGTCTCAATGCCTTCAACCGTCCATTTCCCAATAGACAGCGGCCAGGTCAGCCAGGACAGCACCGGATAGAGCGTATCTACCGCATCGCCGCCGTCGTCACGAACAGTGAAGCTACCGTAGAATGGCAGGTGAACGTAAGGCCCATAGCCAACGCCATAGTGCCCCAGCGTGCTGCCGAAGCGGTGAGGCTGCTCGCGCTGCAGTTTTGGGTTCGCCATGCCTGCGACATCAATGAAGCCGCCCATCCCCAGAATGGTGTTCAGGAAGAAGCGCGTAAAGTGCACCATCCCCTGATACGGGTCGCCCTGCAGGAAGAAGTTGACCATGACGGCAGGCTCTTCCAGGTTGCTGGTAAAGTTGCTCAGCCCGTTACGCGCAGGCTGTGGAACGTAATCACGCCAGGCCACTGCGACCGGCCGGACTACATAAGGGTCCAGCACGTTGTAGTTAAAGCTATACATTGAACGGTTAAATCCTTCGAGAGGATCGGACCGTCCCGTTTGATCTCCAGAGCTGGCGCAGCCCACGAGCATCGTTGCGCCCAGCGCAAGCGCCGACAGCCGAAGTTTCATAAATATCTCCCTGTTCAGTATGGCTATCGTTGATTGCCATCCGTAACGAAGCGCCTGGCGCTCCGTCTGAAAACGTGCAAGTGATTGTAACAGCACGTTTCCCGATGTCTATGAGCACAATTACGGGCAGTAACCACCGTTACTCTAATCTCAGCATAGCCTGGCTTTTAGAATTCGTTTCGTCGGAAATTTTATAATGACTTTGAAAGAGATGTATCACCTTTGTTGCCATTGTCGGCAATTTAAGAGCATCCCCACGGGAATTTCGTTGAAAGCCGCTACGCTTAAAAGAAAGGTCCCTCACCGTGGAGTGGTTATGAAGGAAGTTAACGAAGAAAAAATTGGCGAAGAAAGAGAAATTGAAAGTGAGGAAAAAGACCGGGGAGAAGAGATTGAAATCGACGAAGATCGCCTCCCCTCGCGTGCGATGGCGATTCATGAACATATTCGTCAGGACGGCGAAAAGGAGATGGAACGCGACGCGATGGCGCTGCTGTGGTCCGCCGTGGCTGCGGGTTTATCGATGAGCGCGTCACTTCTTGCGAAAGGGATATTCCACGTTCAGCTGGAGGGGGTTCCCGGCGGTTTTCTCCTTGAAAACCTCGGTTACACGTTTGGCTTTATTATCGTCATCATGGCGCGCCAGCAGCTGTTTACCGAAAACACCGTCACCGCCGTGCTGCCGGTAATGCAAAATCCGACCCTCGGTAATTTTGGTTTACTGATGCGCCTGTGGAGCGTGGTGCTGCTGGGAAACCTGATTGGTACGGGCATTGCGGCCTGGGCGTTCGAATATATGCCGATATTCGATGAACCCACCCGGGACGCATTTGTGAAAATCGGTATGGACGTAATGAAGAATACGCCTGTTGAGATGTTCTCGAATGCAATCATCTCCGGCTGGATTATCGCCACTATGGTCTGGATGTTTCCGTCAGCGGGAAGCGCAAAGATCGTGGTGATTATACTGATGACCTGGCTTATTGCGTTAGGGGATACAACGCATATCGTTGTCGGCACCGTTGAAATTCTGTATCTGGTGTTTAACGGCACGCTTCACTGGAGCGACTTCTTCTGGCCATTTGCCCTGCCAACGCTCGCCGGTAACATCTGCGGCGGTACCTTTATCTTTGCGTTATTAAGCCATGCCCAAATCCGCAACGATATGTCGAACAAGCGCAAGGCTGAGCTAAAGGCACAGGAAGAGAATGATAAATCTGCAAAAAAATCGGCCTGAATGGTGACTCTTTGAGCAGTCAGGCGGCAATGCGCTTAACGCAAAGTGTAAATAAGGCTATACTCGTGCCGCCTCGTCCCCTTAGTTAAATGGATATAACGAGCCCCTCCTAAGGGCTAGTTGCAGGTTCGATTCCTGCAGGGGACACTTATTGCAACGTCTTCAACAGCCCCATATCACCCCTTCAGGCGGCTTAAATGAAACAAATTACCCTTCAGGATTTGCAGCAACAAAGCGAAGCTGCGGCGACGTCCCCGCGCCTGCGCGCTCACCGTAATTTCCACCCTGAACTGAGCGATCCCGTTCAACGCCTGGCCATTGCGATGGAGCCGGGAACCTATGTCCGCCCTCATCGTCATCCGCACACCTTTGAACTGCTGCTTCCGCTGCGCGGACGCTTTGTGGTGTTGAATTTTAACGATGAAGGGATCGTAACCCGTCGCGTCGTGCTCGGCGAAACGTGTATGGCGCTGGAGATGGAAGCGGGAACCTGGCACGCCGTGCTATCGCTCGATCCTGGCGGCGTGATTTTTGAAGTCAAACACGGCGGCTACCAACCCGTGGCCGGGCATGATTTCGCTGGCTGGGCGCCGGCCGAAGGCGAAGCCGGAACAGCCCAATTGATGGCGTGGTATAAACAGGTGCAGCCGGGGGACGCGGCCTATAAGGCCTGATGTCCACTGCATATATCCAGCAACAGGTCTACAGAGAGGCTGTTGCTGATATAAAAACAACAAATTCAACCGCCTTCCTGTCAGCCGCTTTTTTAATCAAAAACGATCGATAGCACATATCGTATAACGGTGCTACATTATGCCGCCCACCAAACGTCAGCAATGGCCAGGCAACGCCGTAAAGATCGGTAAAGCCTGCAACCATGACCTTGTCCTACGGTCTAATTGGCACGTGGTATCGCAATAAGCGGTACTTTTACCGGCTTTACATAGGTTCCACTATTTTGTCTGAATCCTCATTTAAGCGCGCGTTCTTGCACCCGCGTTACTGGTTTACATGGTTTGGTCTTGGCGTGCTTTGGTTGCTGGTACAGCTTCCATATCCCGTTATTCGTATCCTGGGTTCTAAGTTAGGCAGTGCTTCACGCCATTTCCTGAAGCGCCGCGAATCTATTGCCCGTAAAAACCTCGAACTTTGCTTTCCGCAGTACAACGCGGAACAGCGTGAAAAACTGATTGCTGAAAACTTCAAATCCATCGGCATGGCGCTGCTTGAAACCGGGATGGCCTGGTTCTGGCCTGATGAACGCGTCCGCAAATGGTTTGATGTCGAAGGGCTGGAAAACCTGAAGCGTACGCAGGCGCAAAACCGCGGCGTGATGGTTGTTGGCGTCCACTTTATGTCCCTCGAACTGGGTGGACGCGTGATGGGGCTGTGTCAGCCGATGATGGCGACCTACCGTCCGCACAACAGTGCGCTCATGGAGTGGGTACAGACACGCGGCCGCATGCGCTCCAACAAAGCCATGATCAGCCGTAATAACCTGCGCGGCATGGTCGGGGCGCTGAAGAAAGGGGAAGCCGTCTGGTTTGCGCCCGATCAGGATTACGGGCGTAAAGGCAGCAGCTTTGCCCCCTTCTTTGCGGTAAAAGACGTTGCCACTACCAACGGCACCTTCGTCATTTCGCGTCTGTCCGGAGCTGCCATGCTCACCGTGACGATGGTGAGAAAAGCAGATAAGTCCGGCTATCGCCTGCACATTTCTCAGGAAATGGCGAACTATCCGGAAAAAGAATGCGAGGCAGCAGCCTTTATCAATAAAGTGATTGAAACAGAGATTATGCGCGCGCCTGAGCAGTATCTGTGGATGCACCGTCGCTTCAAAACCCGCCCTCTCGGCGAGTCCTCACTCTACGTTTAAGCCATTCCGAAGGTTAGTTTCGCTAAGAAACTAACCTTTTCAACTACCTGTCATCACCCAGAGTAACGAGCGTGTTATTGCGTCGCTCAACGGCAATTTATTGCGCTCTGAAATCAAACTGTCGCCGTTCCACGACACTCGTAAGTGACGGAAATTATTTAAAAAAACGCCTCTTGTCACCCCTCAAATTTAGGCGTACATTAGCGCCGTCTGGCAACAGGAAAGCACAGAATTCTGAGCCGAAATTAGCGATGCCGTAAGCCGTATAATTTCGATTCTTTAGCATCAGGTGGACTTTGTTTTTCAATGCGTACCATAAGATACGCGGAGCGATGAAACGTGAAATATTTCTTTATGGGCATTTCGGTGATTGTTTTAGTCTGGGCCGGAACCTTTGCCCTGATGATCTAGAAAAGCAAATGCTGTTAAAAAAACAGGCGCCACCGGCGCCTGTTTTTTTATGTCGTTACGACTCGGGGTGTTCAGCCACGCTTTTTGATGAGAGAAGCCCGTCGGCGCGGAACATACTCTTAATACCCCTCACCGCCTGACGAATACGATCGCTGTTTTCGATGAGTGCAAATCGTACGTGGGTGTCACCGTAATCACCAAATCCGATGCCTGGAGAGACGCAGACCTTGGCGTCCTGCAGAAGCTTCTTGGCAAACTCCAGGGAGCCCATTGCCGCGTACGGCTCAGGGATTTTTGCCCAGACGTACATCGAGGCTTTTGGCATGTCGACCATCCAGCCGGCCTCATGTAACCCTTTAACCAGCACGTCGCGGCGGCGTTTATACTGCGCGGCGATATCGTGTACGCACTGCTGATCCCCCTCCAGCGCGGCAATAGCCGCCACCTGCAGCGGGGTAAAGGTGCCGTAGTCGTGATAGCTCTTGATGCGCGCCAGCGCGTTTACCAGCGTCTTATTACCCACCATAAAGCCAATTCGCCACCCGGCCATATTGTAGCTTTTCGACAGAGTGAAGAACTCAACGGCCACATCGCGCGCGCCCGGAACCTGCATAATTGAAGGTGCCTTCCAGCCGTCATAGACAATGTCGGCGTAGGCAAGATCGTGAACCACCAGCACGTCATAGCGTTTCGCCAGCGCGACCACTTTTTCGAAGAACTCCAGCTCTACGCACTGCGCCGTTGGGTTCGACGGGAAGCCGAGGATCATCATCTTCGGTTTCGGATAGCTTTCGCGAATGGCGCGCTCCAGCTCGTTGAAGAAATCCACGCCTTCCACCAGCGGTACAGAACGTACCTGCGCCCCGGCGATCACCGCGCCGTAAATATGGATGGGATAGCTTGGATTTGGCACCAGCACGGTATCACCATGATCCAGCGTCGCCAGCATCAGATGCGCCAGCCCTTCTTTTGAACCGATGGTGACAATGGCTTCACTTTCAGGATCGATGTCGACCTGATAGCGATCCTGATACCAGCGGGAAATCGCGCGGCGTAATCGAGGAATACCGCGAGACGTCGAATAACCGTGTGTATCCGGCCGCTGCGCTACCGTGCAGAGCTTCTCGACAATGTGCGGAGGCGTTGGGCCGTCAGGGTTACCCATACTGAAGTCGATAATATCTTCGCCGCGCCGACGCGCAGCCATCTTCAGTTCAGCCGTGATGTTGAAAACATAAGGGGGGAGACGATCGATACGCGTGAAACGACGTTCAGGACTGAATTCAGCCATAGATTCCTCAGATTAACGTTAGCGCCCGGACCGTCCGAGCGACGCTGCCACCGATGTGGCATGATTAGAAAATAACCTGAAAAAAATCATGCTGTCGAGAGGGGAAAGTAAAAAAAGATTTCGCGTTAAAACGGGAAGTCTGCTTTGACCAAAGGCGGAAACGCTGGGTCTGATATGGCATGAACAATACCTGTTTGTTAACATCATGATATCAATAAATTTACCCACCGATTTCTCATGTTGAAAAAATCGAGATTGTTCAGTTGCTCAAACACAATCCCCTTTGGAAATTATGGTTTATCCTCATTTCATAAACCTGACGGATAGCTGGTCAATACGCGCCAGGTTTTCTATCATGGTTCTTTCTGGTTACCAGTGGTCCACTCGTGCACGAAATATTCACTATGCTGCTGGCGGTTTTTGACCGCGCGGCGCTCATGCTGATTTGCCTCTTCTTCCTGATACGCATTCGCCTGTTTCGCGAGCTTCTGCACAAATCGGCCCACTCGCCTAAAGAGCTGCTGGCGGTCACCGCCATCTTTTCGCTTTTTGCCCTGTTTAGTACCTGGTCCGGCGTCCCGGTGGAAGGCTCGCTGGTCAACGTGCGTATCATCGCCGTGATGTCCGGCGGGATCTTATTTGGCCCCTGGGTCGGGATTATCACCGGCGCTATCGCCGGTACGCACCGTTATCTGATCGATATCGGCGGCGTGACGGCCATCCCGTGCTTCATCACCAGCATAATTGCCGGGGTGCTTTCCGGCTGGATAAACCGCAGGATCCCGAAAAAACAGCACTGGCGCGCCGGGATAATCGCGGGCATGGTCTGCGAAACGCTCACCATGATCCTGGTGGTCGCCTGGGCTCCCACCACCGCTCTGGGGCTGGATATCGTTTCTAAAATCGGGATCCCGATGATCCTCGGCAGCGTCTGCATCGGGTTTATCGTGCTGCTGGTACAAAGCGTTGAAGGTGAAAAGGAGGCCAGCGCCGCGCGTCAGGCCAAGCTGGCGCTGGATATCGCTAACAAAACGCTGCCGCTGTTCCGCCACGTTAACGCGGAATCTCTACGCCAGGTGTGCGATATCATTCGCCGCGATATTCACGCCGACGCGGTGGCGATTACCAATATCGACCACGTGCTGGCCTACGTCGGCGTGGGCGAACACAACTATCACGACAACGACGATACCATCAGCCCCACGACCCGGCAGGCGATTAACTATGGGAAAATCATTATCAAAAACAATGATGAGGCCCACAGGACGCCGGAAATTCACTCCATGCTGGTGATCCCGCTATGGGAGAAAGGCGTCGTGACGGGCACGCTGAAAATCTACTACTGCCACGCTCACCAGATCACCTCGTCGCTGCAGGAAATGGCCATCGGGCTCTCGCAGATTATCTCCACTCAGCTGGAAGTTTCCCGCGCGGAGCAGCTGCGCGAGATGGCAAATAAGGCAGAGCTGCGCGCGCTGCAAAGTAAAATCAATCCCCATTTCCTGTTTAACGCGCTGAACGCCATCTCCTCCTCCATTCGCCTCAATCCGGACACCGCGCGTCAGCTCATTTTTAATCTGTCGCGCTACCTGCGCTACAACATCGAGCTGAACGATGACGAGCAGATCGACATCAAAAAAGAGCTTTATCAAATTAAGGACTACATTGCGATTGAGCAGGCACGCTTTGGCGACAAGCTCACGGTCATTTACGATATTGATGAAGAGGTCAACTGCGTGATCCCCAGCCTGCTGATCCAGCCGCTGGTCGAAAATGCGATTGTCCACGGTATTCAGCCGTGTAAAGGCAAAGGCGTGGTGACCATTAGCGTCACCGAAAGCGGCAACCGCGTGCGTATTGCCGTGCGCGACACCGGCCACGGCATCGACCCGAAAGTTATCGAGCGCGTTGAGTCTAACGAAATGCCGGGCAACAAGATTGGTCTGCTGAACGTACATCACCGGGTGAAGCTGCTGTACGGCGAGGGGCTGCACATTCGCCGTCTTGAGCCCGGCACCGAAATCGCTTTTTACGTCCCGCATGAGCGCACAGCCGTTCATGCACCGATATCCCTGCTGCCGTAGGCCGGAGTAACGCATGAAAGTCATCATTGTAGAAGATGAGATTCTGGCTCAACAGGAGCTAAGCTGGCTGATTGAAACGCACAGCCAGATGGAGATTGTAGGCACCTTTGACGACGGTCTGGACGTGCTGAAGTTCTTGCAGCACAACCGGGTTGACGCCATTTTTCTGGACATCAACATTCCGTCGCTGGACGGCGTGCTGCTGGCGCAAAATATCAATCAGTTTGCCCACAAGCCGTTTATTGTGTTCGTCACCGCCTGGAAAGAACACGCCGTAGAGGCGTTTGAGCTGGAGGCGTTTGACTATATTCTCAAGCCTTATCAGGAGTCGCGGATTGTCAGCATGCTGCAAAAGCTGGAGGCAGCATGGCAGCAGCAGGCGACCCCCGTCAGCGCCAGCCCGGCCGTGCGCGAAAACGACACCATTAATCTGGTGAAAGATGAGCGCATTATCGTGACGCCAATCGACGATATCTATTACGCCGAAGCGCATGAAAAGATGACGTTTGTTTATACCCGGCGCGAATCGTACGTGATGGCGATGAACATCACCGAGTTTTGCAGCAAGCTGCCGGCGGCGCATTTCTTCCGCTGCCATCGTTCGTTTTGCGTGAATTTGAACAAGATCCGCGAGATAGAGCCCTGGTTTAACAACACCTACATTTTGCGCCTGAAGGATCTCGATTTTCAGGTACCCGTCAGCCGCAGCAAGGTGAAAGAGTTTCGCCAGCTGATGCACCTGTAGCAGTATCCCCCTCCCCTGGCGGAGAGGGGGAATGAACATCAGAGTATCTGACCCAGCACCTGACGCAGATGCGCGCCCGCGCCCAGCAGGCCCGGATTATCATGCACAATCAGATAGACAGGAATGTCCTGAACGTAACTTCTGAAGCGCCCTTTATCTTCAAACCCACCGCGGAAGCCCGAGGCTTTAAAGAAGTCGAGGAAGCGCGGCATAATACCGCCCGCAATATAGACGCCGCCAAACGTGCCCAGCGTCAGCGCCAGGTTGCCGCCAAACCGCCCCATGATCACGCAGAACAGCGATAGCGCACGACGGCAGTCGATGCAGGTATCCGCCAGCGCGCGCTCGGTCACGTCTTTTGGCTGCAGGTTTTCTGGCAGTCGACCGTCTGATTTCACAATTGCACGGTACAGATTCACCAGGCCCGGGCCGGAAAGCACGCGCTCCGCGGATACGTGGCCAATCTCTGCGCGCAGCTCTTCAAGAATAATGCCCTCTTCTTCACTGTTTGGCGCGAAATCTACGTGACCACCTTCGCCCGGCAGGCTGACCCAGCGCTTATCGACGTGCACCAGATGCGACACCCCCAGACCGGTTCCGGCGCCGTATACGGCAATCGGCTTGCCTTCAACGGGCGCGGTTCCACCGAACTGAATCAGGTGCTCCTGCTTGAGCATCGGGATCGCCATGGATACCGCAGTGAAGTCGTTAATGATTTCAAGATGAGCAAAACCGAGGTTTTCCTTCATTTCGGCAATCGAGAATGCCCACGTGTGGTTGGTCATCGCCACCCAGTCACCCGTAATCGGGCAGGCAATCGCGATACAGCCGTCTTCAACGTTGGCCTTGCGCTCATCAAGATAAACGCGAACAACGGCTTCCAGACTTGGATAGTCCAGCCCTGAATAGGTTTTCGCCTGGGAAATTTCACCGGTGTTTACATCGCATAATGCCAGGCGCGCGTTTGTGCCCCCCACATCACCTACCAAAGCATACTTTGTCATTCTTCTACTGCTCCGCTAAAGTCAGAATAAATCTTTGGGACACTGTAAATTCAAGGCGTGATAACAACAACGACCAGAAGGTGAATGGCCCAGGATAATCGATCTTCGTCACAGAATAACTTTACCGTTTCAGCACCTTTTGCACTATTGCCTTAAGGCTGATTGTGCAAAGTAACGAAATACCGTTTCTACAAGGAAATCATCATGCTCCACCCGCGAGCCAGAACCATGCTGCTTTTGGCAATTCCGGCGTTAATCATTGGCGTTGCCTCAAGCCTGATGCTCATCGTCGTGATGAAAGTCGCGTCGGTGCTGCAGACGATGTTATGGACTGCCCTTCCCGCCAATATGGGTTTCAGCCCGGATTCTCCAGCGTGGATAATTACAATGCTGACGCTGACCGGCGTTGCAGTCGGTTTGGTGATTCGCTTTAGCCCCGGGCATGCGGGCCCCGATCCGGCGCAGGAACCGCTGATTGGTGCGCCGGTCGCGCCTTCCGCCCTGCCGGGGTTAATTATCGCGTTGATTTTAGGTCTGGCAGGCGGCGTGAGCCTGGGGCCGGAGCACCCTATCATGGCGGTGAATATTGGCCTGGCGGTATTTCTGGGCGCGCGTATCTTCCCGCGCGTCGGCGCGCTGGACTGGACGATCCTGGCCTCGGCGGGCACGATTGGCGCGTTATTTGGTACCCCCGTCGCCGCCGCGCTGATTTTTTCGCAGACGCTCAGCAGCAATAACGATGTTCCCCTCTGGGATAAACTCTTTGCTCCGCTGATGGCCGCTGCCGCAGGCGCGCTCACCACCAGCCTGTTTTTCCATCCTCACTTTTCACTCTCTTTGCCCCACTACGGTCAAATGCAGATCGCCGATATTTTCAGCGGTGCGGTCGTGGTTGCCATCGCCATTGCGCTGGGAATGGTGGCGGTCTGGTGCCTGCCTCGCCTGCACCGTCTGATGCATAAGATGAAACATCCGATGCTCATTCTCGGCGTCGGCGGTTTCGTGCTTGGCATTTTGGGGGCGGTCGGCGGAACGGTAACCCTCTTTAAGGGTCTGGACGAAATGCAACAGCTGGCCTTCAGCCAGGTGTTCAGCGTGTCCGATTATCTGCTGTTTGCCCTGATAAAACTGGCGGCTCTGGTCGTGGCCTCAGCATGCGGCTTCCGGGGCGGGCGGATTTTCCCGGCGGTATTTATTGGCGTGGCGCTGGGGCTGATGCTGCACGAACATGTCGATGCCGTACCGGCGGCGATTACCGTTTCCTGTTCGATACTGGGGCTGGTGCTGGTCGTCACGCGTGACGCCTGGTTAAGCCTGTTTATGGCCGCCGTGGTGGTGCCGGATTCGACGCTGTTTCCGCTGCTCTGTATCGTGATGTTGCCCGCCTGGCTCCTGCTGGCGGGCAAACCGATGCTGATGGCATGGCGTAACGACAAATAATCAGGCGTTATTACGCGCCTCCAGCGCTTTGGTGATGGCGCTTAACAGCGGCGGAATATCCGCTTTTGGCAGCATGACCTCAATCAGCGAGAGTCGCTCATGATGGGCGACTTTTTCCAGCACGTCCGCAAGCTCACCGGCTTCACTGACCCGCCAGCATTCCGCCTGTGGCGCCAGGCTTAGCGCCTGTGGAATTTGCGTCCAGTTCCACAACGCAATGTCGTTATATCGCTGCTCCGGCCCGTGGATCGCCCTTTCAACCGTGTAACCTTCGTTGTTGAGCACCAGGATAATCGGGCGCTGCTTATCACGCAGCATGGAACCCAGCTCCTGGATGGTCAACTGCGCCGCACCATCCCCTGTCAGAACAATCACGCGGCGCTGTGGACAGGCCGTTTGCGCCCCGAAGGCCGATGCCAGGGTGTAGCCGATCGAGCCCCACAGAGGCTGGACGATAAAGTTAACGTCGGCAGGCAGACGCAGGTCGATCGCGCCAAACGCCGAGGTGCCCTGGTCGGCGAGAATAATGTCGCCTGGGCGAATAAAGGTCTGCAGCGTGTTCCAGAAACTTTCCTGGGTGAGCGAGCCGTCAGGCTGCGGGAAGGAGAAGCTGCTGTGGCTGGAAGCGGCTAGCGGCTCGTATACATGCTGTTTGCACAGCGCGATCAGCGTCTCAATCGCCTGAATCATCGGGATCCCGGTGAACCAGACATCGCCCACGCGTGACGCATGGGGCTGAACCTCAATCGTTTGGGCAGGGGTGAGCTGATGGGTGAATCCAGCCGTCAGCGTATCGGTAAAGCGCGTTCCAATGCAGAGCACGGTATCAGCGCCCTCTATCGCCTCTTTGACCGCGCCCGCGCTGGCGGAACCCGCGTACGTACCGTAAAAACCAGGCTGGCGCTCATCGAAGATCCCTTTGCCCATCAGCATCGTAGCGTGTGCCATCGGTACTTCTTTGACCCACTTCTGCAGCGCATGCTTCAGGCCATAGCGCAGCACCAGAAAATCCGCTAACAGCGCGGGGCGTTTGCTCATTGCCAGCCTTCTGCTGGCCGCCTCGCGAAACGCATCCAGGCAGGCATTATCGGCATCTTCAGGCTTGAGGGTGAGAGCGTTTACAGGCGGCGTGGCGGCTTTTTTTGCCACATCGGCAGGCAGCATCAGATAGCCAGGACGACGTTCCCGCAGCATGGTCGTGAGCACACGATCGATTTCATAGCAGGCGTTTTGTTCGGTAAGGATCGCCTGCGCGACGGTGATGGGTTCGCTCATATGATAAAAATGGCGGAACTCGCCGTCGCCTAACGTATGGTGCAATAACTCCCCTTTTTGCTGTGACGCCATGCCTGGCGCACCCACGATATGTAGCACCGGAACATGCTCGGCAAAGCTGCCGGCTATCCCGTTCATGGCGCTTAACTCTCCTACGCCAAACGTCGTCAGCAGCGCGGCAAAGCCCTTACATCGGGCGTAACCGTCGGCGGCGTAGGATGCGTTCAACTCGTTGGCACAGCCGACCCAGCAGATATCCGGGCTATCTATCACGTGATCGAGAAACTGCAGGTTATAGTCGCCCGGCACGCCAAACAGGTGGTCTGCACCACAGTCTGTAAGACGGTCCAGCAGGTAATCGGCGACGCAGTATGGGGTACGCATTACAGGTATCCTTCTTATGTTGATCTCACCTTGAGTATTAAAGAAGCGTGATGACTGTCCAGAAACGGCGCTAAGAAGGGTCTGGAAAGAATGCTTTACAAAAAAAGCTGCGCTATTCTCCTTTTCATCATCCCTGTGTAAACGTATACACTGATTTTTCCTTCATCGTCAGAGGTCATGAGAATGGGTTATCAGCCAGACAAAAATCGTTATCAGGCAATGCACTATCGCCGCTGCGGGCGGAGCGGCCTTAAACTGCCCGCCATCTCTCTTGGGCTCTGGCATAACTTTGGCGACGCCACCCTCATCGAAAACAGCCGTCAACTTTTACAGCGCGCGTTCGATCTGGGTATTACACACTTTGACCTTGCCAATAATTACGGGCCTCCACCCGGCTCGGCCGAACGCAATTTTGGCCGCATTTTGCAGGAAGATTTCCTCCCCTGGCGCGATGAGCTCATCATCTCCACCAAAGCCGGATACACCATGTGGGACGGCCCGTACGGGGATTGGGGCTCGCGCAAGTACCTGATATCAAGCCTTGATCAGAGCCTGAAGCGTATGGGGCTGGACTATGTCGACATCTTCTATCACCACCGTCCCGATCCGGAAACCCCGCTGCAGGAGACGATGAAAGCGCTCGACCACGTGGTGCGCCAGGGCAAAGCCCTGTACGTAGGATTATCCAATTACCCTGCGGAGCTGGCGCGTCAGGCCATAGAGATCCTCGACGATCTGGGAACACCCTGTCTTATTCACCAGCCGAAATATTCGATGTTCGAACGTGCGCCTGAGGAGGGTCTGCTGGACGTTCTGCATAAGCAGGGCGTGGGCTGTATTCCCTTCTCGCCTCTGGCCGGCGGGCAGTTAACGAACCGTTACCTGAACGGCATCCCCGCGGATTCTCGTGCGGCCAGCGGCAGTAAGTTCCTGAACCCCGATCAGATTACGGATGAGAAGCTGGAAAAAGTTCGCAAGCTGAACGCGCTGGCGGAAAGCCGTGGTCAGAAGCTGTCGCAGATGGCGCTGGCGTGGATTTTGCGCCATGACGCGGTCACCTCGGTGCTGATTGGTGCCAGTAAAACCGCGCAAATTGATGACGCCGTGGGCATGCTGGCGAATTATGATTTCACCGCAGGCGAACTGGCGACGATAGAAGAGATCCTGTCCAGCTCAAATTAAAATCATTTTTAGCAAAAAGTGCTCTCGTTCAGGATTTAGGAGTTGAGGCGATGAAACGAATGTTTACCAACTCGTAAAATTGCGTTAACAGGTCGCACAGCGGCCCCGATCGTGAAGGAGAAGAGTATGTTCAGGTCACTGATTCTTGCAGCGGTATTATTGGCTTCGGCCCCGCTGGTCGCCACTGCCGGCGAAATCACCCTGTTGCCATCGATAAAATTACAAATTGGCGATCGCGACAATTACGGTAACTACTGGGACGGCGGCGGCTGGCGCGACCGCGACTACTGGCATCGCCACTATGAATGGCGTAAAGACCGCTGGTGGAAACATGACAACGGTCGTCATCGCGGTTGGGACAATCGCAAAGCCTACGAGCGTGGCTATCGCGAAGGCTGGAGCGATCGTGACGACCGCCGCGGCGGCTGGGGTCACGGTAAAGGCCGCGGTCATGGCCATCACCATTAATGCAAAAAGGAGCCTCCCGGCTCCTTTTTCTTTATAACCCCATTACCGTGCCTACCAACAACCACAGGTTGAGTGCCACCACCACCACCACAATGACCCACCCCGCGCGTTTCACCAGCGTCGAGTTAACCAGATCGCCCATTAACGATTTATTGCTGGTAAATATCAGCAGCGGCACCAGGGCCAGCGCAATACCGAAGCTTAACAGCACCTGGCTCATGACCAGAATACGCGTTGGGTCCAGCCCCATCAGAATGACGATGAAGGATGGCAGCATGGTAACGGCGCGACGCACCCACAGCGGGATATGGAAACGCACAAACCCCTGCATGACAACCTGACCGGCCAGCGTCCCCACCACGGTGGAAGAAAGACCGGCCGCCACCAGGCTTAGCCCGAAGATCGTTGCCGCGGCGTGGCTTAATAAGGGTTCCAGCGTCAGATAGGCCTGGTCAAGATCGGCAATACCCGTGTGCCCGTTGAAGTGGAAGGCAGCCGCTGCAGTGGCCATCATCGCCAGGTTCACGAATCCGGCAATGGTCATGGCAATACCGACATCCCATTTTGTTGCAGAATACCGCTCTTTACGGGAACCGCCGTGCATATGCTGCGTTAAGGAAGAGTGCAGATAAATAACGTGCGGCATGATGGTCGCGCCCAGCACCCCGGCGGCGAGGAACACCGCCTCTGAGGTTGGCAGACTTGGGATCACCATTCCCTTACCGAGCTGTACCAGATTCGGCTGGGAAAAAATAAGCTCGACAATATAGGCAGCAGCGACAAACAGCAGCAGGCCGCCGATGACCCTTTCCAGCGGCTTCTGCCCCCGGCGCTGCAGCATCAGGATCAGGAAGGTGGCAATCCCGGTCAACACCGCACCCTGTAATAAGGAGACGCCGAGGATCAGCTTAAACCCGATCGCCGCGCCGATAAATTCAGCGAGGTCGGTCGCCATAGCAATAATTTCGGCCTGCACCCAGTACAGCCAGACCGCCGGGCGAGGATAGTGGTCGCGAATTTGCTCAGCCAGATTTTTTCCCGTGGCAATCCCCAGCTTGGCTGAAAGCATTTGAATCAGCATCGCCATCAGGTTAGCCCAGACAACCACCCACAGCAGCGTATAGCCGAAGCTGGCCCCGGCCTGAATATTGGTCGCAAAATTACCCGGATCGATATAGCCAATGGCGGCAATGAACGCAGGTCCCATTAATGCGAACCGCAACTTGCGCGCTGCCCTGCCGCTGCTACCCTCTACGCGACTGTTTGTCATTATCTGCCTCTGGAAATATAGCCTTTGCTATGTTTAATGCTATCAAAATGAGAATGATTATCAAGTTCATTTGGATGGTTTAAATTGATTTCTCTGATAGCTAAGAACGATAGACGGGCAGGTGGTGCGACATCACAGAATGTGAATATGCGCGGTCATTTGTGAAGCGTAGCACACAAACTTAACTTTTCACTCATTTACCTAACATAACAAAAATGTATTGTTGATCACTATTTTTGAGACTCGTCACAGGATGTAACTAT
>Ga0207655_1001163_pt1 | contig 25594 bp, 23 predicted proteins | sample KBSM44metaG_FD_184398 | JGI IMG/M metagenome (GOLD analysis project Ga0207655, IMG submission 184398) | Miscanthus rhizosphere microbial communities from Kellogg Biological Station, Michigan, USA - KBS M4-4 metaG (SPAdes) (version 2) | ecosystem: Host-associated > Plants > Roots > Rhizosphere >... | reverse complement strand
TGTCGATGGAAGCCGTGGGCGTGTATCTGGCGGGTTACCTGTTCAGCAGCCTCGGCGCGTTCGGCGTGGTGAGCCTGATGTCCAGCCCGTACCGTGGCCCGGATGCAGATTCACTGTTCTCCTACCGCGGTCTGTTCTGGCACCGTCCGATTCTGTCCGCGGTGATGACGGTAATGATGCTCTCGCTGGCCGGTATCCCGATGACGCTGGGCTTTATCGGTAAGTTCTACGTGCTGGCCGTCGGTGTTAATGCGGGTCTGTGGTGGCTGACGGCGGGTGTCGTTATCGGCTCCGCGATTGGTCTCTACTACTACCTGCGCGTTGCCGTAAGCCTGTACCTGAGCGCGCCTCAGCAGCTCAACCGCGATGCGCCGACCAACTGGCAGTACAGCGCCGGGGGGATTGTGGTACTGATCTCCGCGCTGCTGGTGCTGATCTTCGGTATCTATCCGCAGCCGCTGATTGATATCGTGCAGCGAGCGATGCCGCTAATGTAAAAGCAAAAAACCCGCCTCGGCGGGTTTTTTATTGCCCAGCGGCGCTACGCTTGCAGGGCCTACGGGTTTTGTAGGTCGGGTAAGCGAAGCGCCACCCGACTAAGCCAGCTGCTTCCGGCTAATCAACGGCCCGTCTATCTTCTTCATCGAGCGGTCCAGCACTTCCTCAATCACCGACGACAGCTCGTTCAGCTCAAACTTCGCCACGTAGCCGTCGGCCTTCACCTTGCGAATATGGTCCTCGTTGGCATTGCCGGACAGGGACGAGTGGATCACCACCGGAATGTCCTTCAGGAACGGATCGGTCTTGATTTTGCGCGTCAGCGTAAAGCCGTCCATCTCCGGCATTTCCAGGTCGGTTAGCACCAGCGCGATTTTATCGGTGATCGGCACGCCCTCGGCCTGAGCCTGCGCGGCCAACACGCCAATTTTCTCCCACGCGTCCTTCCCGGTGATGTGCAGCTGGGCCGGGATTTCCATCGCCTGCAGGCCCTTCTCCAGCATCGAGCGCGCCACTTTGGAGTCTTCCGCCACAATGGCGACCGAGCCGGGCTTGATGTTGAATTTGGTGGTTTTCAGGTTGGTGGCGTGCAGGTCGTGGTTCGCCGGGGTGATGTCATACAGGATCTGCTCAACGTCCAGCACCATCGCCAGATCGTTGGTATCGGTCTTCTCGTCGAGGCAGGCGATGCTGGTGATATAGCGCCCGCTGACGGCGGTTTCGGCGGCGTGAACCTGCTTCCAGTCGAGACGCATGATGTTCTCAACGGACTCCACGGCAAACGCCTGCACGCTGCGGGCGTATTCGGTGATCAGCAAAATGTTCAGTCCGGTCGTCGGTTTGCACCCGGCGACGGCAGCGAGGTCAATGACCGGGATCACCTGGTCGCGAATGTTCACCATCCCCATCAGCGGCGACTTCATGCCGGCGGGTTTGGTGAACTCCGGCATCGGCACGATTTCGCGCAGCTTGAACACGTTAATGCCAAACAGCTCGGATTTGTTTTCGTTCAGAGAGGTGCCAAGACGGAACAGCAACAGTTCAAAACGGTTGGACAGGGTGAGATTCGCCCTGCCATCAATATCTTTCTGGAAATTATCCATTCTACCCTCAAGAGAAATGCTGACCTTTTAATCGTTATCGGCATCCTGAGGGAAAAATGAAGGACTAAACGCTGACCTGAGTAAAATCTTCCGCCAGCTCGCACTCAGAGAACACCTCGCGGCACTCTGCCAGCAGGCGTTCACATCCCTGCGCGTCGTAGCGTGAGCTTACGTGAGTGACGATCAGCTTCCCGACGCCCGCCTCACGCGCCAGCCGTGCGGCCTGGCGCGTCGAGCTATGGCCGCGACCGTTGGCTTTCTCTTCCATCGCCGCTTCCAGCGTGGCTTCGTGCACCATGACGTCCACGCCCTGAGCCAGCGAAAGCGAAGCGGCGCAAGGTGCTGTATCACCAAAAATTGCCAGCTTTTTCCCCGGCTGAGGCGCAGAAAGATAGTCCTGCCCGTTCACCGTGCGCCCGTCTTCCAGCGTGACGGTTTCGCCCTGCTTCAGGCGCTGGAAGAGCGGGCCCGGCTTTACGCCGTCGGCGATTAACGCAGCGGCGTTTAGCGCGCCGGGTTTATCCTGCTCCTCTATGCGGTAGCCGTAGCACTCAACCGGATGATTCAGCGGATAGGCGGTCACCCTGTAATCGCCGTCATCGAACGCCAGACCTTCTGCAATCTCGACAACCTCCAGGGGATAATCCGTCCACGAGCCGCTCAGGCGCAGCGTGGTTTCAACAAACTCGGCAATACCTTTCGGACCGTAGATCGTGAGCGGATGCGCAATGCCCGCCATCGAGCGGCTGCACAGCAGGCCGGGCAGGCCAAAAAGATGATCGCCGTGCAGATGGGTAATAAAAATCTTGTCCAGCTTGCCCGGATGGTACGCGGTGCGCAGCAGCTGGTGCTGCGTCCCTTCACCGCAGTCAAACAGCCACAGCCCGCCGCGGGTGGGATGCTGCAAATCCAGCAGGATTGCCGTCACATTTCGCGACCGGGTCGGCACGCCAGCGGACGTACCCAGAAAAATCAGTTCCATAACGCAATCAGCCCTTTGCCGAATGGGAAGGGGTTTAGTATAACGTGAGGAACCCCAGGAAGGAGACAGACATGATTCAGTGGCAAGATTTACACCATAGCGAGCTTACCGTTCAGTCACTTTACGCGCTGTTAAAACTGCGCTGCGAAGTGTTTGTTGTAGAACAAACCTGCCCGTATCTGGATATCGACGGTGATGACCTGGTCGGAGAAAACCGCCATGTACTCGGCTGGCGCGATAACGAGCTGGTGGCGTATGCGAGGATTCTGAAAAGCGCCGATGATTTTGAGCCGGTGGTCATTGGCCGGGTCATCATTAGCGGCAACGCGCGCGGCGAAAAGCTGGGCTATCAGCTGATGGAAAAAACGCTCTCATCCTGCGAAAAACAGTGGCCTGACAGGGCGTTATACCTGGGCGCGCAGGCACACCTTCAGTCATTCTATGCGCACTTTGGCTTTGCCCCAGTGACCGAAGTTTACGACGAAGATGGCATACCGCACGTTGGCATGGCGCGGGAAGCGAAGCAGGCGTAATCGCACGTCGTTGGCTATAGTTAGCGGACTGGTGTAACAACATGGAGAAAAATATGTCATTTCAATCCTGGGATACCCGTATCGACGACGACCTGGCCTTGCTGAGCGAAACGCTGGAAGAGGTGCTGCGTTCGTCGGGCGACCCTGCCGATCAGAAGTATATTGAGCTAAAGGCGCGTGCCGAACAGGCGCTGCATGAAGTGAAAAACCGCGTCAGCCATGCGTCTGACAATTACTACTACCGGGCCAAAAAAGCGGTATATCGTGCCGATGATTACGTGCATGAGAAACCGTGGCAAGGCATCGGCGCAGGTGCCGCCGTGGGGCTGGTGCTGGGGCTACTGTTAGCCCGCCGTTAACGGCGCTTAAAAACCTTAACCACTCCCTATACGTGGGTACTGCTATTTTGGGTCAGTACCCCGTATAATGCGAGGTTTCAACAGGGAGAGGTTCGCGTGCATTCGATTTTCCTCGCGCTGGAACGTCTGCGCAGCCAGCTTGCGCAAGCGCTACCCGCTACACCCAGTCTGCGTCATTTCGACGTCTCTTTCCCATTGAACGATGCTTTCGATCCCCTGGCCTGGCTGGGTGCTCAGCAAATCTATCCTCAATTCTACTGGCAGCAGCGCAACGGTGATGAAGAGCTCGCTGCGCTCGGTGCCGTTGCCCACTTTGACGCACTCTCGTCGGCCTCGCAGTTTTTGCAACAGCAGAACGCGGCGCCCGATACGCGCATCTGCGGCCTTAACGCCTTTAATCCTGAGCAGGGGAACCTGTTTTTACCGCGCCTGCTCTGGCGACGTCAGGGCGGGGCTGCCACGTTGCGCCTGCAGCTGTGGAGCGACAGCTCGCTTGCGGACGATGCGATCGTCGCGCAGGCATTTTTACTCCAGCTCCGGGACGCTAGCCCCATCCGACCGCTGTCGGTGCAGGTTGTACAGGAGGCGCATCAGCCGCAAAAATCCGCGTGGCTGCGTCTTATCCACCAGGCAACGGACGCTATCGCGCGCGGTGATTTTGAAAAGGTGGTGCTCGCCAGGGCCACCGATCTGCAGCTCAATCAATCCCTTAACGCCGTTGCGTTGATGGCCGCCAGCCGCGCGCTCAATTTAAACTGCTATCATTTTTGCATGGTATTTGATGCCCGCAGCGCGTTTCTCGGCTCCACGCCGGAGCGCCTGTGGCGGCGTCGCGGCACCCTGCTGCGCACCGAGGCGCTGGCGGGAACGGTTGCCGGCCACAGCGACGATAGTCAGGCGCACAAGCTGGGCGACTGGCTGATGAAAGATGATAAAAATCAGCGTGAAAATATGCTGGTGGTGGAGGATATCTGCGAGCGATTGCAGCATCACACCCGCACCCTTGAGGTGCTGCCCGCCCAGGTTGTACGCCTGCGTAAGGTCCAGCACCTGCGCCGCTGTATCTGGACCGCGCTAAAACAGGCCGACGATGCGCTGTGCCTGCACGTGCTACAGCCGACGGCGGCCGTCGCCGGGCTACCGCGTCAGGCGGCGCGCGAATTTATTGATGATGTCGAACCCTTCGATCGCGAGTGGTATGCCGGATCGGCCGGGTATCTGTCGCCCGAGCAAAGCGAGTTCTGCGTGGCGCTACGCTCCGCGCGCGTTCAGGATGCTCAGCTTCGGCTCTACGCCGGGGCAGGGATTGTCAGCGGATCAGACCCGGAACAGGAGTGGCAGGAAATAGAAAACAAAGCCGCCGGGCTGCGTTCTCTGCTCCTTAGGGATTAATACTGATTCGCGCATTACCGATTCATATCAAAATTCCAAATTTTTCTATTATTTATACTGTGTCGCATTATTGATACCGGACAAACTCATGTCAGTAAGTTCTTTTAACCGGCGCTGGGCGACGGTGATCCTCGAAGCCCTGACCCGCCATGGCGTCAGGCACGTGTGCATTGCACCGGGTTCGCGCTCCACGCCGCTGACGCTGGCGGCGGCCGAAAATCGGGCATTTATTCATCACACCCATTTTGACGAGCGCGGTCTGGGCCATCTGGCGCTGGGGCTGGCAAAAGTCAGTAAAGCGCCGGTGGCGGTGATCGTTACGTCCGGTACGGCGGTGGCAAACCTCTATCCGGCCATTATCGAGGCCGGGTTAACCGGTGAGAAACTGATCCTGCTCACGGCGGATCGCCCGCCTGAGCTTATCGACTGCGGCGCCAATCAGGCGATCCGCCAGCCGGGGATATTTTCCTCTCACCCCGCGCAGGCGATTGCGTTACCGCGTCCTACCCAGGACATTCCCGCAAGCTGGCTGGTTTCAACGCTCGATCACGCGTTGGGATCGCTGCGCAGCGGCGCGTTGCATATCAACTGTCCGTTTGCCGAGCCGCTGTACGGCGAAATGGACGACACCGGCCTCGCCTGGCAGCAGCAGCTCGGCGACTGGTGGGAGAGCGAAAAGCCCTGGCTGCGCGAGCAGGCGCATCTTGAAAGCGCAAAACAGCGCGACTGGTTCTTCTGGCGACAAAAACGCGGCGTGGTGGTTGCCGGGCGCATGAGCGCCGCCGAAGGGAAGCTGGTCGCCGAATGGGCGCAAACCCTCGGCTGGCCGCTGATTGGCGATGTGCTCTCCCAGACCGGGCAGCCGCTGCCCTGCGCCGATCTCTGGCTGGGCAACGCGAAGGCCGTCACCGAGCTTTCGCAGGCGCAAATTGTGGTGCAGATTGGCTCCAGCCTCACCGGCAAACGCCTGCTGCAGTGGCAGGCGACCTGCACGCCGGAAGAGTACTGGCTGGTGGACCCGCTGGAAGGGCGGCTCGACCCCGCTCACCATCGCGGGCGTCGTCTGGTGAGCGACATTGACGCCTGGCTAGACCTCCATCCGGCAGAAAAGCGCAAGCCCTGGGCCGTTGAGATCCCTGAACTGTCGCGTCAGGCGTGGGAACTCACCCAGGCGCAGTGCAACGATTTTAGCGAAGCCGGGCTGGCGCACCGCATACGTCAGTATCTGCCCGAGCAGGGTCAGCTGTTTGTCGGCAATAGCCTGGTGGTGCGCCTGATTGACGCGCTCTCTAAGCTGCCCGCGGGCTACCCCGTTTACAGCAACCGCGGTGCCAGCGGCATCGACGGGCTGATCTCAACGGCGGCGGGCGTGCAGCGCGCCAGCGCAAAATCGACGCTGGCGATCGTGGGCGATCTTTCCGCGCTCTACGATATGAACGCGCTGGCGCTGCTGCGTCAGGCATCCGCGCCCGTTGTGCTGATTGTGGTCAATAACAACGGCGGGCAAATTTTTTCCCTGCTGCCGACGCCGCAAAGCGAGCGCGAGCGCTTTTATCTGATGCCGCAAAACGTGCAGTTTGAGCACGCGGCGGCGATGTTTAGCCTGAAATATCATCGCCCGGAAAGCTGGGAACAGCTGGAGGCGGCGTTAAGCGCGGCGTGGAAACAGCCCGGCGCAACGCTGGTTGAGCTGGTGGTGAATGATTCTGACGGGGCGCAAAAGCTGCAGCACCTGCTTGCCCAGGTGAGCCACCTGTGATCCTGGCTGGCGCGCAGCGGGCCGGAAAACCAGGCTACCCCTGGCTGGTTTTTTTGCACGGTTTCTCCGGCGACTGCCGCGAGTGGCAGACGGTTGGGGAGTCGTTAACAGACTATCCCCGGCTGTATCTTGATCTGCCAGGGCACGGTGGATCTGCCGGAATTTCCGTTTCTGGATTCACCGACGTGAGCGATTTACTCGCCAGCACGCTTGTTAGTTACAACATACTTAATTACTGGCTGGTGGGGTACTCCCTCGGCGGCCGCATTGCGATGTTCCATGCCTGCCAGCAGCCAGCGGGGCTGAGCGGGATTGTCGTTGAAGGCGGTCATCCTGGGCTACAGAATGCAGATGCGCGCGAGGCGCGGCTAGCATCCGATCGCCGTTGGGCAACGCGTTTTCGCACTGAACCGCTCGCAGAGGTCTTTGCCGACTGGTATCAACAGCCGGTGTTTGCCTCGCTTACGAACGCCCAGCGCGGCGAGCTGATCGCGCTGCGTAGCCGTAACGACGGCGCGAATCTGGCGGCAATGCTTGAGGCCACCTCGCTGGCGGTTCAGCCCGATTTACATGGGGCGCTCAGCGCCTGCGAATTTCCTTTTTACTATTTCTGTGGCGAACGCGATGAGAAGTTCACGGCTATCGCCGCCGGGCTGAACGCCGAGCGCCACGTTATTCCTCACGCCGGGCACAACGCCCATCGGGAAAATCCCGGTGCGGTTGCCGCGAGCCTGGCACAGATACTGCGTCTTCGAATAAAGGACACTCTATGATCTATCCTGATGAACACATGCTCTACGCGCCGGTTGAATGGCAGGACTGCTCCGAAGGTTACACCGACATTCGTTACCACAAGTCCGCCGACGGCATCGCCAAAATCACCATCAACCGTCCGCAGGTGCGCAACGCGTTTCGTCCGCTGACCGTCAAAGAGATGATTCAGGCGCTGGCCGATGCGCGCTATGACGACAACATCGGCGTGATTGTGCTGACCGGCGAAGGTGACAAAGCGTTCTGCTCCGGCGGCGATCAGAAAGTGCGCGGTGACTACGGCGGATACCAGGACGATGCGGGTACGCACCACCTGAACGTGCTCGACTTCCAGCGCCAGATCCGCACCTGTCCAAAACCGGTTGTCGCGATGGTGGCCGGTTACTCCATCGGCGGCGGCCACGTGCTGCACATGATGTGCGACCTGACCATTGCTGCGGAAAACGCCATCTTCGGCCAGACCGGCCCGAAAGTCGGCTCCTTCGACGGCGGCTGGGGCGCATCCTACATGGCGCGCATCGTTGGGCAGAAAAAAGCGCGCGAAATCTGGTTCCTGTGCCGTCAGTACAACGCTCAGGAAGCGCTGGATATGGGCCTGGTCAACACCGTGGTGCCGATTGCCGATCTCGAAAAAGAGACCGTGCGCTGGTGCCGCGAGATGCTGCAAAACAGCCCGATGGCGCTGCGCTGCCTGAAGGCGGCCCTGAACGCCGACTGCGACGGTCAGGCGGGCCTGCAGGAGCTGGCGGGTAACGCCACCATGCTGTTCTACATGACCGAAGAGGGTCAGGAAGGACGCAACGCGTTTAACGAAAAACGCCAGCCGGACTTCAGCAAATACAAACGGAACCCGTAATGCGTCGCGCGCAGGTTTACCGCTGGCAGATACCGATGGACGCGGGCGTGGTGCTGCGCGAGCGGCGGTTAAAAACCCGTGACGGACTCTTCGTGCATCTTCGTCAGGGCGAGCGGGAAGGCTGGGGTGAAGTTTCACCTCTGCCGGGCTTTAGCCTCGAGTCGCTGGATGACGCGCAGGCGGCGCTGCTGGCCTGGGTGCGCGAGTGGCGGGAAGGCGGTAATCCGGCGCTGCCGGACCTGCCTTCCGCCGCCTTCGGCATCAGCTGCGCGCTGGCGGAGCTGGACGACAGTTTGCCCCTTGAGGCAAATTATCGCGCCGCGCCGCTCTGCACCGGCGATCCGGACGACCTGTTCGCGCAGCTCTCCGCCATGCCCGGCGAGAAAGTGGCGAAAATCAAAGTTGGCCTGTACGAAGCGGTGCGCGACGGTATGGTGGCGAATCTGCTGCTGGAAGCGATCCCCGATCTGCGCCTGCGTCTGGATGCCAACCGCGCCTGGACGCCGCTCAAGGCCCAGCAGTTCGCGAAGTACGTCAACCCGGCCTACCGCAACCGCATCGCGTTTCTGGAAGAACCGTGCAAAACGCGGGACGACTCCCGCGCCTTTGCCCGTGAAACGGGCATTGCGATAGCCTGGGATGAAAGCCTGCGCGAACCTGATTTTGCGTTTGTCGCCGAGCCGGGCGTCAGCGCGGTGGTGATCAAGCCGACGCTCACCGGCAGCCTGCAAAAAGTACGCGAGCAGATTGAGGCTGCGCACGCCCTGGGCCTGACGGCGGTGATCAGTTCGTCCATTGAGTCCAGCCTCGGGCTGACGCAGCTGGCGCGCATCGCGGCATGGTTAACGCCGGACACCATCCCCGGCCTCGACACGTTAAGCCTGATGCAGTCCCAGCTTATTCGTCAGTGGCCGGACAGCGCGCTGCCGTGCCTCGGCGCTGGAGCGCTGGAGCCGCTGCTATGAGGTTTACCGACTGGCCGTGGCGGCACTGGCGTGCGCAGTGGCCCGACAGGCCCGCTCTGCGGCTGAACGATGAGGTTCTCACCTGGCAACAGCTGTGCGCGCGCGTTGATAGCCTTGCCGCCGGGTTCCATCGTCAGGGCGTGGAGGAAGGCGAGGGGGTAATGCTGCTCGCCCATAACCATCCGCAGACCCTGCTGGCGTGGCTCGCGCTGCTCCAGTGCGGCGCGCGTATTCTTCCGGTGAACCCTCAGCTGCCGGGACCGCTGCTGGACGTGCTGATCCCGCCAATGACGCTGCGCCATGCGCTGGTGCTGGACGGCGCGTTTGACGGCTTGCCTTTACTGAGCATGAGCGAGTGTTCAGGCGATCGTGCAGCCTCGTGGCAGCCGCAGCGCCTGGCCTCTATGACGTTAACCTCAGGCTCGACGGGCCTGCCGAAAGCGGCCGTTCACACCTGCGCGGCGCATCTTGCCAGCGCGCAGGGCGTGCTGGCGCTGATGCCCTACGGTGATGACGATGACTGGCTGCTGTCGCTGCCGCTGTTCCACGTCTCTGGCCAGGGCATTTTGTGGCGCTGGCTGCTGGCGGGCGCGCGGTTAACCGTGCGTGAGAAACAGCCGCTGGAGCAGGCGCTGCAGGGCTGCACCCATGCGTCTCTGGTGCCGACGCAGCTCTGGCGTTTGCTTCATGCACAGCAGCGTGTTGCGCTGAAGGCCGTTCTGCTCGGCGGGGCGGCCATTCCCGTTGAGCTGACGGAGAAGGCGCGGGAGAAAGGCATTCGTACCTTCTGCGGCTACGGCCTGACGGAGTTTGCCTCAACCGTCTGCGCGAAGGAGGCGGACGGCGCCCCGGACGTCGGCAGCGCGCTGCCGGGCAGAGAGGTACAGGTTGTCGACGGCGAAGTTTGGATCAGGGCGCACAGCATGGCGGCGGGCTACTGGCGCGACGGCGCGCTGATTCCCCTGACCAATGCGCAGGGCTGGTTTGCCACCCGCGATCGGGGGGAATGGCATAACGGACGTTTGACCATTTTAGGCCGCATGGATAATCTCTTTTTCAGCGGAGGAGAAGGGGTCCAGCCGGAAGCCGTTGAGCGGACTATCGCCACGCACCCGCAGATAAGCCAGGTGTTTATTGTTCCGATCGACGACGCCGAGTTCGGCCAGCGCCCCGTGGCGGTGGTGGAATGTGAACCGGGAACCGATATTGCCCAGTTCCCTGACTGGGTCAACGGCAGGCTGGCGCGGTTCGAACAGCCGGTGCACTGGCTGGCACTGCCCGCAGAGCTAAAAAATGGCGGGATTAAAATCTCCCGCCAGGCGTTAAAACAGTGGGTCAATGCCCTGCTGAGAGGCTGATCAGCCGACGTCCGGCTGGGGCTTGCGCTGGCGCCGACGCACCAGGCGCAGTACCGGCGGCACCACAATGACCACGATCGCCATCGCCAGCAGAACCTTCGTCACGCTGCTCTCCCACAGGATCGACATATTGCCGTTGCTGATGGAAAGGGCGCGGCGCAGGTTTTGCTCCAGCATCTCACCCAGTACGAAGCCTAAAATCAGCGGCGACATCGGGAAGTGCATCTTGCGTAAGATGTACCCCAGCACGCCGAGCAGCACCATCAGCACCAGGTCGAAGGTGGTGCTGTGCACCGCGTATACCCCAACCGCAGAGACCGCCGCAATGGCGGGCACCAGGAACCACAGCGGAATGGTCAGCATGCGGGTAAACAGGCCGATCAGCGGAATGTTCATCACCAGCAGCATCACGTTGGCAATCAGCAGCGCCGCAATCAGGCCCCAGACGATATCTGGCTGCTCGGTAAACATCGCCGGGCCCGGGGTAATGTTATAGAGCGTCAGCGCGCCCATCATCACCGCCGTGGTGCCGGAGCCCGGCACGCCGAGCGTCAGCATCGGGATAAACGAGCCGCAGGCCGAGGCGTTATTGGCCGCCTCTGGCGCAGCGACGCCGCGAATATCGCCTTTGCCGAAGCTGTCGCTGTTGCCGCTCAGCTTTTTCTCGGTCATGTAGGTGATGGCGCTGGCGATGGTTGCCCCCGCGCCGGGCAGGACGCCGACGAAGAAGCCAATCACCGACGAACGCAGGGTAGCACCGATACACTGCGCCCCCTCTTTGACGTTAAAGAGCATTCGGCCGGTCTTGCGCACCAGCGTCTGCCCGCTGCTGGTATGTTCCAGCATCAGTAAGATCTCCGATACAGAGAACAGGCCAATCACGACGACGATAAACTGTACGCCGTCGGACAGGTGAACGCTGTCGAAGGTGAAGCGATAAACCCCGGTGTTGGCGTCAACGCCGACGGTGGCCAGACTGAGGCCAATCAGCGCGGACAAAAACGATTTGAGCGGGTTCTGCGCCATCATGCTGCCGAGGCAGGCGATAGCGAACACCATCAGCGCAAAATACTCCGCCGGGCCAAACGCCAGCGACCACTGGGCCAGCGCGGGCGCGAACAGAATGATACCGCCAATGGCGATCATGGAGCCAAAGAACGAGCTGACGGCGGAAATAGAGAGCGCCACGCCGCCGCGACCCTGCTGCGCCATAGGATAACCGTCGAGGGCGGTCATGATGGCGGCGGCATCGCCGGGAACGTTGAGCAGTATCGACGAGATACGTCCGCCGTATTCGCAGCCGATATAGACCGTTGCCAGCAGGATCAGCGCGGACTCCGCCGGCAGGTGCAGGGCAAAGGCCAGCGGCAGTAAAATCGCCACGCCGTTGATGGGGCCCAGGCCGGGCAGCAGGCCGACGATCGTCCCCACAAAGCAGCCGATCAGGGCAATCACCAGGTTTTCAGGGGTCATCGCCACCGCGAACCCCTGCGAGAGGTAAATCCAGGTATCCATAGCGTGCTCCGTCAGTTAAACCATGCGCCAAGGGGTAAGGTCACGTCCAGCAGGCGGTCGAAGGCGTACCAGAGCAAAATGCCCAGCACCGCGCCCGACAGCCCTGCCGCGGGCAGGGTAGCGTTAAACAACATGCCGATGACCATTGTCAGAATAGCGGTAGCAACCGGGAAGCCGAGCCATTCAAAGCCCCAGGCGTACATCAGCAGCACGATCACCATCACCAGCAGGCGTTGCAAAATCCGACGTGGCGGCCACTCCACGGTATCCGGATGGCGCAGCAGCAGCGCCACCGAGCAGAGCAGCATCAGGCCGACAATGCCCATCGGGAAGGGGCGCGGCCCCACGGGTTCATAGCTGTACTCGCTGTGGATCTGCCAGGCGACGAACAGTCCGCCAACGCAGAGCAGCAGCCATATCCCGGCAAAAATACGATCGCTCATAGCGCCTCCGGTTATTTCGCCAGGCCAAAGGCTTTCGCCTGCTCGCGGTAGTCATTCACCTGTTTTTTGACGTAGTCATCCAGCTGCTGACCGTTGAGGTTGAACTCAAACAGCCCGCGCAGATCGCGCTGCTTTTTGAACGCGTCGGTCTGCTGAAGTTTGGCGAAGGTCTCAACCCACCACTGGTACTCGGCGTCGGTCACTTTTGGCCCAACGAAGAAGCCGCGAATGATCGGCCAGACCAGGTTATAGCCCTGCTCTTTGGCGGTAGGAACGTTCGCCAGCTGACCCGGCAGGCGGTTTTCCGCGAAGACCGCCAGCACGCGGATTTTGTCCCCGCTCAGGTAAGGCACCATTTCACTGAGATCGCCGGAGACCGCCTGAACGTGGTTGCCCATCAGCGCCGTGACCGGCTCGCCGCCGCCTTCAAAGGCCACGTAGCGCATCTTGTGCGGATCGACCTTTGCCTGCTGCGCCAGCAGGGCGGCTTTCATCCAGTCCTGGCTGCCGATCGACGCGCCCGCGCCAATCACCACGCTGTTCGGATCTTTTTCCATTGCGGTCAGCAGATCTTTTAGGGATTTCCACGGGGAGTCCGTGCGCACGGCGATCATGCCGTAATCCGTTCCCACGGTCGCGAGCCAGCGCACGTCGTTCACGTCGTAACGGCCAAATTTCCCCTGAGACAGGTTCAGCAGCGAGCCGCCGGAGAAGGCCACCACGGTGCCGGCTTCGGCAGGGCGCTGCGCCACGATGGCGTTGTAGGCTACCGCGCCCACGCCGCCGGGCATGTAGGTGACGCGCATCGGCTTCTCGATGGCCTTCGTCTCCAGCAGGCTGACCTGAATTAGCTTGCAGGTCAGGTCGAAGCCGCCGCCGGGCTTAGCCGGGGCGATGCACTCCGTGCGGGACGGAGCGTCCTGCGCCTGGACGACAGACGCGCTCAACAGCAATACGCTTGCAGCAAAAGTCGAAAGTAGTTGTTTTTTCATCATTTATCCTCACGCCGGAAAACCGGGGGTACGGGTACAGGTCTTTTTTCTGATTATGTGAACCGCCTTGTAGCGGTTCCGTTGCGTGATTGTTAAAACAATAACCTTTCATTTCCCTTTCACTGCGACACCAACTTTACAGGATGTGATATGCGTCTCTTACTCGCGGAAGATAATCGTGAGCTGGCTCACTGGCTGGAGAAAGCGCTGGTGCAGGGAGGTTTTGCCGTGGACTGCGTTAACGACGGAAGGGCGGCGGACCATCTGCTGCAGGGGGAAAACTATGCCGTTGCGATTCTGGACATCGGCATGCCCGGCTTCGACGGGCTGGAGGTGGTCCACCGCCTGCGAAAGCGCGGGCAGACGCTTCCCGTGCTGTTTCTCACCGCCCGCAGCAACGTGGCGGACAGGGTGAAGGGGTTGAACGCCGGGGCGGATGACTATCTGCCGAAACCCTTCGAGCTGGAAGAGCTTGATGCGCGCCTGCGCGCGCTGCTGCGCCGAAGCGAAGGACGCACGCAGGAGCGCCAGCTTCTGGGGGCGCTGGAGTATGACGATGAAGGCTTTTTCATGCTGCACGATGAACCGCTCTCTCTGACGCCGCGTGAACTTTCCCTGCTGAAGGTGCTGATGCATCGCCGGACCCGGCCCGTCTCGCGGCAGCAATTATTCGACCAGGTGTTCAGCCTGAACGATGACGTCAGCCCGGAGAGCATCGATCTCTATATTCATCGCCTGCGCAAGAAGCTGAGCGGCAGCGGCGTGAAGATCACCACCCTGCGCGGGCTGGGCTACGTGCTGGAGTGCGGCGATGAAGTGGGCTAAGCCGCAGTCGCTTTATCTGCAGCTATTGCTCTTTCTGGGCTTACCGCTGCTGCTGTTGTGGGGACTGTCGGCGTTTAACAGCTACGTCAGCGCCCTGCAGGCGGCGACGCAGGCGTATGACCGAACGCTGCTATCGTCGGCGCGAACGGTGTCAGAGCGGCTGGTGGTTCACGACGGCAGGCTGGAGGTCAACGTCCCCTGGGTGGTGCTCGACAGCTTCGAGCTTAATATGAACGACAGGCTGTACTACAAGGTGGTCGATCCCGACGGGCGGGTGATCTCCGGCTACGACGACCTGCCGAAGATGCCGCCCTCCACGTCGCGCACCACGCTTTACCCGGCGCTGGCCTGGTTTTATCACACCGAATATCGCGGGCAGGCGATCCGCGTGGCGAAGCTGCTTCAGCCCGTTAATGAGGACAATATCGTCGGCATGGCGGAGATCTACGTCGCCGAAACGCTGCAGTCCCGTCGCTATCTCGCCAGCCAGCTGCTCTTTTCCTCCTGGGTTTCTCAGGGGCTGCTGGTGCTGCTGACGCTGATCTTAACGGCCTGGCTGTTGCGCCGCGTGCTCCGCCCGATGCGCCAGCTCTCCTCGCTGATGGTGCGGCGCGAGCCGGGACTGCTGGCGCCGCTGCCGGAGCTGCTGCCGTGGTCAGAAACCCGCCTGCTGATTGTGGCCTTTAACCGCTACATTGACCGGCTGCGCGGCGTGCTTTCGCGCCAGGAACGCTTTAATGCCGACGCCTCTCATCAGCTTAAAACCCCGCTCGCGGTGCTCAAAACGCAGGTCTCGGTGGCTTTAACCCGCAACGATCCCGCGCTGTGGCAGGAAAGCCTGCGGGCGATGAACGTAACGCTGGATAACACCATTGTGCTGACTGAGCGCCTGCTGCAGCTTTCGGCGGTGAAGCGCAAAGAGCAGGGAGAGCGCCAGTTCACGCCGGTAGATCTGGTGCAGGTGGTGCAGAACTGCTGCTTTTCCCGGCTGGCGCAGGCGCGCAGCAAAGCGATCGATTTGGGGTACGACGGCGAACAACAGCCGATGTTAATGGAAGGCGATGTTGTTTTACTGAGCGAACTCTGCGCCAACCTGCTGGATAACGCCATCAAATACACGCCGGAGAGAGGGATCGTGACGGTTTTCCTGCGCGCGGGTAGCGGGGCGGTTGAGCTAAGCGTAGAGGACAGCGGACCGGGTATTGCAGAAAATCTGATCCCACAGGCCGTGCTGCCGTTTCACCGTCTCGATAACGTGGGCGACGCGGCCGGATCGGGCATTGGGCTGGCGCTGGCAAGCGATATTGCCCGGCTGCACCGTAGCCATCTGCAGCTGGCGCGCAGCGAAGCCTTAGGCGGGCTGAGCGTGAAAATCCGTTTTTTGCTGATGGAATAAAGGCGGATATTATCAAATCGTTACAAACTAATCGTCCGACGCACGCAGAGTCCATTGATCCCAGAGAGACTCAGGTTAAAATCTCGCGGTTTTGGGACATCTCTAATTAAATTGTGCGGGATCACGACAATGAAAAAAGTGGCATTGATGGGCTTAGGCCTGATGATTATCTCTTCGGCGGCAAACGCCATCAGCTTTAACGGCTCGGCGGGTCAGGATTATACCCACCTGGGCTTTGGCCTGGGTACGGAAACCTCCGGCCTGGCGATGACCGGCGGCTGGACGCATAACGATGACGACGGCGATGCGGCAAGCCTCGGCCTGGGTCTGAACGTTCCGCTGGGCCCGTTCCTGGCGACCGTTGGCGGGAAAGGCATTTACACCAACCCGAACGACGGTGATGAAGGCTACGCGGCGGCAGTGGGCGGCGGCCTGCAGTGGAAAATCGGCGACAGCTTCGGCCTGTTTGGCGAGTACTACTACTCTCCGGACTCGCTCTCCAGCGGTATCGACAGCTATGAAGAGGCCAACGCCGGTGCGCGCTGGACCATCATGCGTCCGATCACTATCGAAGCGGGCTATCGTTACCTGAACCTGGCCGGTAAAGACGGCAACCGCGATAACGCGCTGGCCGACGGCCCGTACGTGGGCGTGAGCGCAGGCTTCTAATCTCTCCGGCGCGGCGTTCCGTCGCGCCTGTTTCTCTCTTCTCCCTCGTGCCATATGCGTTATAGTGTTTTGACCATAGAAGTGGGAGAACACAATGATAAACGTGGAAATGCTATCCACTGGCGACGAAGTGCTGCATGGTCAAATTATTGACACCAATGCCGCCTGGCTTGCCGATGTATTCTTTGAGCAAGGATTACCCTTAACGCGCCGCAACACCGTGGGCGACAATCTTGAGTCGCTGGTGAATATTCTTCGCGAGCGCAGCGAGCACTGCGACGTGCTGATTGTGAACGGGGGACTCGGCCCCACCAGCGACGATCTCAGCGCGCTGGCCGCCGCCACCGCCAAAGGCGAGGGGCTGGTATTGCACGAGGCGTGGCTGACGCAGATGGAACGCTTCTTTTCCGATCGTGGACGCGTGATGGCACCCAGCAACCGCAAGCAGGCCGAAATCCCCGCCAGCGCGGAGCTGGTGGATAACCCGGTCGGCACCGCCTGTGGATTCGCCGTTCAGCTCAACCGCTGCCTGATGTTCTTCACCCCGGGCGTGCCGTCGGAATTTAAGGTGATGGTTGAGCAGCAGATCCTGCCCCGCCTTCGCCAGCGCTTTACGCTGCCGGAGCCGCCGCTGTGCCTGCGCCTGACCACCTTTGGCCGCTCGGAAAGCGATCTGGCGCAGAGCCTTGACCACCTGCAGCTGCCGCCGGGCGTCTCGATGGGCTATCGCTCGTCGATGCCAATTATCGAACTCAAGCTGACCGGCCCGGCGACGGAAAAAGCCGCCATGCTGGCAATATGGCCTGAAGTGCAGCGCGTGGCGGGCGAGAGCCTGATCTTTGAGGGAACGGAAGGGCTGCCCGCGCAGATCGCGCAGAACCTGCAGGCACGCCAGCTGAGCGTCACCCTAAGCGAGCAGTTCACCGGCGGCCTGCTGGCGCTGCAGCTTTCGCGTGCCGACGCCCCCCTGCTGGCAAGCGAAGTCGTGCCGTTCCAGCAGGAGACGCTGGCGCAGACCGCGCGCTGGGCGTCCGAGCGCAGGGTGAAGCATTTTGCCGGGCTGGCGCTGGCCGTTGGCGGCGTGGACGACGAGCATCTGAATTTTGCCCTCGCGACGCCGGAAGGTACCCACGCCCTGCGGGTGAAAATGAGCATCACGCGCCACAGCGTGGCGGTGCGGCAGGAAGTGTGCGCCATGATGGCGCTGAACATGCTCCGCCGCTGGCTGAACGGTAAAGAGGTTGCCAGCGAGCACGGCTGGATCAACGTCGTAGAATCGCTGTTCGTTGAGTGAGCCGTGTGCCGGGGCCGTCGCCCCGGCAACGTTTAGCCCAGCGCCTTCGCCAGCAGGGTGATTGGATGTTCGCAGCGCTTGCTGGTGGACATCTCAATCTGCCATTTGCAGGTTTCGCAGTCGGTCACCACGATGTCCGCGCCGCTCTCCTCAATCTGCCTGAACAGCGGGGCGCCAATCGCCTGCGAGGTGGCGTAGTTTTCACGCTTAAAGCCGTAGGTGCCCGCGATGCCGCAGCAGCGCGAGTCCAGCACCGTCAGCTCCAGCCCCGGAATAAGCCGCAGCAGCTCAAGCGTATACAATGACCAGCCCATCTTCTCCATGTGGCACGGCGTGTGGTACACCACCTTAAGCGGTAAGGCCTTCAGCGGTAACGTTTTTCCGCTGTCCAGCCTGCGCCACAGGAAGCGCGTCGCCAGCTCAATGTGTTCGCGCAGGCCGGTGTTATCCACGTCCAGCAGGTGCGGATATTCGTCGCGCAGCGTGAAGGTGCAGGTGGACGAGGTGGCCAGCACCGGAATGCCTTTGTCGACGATCGCCTCGCGTAGGGAGGTGACGTTGGTTTTGGCCTGCCTGCGCGCTTTATCGGTAAAACCGTTGGCAATCAGCGGCACGCCGCAGCATTTTTCCTGACTCAGCAGCTCCACGCCGGTGCCCATGGCGTTCAGTACCTTGAGCAGATCTTTTCCCAGCTGCGGATGGTTGTAGTTCACGTAGCAGCCGTGGAAGAAGGCCACCCGATCGGCGTACTGCGCCTGTTCCGCCGCGACGGATTTGTACCAGCGGCGGAAGGTGCCGTGAGAATATTTCGGCAGGCTGCGGTGATGGTCGATTTTAAGCGTGGCATCCAGCAGCTGGCGCACCGGCTTGAGTGCGGTCGCGGCGTTCACCAGCGGGGCAAACGGCGTTGAAACGCTGCCCATTAGATCGGTATGGCTCAGGATCGCGTCGCGCAGCGTCGGCTTCTGCGTGCTGTAGCGCGCGCGGGCGCGCTGGATGATATCGCCGATTTTAACATCCGACGGGCAGGCGACTTCGCAGCGCTTGCAGTTGATGCAGTATTTTAGCGCCTCGTCGTACAGTTTGCCGTCTTTCAGGCGCAGGCGCTCGCCGTCCGGCCCGGCCTGCTTAGGACCGGGGTAGCGCGGGTTGACGCCGCTGACCGGGCAGACGGTGGTGCATACCGTGCATTTGATGCAGCTTTCAAAACGGGTATCGTTCATTGTTCAGCCTCCGTGCGCTGGATAATCTGCTCTGCCACGTGGAGCGCCGTCACCGCGCAAACGCCGCCGCCGCAGCCCTGCACGATGGGATCGTAGCCGCCCAGCAGCGAGCCGATGGCGAAGAGATTACTGACGGATTTACCGGAAAGTTGCGGATGCAGCTGGTTATCGACAATCACGCCAAACTGCTGCCAGGGCTGCGGGGTGAAGAAATCACTCTGATACCAGTCCGCGCGCGAGGTGCTTTGCCGGACGTCCAGCCCCAGGATCGCCTCCCGAATGCCCTCCCGGCTGCTGAGCAATCCGTTGCTGAAAAAGCTGCCGCTGGCCAGCACCGTATAGCGTGCCCGAAGGGGAATATCGCCGTGGTTTCGTGTCCACACCTCGCTGGCATCGCCGCCGTTCAGCGTGATTTTTTTTACTTCATCACCCGCCATCCACACGCCGCCCTGCGCCACGAACCGGCGCTGCAGCTGGGTATGCAGGCGAATGCCCGGAACGGACGGAGGAAGCGTGGGAAGCAGCCCGAGGGTGCAGGAAAGACGTTCCGACAGCCAGCGCCAGAGACGGTTGTCCGCAAGGCCAAAGCAGGCGGGCATAAAAAGCGCGTCGTATTTCTCACCGAGGGGTTTGAGCGCTTCATAGAGCAGCGGCCACTTATCTTCGTTATCCAGCAGTCGGGCAATATTGACCGCACGGAACTCGCTGGGGTTATCGCGCAGAACGTCAAGCTCGGGCAGGTCTATCTCCGCTGTTTCTGCATTAACACCCTGGCGACAGAGCGATGCTGCCGCGAGGTGCGGCTGAAAATCGAGAAAACCACTGATGCCGACCACCAGCACGGTCTCATCCTTAAACGGTGCGACGGGAACGTCTTCCGGGCTGAGCCAGGCGGAGCGCAAGGTGCCAAGCGGCGTCACGCGCTGATGGTTTTGCCGCGCGCTGCCCTGCAGCCGCGCGCCGCACTCTGTCAGCAGCGCTTCGGTTTCAAGGGCAAAGCGGTCGATATGCTGCGCGCCAATCAGGTGATAGGGGTGCTCGGGCGGCAGTTTATCGCGCCAGGCGTCGTCTACCAGATCCAGCGATCCCGACGAGAAGTGCAGGGCGCTCTGGCCCCGGGTGATAATGGCGCAGCGCAGCCCCTGCTTCGTGAGCTTAATGCCGCAGAGCAGGCCCGCCAGGCCGCCGCCGATAATCACGGTATCAAATTTCATCCTGTGGCTCCTTTTCAAGGCCGCAAAGTCCCTGGTAGACCCAGCGGGTGAACTCGCTTTCGCGCAGGGCGTCCCCCCAGGCGACGGGCTGAATGCCTTTCCAGCGTTCGTTCAGAAAATCGCTGAGCTGAGCAAGCGACTGGGTAGAGGAGGTGGCGTGAAAACGCTGCAATAGCCCGGCGGCACGGCAGGCGCACAGCTCGCCCTGACAGGTCCCCATCCCGACGCGCGTGCGGCGGCGTAAATCGAGAAGGTTATTCACCGTCAGATTCTCCACGGCGTACTGCACTTCCCCCGCGGTGACCGCTTCGCACTCGCACACCAGGCTGCGGCTCAGGCGACCTTCACCCAGCCACTGCGGCGTTCTGTCGCCGTGGCGGTAGATAGCGGACCCGCGCAGCGGCGCGGGGAGCGAGATGATTTTTTGCAGCGTCTTCTCGGTGGACTGCCGCGAGCCGGGCAGCGGCTGTTCCGCCGTCACGCAGCGTTCGGTATTCCCCAGCTTGCGGCAGACGGCATCGGTTGCCCACTCGGCCATCAGGCGGTAGGTCATCAGCTTGCCGCCGGTGATGGTGATAAAGCCCTCCATGCCGTCGCGCTCGGCGTGATCGAGCAGCACGATCCCCCGGCTGACGTTGCGCCCGCTCGGGTCATTGTCGCTGGCAACCAGCGGACGCACGCCCGCGTAGGCCCGCAGGATGCGCGTCTGCGCCATGACCGGAGCCAGTTTTTCCCCTTCGCGCAGCAGGATGTCGACCTCTTCGGCGGTCACGCGGTTGTAGTCAATCTCGCTGTAGTCGACGTGCGTGGAGGTGGTGCCGATCAGCGAAATGGTATCGCCAGGCACCAGAATGTCGGCGTCGGACGGTTTGCGGCAGCGGTTGATGACATGGTTGTTGATGCGGTGATCGAGGATCAGCAGCGACCCTTTGGCCGGGAACATGCGGATCGACAGATCGGCGTACTCTGCGATGCGCTGCCCCCAGATCCCCGCGGCGTTGATCACGACGGCGGCAAACAGCTCGCTGTGCTCGTTATACTGCGTATCAAAGACCCGTACGCCACGCACGGTGCTGCCTTCGCGGATAAGCCCGGTCACTTCGTGCCCGGTCAGAATGCGCGCGCCGTGCTCGCGGGCGTCCAGCATATTGGCGGCCGTCAGGCGGAAGGGGTCGACGGTCCCGTCAGGCACCTTCACCGCGCCGATAAGCGCTGGGTTAACCGAGGGTTCCAGCCGCCTCGCCAGCGCCGGGTCCATGGCCTCCGCCTCAATGCCCGCCGCGGTGCAGGCGGTAATAAAGGTCTTCTGAAAGGCGAGGTCATCTTCGGGAAGGGTAATAAAGAGGCCGTCGGTCGGCTCAATGCAGTGGCGGGCGATACGCTTAAGGATTTGGTTTTCAGCAATACATTCGCGCGCGGATTCGCCGTCGGTGACCGCATAGCGCGCGCCGCTGTGCAAAAGGCCATGGTTGCGACCGGTCGCGCCGGTGGCGATATCATGGCGCTCCAGCAGCGTAACGCTTAGGCCTCTCAGGGCGCAGTCACGGGCGATCCCGGCGCCGGTGGCACCACCGCCAATGATTATCACATCGCTGTAGCGAGGATCGTGAATGGTCATTGTTTACCCTCTATGTTCGTTTTTTACCATTTAGCCACATCAATAATGTGGTTTGTTTGATTTCGAACATAAACGCGCGCAAATCGAAAGTGAAACGTGATTTCATGCGCTTTTTTGCGCATCCTGTCATATTTCTGTAACAATCTGTGCGTTGATTCACAGTAACAATCAACGTGATTTCTTAACATCCCCGCCTCTGGAATCCAGGTGCGAGCCACCTGCTCTATCAATACAAGGCCACGGAGGCTGTTATGCTCAGTATCTTCAAACCTGCGCCGCACAGGGCGCGTCTGCCTGAGGCAGAAATAGATCCGCTTTACCGCCGTCTGCGTTGGCAAATCTTCCTGGGGATTTTCTTCGGGTACGCGGCGTATTATCTGGTACGTAAAAACTTCGCGCTCGCCATGCCGTATCTGGTGGAGCAGGGCTTCTCCCGCGGCGATCTGGGGTTCGCGCTGTCGGGGATCTCCATTGCCTACGGTTTTTCCAAATTCATTATGGGCTCGGTATCGGACCGCTCGAATCCGCGCGTGTTCCTGCCTGCTGGCCTGATCCTGGCCGCTGCGGTAATGCTGTTTATGGGCTTTGTGCCGTGGGCAACCTCCAGCATTGCGATTATGTTCGTGCTGCTGTTCCTCTGCGGCTGGTTCCAGGGGATGGGGTGGCCGCCGTGCGGGCGTACCATGGTGCACTGGTGGTCGCAGAAAGAACGCGGCGGCATCGTGTCGGTGTGGAACTGCGCACATAACGTTGGCGGCGGTATTCCGCCTCTGCTGTTCCTGCTCGGCATGGCCTGGTTCAACGACTGGAAGGCTGCGCTGTATATGCCCGCCTTTGGCGCCATCGTGGTGGCGATTATTGCCTTCGCGCTGATGCGTGATACGCCGCAGTCCTGCGGCCTGCCGCCGATTGAAGAGTACAAAAACGACTATCCGGATGATTACAGCAAGGAGCACGAAGAAGAGCTGACCGCAAAACAGATCTTCATGAAGTACGTCCTGCCTAACAGGCTGCTGTGGTATATCGCGGTGGCGAACGTCTTCGTTTACCTGCTGCGCTACGGCATCCTCGACTGGTCACCAACCTACCTGAAAGAGGTGAAGCACTTCGCGCTGGATAAATCGTCCTGGGCCTATTTCCTGTATGAATATGCCGGGATCCCGGGCACGCTGCTCTGCGGCTGGATGTCGGATAAAGTGTTCCGCGGCAACCGCGGTGCGACGGGCGTGTTCTTTATGTCCCTGGTCACCATCGCGACCGTCGTTTACTGGCTCAACCCGCCGGGCAATCCTGGCGTTGATATGGCCTGTATGATCGTGATTGGCTTCCTGATCTACGGTCCGGTGATGCTGATCGGTCTGCACGCGCTGGAACTCGCGCCGAAAAAAGCGGCGGGCACGGCGGCGGGCTTTACCGGCCTGTTCGGCTATCTCGGCGGTTCGGTCGCCGCGAGCGCCATCGTGGGCTACACCGTTGACTTCTTCGGCTGGGACGGCGGCTTTATGGTGATGATTGGCGGTAGCGTGCTGGCGGTACTGCTGCTGATTGTCGTGATGATCGGTGAAAAACGCCACCACGCCGAAGTGCAGGCGCGTCGTCAATAAGGAGCATTGCGATGAAACTAACTCAATTAGCTACCGGCCTGCTGCTGGCCGGTTTGATGACCGGCTCCGCGCTGGCGGCGGAGAAAATCGTTATCGCCCACCGCGGCGCCAGCGGCTATCTGCCGGAGCACACGCTGCCGGCAAAAGCGATGGCCTATGCGCAGGGGGCGGATTACCTGGAGCAGGATCTGGTGATGACCAAGGACGACCGGCTGGTCGTCCTGCACGATCACTATCTTGACCGCGTGACGGACGTGGCGGAACGTTTCCCCGACCGCGCGCGAAAAGATGGCCGCTACTACGCCATCGACTTCACGCTGGCGGAGATCCGCTCGCTGAAGTTTACCGAAGGCTTCGAGATTGAGAACGGCAAGAAGGTGCAGGTCTATCCGGGGCGCTTCCCGATGGGCAAATCCGACTTCCGCATTCACACCTTTGAAGAGGAGATTGAGTTTGTTCAGGGGCTGAACCACTCGACCGGTAAAAACGTCGGCATCTACCCGGAAATCAAAGCGCCGTGGTTCCACCATCAGGAAGGGAAGGACATTGCCGCGAAAACGCTGGAGGTGCTGAAACAGTACGGCTACACCAGCAAGCAGGACAAGGTCTACCTGCAGTGTTTTGACGCCGCCGAGCTGAAGCGCATCAAAACCGAGCTGGAACCGAAGATGGGCATGAACCTCAACCTGGTGCAGCTGATTGCCTATACCGATTGGAATGAAACCCAGGAGAAGCAGCCGGACGGAAAGTGGGTTAACTACAGCTACGACTGGATGTTCAAGCCGGGCGCGATGAAGCAGATTGCGCAGTACGCCGACGGCATCGGGCCGGATTACCACATGCTGGTGGCGGAAGGCTCAGCGCCGGGCCACGTGAAGCTGACGGCGATGGTGAAAGAGGCGCACGCCAGCAAGATGCAGGTGCATCCGTATACCGTGCGTGCAGACCAGCTGCCGCCGTATGCCACGGACGTGAATCAGCTTTATGAGGTGTTGTATAACCAGGCGGGCGTGGACGGGCTGTTTACGGATTTCCCGGATAAAGCGGTCGAATTCATTCACCGGAAGTAGGTTTTGTAGGTCGGGTAAGGCGAAGCCGCCACCCGACAATCAGGCTTTGCGGCCTGATGCCCTCACCCTAACCCTCTCCCACCGGGAGAGGGGATAGGACACAATCACATCTCGATCTCAATATCGCCTTTTGCCCGGCAGCAGCAGGGCAAAATTTCCCCATCGTTAATAAAGGCCAGCGGTTCGGTCAGCCAGTCCACCTGGCCTGCGACCAGGCGGCAGCGGCAGGAGCCGCAGTAGCCGGAACGACACTGGTACTCTACTTCTACCTGATGCGCCTCAAGCGCCACCAGCAGAGAAGGGTGCTCTTCCCGACACAGCACCTCAGTGCCGGAAAGACGTAGCGTCACGCGTGACATCAGAGCTGGAAGTCGCTCAGGTCGTCAGTATTCACTTCTGAGTCAATCTGACCGACCAGGTAAGAACTTACCTCTACTTCCTGCGGCGCGACCTGCACGTTATCGGACACCAGCCAGGTATTGATCCACGGGATCGGGTTGGAGCGCGTCTGGAACGGCAGATCCAGACCCACAGCCTGCATGCGGATGTTGGTGATGTACTCAACGTACTGGCACAGAATGTCTTTGTTCAGGCCAATCATGGAGCCGTCGCGGAACAGGTAGTCTGCCCACTCTTTTTCCTGCTGGGCCGCCAGCACGAACAGGTCGTAGCACTCCTGCTTGCACTCTTCGGCGATTACCGCCATCTCCGGGTCGTCCGTGCCGCTGCGCAGCAGGTTCAGCATGTGCTGGGTGCCGGTCAGGTGCAGGGCTTCGTCACGGGCGATCAGACGGATGATTTTGGCGTTGCCTTCCATCAGCTTGCGCTCGGCAAAGGCGAAGGAGCAGGCGAAGCTCACGTAGAAGCGAATCGCTTCCAGGGCGTTCACGCTCATCAGGCACAGGTACAGCTGCTTTTTCAGCGCGCGCAGGTTTACGGTAACGGTTTTGCCGTTCACGTTATGGGTGCCTTCGCCCAGAAGATGCCAGTAGCTGGTCATCTCGATCAGCTCGTCGTAGTAGTGCGCAATGCCTTCCGCGCGCTTCTGGATCTGCTCGTTGGTGACGATATCGTCAAACACCACCGCCGGATCGTTCACGATGTTGCGGATGATGTGGGTGTAAGAGCGGGAGTGGATCGTCTCGGAGAACGCCC
>Ga0207655_1001162_pt1 | contig 25618 bp, 25 predicted proteins | sample KBSM44metaG_FD_184398 | JGI IMG/M metagenome (GOLD analysis project Ga0207655, IMG submission 184398) | Miscanthus rhizosphere microbial communities from Kellogg Biological Station, Michigan, USA - KBS M4-4 metaG (SPAdes) (version 2) | ecosystem: Host-associated > Plants > Roots > Rhizosphere >... | reverse complement strand
AGAGGTACTTAAACTCTGTGGAGTGGCTATCTAAAAACTCAATCCATTTAAGCGAACCGGCTGAATGTAAGCCTCAAGAGTTTGAATTTCTCCGTCATATCGTAAAAGATAAGAGAATTGTGTGGTTAGGGGAAAACGGTCATAACATAAGAGAACATAATATGATGAAGTCAAAAATAATAGAATTTCTACATAAAGAAATGAATTTTACCGTACTGGCATTTGAAAGCGGCTTAGCGGAATGCCATAGCGCTACTGAGTTAAAGGAAGAGTTTACAGATGAAGACTTTTTAAAAAATGCAATTTATTCCTTATGGGCAACAAAAGAAAATCTGCCTTTGTTTCAGCTAATGAAAAAATCAGATTTAAGTTTAATAGGAATAGATATTAATCCTTCTTCTAATCCTGATCTTTTCGTAAAATTCGTTCAGCAGCTGAGTTCCGTAGTGTCTGAAGACATGATAGAAAAGATAGAATACATTGAAGCAGGCGTGTATAAATGGTATTACCAACTAGGGCAATATACAGCGAGAAGAAAAAAAGTTCCAGCAGAAATGCTACGTGAGTTTGCAGAGTTTAAAGAAAAAGCAAGCGCAGTGATAGAAGACTTAGAAGCATATATACATGAAGAATACATTCTGCGTCTTGAAGGTAAAGAGAAAATATGTAAGTTTAAAATAATCCTTCGCTGCCTCCAAAATCGCTTGTATTTTATAAACCATTTTCATAACGACCACCGAACCTATAAAAAGGTAAGAGAAAAACGTATGAAAGAAAATCTAGAGTGGATTTGCCAGGAGCTGTATCCTGATGAAAAAATAATCGTCTGGGCCCATAACCTTCATATTTTTAAACAATACAAAACGTTTACGGGATTTGAACCATTAGGAGCAATCGTTTCTAATGAAATAAAAGAACAGTCTTATTACTTGGGCTTATTTATGTATGAAGGTGAAATACATACGGATACAGGGCAGCCTTATAAAATAGAGAAGCCGCCTAAAAAAAGTCTAGAGGACTATATGCATCAAGTGCAGTCACCGGCTTTATTTACAGATTTCTCACAGCTTGAAAAAAATTCAGGAAACAAGTGGATATTCACTAAAACTATCTTTTTAGAAAGTGGTACCATGCCAACGTTATTTGTACCGCGTGACCAGCTAGATGGTGCTTTACTTGTTGAATCTGTTTCTCCGCCCGAGTATCTTAAACGCAATAAAAATAAATAAGAAAACGTAATGAACAAAGGGGGTATGTACATTGAAAATCTACAAATTCAGCAAAGAAAATGGCAAAAAAGTAGAAAAATATCAGTCGCATTTAGCTACTTACGTAAAAATGATTCAAACAAAGGAAGCAGCTACCATTGGCTATATGTATATAGAGGGAGAAGGAACAGTAGGATATCACGAAGCGCCTATCGCTCAGCTGTTTATCGTAGTCGAAGGTGAAGGGTGGGTAACAGGAGAGGATCAAAGACGAATTCCCATTAAACGTGGAGAAGCGGCACTGTGGGAAAAAGGAGAATGGCATACTTCGGGAAGTGCAGAAGGCATGACGGCGATTGTCATTCAATCGGAGGTTTTACACCCCGAAGAATTTATGGAGGCGAAAGAGCATGCTTAGATAGAGTTATCCAAGCATGCTCTCTTTTATAGGACTTTAAATTTTTTAAGCGCAAACTCAATTCCGTCTTCACCGGATTTCTTCGTAACAAAATCAGCGGCGCTTTTTAACGTATCAGATCCGTTGCCCATCGCAATTCCAAGGCCGGCTAATTCTATCATATCAATATCATTTTCTCCGTCGCCAAATGCGATGGCCTCAGATTGATGGATGTTAAAATAATGTAAAACCTTCAGGATAGCTACCGATTTTGTGATTTCTTCTTGAAGAACACTTACGACAAAAGGGTGCCACCTTTTAAACAGTAAATGAGGAAATCGCTGTGCATACTGCTCGGTAGTTTTGTCATCGGCATACAAGCACATTAAATAAATGTCTTCATCATAAATACGCTTATTCATTTTAGGATAATCATTGAGAGATAACGTTTCCTTCAGTGCTTTTAAAATATTGTCATCTTTAATCCCGTTCATGCTGAGCTCTTTTGTGTAAAATGAAAGACCGTGATTTTCTGATGCTGCGTATTCAAAAACTTCGCGCGCAACGTGCTTATCCATGGACAGCTTATGAATAACTTTTTCATTGTGTACAGTAAACGCTCCGTTCGCGGTAATGAGCGTATCTATACCTAATTCTCTAATTTCTTCACAGAGAGATAAAGGCCTGCCTGTCGCGGCTACGACTTTTAATCCTTTAATTTTTAGGCTTTTTACAATCTCTCGAGTCTTAGCGGAGATCGTCCCTTTTTCGTGGTGCGTAAGGGTTCCATCTACGTCAAAGAATACAATTTTATAGCTCATCGTAATCTCCTTATTTAAACAGCTCGATTTTTTTTTACATTTACAAATAATAATGCACAAACTAAGATAGCTGCCGCATATAAAAACGCCGAAACAACTGGTTTATGTAAAAAAGCAGTATGGTTGTATGAAGAGTCATACAAATAAAGAGCGGCTAAAAATAGAAAAGGCAGTAGTTTTTTCATGCTGTCACCTCCTGGTTTTATTATACATATTTTCCTTTGATTTGTATGTAATCTTAGTGAGAGCGATAGAATAATAGTATTTTACATAAGCAAAGAGAAAGAGAAGTGACGAGTATGACTGTACATCACTATATAGGTTCTCCTTATGAATTACCGACAGGAAGCTTTGGCATAAGAGAAAAGTTGGTGACTTTATCCGAAGTTTCTTCTTTTAATCGAAATCCAAAGAAAGAAAAGCTGATTACAATCTATGAAAAAGAAGAAGATGCGTACGGTATTAGTATCAATTACTTAACCGACGGGTACAGCGATATAAAGCATGTATTCACCTTATCATATATCTACGAATTATCTTGCGATGTGCACCCTAAATCCATGAGAGAGCTTTTTACATATATTGAAGAACACCTTATAGAGGGCTGTCATATCGAATTATATTCTTGCTTGGACGGTGATGAAGCGGAAGAAAAAGATTCAAGTCTAGATACGAGTATTAACTTAAAAACCTTGTATTTTGGAAAGCATTACAAATTAGACAAGAAGAAGTACATCTATGAATTAGGGGAAGTGTTTACATTTGAAGACAAACAATTTGTAGTGGTGGTTAAGTGAGTTGGTTAGCCTATAACTTCTGGTTAAGAGTTATAGGTTAACCGCATTGATATTTACAAAAAAGGCTTAATATACGGAAGACTTAAACCAAAATAAATAACAAACGACATCAGTAAGTAACAGCCAATAACACTTCTTCTAACGGGTTTAGAAGCTTTCTTCAACCAGCCCCAGTGCTTATCGTCATAGTCAAAAATAAAGTAATCCAAAATGACGGAAAACGTGATAATAGCAGCAATCATTAATAGGCCCATATGTATCCTCGCTTTCGATTTATGAAATTATTCCTATTTATAATAATATACCTTATTATTCCATTCATTACAAAGTGATACTTCTATAAATGGTTTATTGATACTACTATATTATGGTAAAATTCACAGAGTATAGTAGTATCATTTTTTAAAGAAAGATGGGAAGAAGTTGGACGTAGTAAAAGAAGTAAAATTATTAAAATACCAAATGAGTCTGATGAAACATATGGTTAACGCAGAGGAACATCCTTTTTTTATGTTTGCGATTGATCATGAATTTGAAGAAAATCAAGTAAATGCATTCTTAAAAGCACTAGGTGTATTTAGCCTCCGAATAAAAGGTGAAGACATTTCAGTATTGTATCAAGATGATTATTTGTTCTCTCAATTTAATCTTCCGTTAGATAACGTATATGCGTCATCACAACCTACTTTAGAAGAATTAGAATTATATGTTTCTAAAATCTTTTATCAGAAATTTGAACTAAAGTATTTATTGTACAGTTTAAAGAAGCAGTTTATTCAAACTGAAGTCTGTGATTTTTTCTTGCAGCGTTTGAAAACAGATTTGAAATAAATAATTTAAGAATGTGTTTAAACGTGGAAGTTTCAAAGGTAGAGGAGGTTAGTTGAAATGGCACGAATTATTAATTTCTGGTCATTTATCTTTACGCTACTGTGCGTTGGTTTCTTTTTCATTGCCTTTTATTATCCAGCATTATTGAATACAAATCTTTGTTTAGCAATCATTCTATTTTTAACAGGAATCGCAGGGTTCTTTGGAATAAACAATTGGGCATCGGCTCTAAGAAGTATTCTAACAGTGGTAATTAGTGCTGGGTTAATTCTAGTTACAGGATTTATTATCTTCATCGGCAATCTTTTTTCATAGTAGGTACATAAAGGTACGACTAAAGGTTCTCGTTTAGAGAACCTTTTTTAGTGCAGACGCAATTATCCAGAAAATAAAAATGAAAATATAAAAACCTTTTTGCAAAACGCTTCGTCTAAGAACAAGAAAGGAGAGGCAAAAGTGAAAGAACTGACCGTAGAATGGATACAAGTACAAGACAAAGAACTAGTTATAGATGAAATTATGGATCGACACGGACAAGAAATCCTGCAGCTTGCTTACTCATATGTAAACAGCGTAGCCGTTGCAGAGGATTTAACACAGGAGATTTTTATTAAATGCTACAAAAACCTATACAGGTATAGCGGTAAATCTAAGTTTCGAACGTGGTTATGGCGAATTGCAATCAACCACTGTAAAGACTTTCTGAAAAGCTGGTACAACAAAAACATAATACCCACGACAGATTATTTCCCAAATCATATAAGTGAAAAAGAAGATATAGAGGAAGCTGTTATTCAACATGAAGAAGATCACGAGCTGATGTCAGCTATTATGAAGCTGCCGACTAAATATAAAGAAGTGATTTACCTCTTTTATTATGAAGAATTATTGATTAAAGACATCGCGTTAGTAACCAAAACCGGAACGAATACAGTAAAAACGAGACTGAGACGTGCAAAATCACTTTTAAAAGAAATATTGGAGGAATGAGTCATGGATAAACGTCTTAAAAACCTTAAAAAAACAATGAATCGTGAAGTATTTGCTCAGCTGAAATTTACGGAAAATCATAAGAAAAGCATTCGAGAAAAAATTAAGCAAGAGACTCATAGTGACGAAGAAATTTTGATTGCTATTATGCAGCTACTTTTACAGAAAAAAACCGGCTATCAGTTAATCAGCTTACTACAAAGCCGAGGAATTTTAAACTTTAAAGAAAACGAAGGTTCTTTATATGTCATCCTGCATCGATTAGAGCTAAGAAGCTTATTGACGAGCAGTTGGCAAGAAGACGGAGCTAAGTTCTATCAATTAAATAAAAAGGGACGCAAACTGCTCAAAAAAGTGGAAGAGCAGCCATTATCTAACCATTTAAGTTTTAAAGAAATACTAGAGGGGTGAAGGAGTATATGAGTGAACAAAGAAATTCGTTTTTGGAACAAGTGCAATCGCAAATTAAATCAAAAGAAGCCAGAGCATTTGTTTCGGCAGAATTGCATCATCATTTAAACGAAGTAAAAAACTATTGGCTTCAAAAAGGAATAAGTGAAGACCAAGCAGAAGAAAAGGCCGTTACTCAAATGGGAAACCCTATCAGCATTGGTCAAAACCTTAACCGTATTCATCGTCCAAAAGTAGACTGGATGACCTTAATTTTATTTGCAGCAGCCCTCTTTTTGGGGTTTCTACCACTATTGTTTCAAGGGAATATAGCCAACCATCATTTCTCTACGTATAAGGTTGTCTTTATTATCATGGGAGGGATGCTAGCTTTAATTATGATGTTTATAGACTATAGAAAGTTAGCCAATAAAGGGTGGTTATTCTATTTATTAGGTACCTTACTCTTATTATTTCTGACAAAGAATTTTAACACATTTACAGAAGGTCAATTCGTTTTCAAAGTAGGGCCTCTAAAAATTGAAGGTTTAATGACCATTCCTTTTTTCTTTTTAGCATGGGCGGGGTTCTTTCAAAGCAATCGCTTTAAAATGTGGAAATTTCTTCTTTTATTTGTTCTGTCACTGTATTTCTTTTTAGAATTTAGCCTTACAACCCTCTTCATATATGTAATCATGACTTTTACGATGATCTGGTGGAGTAAGTTAAATAAGAAGAAGATAGCGATTGTGTTAGGATCTGTCTTTGCATTAGTTGCTACCTGGGGAGTAATTGGATGGATGACCGTTGCTTATTATCAGAAGAAAAGACTGCTTTCATTTATAAACCCTTATAATTCAGAAGAGTACTTTGATCTTTCAAAGGTTCATCATTTATTTATGGATGCAGGATGGTTTGGGAAACATTTATTGGTTGATCAAATGATTCCTCAAGCAAACACAAACTTTGTATTCCTAAGCTTTACTTATTATTACGGGTGGCTGTTTGCAGCTATTCTTTTTCTAGTTCTTTCTTTAGTTTTCGTCAGAATTGCGTTTATTGCTAAAAGAATTGGTGATTCGTATACTAAACTGCTGCTAGTAGGAGTTATGATAATTTATACGATACAACTTGTTGGTCACGTGGGAATGATTGTCGGATTCTTCCCTATGACAAACATGTCTTTACCGTTTATTAGCTATGGATTAATGCCGGTTCTGTTAAACGCATTCTTAATAGGAATTGTGCTGAGTATTTATAGACGCAAGGATTTACTGTCTACAAGCACCGTGCATGCTAATCAGCAATAAATTATAAATTGAGAGACTCTTTTATAAACAAATAATGGATTATTCACTTTGTAAAGACAAACAAAACAAACGCTGGCATTCATTTGTCAGCGTTTGTTTATAGGTCTCTTAACCCTTTGGTGTAGCTGCTCGATTCTCGTATATCTTTTCAATAATTTTATACGTAACTCCAGTTAAAACAGACAGTATTAACACCTTTCCTATAAGGTTAAGACCATAGTTATATTTTAGGTAGTCTAGTAGTACTGCATATACAAAGACGCAGATACCTAATATGACATGTTTCATAAATAACTCCTTTGTCATTGACTTAATACAGCTATATTTTAACGTATAGAAGAGGGTTAAATCGTTAACCCTGTTTTAAAAAAGCTTGTTGAGTGATAAGGTGCAGTCTAAGCCAGTTATTTGCATTCAAAAGAATAGTCATTGGTAATTGAATTATGTATTTCTACTCTTGCTTCTCCGCCGTTATCATAACATTTTGAGGTGAACGTTTTTATCTCTGTACTATTAAAATAGCTAGCACAGTTAATCAACACAGAGACTACTAGTAGTAAAATAAGTAAAACAATTACTATTTCTTTTATTTTGGATTCAACGATAGGTTTAATTTTTTATTCTCCTTTGCAATTTACATTAAAAGCTATAGGCGTAGTAACCATAAAACATAATAAATGTTTAGCTTTCAAGAGCTTGATCTTCGGATAGTCGAAAATCAAGCTTTTATTCTTTAATATAGAAATTTCAATAATCCTATCTAAACCACGATTTTCTTAAATTTTTTAATTTGCCTGTTTTATTCATAGTCAACCGTCGTCCCCGCAAACATAAACGTAATAATTCCTAATACAAAGAACAGCTGAGAAATTACGCCTACTATACTGCAAATCAACCCGGCAATCGCGAGTCCTTTACCGCCTTGATTGGAAGCAGCTATTTGATTTGATGCTTTTTTGTAGAAGATAATGCCAATAATACCTGTAATAAACCCGATGATTGGAATAAAGATGGATACGATGCCTTAGAGAAACAATAGAGTTGGTGTTTATTTGAGGTTTTGTATTAGTTTCCAATAGATTCACTCCCTATTAATTATATTTTTTGATTATACCATAAAAAGGAATAATATCCTTTTTACTAATAAAAGTAGAAATTTTTAGAATTATATGTGTCCCAGTATATTTTCTATACGTCATTTCATCAAACGTATAATGACATGTATAAAAAGAAACCTACTTTTTTGACTCCTATAAGGAAATCGGTTTTGCGGGCTACCTTAGATTAAATGTGCTTCACAAAACATTTAACCTAAATTAAGGAAAATATGATACAATAATCCATAAGGGTGTGAATAAAGTGAAGAAAAAGGATCTTTTATAGGAGATCCTTTTTTATTTGTGATTTCGCTAAATAGGTAAGGCAAGAATAGTACAGGCAGATGTTGTCATACACATTACGGTCATAAAAAATGAACGAAGAAGCAATAAAGCCTTATGTTGTCATCGAATTTTTGTAGTTTACTAGTTATAATTGGTAAAGAATGGTCGTTTTTGTAAATAAAAGGTGATGTTTCGTATCATCAAAACGGTTAAATCTTTGATTTTTATGATTACACCTAACTACTAATAGAGAAAGTGAAGTGAGCAAATGACAAATCTTTTAGAAGTTAGAAACATAGCAAAATCGTTTGGTCAAAATGAGGTTTTAAAAGATGTTTCATTTCATGTACCCCCTGGATCAATTGTAGGATTTATTGGTGACAACGGAGCGGGGAAATCAACGACGTTTAAAGCAGTACTAGGATTAATTTCGAGAGATAGCGGCACTGTAGAAATATTTGGTGAAGACAATTTGAATAAAAATGCCACGATTAAAGAAGATATTGGAGTGGTATTTGATGCGATTAATCTGCCGGTTTCTTTAACTATCAAACAGCTAAACAAAGTCTTCAAAAGTCTATTTAACTCTTGGGATGAAGCCGATTTTTACCGGTTGATTCGTTCTTTTTCACTGCCAGAAGATAAAAAAATACATACGTTTTCACGAGGCATGTCGATGAAATTATCTCTAGCTGTAGCGCTGTCTCACCGTGCTAAATTATTGCTGTTAGATGAAGCGACAGGAGGACTGGATCCTTCGTCTAGAGAGCAAATATTAGATGAATTAAAAGCATTTGTCAGCGATAGCAACAGCGGAATATTACTTTCGTCTCACATTATAAGCGACGTCGAAAAAATCGCGAGTCATCTTGTTGTGATTAAAAATGGTGAGGTTTTATTAAATGAAGAAAAAGAGAAAGTTTTTCGGGAGTATGCAATTGCCGTTATGAATGAAGAACAGCTGAACTTACTTCCAGAAGATATAGTCGTGGCAAAAAGAACGTATGATAAATCTATCCGCGTACTAGTATCAGATAAGCATCAGCTGCCAGATAGAACTTTAACTGAACCGATGTCGATGGAAGAACTAAGCGTGCTTTTAACAAGGAGTGAAAGATAAATGAGAGGTCTGTTGTTAACGAACTACTACCTCATTCACCGAAGCTTTTTGACGTACACAGCGCTCGCCATAGTTATTTCTGCGGTCATCTTTTATTTTGCGGATCCTTCATTTTACCGTATTATAGCGATGTTAATTATTTTATTGATGGCAATGCCAGTGCTTGAAGTGATCAAATTAGAAAGTAAGACCGGCTATGACAAATACGTGCTTACTCTTCCGGTTAGTCGAAAAAATGTGGTGCAAAGTCACTATGTTTTTTACTTTTTAATTGTCGTCAGCGGAACCATCCTATCCTATGGTGTTTTTTCAATGTATTCGCTTATTTCCAAGAGTGCAGTAGAGGATATAGTAAATATCGTTGCGTTTGGTACATTTATCGTACTTTTTGCAGGTGCACTTGCTTATCCGCTTCTTTACGTATTCGGGGCAGAGAAATCTGACGGAATAGTACTTGGAGGTGGAATGGGCGGCCTTTTCGTTGCAATTGCTTTACAGGGAGCTGTTGGTTATTTCGTCGAGATATTAGCGGCATCAAGCTTACCGATCGCTTCTTCTTTGCATGTTCCTATCTTATATACTCTTTTTGGGATGGTAATGTATATTGCTTCTTACTTTATTGCGCTGTCTATCTACCGGAAGAGAGAATTTTAGTATGAATTGTTTTTAAAGTAAATACTACAAAGCGTTCTTCAAGGCTATTTATCAACAAATACTTCAAACAAAAAACAGCCACAACATTTGATAAACTAAGCAAACAAGATTTCAAAAATATAACGGATATGATTGGCGATAAAGCTTAAGTGATGAGCACTTTAAAAAAAGTTAATTGTGTCCTCTATGCACATGTATTATAGTAAAAGATGCAGTTTTAAAATGGGAAAGGAGATTATATGGGGAATTTGTTTAAACAGGCTTCAAACGTATCAAAAAACGCTTTTATTGCTACACTGATTTTGTATATCATTATTGTAGCATCTTTTATTCCGTCAATTGTATTTGCAGGAGCTTTCTTTGCTATAGTAATTAAAATAGCAGCAGCACTTTTAATCTTAGTAACAATCCTAGGAATGATTTATTCGCTCTTCATTAAAGGCGGTCAAAAATTTCTTTTTTTACTGTTACATGCCGCTTCTTTATTTATTGTTTTGTTTAGTATCTCTGCTTTTATGCTCGCTAAAAGCGCTGAGTTGACATAGTGAAGAGGAATTACATATGCAAAAAGGCAGGAGAAATCCTGCTTTTTTATTTTTGTGCAATTTCAAGGTGGTTTGTATTTTCTGGAGAAACGCTGCTAACTATTTGCTTTTCCTTAAAGAGACTTGTTTAACAAGAAAAAAAGAAGAAAAAGGAGATGTTTTAATTTGGAAATATTCATAACCTTAGCAGCAGGTGTGGGGTTTCTTTTCTCTTTTTTATATTCATCCTGTTATAAGTAAAAGAAAGGGGAAACCTTTGAGTGAAAGTGAAAGCCAAAGCTATATATTGAGAGGAGTAGCTGTAGTCGCTCTTTTAGCCAGCTTTATTTTAGGAAGTTACTTTTTATAAAAGAATGATAGATACATAATGTTAAGCGCATCTCTCAATCTAAAAAAAGTGCTTATAAATAAACGATGTACTAAGACTCTCCGCTGAAGGTGACGAGAAAAACTTACACATGATGTAGTGGGTCTAGGCAGGGCATAGAAAGGAGCATAAGATGACGAAAAGGTATAAGCATCTGTTGATTCCCTTTGCTATAGGCTTTTTAAGCTTCGTATGTTTTATGATGTATAGTAAAGCAGCAGGAAATACGAGTCTTCAGCTAAACCAGGCGCTGTTTATTTCAATAGGTATAGGTATTGGTGCAATCCCGGTCTCATTTTTTATAGAGTACCAAAAGAACAAAGGAAATAAAAAGTTTCATAGCTAATCTATATACCGAATGCCCTCTAGTTGTTTATTCTGTTGAAATAGATGTGATGAAATAGATGTGATGATCTGTTTATTTTTGCAAAGATTGGTATGTTTGCCTTCGTTATTTTACTGCATATTGCCTTTCGAAAACTGGTTTTTTATGCTCATGAAAAACAAAAAACATCCCCAAAAGAAGCAAGCAGGGTATGAATAGGAGGAGTTTTGGTTGTTTTGGTTATTTTGATCATCTTGTTATCTATCCTAAACCTTTTGGAGTTTTATTATGGTGATTAGATATAGAAGTAAAAGAATTGCCTCCTAGCAAGTAGGAGGCAATTCTTAATCGCTGTCTAGGTAAGATAGCTCCGGTTTTAGTTTAAGCTCATGCTACAATCATTTTACTTTCTTTATTAGGAAGGTTGAAAGTCTTAATTAATCTTTCATTTCTTTTTTCGAAGGTAAAAACATTTATCTTTAATTACTCTTACTATACAAGCTGAAATGTAGATGGTACTTATTTTAAAAGGGAGCTTTCTGTTGACTCGGAATATACCAAGTTTGGCATTGTAATTTCAAGGAAATGCTTAATTACTAATGCGCATGCACCCAATTCATATGCCTTTTTTCCAGTTGAGGAGATTAATAATTCACGGTAGTGACTTATAGAGGAAGAAAGGCTGCTCTTAATTTTTTGTATAGAATCTGGGTATCGAGAAAGTAATTCACTATCGATAATTAAAATTTCAGGATTGTAGATATTAATGACATTATTCAAACCAATTGAAAGGTAATGAATAAAATTCTCCATTTCTTGATGGGTTTCAATATCTTTTCTATTAAGCTCTTCTTCAATATGTTTAAAAGACATATTACGAACTTGTTTTCTTTGGGAAAGGTTCTTTAAAAAGCTTGACTCAGATGCATATTTCTCCCAGCATCCTTTGTTTCCACAGGCACAAAGCTCTCCATTTGGTTGAACAATCATATGACCAATTTCTCCTGCATAGCCATCATGACCTTTAGATAATTTGTTGTTTATTAAGATTCCAAGACCTATACCTGAACGAAGCGTTATACATACTAAGTTATCAGATTTATGATGTGTATAAGCTCGTTCAGCAAAAGCTAGCAAATTTGCATTGTTTTCAAGATAAACATTCACCTTTACTGCTGCTTCTAAGTCTTCTTTTAAAGCAATTTCATGCCACTGCAACCTAGGGATGTAGTGAATAATTTCATCAGTGGTAACAAGACCATGTATCGAAATAGCTATACCAATCAGGCCGTATCTAGACATAAGACATTTATCTTTATATTCATTAATTTTTTTTACTAATACACTAAGTATATTTGAGTAATTTGTATCGTGTATTTTGACTTTATCTGAAGAAACTGGACGTCCAAGAAGATTAGAAAGAGTAAATGAGATTTGACCATAATCTAGATCAATTCCTAGTGCATATCCTGCCGTTTCGTTCAAAGATAACATTATAGGCTTTCTTCCAACGTTTGAATAGTCTTGCTGTGTCTCAATAATAATATCTTCTTCAAGTAGACTTGCAACTTGTGCTGAAATAGTAGCTTTTGTTAATGCTGTAACCTTAGACAATTCAGCTCGTGAAATCATTCCTGCCTCTACAATTTTGCTAATAATTAAAGATCGATTTAATTTTTTGATATAAGCTGCATCACCGTTAGGCATAAATATATCCTCCAAATTTTCGTTGACATTGTTTTTTTATTATAGCATCTTCGTGTGGAAAAATATTAATTGTAAAATTTAAAATATTTAATTGACTGAATTTTGTATACATGCTAAATTATTTCTATAATTAATTAGTTTAGTAAACGAACAAATTAATTATAACAGAAAATGAAAGTGTTTACATATCCTTTTAGCCATAAAGTCAATTTTGTTTCCTTAGGAGGAAAATAACATGAAAGAGTTTTTAGCAGACGATTTCTTACTATACACACCTACAGCTGTTAAGTTATATAAATACATTGCTAAAGAAATGCCGATCTTTGATTTTCACTGCCATTTAGACCCAAAAGAGATTTTAGAAAACAAACAATATAAAAACCTTACTCAGCTGTGGTTAGCAGGAGATCATTACAAGTGGCGAACAATGAGAATGAATGGTATAGCTGAGCATTTCATTACGGGAGAAGCTAGTGATTGGGAAAAATTTTTTGCTTGGGCAGAAACGGTGCCCTCTTTAATTGGAAATCCTTTGTACCACTGGACTCATATGGAATTAAAGAATTTTTTTAATATTGATAAAAGGCTTAGCCCGGATACGGCACTTGAAATTTGGAACGAATGCAACGAAAAACTGCAAAGTGCCGAGTTTACACCTCAATCGTTAATTAAGAAATCTAATGTACGATTTATAGGGACTACGGATGATCCTACCTCTACTCTTAAATATCATCAATTGCTAAAGCAAAATTCTACGTTTGAAACAAAAGTTGTTCCAACCTTTCGTCCTGATGGAGCAATGTTTATTGAACGTCCAACTTTTCAGAGATGGATCAAGAACCTTGAACACGTAGCTCAGAAACAAGTAACATCTTTAGCAACTTTAATTAAAGCGCTTAAACAGCGAGTTGATTATTTTCATGATAATGGGGGAAGAGCAGCGGATCATGATATTCCTTACATGAAATACCAAGAGGTGACTCTAGCAGAAGCGGAAATAATTTTTACGAGACGTATGAATGACGAACTTCTTTCACAAGATGAGTTAATTAAGTACCGATCGTTTCTTTTAAAAGAACTAGGAAAAATGTACGCTCACAAACAATGGGTAATGCAACTACACATCGGAGCTATGCGAAACAACAATACAAAAATGAAAAACCTTTTAGGAGCGGATGCAGGGTTTGATTCAATTGGAGAAGCTGATATCGCACGAGGATTATCGGAATTTCTGAATGCGCTTGATCAAGAAGATGCGCTTCCGAGAGTCGTGTTATTTAATTTGAATCCTAAAGATAATCCTGTACTTGCCGCTATGATGGGGAATTTTTATGAAAATGGCGTTCCTGGAAAAATTCAGTTTGGGACAGCTTGGTGGTTTAACGACCACATTGATGGAATGGAGAGACAAATGAAAGATTTTGCTAACGTTGGGTTACTCAGTCATTTTATCGGTATGTTGACAGACTCTCGCAGCTTTCTCTCCTATGAAAGACATGATTATTTTCGTAGAATACTATGCAACTTAATTGGCGAATGGGTAGAGCAAGGAAAGGTTCCCAATGATTCTACAGTTCTGCAAGCGCTGATTGAAAATATTTCTTATTACAACGCAGAGAGATACTTTTTACAACGTTAACATGAATAAAGTTCTTTTTCTTATTACGGATAATTCTAATGTTACAGATTAAAAGAAAGGAGAGAAAAAGATGGGTATTTTGCAAGATTTATTAAAAGATATTCCTATTCCTAAAATGGCCAAGGTACAAGTGGCATTTGATGATACAAAAATTCATGACGTTCAACATGTATTAACGGAAAAATTAAATCAAGAAAACATAAAAAGAAGAATAACACCTGGAATGGAAATTGCCATTGCAGTAGGTAGTAGAGGGCTTGATCAAATAGTCGAAATGACAGCTACCACAGTACAATTCTTAAAAGGACTTGGAGCTAATCCTTTTATTGTTCCAAGCATGGGTAGTCATGGCGGAGCAACTGCTGAAGGCCAGCAAGAAGTTTTACGCCATCTTGGAATAACCGAAGAGAGTGTACAATGTGAGATTCGTTCTTCAATGGAGGTAGTGGAAATTGGACAATTATCCAATGGATTACCTGTCTTTGTAGATAAGCATGCTTCAAAAGCTGATGGAATTATCGTTGTAAATCGAATAAAACCACATACAGCTTTTCGCGGTCCAGTGGAAAGTGGTCTCATGAAAATGATTAGCATTGGTTTAGGAAAACAAAAAGGGGCAGAAGCTTGCCATCAACTAGGATTTAAATATATGGCTGAAAACGTTCCTGCAATGGCTAAAGTTATTATGCAAGAACTTCCTGTTCTATTTGGCATTGCTAGTATTGAAAACTCATTTGATAAAGTAGCTGTAATAGAAGTATTGCCGTCTGAACAAATTGAGGATAAAGAGACGAATCTACAAATTATAGCTAAACAGCTTTTACCGAAACTGTACTTTGATGAGCTAGACGTGCTGGTTATTGATGAAATTGGTAAAAATATTAGTGGGGATGGAATGGATCCTAATGTCACAGGACGCTATCCAACTCCATATGCTCATGGCGGACCGGCCGTTAATAAGATGGTTGTTTTGGACTTGACTCCCCAAACAGAAGGAAATGCAAATGGAGTCGGAACTGCAGACTTTACAACTCAAAGATTAGTAGATAAAGCAAACCTAGAATTTATGTACGCCAATGGCTTAACTTCAACAGTTGTGGCGCCTACAAAAATACCTACTACGTTACCTAATGATCGCCAAGCCATTCAGGCAGCTATTAAAACGAGTAATATATTAGACTTTACTCAAGTAAAGATGGTGCGAATTAAAAATACGTTAGAGCTAAGTGAAATTGAGGTTTCTGAGGCATTGCTAAATCATATCCATTCTCATCCTCATATGCAACAAAGTTCAGAGCTGTATTCTATATCATTTAATAAAGAAGGAAATTTTTTGAGAGTGGAGGACAGAAATGAAACAATTATTTGATTTAACTAAAAAAACTGCAGTCGTAATTGGTGGAAATAGTGTTTTAGGTTCATCTATAGCGATAGGACTAGCTAATCATGGAGCAACAGTTGCTATTGTAGGACGTAATTTAGAAAAAGCAGAAGATGTAGTGAAGGAAATAGAACGTAATGGAGGAAAAGCAAAAGCTTTTCAAGCTGATGTCAGTGCTCGTGAATCCTTAATTGAAGTAGCTAGTGCAATTGAAAAATGGTCAGGAGGATGGGATATTCTTCTTAACGCTCCTGGTAAAAATAGTGGAACTCCTTTTTTTGAGCTAGATATGGACGAATGGGATGATATTATGGATGTCAATCTAAAAGGGGTTGTACTTACGTGTCAAATTTTTGCTGAAAAAATGATCGAACAAAAAAGAAAAGGCAGTATTATTAATATTTCTTCTGTTTCTTCGACTACTCCGTTATCTAAAGTATTTACGTATTCTGTGTCAAAAGCCGGTCTTAATAGTGTAACGCAATTTTTAGCTAGAGAGTTAGCTCCGAACGGTATTCGAGTCAACGCAATTATTCCTGGATTTTTTCCAGCAGAACAAAATAAAAAATTACTAAGTTCACAGAGGGTAGATTCAATTATGGGACATACACCTATGAAGCGGTTTGGTAAGCCAGAAGAACTACAAGGAGCAGCTGTTTGGCTTTCTTCAGAAAAGGCTTCTAGTTTTGTAACAGGAACGCTAATACGGGTTGATGGTGGATTTGGAAGCATGACAATTTAAAAGTAAGAAGATTGTCAAAGACGGGAGGATAAGAACATGTTGGGCAAAAAATACGAGATTTTAACTTCTATTCTTCGAGATATGGAATCAGTTGTTGTAGCTTTCTCCGGAGGAGTCGATAGCACTTTCTTATTAAAAGTGGCTGTTGAAACATTAGGAAATGAAAATGTGATTGCAGTAACTGCAGATTCGGAGACCTATCCATCAAGTGAACTGGAAGAAGCCAAGGTGCTAGCAAGGCAAATTGGGGTAAGGCATCAGATCATTGAGACATCAGAATTAGCTATTCCAGGCTATTCGGAAAACAACAAAAATAGATGTTATTTTTGTAAAAGTAGCTTATTTGATCATCTGAAGCCAATTATTGAAGAATACCAATTTAAAACGATTGTATATGGTGCTATAGCGGATGATATGAATGAACACCGACCTGGCATGAAGGCTGCAAAGGAAAAAGGAATACGAGGACCTCTACTAGAGGCTAATTTGTTTAAAAAAGAAATTAGAGAGTTATCTCAGCAATTAGAGTTACCAACTTGGAATAAGCCTTCATTTGCTTGCTTATCTTCTAGAATTGCTTACGGTGAGTATATTACGAAAGAAAAATTAACCAAAGTAGAAAAAGCAGAAGCCTATTTAAAAGAGCTAGGTGTTGGTCAAGTGAGAGTTCGAACCCATAAAGAGATTGCTAGAATTGAAGTGGAACCTCAGGATATGAACTTTATTATGGAAAAAAATAATATCATTACTAAGAAATTGAAGGGACTAGGCTATAAATATATTACATTAGATTTGACTGGTTATCAAAGTGGTAGCATGAATCAAGCTTTATCCAAAGTGGAATAGTGACACTAAACTTCACTGAATAAACAATCTAAGGTGTGTGACGAACAATGATAAAAGAAATTTTGAAACAAGTTCAGCAAGGGAAACTAACTGTGGCAGATGCTGAAAAAGAGTTAGCTACATATGAGGATCTAGGTTTTGCTAAGGTAGATTATCATCGAAAAAAACGTCAAGGTTTTTCAGAAGTAGTATTTGGTGAAGGGAAAACAGCCGAACAAATCATTTCTATTATTAAAGCGCTGCAACTGAAAGATAAGTCGGTGCTTGTGACGCGAATATCAAAAGAAAAAGCAAATCAAGTGCTTGAAGCATGCCCAAGTTTTGCATATAACGAGGTAGCAAAAATTCTCTTTTGGAAGGACTCGGATCAGGATTCTTTTTTTGAAGGATATATTGCCATTGTTTGTGCAGGAACCTCTGACTTGCCTGTGGCAGAAGAAGCTGCAGTAACTGCAGAAATACTCGGGTGTAAAGTTCGCCGTATTTATGATGTAGGAGTAGCTGGTATTCATCGACTCTTAAATAATATTGATGAGATTCAAAATGCTACTGTGACAGTGGTAGTAGCTGGTATGGAAGGAGCTCTTCCAAGCGTTGTTGGTGGATTGGTTTCCCATCCGGTCATTGCTGTACCTACTAGCATTGGTTATGGAGCAAATTTTAACGGATTATCAGCTTTATTAACTATGCTAAATTCATGTTCTTCCGGAATTAGCGTAGTTAATATTGATAATGGGTTCGGCGCTGCTTACAACGCTGCTTTGATTCACCGATTAATTCAAAAAGGAGCTAAACATAATGAGAACGCTTTATCTTGACTGCTTTTCAGGCATTAGTGGTGATATGTTCATTGGTGCACTTATTGATGCTGGAGGAGATTCAACTCTTTTAGAAGAGGAGCTTCAAAAACTAAATATTTCTGAAGAGTATAAATTGAGCTGGAGAAAAGTTGTGAAAAATGGAATCTCTAGTACGAAGTTTGATGTAGAACTATCGGAAACAGCTGATCACAAGTATGCTGATGGACATCAACATAATCATAAACATGAAGATGTCGACCACAATCACGAACATGAACATAGCGACCATCATCACAAGCATGAACATAGCGATCATCACGAACACAGCCATCACCATAGTCATCGTGCTTACCAAGATATTGTAAAGCTAATCGACGGAAGTCAATTATCTCAAGAAGTGAAAGAAACTTCGTTAAACATTTTTAGAAAAATTGGGGAAGCTGAAGGTCTTATTCACGGTATTTCTTTAGAAAAAGTACACTTTCACGAAGTCGGAGCTGTAGACTCGATTATAGATATTGTAGGAGCTTCTATTTTGATAAACAAACTAGAAATTCGAAAAATAAAATCATCACCTGTTTGTGTAGGTGCTGGTAAAGTACATATTGATCATGGGATTTATCCAATCCCTGCACCTGCTACTTTAGAAATATTAAAAGGTGTTCCTCTTCAGCAAAGCAATATAAAAAGCGAGTTAACCACGCCTACAGGTGCAGCTATTGTATCAGTGCTTTCAGAAGAATTCTGTACAGTTCCTTCCATGACAGTACAAGCAGTGGGGTATGGAGCAGGAACAAAAGATTTTGAAAAACATCCTAATGTGCTCCGAGTAATTATTGGTGAGGAAAATTGAAAGTCTGAAGTATCCTATCTCAAAGTAAACAGGAACTAAAAGAAAGGAGAGACTATTTTGTCTTCACACATTCCTCCTAACTTGGAGCACATCGATCGTAAAATGATAAAAATGGAAGTGAATCTTGACGATATTTCTGGCGAATTACTGGGATATATTATGGACTTGCTTTTAGAGTCCGGAGCCAACGACGTCTTTTACACGCCTATTTACATGAAGAAAAACAGACCAGGTGTTTTACTTCAGCTGCTTTGTGCAGAGGCATATGTAGATAAAATAAAGGAGATTTTATTTCAGGAAACAACAACTTTGGGAATTCGCTATTATCCATTGTCGGTTCACCGGCTGGAACGAGAATTCCATAAAGTAGAAACCGAATGGGGAAGCGTTACAGTAAAAACCGGACTTATGAAAGGTGAAGTTGTACAAAGGGCACCAGAATTTGAAGATTGTAAGTTCATTGCTGAGACTTACAGCGTTCCTTTAAAAAAAGTATATGAACAAGTGTGGAAAGAGTTAAAGAAAAGAGAAAATTGATGCTTTAAGTTTGTGGGCTACTAACTTAAAAAGAGACATCTGAAAGGAGTGTGATAGATTTTAAATATTGAAACATCTATGTCTACTTCTTAATGAAAGGGTTTACAAAAGGGGATTGTAAATGGGAGAAAGAGGGGATAGTTATATGGCATTACCAGTGGTTCCAAGTAAAAGGCCAGTAGTTACGGTTTCTAAAAAGCTAACTTTCAAAGAAAAGATGTCTTATGGTTTTGGTGATATTGGTAACGGACTTATGTTTGATATGGGACAGTTATACCTTCTAAAATTTTATACAGATGTTTTGGGAATCTCTGCTTACTGGGGAGGGCTAGTATTTTTAATTTCTAAAATATTTGACGCGTTTGCAGATACAAGTGTTGGTGCATTTGTAGATTCAAGAACAAATATCTCAAAAAGAGGAAAGTTCCGACCTTTCATTTTATGGGGAACAGTTCCTCTAGCATTAATGACGGTCATCTCGTTTTTGGCTCCAAACTTTTCAGACACCGGAAAGATTGTTTGGGCATTTGCCACCTATATGGGATTTGGGCTAGCCTATTCATTTGTTAATATCCCATATGGTTCTTTGTCTGCAGCGATGACACAAGATCCAATTGACCGTGCATCTTTGGGTTCATTTAGAGCAATTGGTAGTCAAACAGCTCTTCTTATTTCAGGAGTAGTGGTAATTCCTATTGTGCTACAGTTTGCTAATAAAGAAGTCGGGTACATCGTAGCTATATCTGTGATGTCAATATTCGGAATTTTGTTTCATTTAATTTGCTATCGTAATACTAAAGAAAACGTTATTAGAGCCCCAAGAAAAGAAAAGGTGCCTTTATCTAAACTATTCAAAGCATTGTTTTCAAACCGTCCTCTTATTGTATTGTGTTTAGCAGCGTTATTCATGATTGCTTCTTCCAATATTCGCAACGCTGTTCAGTTGTACTATTTGGAGTATAATTTAAAAAGCCCAGAATTAATGTCAATACTTTCCTTTTTAAGTATAGGGCTTGCTGTAGTTGGTTCAATGTTCATCCCGGCAATGGTAAAAAGAATAGGGAAGAAAAATACATTCATGCTTGGGCTTTTAGTTTGCATTGCCTGTGACGTTTTAAATTTTATATTACCAACGAGTACAGTAACGTTTTTAACTATTTTTTCATTAGGAAACTTTGCATTAGCATTTGCGCTTGGTCTACCGTGGGTAATGATTGCTGATTCCATCGACTATCATGAGTGGAATTCGGGAGAACGTACAGAAGGCATTGTTTACTCAACATACAGTTTCTTCCGAAAGCTTGCGCAGGCTTTGGCAGGTTTTATTCCAGGAGTTGCACTGAGCTTAATTGGGTACGTTCCAAATATTCAGCAGTCTTCAGATACATTGTTAGGTCTTAAGGGGTTATTATTTCTTGCTCCGGCGGCTCTTAATATTATTGGATTAATCATTTTATTTTTCTTTTATAACCTTACAGATAATTTATACAGTAAAATTGTTGCCGACTTGAAAGAGAGAAGCAGCTTTAACTAAAAAAATTTGATAAAAAGTATTTTGAATAGGAGCTACTAAAGACAATATTTATAAACTTTTATTAGGAAGCAGCTTGACACACTATTTTATAATACATGCATAGTAAAGGAGATACCACATGAGTATTAAGGAAAATTATCAATTTACTTTCATAAATGAAACTGATAACATTCTTCAATTTGAACTAGAAGAGAATAACATATATGCGAAAATTATGATACTTGAAACAGATATTATCAGGATTTTGTTTACAGACGGTGAGGAATTACAACTAGATAAAACTTGGAGTGTCGCACCCGGGCAGTCAGATGTTCCATTGGAGGGGCGCAAACGTTTGGATACAAGCGGTTTTTCACTACCAAGCTATGAGTTTAGTAATAATAACGGTGAATGCACCGTAGAAACTTCAGCGTTAAAGCTTAATGTTGATTTAAATGGATTTAAGATTAGCTGGTTTTACCGTGAGGATTCTGGGTGGGTGAATTTTGCGAATGACCGAAAAACTCAGGCGTATAATTTTGATGGTTCACTTGGTGAGGGGATCGTTCATTATTTAAAGCGTGATTTAGATGAACAATATTTTGGATTAGGAGAAAAGACAGGATCAGTTGATAAACATGGAAAGCGCTATCGAATGCAAGCAATTGATGCAATGGGGTATGATGCAGAATATAGCGATCCTCTTTATAAACATATTCCTTTTTACATCACAAGGCATAGAGAAACAGGATTCTCATTTGGGGTCTTCTATGATAATTTGTCCAGTTCAATTTTCGAACTAGGTACGGAACTCGATAACTATCATGAGCTATACAGATACTATCAAGCTAAACAAGGTGATTTAGATTACTATATTATTGGAGGACCAAAAGTTAAAGATGTTACTCGGAAATTTTCATGGTTAACTGGACAAACAATCTTTCCACCGAAGTGGAGCTTGGGGTATTCTGGATCGACAATGAGTTATACCGATGCTCCAGATGCACAAATGCAGTTAAACGAATTCTTAAAGCTGTGTGAAAAACATGATATCTTATGTGATTCATTCCAATTGTCGTCGGGCTATACGTCAATTGAAGATAAGCGTTATGTATTTAATTGGAACCAATCAAAAATTCCTTCACCAAAAAAGATGGTAAACGACTTTCATGATAAGGGTTTACGTTTATGTGCAAATATTAAGCCCTGTTTATTAAAAGATCATCCCTTATTTAATGAGTTAAAAGAAAAAAAGATGTTTATAACAAATAGTCATAACGAAGAACCTGAAATGGCACAATTTTGGGATGAAATAGGTGCTTATTTAGATTTTACCAATAAAGAAACCTACGACTGGTGGAAAGGGCAAGTAAAAGAAAAGCTATTGGATTATGGAATTGATTCCACTTGGAATGATAATAATGAATTTGAAATCTGGAGTAAGGAAGCCATCTGTCACGGTTTTGGGAACAATAAAGAGTTTGAACTGATTCGTGCACTTCATCCACTGCTTATGATGAAGGCTTCCTATGAAGCACAGTTGGAACATAACCCTCAGTTGCGTCCTTATTTAATATCACGATCCGGCTCTGTGGGAATGCATCGTTATGTGCAAACATGGACAGGCGATAATCGCACCAGTTGGAAAACGTTAAAATTCAATATCAAGATGGGGATAGGGCTAAGTTTATCCGGTATTTATAATTTTGGACATGACGTAGGTGGATTTTCTGGCCCTGCTCCTGAACCTGAATTATTCGTAAGATGGATACAAAATGGAATTGTTCATCCGAGATTTACTATCCACTCTTGGAACGATGACGAGACAGTTAATGAACCTTGGATGTATCCTGAAGTTCTAGACTCAATTAGAGAATTAATTAAATTTAGAACAAAAATAATTCCATATATTTATAGTGAGTTGCGCGAAACCTCTAATAGCTACCATCCTATTATAAGGCCTACTTTTTATGATTTTGAACATGATGAAACTACCTTTGAAGAAAATGACGACTTTATGCTAGGCGATTCTCTGCTGGTTGCTTCCGTTGTTGAAAAAGGAAAGAAAGAGCGAGAAGTGTATTTGCCAAATAATCCTGGAGGATGGTACGATTTTCATGTTGGAACGTGGTATGAAGGGGGAAAAAAGGTTGAAATTCCTGCACCTTTACACTATACGCCGCTGCTAGCTAAGGCGGGAGCAATCATCCCGATTAATGAAGCAGAAGTAACTTTTTCAACGAAGAATATGGATGAAAGAGGATTTTTATTATTTCCTTGTAGAGGGAAAGGGAAATCTTCTTATAGCTTATACGAAGATGATGGGTTAACAAACGAATATTTGCACACATTTGCGTACATTCATGTTGATATGGAAACTACAGAAGATGAGATTCAAATAAACATTAACAAGGAAGGTTCTTATGAATTACCTTATAACCAGATTACGTTTCACCTTCCGGAAAAAGAGCAGCGCAAGCTAACTATCAATGGATTAGATCAAAATGTTGGAAAAGGAACATTTAGTTATAATCTGAGCTGTTAATAAATATAATCATTGACCCTATAGCTACTATAGGGTCTAGTTGTTTTTATTTCTACATTTATAGCGCAGTTGAGTAAAAAAGATGTATTTACAGCGATAAGTATCAAAAATTGTATGCCTAGAAGACTCTGTTTCAAGCCTTTACCTAGGGTCTGCGTGAACAAAGACTTCATTATTCCCTCAGTTTATAGCTCTTAAAGTCTTATATCGAGAAAATCGTACCGGTTTTACCTAGCTCTATCTAAAAAATAACTAAAAGAATAAATAGTAAGAATTCTTAAGAAAATTTTAATAACTTGCTAATAAACTTCTAATTTCCTCTTTATTTTTTTGTAAGTTGTCTCCTTTAAAATAGAAGTAATCGAGTAGCCCACCTTATTTTGAACGAATGAAAGTTAAATAAGGTTGTATGACCAAAATACGAATGGGTAACCTCACTACTTAAAATGGAGGCTGATGTACACTTATGAATCTAGAGGTTTTTCGAAATTACTCCTTGCAGCATTTGAAGAAAGATATACTATCAGGTATTGTTGTTGGCATTATAGCTATACCTTTAGGGTTAGGATTTGCGATAGCTTCTGGAATATCGCCTGTTACAGGACTTTATACAACGATTGTAGCGGGATTGTTAATTGCTATTTTAGGTGGATGTAGGTTTCAAATCGCGGGACCTACAGGTGCGTTTGTTCCTGTTTTATTAGGAATTGTGTTGCAATATGGCTATGAAAACTTATTAATTGCCGGCTTTATGTCCGGAATTCTCCTCATTATCTTTGCGCTATGTAAAGTAGGAGCTTTAATCAAGTATTTTCCGTCCTCTATTATTGTAGGATTTCAGTCGGGAATTGCGCTGATTATCTTTAGCGGGCAAATTCCAAACTTCCTTGGGTTACACGCTATTGAAAAATATCAGTATTTTCATTTGAATATAAAAGAGATCTTTGGTAATTTACATTTCATCAACATCTATAGTATTGCTACGGCAGCGATATGCTTACTAACCATTTTAATTGTTCTTTATTTTTCACCTAAGTCGCTTGGGATGTCCTATCTACTCGGAATCATTGTATCAACGGGCTTGGCATCTTTTTTCTTTTCCAATCAGTTTGAAACCATTGGCTCCATTTATGGAGAGATACCTCGCCATTTTCCGGCCCCAGCGTTTCCAGATATAACAGTGGAGCGGGTTGTCACTCTTTTACCTTCTGCGTTTGTGATTGCTGTACTTGTAGGGTTACAGTCTTTGCTGACAGCTCGCGTTGCGGATGAAATGACAAAATCAAAGCACAGCAGCAAAAAAGAACTGATCGGTCAAGGAATTGTAAATATGGTAACGCCGATGTTTTCAGGTATTCCCGCAGCAGGAGAGATTGCAAGAACCGTTACCAATATTAAAAACGGCGCTTCCTCTCCAATTGCAGGCATCACGCATGCTATCTTTGTTTTGATTGTGCTGTTAGTGTTAGCTCCGTACGCTTCATACGTGGCGCTTGCCAGTCTTGCACCAGTTCTAATGGTCGTGGCATGGAATATCAGTAAAAAAGAACAGTTTGCAAAGGTGATAAAAGAAAAATCATTCCATTCATTGGTTTTACTTACGACATTTTCGTTAACGGTGTTTACAAACCTGACGATCGGAATAGCCGTTGGATTATGTTTGTGTGGTGCACACTTTATGATAAAAAAGAGCAAAGAAAAACAAAAGTTATTAAGAAAAACGAGTTAATTTTACTAAGTGAGATGAATGAAGTAATAGAAAAAGGCCTCTAAGATAGAGGCCTTTTTTTCTTTGGTGGAAAATTTTATAGTTATTGACAATCGTTATCACTGACGTATAATATATACAGAGTAATAATTGATAAAGATTATCATTATCAAATAAGAACAACGTGAAAAAGGAGAAGATTAAACTAAA
>Ga0207655_1001160_pt1 | contig 25632 bp, 15 predicted proteins | sample KBSM44metaG_FD_184398 | JGI IMG/M metagenome (GOLD analysis project Ga0207655, IMG submission 184398) | Miscanthus rhizosphere microbial communities from Kellogg Biological Station, Michigan, USA - KBS M4-4 metaG (SPAdes) (version 2) | ecosystem: Host-associated > Plants > Roots > Rhizosphere >... | reverse complement strand
GCGGCGGCAATCAGCTTGCCGTCGATGTACAGGGCCGCGGAAGGGTCATGGCTAAGGGCGCCGGACAGGCCAAGAATCGTCAATGCCAAGGGTCTAGCCTCTTTGAACGGAAGTAGATGCGCAGGCGGCCATCGAGGGCGGCGGGCGGCGAAAGGCCGGGATTATAGCGTAATACGTCACCACCCAACACCGCCCCTGCGGGAGCGCGGCTCTGCCCGTGAAGACCCCGGTGCCGGCCGCTTATATTTTGTGTTCATCGGAGACTGCGCGGCCAATGATACAAGGCATCAGGCGACAACTGCCGCAACTCCGCACTCTTGATGCAATGTCGCTGATAACGAAGGGCTATTTATGATGACCAGTGGAGTTCGTTGACGTAGAACTGGGCATGACTAGTTTGCGTTTCATACAGCCAAATTTTGACAATTTTTAAGCTTGAGTCGGTTTGATCTTGGAATATATTCTCACCTACGACAAATCTTCCTCCAACAGTGCTTCCGTCATCAAAGGTAACTATGGCGTGCTGATTCCACCCCTTGTCCACAATGTTAATGGCAACTCGTGATGCAGGTGCGAGAGGGGTAAGGTATATTCCTGGATAACTTCCGCCAGGGGCAATAACCTCGAGACATTTTCCAGCAATTCCGGACTCATCGACCAGATCCGAGACCGTCAATGTGACGTTGCGCCACGCTTTAGTAATCGTCATCCCGTCCAGTATCACTTCCGGGACCGGGCCAAGAGGAAAGCGTTCAAAGTCCTCAAACCCGCCTTTTGGACGCTCTACCTCAAACGGCAACGCCTCCGACGTCTTGGCCTCCGCCCCCTGCGTGCGCGCCACCTTATAAACCACTGACACCGCCTTGAACAAACTCGCCTCCACCTTCGCCCTAGGCACCACAAACTCCACGGGCGTATTCGCATTGGTAACCCGTACCGCCGGGAAGTCCTGCGAAAGCGCTGCCGTCACCCCCACCCACTGGGCACTGACCCATTGGTCCACTGCAATGCGGGTGTAGGCCGCTGTGATCTTCACGCCTTCGGCGGGGATGTCCGTCGGGTCCAGGCGACCATCCACTACACCCGTAACGGTAGGTGCCGGCAGGGTCAGAGCTAGCTGTACGACATTCACATCGCTTGCAGGAAACATGATCGCTTCTCCTTCTGCAGCGTTGGCCGCGAAGGCGACCTTGAGTTGCAGGGTAAGTTGGGTTGCATTTTCCAGACGCAGCAGGAAGCCGCGCGATAGCCTGATACGTAATCCCGACGACACCTGATCTGCATTGACGGCTTGTGCATTGGCCAGGGTCTCGACGTGCTGAGTGCCATCGTCCAATGTGGCGCTTGCGTGCAACCAATAGAGCTGCCCCAAGCCAATCAATGGCCACGGAGTGGCCAGAACAGTGGCATCGCCGGCAAAGCGGTTGAGATCCACTACGGCTTCTACGATATTGGGCGGGACTAACTGCCCGGAAGTGAATGTCAGCACCTGCAGATTCAGCGCTTCGGACAGAGACCCTGGCACGCCTGCCAGAATGGGTAGATAAGACACCTGCACCGTCTTGCTCAATGATTCGGCCAGCACGGCGGCTGGAATTTCGGCTCGGACCTCTCCCGCGGCGGTGACCATAATCATATCGACGCCCAAACTTGCCCCATCTGAAAAAAGCCAGAGAGGCGCCACCGCATCGTTCACTTTCAACCGTGCATCGCGCAGCACGAAGCGCGCGATATTGGCCTGGGTGGTGCCAGGCTTGACAGGGTTCCACGAGGTGACCGGCGAGCCGGTATGATCGTGAATTTCAGGCGCAGGCCAGGTTTCGCTCGTAGCATCCTGCACCGATATCAATAAGCTTTCGGAGACAGCCGTGGTGCCTGTCGGGGGGATCAACTCATACCAGACATGCACCGAACCATCGAGGTTAGGGTCCACGTAGCGTGCTTTGTCCACCCAAAAACTCAACTCGCCTAGAGCAGCGATCGGACGTTCCAGCGGTGGGCTGATGCTATAGCCCTCCCAATGCAGCCGGGCCTTGCCGCCCACATACGACAATGAGTTCACGGCGACCTTGACCATCATCCCGCCAGCACTCAAGTCCGTCGGGTCGAGCACATCACCGCGCTTCAATGCCAAGCTGAAGATAGGTCCAGGCAGCTGGGCGCCTGCGTCTGGCTGGATCAGGTCGCTGGTAGCGCCACTGGGTTGAGCCCTGCGGATGGCGCGTAACAACAAAAGGGGTGGGTTTTTCACGCTGCATTACCTCGGATAGTGAAGCATTGGCACAGGCTTGGCTGCCACACCCGGTCGCTGGTTTGGCAGCGACCGGATAAGCGACTACCTTGCTTGTCGAGGGACAATGGTGAACGTACGCGGCTCAGAGGTTTCCCCGGTCCCCTGGAGCGCATGGGCCGTCAACGAGTGAGCACCTGTTGCAAGCCCCGTCAGTCCCAAACTCCAGTTTCCACTGGCGCTCACCGCGGCGATGCCCTTGGAGTTTTGTGCGTCGTAGATCATCACCAGCTGACTGCCTGGGGCGGTGCCCGAAAGCGTCACACGGGTATCGAACGTGCTGCCGCCATGACTGACTTCGCCTTGCGAATCCTGCACGCTGACAATGACGGGCTGCGTCCTGGACTTGACGTTGAACGTGCGCGACGCGGACACCAGCCCTGTGCCATAGCGCGCCTTGGCAGTAATCGAATGCGCACCGACAGCCAGGGTCGTCAGCGACCCGGTCCACTCGCCATTGCTGCCCACCGTGACAGCGCCTTTGGAGGTCTGACCGTCGAAAAGCTCCACACTCTGCCCGGCCATGGCTGCCCCGGTAACCGTGACCACCGTGTCAGTGGTCGACGATCCTTGGCCCAGTTCTTTGCTGGAGTCCCGCACACTGGTGATTGCTGGGTGGATTTCAGCGGCAGGTGGGGTAACGGCCTGCTCGCTGATATTGAAGCTGTAGGGGGAGTCAGCATTCAGGTTGACCTGAATCAATGGAATGACGTGGCCCGTTACATCGAAGTAGTCACGTTGTATGAGTTGCGCCCCTGCCAGACCTACTTCACGGGTCTGCTGCGAAAGATAGAACACGGCCTCCAGAGGCAGCGCGGTTGTCGTGCCGGTTGGCCAGGTTTCGAGCATGACCTCGTTGTGATAAGGCCGTTCTTCGCTGGCTACTAGAAAATGATCCCGTACCGCCAGACTCAAAGCAAAGGCGGCAGGGTCGGCCCCGAACGAACACTGATGTCTATTACGCGACGAATATGATCCGCTCCCCCCCGCAGCGTTGTAATGGGTTTTCCAACGTTCAATAGTGTCGACCGGAGGAATTTGGGTGGCACAAGGGCCACTATCTGTGGGGTGTGAGACGTGCGGACCGCATCCTTTTAGCGTCCCTCTGTTAGACGTTCCGGCATCACTTGGGTATGAGCACAGCAACCTTACATCACGCTGGCCATCATGAGCACTGGCAGTATTGTTCTTAAATATCAATCCCTGCGTTTCTCCTGCGATGAACCTGGCAATGCCAAGGTCTCGCCGTAAGTAGGAAAAAGATATGCCCCCGATCCTGTTCGCTGTAGGGCTGGGGTCCCATGAGTGATAGCGGGTTGTCGCGCTCGTCGCGCGCATGAAGACACCGTTGCAGAAATACGCCGCCTTGCCGTTGCAGTCGTTGCGAGTGTCGGTATAGCGCCTGTTCAATGCTTCGGCAACCAGCCGACCCTGCTCAATAGTCTCGGAAACAATGGACACACTGATATTTCCAGAGCGTACCGTAGTGCCCACTCCGCCCACCTTGTAGGTGTAGTAAAGCGTTACCGTGGTGTCCTGACTTTCCTGCAACCACGCCTTGGGTAGTTCAAACTCAAGTGGTGCACTGCCTGCGGCTGTCTGAATGATCGTCGAGTGACTACGGGTACCGACCCAGTACACTTTCACCGTGTCCTGGTTGTTCATCCCGGGGTAACTGACGCGAGCGGTGGCCGTTGCATCCACGGCACTGAGGTTGAGCGTGTTATCGACCACTCCATCCACGAAAAAGACAGAATCGCTGTCGACCACCTGCACCGGCAGCGGTGCAGAACGCAGGGATTCGCCCACACCGTTGATCTTGTAGGTGTAATACAGATCGACCGTCCGCCCCACGTTTGCCCGCAGCCAGGCTACGGGGAGTTCAAACACCAGCGGGTTGGAACCAGTAGCGGTTTGAACCGCCGTACTTTGAGACGTGACGCCTGGCCAATACACCTTGAGCGTATCGCCTGGAGCCATATCGGGTGAACGCACCCGCACGTGGGCAACGCTTGTGACCGTATCGACATGAACTTTACCGTTATAGATTTCCTCGACGCTGAAAAGTGGGTAGGCGCGAGTCGTCGAATCTACGTGTGTTGTGCTGCTGGCCCCAGCCACAGGCTGTTCGAGTTTATTGAAACCATCCGTACAGCCAACCAGGCTCAACAATACACACAGCAACACTCGACAACTCAGATGCTTACTCATGATGCATTCCTTTCATACACTTCCAGCGAAGAGTGGCGCAGCACTTTGCACCGCTCCGGTAGTTGACAAAGCACTACCGGGCGGTTCATTCAACAGGGCAAGGGCCTGGCGAGCCTCTACGAGGCTGTTGTCAAAGTTGCAGGCGCAGCAACCGCGAAAACAGTCTCAACTCACCTGTTCTGCGTAAGACGCTGTAGTTGATGAGCACGACGTTGCCCGCGTTTTCCGTCAGCCATTGCGTCGGGATAGGAAAGCGTGCGATCACCCCAGTTTGCACTGGCTGCTCGGCTGTATCGTGGGCGGTTACCCCTGTCCATCGCACCGTGACCCGATGCCCATCAAGTTGTGCAGGATAGAGCACCGTGACTTCATTGCTCGCGGAATTGAATCGGGGTGCTGGTAGCGCGATGTCTTGTCCCGTGACATACAGCCGGCGGACATTGGACGACAGACGCAGACCATTGCCATAGACCGTGTAGTTGATGTCGGCGTAGGATCCAATCACATCGATCACTTCAAGGCGCGGAATCTGGAAGTCCAACGTGCGGGGGACAGTCGTTTCCACAATGTCGGAATGGTAGACAAGCCCCTCATGGACCCATCTGACCATAACCGTATAGGTGGCTTGCGGATCCGCCTGGAAAGCACCGGTGCTGATTCGTGCTCTGACCGTGATGTAGCGGGCGGTGTGCACCGTGGCAAAATCCAGCGTCCAATCAGGTGCTTCCAATACCTCAGGCGGTGCCAACAAGATCCCAGTCGACCTCACTGTATAAATTTTCGGGGTAAAGACAACTGCAGCCGCCTCGTTGGTGCCTCCTGCCACATCCACTTTCAAAGTCAGGGTCAGCGAGCTGGCATCCCTTAGCTCTTTCAATTCGCCAGCGGGCACTGTAAACGTCTGGCTCCCTGCACTCACCCAATCCGGATCGACGATGCTGGGTGGGCCCATCAGTTGTTTGTGGTAAGGGCTGCCATCCTGCCGGGTACCCGACAATGTCAGCCACACCGACTGTCGTTGCGCAATCAACGGCCATTGACCAACACGTACGGTGGCGTTGCCAGTGAGGCTGTCAACGTCCAACTCCGGCCCAGCCCCGCCGTTGGCAGCCTCCACAATACTCAACTCGCTCAACGCTGAAGGGGGTAGAGCCAGTACCCGCAGGTTCAACGTCTCGGACAGAGGCCCTGGCCCATCCGCCAGGAGCGGTAGGTAGGACACCTTCACGATCTTGTTCAGAGACTCGGCCATTACAGGAAGAGGTATTTCAGACCGAACCTCTCCGGCCGTGGTAACACCTATTGTGTCCACGCCCACATCGCTCTCATCGGGCAATAGCCAGAGGGGAGCCACCCTATCTCCTACCTGCAACCGTGCATCGCGCAGCACGAACGTGGCCGTGTTGGCTTGCGACCCCGTTCTGACAGGATTCCAGACGCTGACCGCCCCCCCGGTATGGTCGTGAATCTGAGGAGCGGGCCAGGTCTGGCTGGCTGCATCCTGCACCGACAGCAGCACGCTGCTGGAAACACCGGTAGCGCCTGATGTGGGAATCAAGTCATACCATACATTGACGGTACCATTGAGGTTGGGGTCCACGTAGCGGGCCTTGTCGATCCAGAAGCTCAACTCACCCACCGCAGTGATCGGCAGCTCCAAGGGCGGGTTGATGCTGCTACTGGAGCCATCCCAATGCAACCGAGCCTTGCCGCCTACGTACAGCGGCGAACTCACTGCAAACTTGACGGTAATGCCACCCGCGGTCAGGTCGGCAGGGTCCAGCACATCCCCAGGTTTTAACGCCGGCCTGAAGGTGGCCGCAGGCAGCAGGGCACCTGCACCTGTCACGGTCAAGGCAAGGACGGGCGAGCGATATACCGTGTTGTCGGATAACTTGACCGTGAAGGACACTTCCAGCCTGCCACCGATCAGGTCAACCGCCTTGTCCTTGGGCACCAGGAAACTCATTGGCCCGCCAGCGTTGCCACTGTCCACTGGACGCTGCTGCTCGTAGTAAACGGTGCCGGCCTGCCCATTACCACTCCAGATCAGCGTCACGGTGCTACCGCTGACCAGCAGAGGGTTGGCTAAGACGATGACCTCGACGGTCGATTCGCTGATGGCCTCAGGCGTCAACGTACCGCCACTGGCCTTGGGCACCTCGGGCGCCTTGAGTTCGTTGCGCGTGCCGATCACGCCAAAGGTCGAACCGCTGGAGGTTTTCGCCGCGCCGCCAGCAGCCGGAATCGCCGTGTAGTACACGTACGCCTGGCTATCGATCAGTACCTGGGCGATGTCCTTGGGCACTTGGAAGTTGAGGAAGCGGTTGCTGCCCAACTGCTGGGGCGGGGTACTGAAGTCCTGAAATGGCCCTTCGGCGGGCCGTCCTGTCCAGTGCACGACAATGTCGTCGGTAGTCGCGATGTCTGCATGACGATTGACCCGCACCTCGATCTGGCCATCTGTGATGTCGTCGATGAACAGGTCACCGCTCTGCGTGCCCTCAACGGTCGGTTCCAGCAACGAGCCTCGCGCATAGACCGTGGTCAGCACACTGGGGCTGTAGCGTGAATAGTTCTGCACCTTATCGCGGATGCTGTAGCGCACCACCAGGTCGGTGCCAGGCCGCGAAACGATCAGGCTGTTGGGTATGTTAACGGTAACGCTGCGGTTCAAATCAGCCGTGGTCAAAGGCCCATACTGCGCATCCATACCCGCCCAGGACACCGTAATCACATCACCAACTCTCTGATTGGCGTACTGCACGATGATCACATCCAGATCACCTACGGCATCGGTAATGGTAGTAGGCACGCCGTAGGGAATTTCCAGCCGGGGGTTGAGCGAAGGGTCGTTCGCATCCGGCGGCTCGGGCGGATTGCCGGGTGCGGTGAGTTTGACCGGTACAGTCAGGACCTGTGAGGAGCGCTCATTGTCGGAGGCATCGCGCACATGATAGTGAACGCTGATCTCGGTGGCATCGGGAGCAATGTAAAAAGGATCGATGAACAGGGCCAGCGTGGCGTTGATGTCCACCACCTCGTCGTAGGCGACGTATTGATCGTTGACGTAAAGATTGACCACATCGCCAATAGCTATACTGCCATAGGGCGTAACGCGCACGGGGATGTCGTTTTTAACATCATCCTTGTTGATACCTCCATGGGACTGCATTGCAGGCACAACGGGTGCGTAAACGAGGGGGTCGGGGGTAAGGCCACCATGTCGGGTGTCATGGCGGACGTGATTTTTGCCATGCTGGGCCTTTTGAATGGCGCGTAATAAGGAACGGGGTGGATTTTTCACGATGTATCACCTCGGAAACGTTCAAGGAAGATCGTCTAACTCAAGGATGGTTAAATCAGGCAAAACCACCTGAATGAGTACGCTAGTTTCAAAGTACTCAAAACGCAATCAGCCTGCTGGATAACAACCCTTTACAACTTTCCAATCCAAGTAACTGTAATGAATAGACATTTAAACCGCACTCACGAATACTGACGCGACTGGCAAATCCAGTATATTTTCATACAACAAACGGCCCAATGAAAAACCTGGTACACGCCTGTCATTGTTCAAACAGTGCAACCGTCGAATCGTACGCACGAAGAAACGCTGGCGTTAAAAAAAACCATCAAATGAACGTTCGTCAATACTTGACGATATTTCACCTAAGCGGAATGTAAAACTTGCTCTAAGTGTTATTACCAGGCACACGGTCGTATGGGAGGACTTTGCACGCAGCCGCCTGCGTGCAAAGTCTAAGGCCCTTACAAATCCAGGGCATAGCACCGTACGAACACCGAGGTGGAGGGTCCACCAGTGCCGTAACTGTTGTCGATGGAATAGATCGCCGTCACCGAGCCCTGCCCAACAGGTTCATTCACCCATTTCTTGGAAAAGTACGAAGCTGGAATCTGGAAGTCGTGGTACTTGACAGGACCGCCGGGCAGCGGCAAGTCGTCACGGGTCAATGTGTAGCTCAGATCGAGCGTCATGGCAGGCGTCGGAGTGCCAGCACCCGTAAGCCCTTCATACCCCTGAAGCGTGAGATTGATGATGTCGTCCTCGGCTACGTTGTCGTAATCCAGAAGCACACGCAATGGCGTGCCGTCCTGCAACTGTGCCTTGTTCAATGAGTTGCGGGCTACGTTGCGCTCTGTGAACTCTCCTGCCGGTAACCCACCAGGCCCGCCTGGCAGCAGATCCAGAGATATCACCTGCACCTGCTTGGCAAACGCAAGAGCTTCGTTGCTCAACGGCGGCGTGGTGGAAACAGCGCGAGTGACGGTGTAATGAACAAGTTTGTTACCAGCACCCCCCGCCTGCATTTCTGCGGAGGTCGCGGTGATTTCCAATGGTACTTTTGCCGTGATGTCGCCGACCAGTATCGTTTTTCTCTGAGTAAGGGCAATGCCGTTCCAATAGACGGAAATGACGTCATTATCCTGAAGGTAGTCGCTGTCCGCCGGTGGCACGGCCGTACTGTCGGCAAAATAAGGAATGATGACCGTGGCGTCCTTCTGCAGGTCAGCATTATCGATGATGTCAATAGCGCCACTGTCAGCCTCGACCGTCACAACCCTTAACAGATCGTTTTGCGGGGTGTCAGGGTCAGGGTCCGGTCCGGCGGGTATGGTGATGTTGACGTCAACGGGGTTGGCTCCGGACGTGGCCATTTTTGCAGGACCGCGGTAGATCTCGTAGTACCCCTGCGCGGTGTACTGTTGTGGGGCGCTGGCGCCACCACCACTGGCTACGAAGTCATATGGCAGGTCGAACTCCAGCACGAAGGGTTGGCCAATATCGGCTGCATCAATGCGCAGCTTCGTGGTACTCGAAGTACCCAGATAGAAAATCACTTCGTCGCCGGGGGCCGCCTTTGGGATTTCTGGAATTCTGACGTGGACCGGCGTACGCGCATCTGCCTCGCTGATCACGTTGTCATCGCTGAACAGCGCGATCTCGGGCAGGCTCAAATCGGCGTCCACAGGTGCATCGCTGATGAGAATGCCAATTGCCGCTTCATCTGCACGTCCGGTGCTGACATTGCCAGCCAGATCGGTGAGGGTGTAACCGAAGTATCTCACCCCATCATTCATGGCTTGCAAGGCGGTCAAAGGGATCTCGATTTCCAGATCGGACCCTGCTCCGCCGACAGGAACTTCGGTGCGCGCTGTCGTGATGACTAGTTGGGAACCTCCTGGCACTGCTCTGTAGTAAGGCTGGACGATGTCGCGATCCTCCATGTCGAAGTAATCCGGGAGCATGACCTTGAGAACCATGTCACCCGTAGCGTTCGGCTCTAGCTTGTCCAACGTGACGCCCTGCTGGATCACCTCTGGAGCGAACGTCAGCATCGGCATAAGGACCCCACCTGGACCTTGGCGATCAATGCGCAAAATTATTACCGGATCACCCCGGACCACATTGGAGCCGCCATCCTCCAGCTCGTAGGTTACGTTATGTCGGCCATGAGCCAAGGTCGCTGAAAGCTCGCGTGTGTAACCCACGCCCACCTCGGCTGATTCTATGTCGCCGACAGGGATGTCAGCGCCGTCGAGTATGAGACGAACAAGATCGCCGGCGCCCATGCTAGTGTGGTTAGGAATGAAGATTTTGAACGGTGCGTTATTAAGATTGGCGGGAATCAAATTCTCTGGATGCCCGGTAATGGCGTCAGGCACCTGTGGCGGCGGACCGAATTCCACCAGAATGCCGGCTGAGTTCCGTTTCATTGCACGCGGTGCCTGGCCAGTCGACCCAGGTCGCCCCGCCTTGTGAGTCTTATAAACCTTTACAGGTGCACCCGCGACACTCTGGCCCGAGTTTTTTAGCGTCGACTTAGACATTGCCATTTTCAATCTCCAGTGCTGGTCACGTTTAATAAGACGTTCAGCATGAACCATTATTTTCACGAGGATACCGCGTGAAAATAAATTGACGAATCGAAACTTCCAGTACGGCCCTACACGGACCGAAAGAGGCCCTGTGCGCTATTGAAGCTAGCACTCACCAGCCAAACTTCAACATCAAATCTCAAATAACTCTGAAAATAATATTTCAACTAGACACGCGCCGAACTGCTACTAGTCTGATGACTAGACAACGCGCGCACGCTATGTAAGTGGGCCATTTAATTCAAAGGAGCTGATAATGAAAAATAGTATTCACCATGTTACCCGATGGGACACCTTCTTGGGCACCTCCCTTGTACTAGCACTGCCCGGCGCGGTAGCAGCGGCGGTGGTCGATGGCCCTTTCTCCAGCGCCACAGTCAGACCCGACTCACCTGTCGAAGAGTGGTCGGTGATCAATGGAGGAACACTGATCGTAAGTCCCGGCGGGCAGACCTTCGACATCGGTTTGCGCACGGGCAGCACGGCCGAGTTGGACGGCGCGACGGCCACGGGCCGTGAACGCATCGAGGCATTGCGTCTCGACGCTTCCACTGCCACCGTGGCCGATAGTGTTCTCAGCGCACCTACAGCCATCGGCATCAGCCTGGTGGCGGGTGCTCCTGCCGTGCTCACATTGACCAACAGCACGGTCACTGGCTTCGGACGCGGCATTCAAAGCAGTACAGGTGCAATAGTGAACATTGCTGGCTCGCAGATAACTGGCATTGATGATGGTCGCGTGCAGGCTTATCTGGGGGGCGTGGGGGTGTCGATACTGTCATCGGACATGACCCTGGTGCAGAGCAGCGCTATCGGTGCCAACCATGGGGCCACAATGATCGCAAATGGCGGTGGTAGCGGCACACCGCGTGCCACCACCAGCCTGGCACTCGACGGGGCAAGCCTTGAGGGGACGCGCGGAAGCGCAGTGTTGGTTGGAGCAACCTTGTATCCATTGGCGACCATTGCAAATCTGAGCCTGACCAATGGATCCAGCCTCACCGGGGGCGACGGCGTGGCCGTTGAAGTCACGCGAGCTTCAGCCTTAGACCTGGACGCGGCCGCCAGTACCTTGAACGGCGGCTTGAGCGTCGCCGATGCCTCGCAAGTGACGGCAGACTTCACCCAAGGCAGTGCAATGACTGGCGAGGTGCTGCTCAGTGGCGCCAGCGTGCTGACGATGACCGCCCGGCAAGCCAGCACGGTCACAGGCGACGCCCTACTGACCGGGGGCTCGAGCTTGAGCCTGAGTTTGGTAGAGAGCACTTGGAGCGGCGACATGAACATCACCGAAGCCTCCCAGACTCAATTGAACTTGAGCAATAGCAGCTTGGTGGGTAGCGTTGTCGTCGCCAATGCTTCCACGGCGGATATGGCTCTGGAATCAAGCACTTGGGAGGGCAACGGTGAGGGGCTGCTGAATCTGAACCTGACCCAGGCTTCCACCTTCAATGGCCAACTGAGTCAGGCAGGTAACGTGAGCTTGGCCGACGGTTCATTGTGGAATATGACTGGTGATTCACAAGTAGCCAGTCTGGCACTGAATGGCAGCAGGGTGTCACTGGGCGGTAGCGGCGGCGCCTATAGGACCCTGCAGGCGGGCAGCTTGAACGGCAGCGGCGTGTTCGACCTGAACACTGATCTGGGCACCGTGCAGGGAGACCGCTTGGTCGTGGCAGGTGAGGCGGCCGGCAACCATGTCCTGGCTATCCATAACGAAAACAGCGGTGTCGATCCGGCACCCGGCACGGCCCTCACCGTGGTAGAGACTGGCGGTGGCGCGGGCTCCTTCGCTGTGTTGGGTGGTCAGGTGGATGCAGGCACCTACGTCTACGACCTGCAGAAACGGGGGCAAGACTGGTTACTGGTACAGCGCGGGACCGTCGGTCCAGTGGACCCTATAGATCCTGTCACTCCGGTGGACCCTGTAGATCCTGTAAACCCAGTGGATCCTGTAAACCCCATAGATCCTGTGAACCCGGTAGACCCCGTAAACCCCGTGGATCCTGTGAACCCAGTAGACCCCGTAAACCCCGTGGATCCCGTAAACCCCGTAAACCCCGTGGACCCAGTGGACCCCGGTGACGGTGGTGGCCCAGTCGTCACCCCCGGTGCACGTTCGGTCATTGGCCTGTTCAGCGCTGCCCCTACTGTGTGGTACGGCGAACTCACCACCTTGCGCAGTCGTATGGGCGAGTTGCGTCTGGGGCGTGGTATCAATGGTGCCTGGGTACGCACTTACGGCGGACGGTACGACCTGTCGGCGGGTGGCGGGGTGGCCTATAGGCAGCGTCAGCACGGCGTTACCTTTGGGATCGATACCCCGTTGCCAGCCAGTAACGGGCAGTGGCTGGTGGGTTTGATGGGAGGGTACAGCCGCTCAGACCTAGACCTTGCGGCAGGTACTTCAGGTGAAGTCGACAGCTACTATATGGGCTTGTATAGCACGTGGTTGTCCGAGCATGGTTACTACGTGGATGGTGTGGTCAAGTTCAATCGGTTCCAGAACAAGTCCGATGTACGCGTCAGCGACGGAAGCCGAACCGGTGGCAACTACGACAACCACGGGGTCGGCGCGTCGCTGGAGGCGGGTAAGCACATCAAGCTTGCCGACGATTGGTACTTGGAGCCGTTTGCACAAATGTCCGCGCTATGGGTCCAGAGTGACCACTACGAATTGGACAATGGCATGCGGGCGCACAGCAACGGCGCTGACTCGTGGCTGGGCAAGGTAGGCACGCATGTCGGACGCAACTTCCCGCTGGCCAAAGGCGGGTTGATACAACCGTATGTCAAGCTGGCGATGGCCCACGAGTTTGCCAACGGCAACCGCGTCAAAGTGAACGATAACCGGTTTTCCAATGACCTTTCAGGCACTCGTGGTGAGTTAGGTGCTGGCGTGATCGCGCAAGTCTCCGATCGCCTGCAATTACATGCCGACTTTGATTACAGCGATGGGAAGAACATCGAGCAGCCATGGGGTGGAAGTCTGGGCGTACGGTACGCCTGGTAGGGGTGTTGTTTGTAGGGCGCGTACTTCCTATGTGGGATTCGGACGCGTCCTACAGATATAAAAGCTCCATGAACCTAAGCTTGCGACCCGCTATTGCCCTTGGGCAAATCCTACAGTCGTATCGCAAGGTTCCCCCATCATGAGCAGGTTTATTTCACGTTTCATCGTGCCCGGCGGCTTGGCTGCCGGACTTTTAGTATTGGATGGCGCCGAAGTGGCTGCTGCACGCGATCTGATCGGGCCAGGGGATGCCGTGGTGATTTACCCCGGCACGACAGTCACCAATTGGCATCTGCGCGACGGCGCTTCTCTCCACGTTTCCGGTGCGGAAACCCTAGGCATCCAAGTGGTCACAGGGTCCTCTCTACTTACGGAAAACGCTCGGGTCAATGGCGGAGCGGATGTGGGGATCAGAGTGGCTCACAGCACCGCCAGTATTACCGGTAGCACGGTGGTCAGCACCGGCAACGTTGCATTGGTTGGCAGCAACGGCAGCGAATCCAGCGGCGCCCGAATCAGCGTCACCGACAGCGTACTTCTGGGTAGTGGTAGCGGAGCTTCCGCCAATTACAATAATTTCATTACATTGGCCAACACTCGAGTTCTGGGGCGCGCGGCCAACAGCAGCCTACTACGGGGAGGTAACGGCGTCTTGCTGCTCAGTGGCGATGTCAATGTCACCCAAGGCAGCGAAGTCATCGGAGAGAAGTATGGTGCATTGCTTAGCATGGACACCTTCGTCGCCGCACCACGAGCCAGCAACTTGATCGTGGACAACTCCCGAGTAGAGGGTCAGGCCGGTGCAGCGATTGCCGTACAGACCCGCAACGCTTCGCCTGTCGAAGCCTGGATCACCGTGCGCAATGGTGCGACCCTGGTGGGCGGCGACGGCGTGATTCTGCAAGCCGGTGCCAACACTACGGTGGACTTCACTGCTGCCAACACGCATTTGACCGGCGATATTAAAGTCGATTCGAACTCCGCTACAGCCGTTACTTTGCAAGACAATGCTACGTTGACGGGCAGCATGAACGGCGTCTCCCGTTTGGCGGTGGACAGCGGCGCACTGTGGCGCATGACCCAGAGCGCCAGTGTGAACGCCGTCAGCATGAGCGGCGGGCGAGTCGATCTGGGCGGCGCTTCCGGGGCTTTCCGCGAACTGACTTTAGGCAGTCTCGCTGGCAGCGGTACCTTCGGACTGGGCACCGACCTGGCTGCGGGTCAAGGTGACAAAGTGGTCGTCACCGGCCAAGCCACCGGCAACCATTTCGTCGCCATCCAGAACACCGGCGCCGACGTTGCCGAAAGCCAAGCTCCTCTGACCGTGGTGCAAACCGGCGGTGGTGACGCCCAGTTTGCTGCGTTGGGAGGACAGGTAGACTTGGGCACCTTCGTGTATGACCTCAAACAGGCAGGTAATGAGTGGCAACTGGTGCAACGGCCTGGAGCGGTGGTGACTCCAAGTACTGCGTCTGTGCTGGGGTTGTTCAGCGCCGCCCCTACGGTGTGGTACGGCGAACTGACCACACTGCGCAGCCGCATGGGCGAGCTGCGCTTGGGCAATACCGATGGAGGTTTGTGGACACGCACCTATGGCAACAAATATAAACTGTCGGCTGGCAGCGGCGTGGCCTACCAACAGCAGCAAAGTGGCTTTAGCGTGGGCGCAGATGCGCCGCTCAGCCTGGATAACGGCACAGCGCTGGTCGGTGCCTTGATGGGTTACAGCAAGTCCGACCTGAATCTGCAGGCAGGGACTTCGGGAACGGTGGACAGCTTCTACCTGGGCGTGTATGGCACTTGGCTGGGTAACAACGGCTATTACATAGATGCACTGGCCAAGCTCAACCGCTTTCAAAACAGCTCTGACGTGCGCATGAGCGATGGCACCCGTAGCGAAGGTGACTACACCCACCACGGCATTGGCGCGTCGGTGGAAACCGGCCGCAAGATCGATGTGAGCGATAACGTCGCCATAACGCCTTTTGCGCAACTGTCCGCGCTGATGGTGCAGGGCAAACGCTACGCCTTGGACAACGGCATGGAGGCGCATAGTAACCACGCCGATTCTCTGCTGGGCAAGGCCGGAGTCAAGATCAGCCAAACCCTTACGCTCGGCAGCGGCGGTGTTGTTGAATACTATGCTAAGGGAGCCCTGGTCCACGAGTTCGCCAGCAACAATCAGGTCAAGGTCAATGGCAATCGCTTTAGTAACGACCTGTCCGGTAGCCGCGCAGAACTCGGCGTGGGCCTGGCCACCCAGTTGTCCGACCGCTTGCAACTGCACACAGAGTTCGATTACGCCAAAGGTCACAAGCTTGAACAACCTTGGGGACTGAACGTCGGCTTGCGTTACAACTTCTGACACCAGCAATGAGGAACGCCAGCCCACTTTTGTGGCGTTCCTGTACGCCCACAAGCGTTCCGATATGGCCGTCTTTCAATACCGACGTTCTAATACCCAAATGCGCGGCTAGGCGCCAATAGCATTAACGCCTACCGACGCACTCTTGAACAATCATTTTCATCACGCGATGTTTGGTACTGAAATATACTAGGCTCTTCCCTGCCTTGATTTCGGGCAGACGAATATCAAATAATCTTATAGATGATGGCATTGAGTACGAAACTTAATCGGCTTTAGCACGAGCAGCGGAAGTTGCGTTATAGGGTATCCGGGGCTAACGTACCGATTCAGGTAGCGTTAATTCATGTCTTGCGCTGCGTTCTTTTATTGTTCCTCAACTTTGCCGAGGCGATCGATCACTCATGGAACATCCAACCCGTTCCTTGTTGCGTGGATGTCACGGTTGCGTTCCCACCAACCCCGATGTCGAAGCACCTGTTATGAGCGTCATTGCGTCTCATGGCGGCGTCAATAAAAAGGATGCCGAGGCGGGTGTTACGGTACGCATTCCATCCCATGGCGCTATCACCCAAGGTGACATCGTGACCCTGTATTAGAACGGCAAATACATTGACCACGCCGAGGTGGTTGACGCTAACGCTATGCTGGCCCTGACAGTAGATCTTTTCTACATCGCCGCCGATGCCACAAAGGCCCATGTTCACTACCACGTTCGCGATGCTTGCGGGAATGAGCGTATCTCTCAGCCTTTGTCGGTTCCAGTCAAGCTCACCCTACCCGGTAATCCGCCCGAACCGCCGGATGGGAACGACCCTTCACTCAACCCAGGGCTGACGCCGCCCTACAACGTGCCTGGCATCATTACCGATGCCAGCACTGTGTGTGAGCTGTCCATTGGCATTACCCAGTACGCTAATCAGAGTGTAGGCGATGTGATCTCGGTGTACTGGGCCGATACAGTGGTGCAGCACGGCCCCTTGGTTGCCGACGATCTGAACAGCGATATTCTCGTTACTGTGCCCGGAAGCGTGATCGCCGCTCATCCAGGCACCGATTTGGCGGTGCGTTACAGCATCCGCGACAAGGTGCAGAACTATTCACGCTACAGCCCCAGTGTGCTGACCACAGTCGAGGCGCGAGGCTCTTTGCCTGAGCCGGCTGTTGAAGGCACGCTGAACGGTGACCTGTCATCGACGACATCACAGATGGGCAGGTCGAGGTGCGAGTCAATCGTCACATGGACATTAGTGCCACCGACGATCTCGTTCTGCACTGGACCGGACACTCCGTTTACGGTGCCACCCAGGATTTCAGTACCCCGCCCCAGCAGTAAGGCAGCGACCGCTTCCTCAACTTCCAGGTGCCCAAGGACATCGCCCAGGTGCTGATCGATAGCCAGGCGTGCGTCTACTACACGGCGATTCCGGCTGGCGGTGGTGCGACCAAGCTCTCCACCGGCACGACCTTTGGCGTGATCGGCATGCGCAAGGACCTCATGGCGCCCGAGGTGCCCAAGGCCAGCAGCGGTATGTTGACGCCTGTGGCCATCAGCGAATCGACCGTCGAAGTCATCGTGGTGGCCAACCCGCTGCTGGTCAGCGGTAGCACCGTGACGCTGATCTGGAGTGGTAATGGGCAGGCCGGCACCGTTTACTACGAGCAGCAGCGTCCGGTGGACAGTGGCAACGCTGGCGGGCCAATGAGTTTCCTGGTGCCCAAGGACAAGGCGGTTGACCTGATCGGTGGCAGGCTGGAAGTGTCCTTCACGGTCAAGCTGACCGACAACACGGTGTATCGCTCGCCCGTTTTGCCCTTGACCGTGGCAGGCGCAGGCGCCCTGCTGCCTGAGCCCACCTTCAGCCCGGCGTTGAAGCTTGGCGATGTGCTGGATCCTGCCGACCTCGTCGCCGATGGCATAGCCGTGAAGGTTGCAGTGGGCTCGTCGCTGTACATAGGCGGCAACGCTCGTTTGCACTGGGATGGCTCCAGCAGTAGCATCAATCCGCCCTTGGAGCTACCGATCACTGCGGTGGGTGAGATGAGCTTCTGGATGGACAAGGCCCGCTACGTGGCCCCCAACCTCAATAGTACCGTCAACGTAGGGTATGAGTTGATCCCCACGACGGGCGCTACTGGCGCATCTACAGACGTGCTGGTCGCGGTACAGGATGCAGCCAGCCAGGCCTGGCCCGCGCCTCAGATTCACGACCATACCGGTGGGCCGATAAGTAGCTGGAATCCGGTCGGGTTCAATACGGCCACGTTCGTCCTGCGCGACGCCCGATTACAACTGGGCGATACAGTGACACCCCTCTGGCTATTGCCCGATGGGACGAATCTGGGCATGGAGGATATAGCTGTCACCACCGCGGGAGAAGTCCGGTCTGAAATACCACTTCCCGTGATGGCCGAGTCTCTGAGAAAGACAGTGCCGGTGTCCTACTTGCCGATCGTGGGAGGCGCCCCTGGCGCTTTGTCCGAGGTGTTGATGTTGCAGGTGCAGGCTCTACCGCCTTCGGCATTAAGCGCGCTATGCATCATGGAAGCTTCCAACGGCGGGGCAGGATCAGAGCTCGACATATCTGCCCAGACGACGGCGACCCTGTGGGTAGGTAATTGGCCATTGATCGCAGTGTCGCAACCTGTGTAGCTGACTTTGGAAGGAACCATATTTGATGGCTCGCCATATGTGAAGCGTATCTGGGAGGGAAACGCCACTGCGACCAACCCTACATGGGTTAATCAAGGGTTCTTTACCGCATCGGCCCCGATCAGCGAACTGCGTGGGCTGCGCGATGGCAGTGAGTTGCGGATCATATTCAAGGTAGGCTTGGAAAATAGCGGGAATTCCGAGGCAAACGCCATGACGTTTGCTGCGCGTATCTACGCTGTGAAAGCCGATCAGGATATCCGCCCATGATCAGGGAGCCGCCAGACCTCTAACGGCAGGTTCAGCCAATGAAGACCGAGTAGGTAATACCCCTATGACACCCTCCGGCACCGGATCGGATGAAAACGTCCCGGAGGACTCGCACGACAGCCCTCCAAGAAAGCGATGTCCGTGAACGTACCAAGCTGCGCGCAACTTCGAAAGTGAAGGGCTTCACTGCGCAGCAGTCGAGACCTTGTAAACAACGGAAAAGAGACCATTGCATGGGCATTCGCGCTTATGGCAGGTTTGTCACTCTGGTTTTCAATGCGTCAGGTAGTAGTGGTCAGGTGAGTGATCCAGTATCGAGCATTATCACTCGCCCCCACGCCCTTGAACGACGTGTAAATCCATCCTTAACCACTTTACTCAAACCACAGCCTGTTCCTGCGCCCTGACCACACATCCATGTTCGCGCCTACCCGTCCCCCAGTCTTCCCGTCCGGCGCCGTTGATCACTTGAATGATGGCCTTGGCCGTCACCACCCCTTCGGGATGGCGCTTGTACAGTTCCATGCCGATGTTGATTGCCACCCGTTCGGCCTGAGTACTCCAGTGACGCAAGGTGCCGCGCTGTTCCAATGGGGTCTGCGCATCGATGCCGTCGAGCAGCACGCCGGGGCGGAAACCGGCCGCCATGCCCAGATAACCGTAATGGATACCGCTCCACAGACCGACGTGATACAGGTATCGCCCTTGTTTGTGCCAAATCGAGCTCTGCATCTGAGCGACCTTGGCACGGTAATTCCACTCGCGGTTATCGTTCATCTGCTCGACCCACAGGGCCACGGCTTTGTCCTTGCAGGCCTTGGCCACTACCTGAGGGTCGCGCGCCCATAAGCGTGCGTGCCAGGGCAGCGCCTTGTAGGTGCGCGTGTCCTGGGTGGCATCGTAGCGATTGAGCTGGCCGATCTTGGCGATGGTCGGGTGGCGGACGTTGCCGTTGATCTCGCTCGCCAGGTAGGTGGTGATCGACAGCAATTGGTCTGGATGGCCACAGTTCAATGCTGTGTCCGGCCGCGGCAAGACCGCCGGCCGGTGTTTGACCTTGCGTACGGACTCGTACTGAGTGCTGAAGGAGGACGGGATCAGCAGCGCATTGCACTGGCAACTGCTGGTGCTGTCGAGACTGCCAGCGACGCGCCGACCGTTGCTCTTGAGCTGGTCGACGCCGCCGACGATGTGGAATTCGCCCGTGCTCTTGCCGCACGATACGCGGTCGCCTTCGCGCGAGCGCGGAACGCCGAGCAAGGTGACGCCTCGCTCACCACCCAGCACTGTGCCGCCGCACGATGTCTTGTCACCCAAGCGGATGAAGTAGCCTACAGTCATGTCCAAGTCCCCTGCTGTGCCCATGGCCCGCTAGGGACCGCAAAGCGACAGGAGTTTCCGGGAGTAATGGACACACGTCTGTAGGACTCGTCCGACGTAGATGCAGGAAGAGTCCTGATTTCCCGGAACGGGCTACACCGTGGTGCGAGGCCTCAGGGCAAACGCTGATCCAGCAGGGTACGCAAGGCGCTGCCTTCGGGCCAGTTGCGCAGCAACCTTTCGCGGTCGCGTTGGTGGGCAGGGGCAAAGCTGCTGTCACTGCCGTGTTGCTGCACGGCGTCCAGGTCGATCAGCGCCCAGCGGCCGTTGTGCCAGAACAGGTTGTGACCCTTGAGGTCGCCATGGCTGATGCGCTCGCGAGTCAGGTCGGCGAACAGTTGGTCCAGGGCCAGCAGTTGGGCTTCGGGCAGGTCGCCTGTGTCGACATGGGGGGCGAAGGCTTCGATCAGGTCCGGGCCACTCAGGTGCTCGGTCACCAGGTAGGCCTCGCGGCGTAGCCACAGCACACGTTTTTCCAGCACGCCCAGGGGCTTGGGCGTGGCGATGCCGAGGAACAGCAGGCGGTTGCCCTCGACCCAGGAGTGCCAGGCACGGCTCGGGCGCCAGAATCGCTTGCCCCAGTGCAACAGGTTCTTGATGTTGTAGCGCTTGATCAGCAGGTCGCGGCCCTGGCTGTGAACACGGCCGACCGTGGCGGCGCCGCCGGTCTTGTAGATGTGGCCTTGTTCGAGCAGGGCGTCGGCACGCTCCAGCACGGGCAGCATGGCGGCTTCTTCTTCGCGGCGCACGGCACGCAGGCTGGAGGTGTTGTCCTGGACACTGAACAGGCTGCAGTCGCGGCCGACTTTGCCCAGATAGTTCTTGAGGCGCCAGGCACGGACCTTGTCGATCTGCTTCTGCAGCGCTTCCATGGGCAGGCCGTGCTCGCCGTTGGCCAGCAGGTAGTACACCAGCAACTCTTCGGTGAAGGGCTCCAGGTGCTTGGGTAACTGAGCGAAGAACACACCGAGGTTTTCCAGCACCTTTTGCCGCGACAGGGGCTTGCCCGCCTCTTCGACCTGGATGCCGGCGCCGTCGATCAGGTACACCTGGCCGTTGTGGCGCAGCAGGTTGTCCAGGTGCAGGTCTTGTTGCCACAGGCCTTTGCCATGCATCTGGCCGATGACGCCGAGGGCTTCGCTGAGCACGGCGCTTTGTCCGTCGGCCAGGGGTGGCAGGGTTTCCACGCGGGCCCATTCGTCGGCCAGGCTGCGGGCGTTTTCCAGGTACTCGAACAGCAGCCAGCCGCCCTCGCCTTCCTGCAGGCCGTCGGCGAGCAGTTGCGGGGTGGTCAGGCCCTGCTCGGCGAGCAGGCGCACGCCGGCCAGTTCGCGCTGGAAATGCCGAGCGGCCTTGCTGCCGACCAGGAGTTTGGCGAGCACGGTGCGGCCCCGCCAGACACCGGCGCCGACGTAGCGCTGGCCGGGCAGAACGCGCAGCAGGGTCAGCAGTTGCAGCTCGGCAGGGCCTGCGGCGTCAGCCAAGGTGATGCTCAATGGCAGGGCTGGGGTGCGGCCGGCTTGGGTCAGTTCAGACAGGCGCATCGGCGGGCCTCTTGTTGTAGGTAAGATGGGGCGCTGGGTGGGTGGCTGGCAGGGGGGGCCTCTTCGCGGGCAGAGCCCGCTCCCACAAAGAGCACATGCCGTGCATTCTTCTGTGGGAGCGGGCTCTGCCCGCGAAGAGGCCAGTTGCAGCAACACACATCTACCGCCCTTCCTTGTGACTGCGACGGCGGCTCAAGCGTTGAAGCCAGGCGTCGACCAAAGGGCTGGCTTCAGGCTGCGCAAGGTACGCAGCCAGCAATACACGAATATCCGCCGCCTGCCAGCGCGGCGCGCGGCGCAGCAGCGGTTCCAGGTCCTTGGCGCGGTCGCGCTGGCCGAACAGCAATGGCCGGGTTTTTTCCAGGTCGATCAACTGCGCCTGGTACCCGCTCGCCGTGGCGCGCAGGAAAATGTGCTTGGGGTAGAAACAGCCATGCACCTGCCCTGCCGAATGCAGGATGCGCCCCAGCTCGCCGACCGCCACCAGCACCGCGCGGCGCGTATCGGGGGCCAAGGTCGGCCATTGCTGCAATACCGCGTCAAGGTCGGACCAGCCGTCCAGTGCGCGAGTCATGAGCATGGCGCGGGTGTCGCCCTGCACCTGCCGTTGACCGTAGAACACCGCCTGCAACGCCGGAATTCCCTGCTTGCGATAGCGGCTGATGTTGCGAAACTCACGGGCAAAGGTCGGCTCGCCAAACGGTCGGGCCAGGGTACGGGTCAAGTAGTTGCTCTGACGCTTGAGGTAGAAGCCGCGGCCTTCCAGATCCAGGCGGTACACGCTGCTCCAGCCGCCACGACCGGTGTTGGGTTCATCCACGGCGTCCAGTTGCAGGTTCCACAGTGCGTCGAACGTGGCCAGCCCGTGGCGCTCGAGCAAGGCGCGCTCCTCGCTGGCGATGAAGTCGCTCATTCGCGGCCCTCGAAGAATTTGACGATCTTGCGCACGCGCAGCTTGTCCGACGCATTGAGCCTTTCGCGGCGGCGATACTGCAGGTAGAAGCGCAAACGCTGGGTGTTGGACAGCTCGCGCTTGCCCAGTTTATCCAGGCAGGCGAGGTCCTTGATGATGCGATAGCGCAGCATGAAGCTGCGCCAGAACGCACCATTGGGACAGTCGATGAAGTACAGCACGTCCTTGTCGTCGACCAGCAGGTTGCGCCACTTCAGATCGTTGTGCGTGAAGTGGTTGTCGTGCAGGGTACGGGTATGTTGCGCCAGCTGGCGGCTGATGTGGTCGACCCAGGCACGGTTGCGCAGGCGTGGATCACCGCTTTGCGCCAGGTGATGCAGATCCTGGGTGTTGGGCAGTTCGCGAGTGATTAGCGCGCCGCGGTCATAGCTGGCGCCATTGCGCTCCAGGCCCCAGGCCACCACCTCGGCGGTCGGGATGCCCCACTTGGCGAAGCGCTTGAGGTTCTGCCATTCGGCCTTCACCCGCGGCTTGCCCAGGTGCGCGCGCAGGCCTTTGCCTGCGCCCACGTAGCGCTTGACGTAATAGGTGACGCCGCCGCGCTGGACGCGAATCACCTCGGACAACGGGTCGCGGGTCAGACGCTCGCCGGTGAGGGCGAACACCGCTTCCAGGCTGCCGAAGTCGGTCTGCAGGTGTTCATAGCCCGCTTCCAGATTCCAGCCGGCCATCAGAGTGCGTCCCCGTAACGTTGCTTGCGGTCGTACAATTTGTTCGCCTTGCCATCGAGCCAGCCGAGCAGCTGCGCTTCGTCCTTGAGCACGCGGCGTAGCGGCTGCTGGAAATAGTCACGCAGGAAACGCAGCTTGTCGCGGCGCGTCAGGCCGATGTCCAGTGCCGAGAAGTACAGCGCGGCCAGGTCCTTGTTGCGCCAGCGGCGGGTGATGCGCGGCCGCACCTGTGCGCGGTGCAGATCGATCACCGACAGCTTGAAATCCGTGGCCGTGACCGGCTTGTCGGTGTGCAGCAGAAAGTGGCAGATGTAGCAGTCGCGGTGGTTGACCCCGGCGCGGTGCATCATGCCGACCAGGCGTGCCACCTCGGCGATCAGGGCGCGCTTGAGCGCAGGCTCGGGTGGCTGCTTGACCCAGTTCAGGCTCAGCACTTCCAGGTCGATGGTCGGCGCCAGCTCCTGGGTGATGATGAACGAATGCTGATCGGCCGGGTTACTGCCGCGCTCGCCGTAGGCCACCGCCGTCATGCTCGGCACGCCGGCTTCACGCAGACGCTGGATGGCTTTCCATTCCTGGCCGGCGCCGAGCACCGGCAGCTTGGCGGTGAGCAGGTTCTTGGCGATCTCCGCCCAGCCGATGCCGCGGTGGATCTTGACGAAATAGCCCTTGCCATCGACTTCGGTGCGCAGCGTACGGCGCGCCTCGAGCTCGCGGAACACTTCACCTTGCAGCGCTTCGACGGCCACGAACGGATCGCGCCCGGCCCACAGCGTCTTGAACGGCTCCTCGAGCACCAGTTTCATGGTCGCGCCTCCAGGATAACGTCGGCGGCGTGCTCAGGCATGCTGTAGATGTCGGCGCTGTCGGCGAATGCCAGGCCATTGGCCGACCAGGCGGCTCGCGCGCTGTCGTCTTCGAGCATGCGTTGCAGGTAGCGGTTGAGCTCTTCCTGCTCGAAGGGTTCGCTGAGCACCAGCCCGGCGTCGGCCTCGGCAATGTAATGGGCATAGCCACACACTGCCGACACCAGCACCGGCAGGCCGGCCACGGCGGCTTCGAGCAGTACGGTGCCGGTGTTCTCGTTGTACGCCGGGTGGATCAGCATGTCAGCGCCAAGCAGGAAGCGCGGAATGTCGCTGCGGCCCTTGAGGAACTGCACCCGGTCGCCCAGGCCGAGCGCTGCGCTCTGCATCTGGAACAGCTTGGGGTCGTCCTGGCCGATGACCATCAGCCGCACGCGCTTGCGCAGCGCCGTCGGCAAGGCCGCCATGGCCTTGAGGCTGCGATCCACGCCCTTGGTCTTGAAGCCCGAGCCGATCTGCACCAGCAGCAGTTCGTCGTCTTCGAGCATGAATTCACCGCGGAACTCGGCGCGGATCAAGGCCGCATCCGGCGGCGCACGGCGGTCCTGGGCAATGCCCGGCGGCAGCAGGTGGAAGCGCGCCAGCGGGGTGTCGTAATGCTTGATGAACAGCGGTTGCTGGACTTCGGAAATCATCAGGATTTCGGTCTTGGCGTCGCGCCCGAACACTGCGCGTTCGTAGTCGGCGAAATGCTTGTAGCGACCCCAGTAGCGGTACAGCGAATGGCGCAGGTTCTGCGCCTTGTCTTCATAGCAGCCATCGGCGGCGTAATAGACATCCAGGCCGGGCATCTTGTTGAAACCGATCAGGCGGTCGACCGGACGCTTGGCCAGGTCGGCCTGCATCCAGCTCAGCAGCTTCTCGTTGCGCCGATGATTGAAGAACGCCTTGACCGGCGCGACCTGCACCTCGAAGCCTTCGGGCACCTCGCCCTCCCAGATCAGCGTGTAGACGCGGATGCTGTGGCCACGGCGCTGGCATTCCAGGGCAATGCGCATGAAGTCGCGCTGCAGGCCACCGAAGGGAAAATATTTGTAGAGCACGAATGCCAGTTGCATCAACGAAGATCCTCGGCCAGTAACACGGCGCTCAATCGGCTTGCCACGCGCTCGGGATTGAGCCGGGTGAAACACAGCGGCCACTCGCGTTTGAGATCGAACCGACGCTGGTCATCCGGCGTCGGCTGGTAGGTACATTTTTTCTGCATGCAGGGTGCGCACGACGGGTAATCGCTGGCCAGGTGGACCTGGCTGCGGCCGTAGGCGCCGGTCAGGCCGACGTTGGTCGGCCCGAACAGGGAGATGGTCGGCACGTCCAGGGCGGCGGCCAGATGGCCAAGGCCGGTGTCGACCGCCACGCAGGCTCGGGCCTCGGCCAGGGTCTGCGCCATCCCGGCCAGATTCAACCTGGGCAGCACGACGCAGTTCTTCAGGCCGGCGGCAATGCGTTGCGCGCGCGCCTGTTCGGCTTCGTTGCCCCATGGCAAGCGCACCTG
>Ga0207655_1001157_pt1 | contig 25647 bp, 28 predicted proteins | sample KBSM44metaG_FD_184398 | JGI IMG/M metagenome (GOLD analysis project Ga0207655, IMG submission 184398) | Miscanthus rhizosphere microbial communities from Kellogg Biological Station, Michigan, USA - KBS M4-4 metaG (SPAdes) (version 2) | ecosystem: Host-associated > Plants > Roots > Rhizosphere >... | reverse complement strand
ATTCTCCGCCTGCAAAGCCTTCAGCTTGAATGTAAGAAATCTCTTTTAATTTTAACGCGCCTTCAAGTGAAACATAATAATCAACAGCGCGTCCGATGAAGAAAGCATTGCGTGTATCAGCTAAGAATTTCTCGCTTAATGCTTCAAACGTGTGTTTACGGTCACATAAAGCGTCCATTGCTTGCGCAACAACAGCTAGTTCTTGAAGTGGATTGAAAGGAAGTGAAACTCCTTTTGAAACCGCTGTGTCGACAGATAAAATAGCTAAAACAGCAATTTGTGCTGTGTAAGCTTTCGTAGAAGCTACTGCAATTTCAGGTCCCGCATGAAGAAGAAGCGTGTAGTTTGCCTCGCGAGATAATGTTGACCCAGGTACGTTAGTTAATGTTAATGCTTTATATCCCTCTTGGCGTACGTGTTTTAAAGCAGCACGGCTATCTGCAGTTTCACCGCTTTGTGAAATGAAGATAAAGAGTGGGCGTTCAGATAATAAAGGTGGGTTATAAACAAACTCACTTGCAATGTGAACTTCAACAGGAATTTGAGCCAATTGCTCAATCATGTTTTTGCCTACTAAACCAGCATGATAACTTGTACCACAAGCTACGATGTAAATGCGGTCAGATTCTTTCATTGCTTCTTTAATCTCAGCTGAAATGTTTAACTCGCCTTTTTCGTCTTGGTAATGCTGAATGATATTACGGATAACTGATGGTTGCTCATCAATTTCTTTTAACATGTAGTGAGGGTATGTCCCTTTTTCGATATCATTTGCATCAATTTGAGCAGTGAATGGTTGACGTTGAATAAGGTTTCCGTTCATATCTTTAATTGTTACGCTGTCTGTTTTCAGCAATACAATCTCTTTATCCATTAATTCAATGAATAATTTGGTTTGGTCGATAACTGCCATTGCATCACTTGCGATTAAGTTAAAAGATTCTCCAACACCAATTAAAAGAGGGCTTTTATTTTTTGCTACATAGATAACAGAATCATTTTGATTGTCCATTAAAGCAAGTGCATAAGAACCTTCTAAATGGCTTAATGTTTGACGGAACGCTTCTTCTACTTCCATTCCGTTTTCAACAAATTGATTAATAAGCTGAACGATAACTTCTGTATCTGTTTCACTTAAGAAAGATGTTTGCTCTAAATGAGATTTTTTTAATTCCGCGTAGTTCTCAATAACACCGTTATGAACGATAGTAAAACGACCTTGCGTAGATTGGTGAGGGTGAGCGTTCATTTTACTAGGCTTGCCGTGTGTAGCCCATCGTGTATGACCAATACCCATTGTAGATTCTACGTTTGCAGGAACGATTTCACGTAAAGCAGCAATACGCCCCTGTTCTTTGTACACGTTTACTTCGTTTTCGCCTAATAAGGCAATACCTGCAGAGTCATATCCACGATATTCTAATCGCTCTAACCCTTTTAATAAAATTTCTTTTGATTGACCGTTTCCAATGTATCCTACGATTCCACACATAATTTTTTTCCTCCTAATATGTTTAAAAGTTGCGATATCACATTTTTTTGTCCAAAAGATTACTCTTTTGATTTGTAAATGTGTTCAACGGAGTTAACGCAAACACCGAAGGGCATCCGCCGATAATCGATAACCCTTTTCCTCGTCAACTATCATTTATAGTCCTGGCGCTACTAAAAAGATTAACAATGAACCCTAAAAAACCTTTTTAATATGGTGAATATAATTTAAAAACATGCTTTTCTATTATAAAACATATCTTTTTTTAAAAAAAGAGTCAAAATAAAAAAACATCCGTATTAGGTTAAAGATATCTCTCTAACAAAAAACGGATGTTTTTTTTCATTTACACGTAATTGTTTATCATCAGTGCTAAGACACCGAAACACATACCAAATACATAGAATGTGGATACTACTTTTTGTTCTGACCATCCTTTTAATTCGTAGTGATGGTGAAGAGGTGCCATTTTGAATACACGCTTTTGGGTTTTTTTATAAACCAACACTTGTACAATTACCGAAATGGCTTCAATTACGAATACCCCGCCAATAATGACAAGAAGAAATTCTGTTTTGGTTAAGATGGCAATGCCCGCTAGTAATCCTCCAAGAGATAGCGAACCTGTATCTCCCATAAAAATACGCGCAGGCTTTTTGTTGAACACTAAAAAGCCAAGTAAGCTTCCTATCATAAGAGAAGCAAAAATAAGAGATTCTGTTTCTCCGTGGTAAAACGAAATAGAAGAATAAATAAGTAATGCAATGACCATTAATCCACTTAATAATCCGTCTAGTCCATCTGTTAAATTTGTTGCATTGGTTGTCCCAACTGTCATGAATAAGAAAAAGAAGAAATAACCGTACGATAAATCAATTGTTTTGTTTACAAATGGAATGAAAAGAGTTGTGTCGTGGTGACCAACTGCTAGTAGTGCATAGGAGATAGCAGCTAATACAATTTGAAATAATAGTTTCTGTTTTGCTGTTAGTCCTAAATTACGTTTCATAAAAACTTTAATGAAATCATCCGCAAATCCAATTAGGGCATAGCCAACTAGAAGAGTGAGCAGAAACCAAAAGTCGGTTGTGTGCTCGTTGAAGAAAAAAGATAAGAAAATAACAGGAACTAAAAAAATGACGCCTCCAAAAATAGGTGTTCCTTGTTTTTTCTTGTGGTTATTTGGTCCTTCTTCTCTCACATTTTGTCCAAATTGCTTGTGAGAAATCCAATTTATGAAAATCTTCCCGATGAGGATAGAACACAAAAAGGAAATGAGTGCTGTCACAAAGATAATGTTAATAATAATTCCTCCTATCTGTCTTTCTTTATTTTCTTAAAGTATTTTACGAAAAAAAGAGAAAAATCATTTACTATATTGAGGTCTTTGTTCAAAAATTCCTTATTTTTTGGAAGAAAAAAAGAAAAAACATTGAAAACATGACCAAAAGAAGCTTTTTTCATAAAAAAAAAGCCACTGGGCTCCTTTTTTAGTTAAGCATTACTTTTATTTGGTGAACTAAATCTCTTGCATGTTTGAAGTCTAATTTTTTTTCTGATTTATTTGCCATTGTAATGGTTAGTGTAAAGTCATTTGTCTCATCATCAATTTCAATACGATGTACATGCCTTCCAAATGTATGGGTTTCGAAAACAATCATTTCGTCTCCTTTGTAGTGAACGATGTTCTCATTTTGCAAAAACATAGAAAGTTCTTCTAATAAGAGTTTATCTAATTGTTTCATTTGTAGAGTATTCATGGTAGTTCCCCTTTTCTTTGTTTTTTCTGAATTTTTAACTATTATATTCTATTTTAATCTAATTAGGCGGTTAATTGCAAAAAAATAATCTTTTTTCATATTTTTCTCATACCTAATGAAGACATTCGCAGAAAAAATATACTATTCTCTTTCCCTTTCTTTCTAAAGTAAAACTAGGTTTTTTTAAAAAAAAATAAAACTTTGTAAGAAAAGAAGGTGATAAAGATGGAAGAAAAAATTGTTTCATTTTACGAAGCAAAGAAAAAGTACGGACAACCTGTTGTGCTGACAGATGAATTGCTCGATACATTAGGTGAGAAATACCAACAAACAGAAACGAATCTCTCATTCTATCAATGGGTAGAGTTAAAGCTTATTAATTTAATGTAATGTTTTTTTGTGTTTTTTAGGGGGTTTTAATGAGTAATGTTAAAATATGTTCGTTATTTTCAGGTATAGGTGGATTTGAAACGGGTATTTTTGCGTCGTATGGAAGAAAAAATATAGACGTAGTATTCGCTTCCGAGATAAATGAAGTGGCCGCAAAATCATATGAATTGATTTATGGTCATCGTCCTCACGGAGACATTACAGAAATAGATGCAAACAGTATACCTGACCATGATATTTTAGTGGGAGGGTTTCCATGTCAAGATTTGAGTATTGGAGGGGCTAGACGCGGGATAAAAGTTAAATGTAGCGATTGTGAATTTACCTTTGAAGTGAAAGAAGACATCTTTAGTGAGTGTTGTCCTCAGTGTGCAAGTGAAAAAATTGTCCCTGCTACGCGAAGTGCTCTCTTTTATGAAATAGCTCGCGTGGCACGTGCGAAGCGACCAAATATTATTGTACTCGAAAATGTAAAAGGGCTGCTAAGCAATCAAAAAGGAGAAACCATGAAACAAATATTGGTGACCCTCAGTAACCTTGGATATGCAGTTGACTTTACTCTCTTAAATTCAAAATATTTTAATTTAGCCCAAAGCCGTGAACGTGTGTATATTGTTGCTGTTCGGCATCAGAAAGCTGATAAGTGGATAGCCGTACAAGAAAATAACGTTTATGGTAAAGTTAAACGAAAACTTTCCTCTCATCCTAAAATAACTCCTTTTAACTTTCCTTTTCCCAAACAACAACAGGTTAACGTAAATATGAATGAAATCTTACAAAAAGATGTTCCTGAAAAATATTTTTATAGTGAAGGAAAAACCAAAGAATTGTTAGTACAAGTAGAAAAAGAGGGTCTTCCTGGCAAGGGTGCCAAACAAAAGAACAAGATTGACTTGTTTCTAGTGGGGCATATAAATATCAAGGGAAATGATTCTGTCAAACGTGTATATAGTCCTGAAGGTCTTTCTCCTACTTTAACTACAATGGGAGGAGGACACCGTGAACCAAAAGTGCTTGTTAAAAATGAATTAAATACGGACTCTCTTTATCGTGTACGGAAAAATACCCCTTTGGAATGTTTTCGCTTGCAGGGGTTCTCAGATGACTATTTCCACACACTGGTTGAACAAAAAGTGAGTGATACTCAGCTTTATAAAATGGTGGGAAATGCGGTAAGTACGCATGTCATTAAAGCATTATTTGATAGCATTCAATTACATACAAAGAATGAACCGAACGCTAAACACTAATTTATTGAAAAACAAAAAGGATGGAAGTTAATCGCTTTCATCTTTTTTGTTTTATTGTTTTTAGTTTTTTCTGAATATTGTATAATGAAGTTATCTTATATAGAGGAGAGGGTAAATTGAAACGGAGCGCTGTTTTTGATGAGAGTAATAAGTATCGTTTTTCATTAGAAAGAATATGGGATAAAACGAAAGGGAAAATAACTTTTATCTTGCTCAACCCAAGTGTGGCAACAGGTACAAGCGATGACCCAACAACCACCCGCTGTATTAACCTGGCTAAACAATTTGGGTATGGTCGATTAGAAATTGTTAACTTATTCTCTTATATTGCTACGTATCCGTATGAATTGGAAGCAATGTCGAAAGAACTAGCAATAGGAAAAGAAAATCAACGTTTCATTCTTCAAGCTGTAAATAGCGCAGATATTAGTGTGGCAGGATGGGGTGTGAATTGTTATATTCATAACCGCTACCGTGACATTTCTGAGATATTTAAAGGACATAAGCTTTATTGTTTAGGGGATTTGTCAAAAGAAGGGCACCCTCAGCATCCACTAGCAAGAGTAAAAGTGAATTCATTAAATGTATTTTTGGAACCTCAACAAGAAGCCATAAAACTCAAGCCAACTGTTCAGAGGAGAGTTCGGAAGATAAATCATTCTCATCGTCCTATTGATGATAGATTTATATGGTGTTATAGCTGTCATAGTGAGCACCCTACTCGAAACGGTCTATGTAAAGAATGTTTTGAAAAAGAAAGATAGAGAGTGATAGTCAATGAATGATGAAAAATGAGAGAGAATGTGGTCTAAATGCCCATTATTCTTATCTAGACAAACTCTTTTAGGGTCTTTATACTTAAATTAAGATGGAATGAATTATAGGAGGGTTTTTATTTGAATATTAAAGAGGAAATGGAATACCTTTATAAAATGCTAGGAGATATTTCGGAAGAGCGTCGCCAACTGACGATAATGGCAAGGGAATATAAGGCGCGCTTAGATGATTTGATTCGTTTTCAAATGCAGGGACTTGAAGAGTTAGATATACAGGGTTGGACTGATATGTACAATCAAAAGAAAAAAGAGAGCGCTGTTAGGAATATAGCAAGAGAAGCAGCTTACAACGAAGAGAGAATGAAATTAATGTTTGAACGAGTGTTAGAAGAGAAATTAAACACTTCTAATGATAGGTCTATTGAAGTGAAAAAAGAACCTTTTCCTTCTATGTCTGAAATAACAAGACTTCAAACAGAAACGGAAAATCAAGCGAAAGAAGAAGAGCAAAAAGAGAACAAAGAAGTACAAGCGAACCAAGAACAAGTTGGTGATAAACAAGATGTGCAAGAGCAAGGTACAAAAGCAGACACAACAGCGGATAAGCACAAGCCGTCAATTGCGGATATAGGTTCTTTATCAGATGAAGAGTGGAGACGGGTGCAAAAGAATCTTAAAAACAAAGAGAAAAAAGCTGTACAAGCGGTTGAAGAACAAAGCAATCCTAAAAAAGAAGACTCTCCCGCCGTAAAAGAACACAAAACTTTAACTAATGGCAGTAAGAGAAAAGCTTATATTCGTCAACACGATACCAAACATATCTATTCGTTAATGACACAGATATTAAAAGAAGAAGGAATTCCGCTTTCTGGTGATGCCATTTACGAAAAAGTGCAAGAATTATATGAAAAACCTCTTGATAAAGTAAACTTTACAAATAATATGTTGTTTAGATTTGCGAAAAAAGAGAAGCGAGTGTCAAAACCAAAAAGAGGGTTCTATCAATATAATTTCTCTGTAAAAGAGTAATGGTTTGATATGTTAATCGTGAAAGATAGATTTTGAAATATAAAAAAGCCTACGTTTACTAATATACATTAGCAGACGCAGGCTTTTTGTTCTTATCAAGAAGTCGTATCAAGTTGCTTATTTTTTTGTTTTTTTTTCAGTTTAAGTGCAAAGAACGCAACGAAGAAGAGAAGAAGAAAAATACCAATTGGTTTTAAATATGGGCTTAGAATGTCTCCAACCTGTTCCCAGTTTTCACCGAGTTTAACCCCTAGCAAGACATAAAGAGAAGTGATTGGAATCATAGCTAAACCAGTGTAACAGATGAATGCCCAAACATTCATTTTGGCAATGCCACACGGGATGGAGATAGCTGTGCGAAGACCTGGAATAAAACGTCCAAAAAATGCTACGCCGTTCCCATACTTTTGGAAAAACTTATCAGAAGAATCTAAATGCTTTTCTTTGATAAAAAAGTATTTTCCGTATTTTAAAATAAGAGGGCGACCGCCGTATCGTCCGAGAACATAAAGAGTTAGTGGACCTGTAACTCCTCCAATAGTTCCTGCTAAAATGGTGAGCCATATGTTAAAGTCTCCTTGGTATACCCAATAACCTGCCAAGGGAAGAACAATTTCACCTGGAATCGTTTCAATTGTTAAGGCTAAAACGATACCAAGATACGATAGCCCTTTTAGCCAAAAAATAAAGTTCATTAGCAAATCATGCATGGTATAGCTCACTCTCCTTTGTAATCTTCTGTTTATTTACGTTAAAAAGAAAAAACTCCTCGGATAAACATGAAAAGGATTGAGCGGTTTTCTTGTTCAACTAAGAAGAAAAGGGAAAGGAGTGATGATATGGCACTGTCACAAGGACTTGTGGTGAAAAACGGAAAAGTGTTAATGGTGCAACAACGAACAGGAAGAGGGAAAATTGTATGGAATTTTCCAGGCGGGGGAATCGAAGAAGGAGAAACACCTGAAGAAGCGTGTATCCGAGAGCTTCGTGAAGAAACGGGGTATGAGGTCATTATTACAGAATTGCTCCACGTTAAGCCATCTAAGAAATGGACATTCCGATGCGAAATTGTAGGAGGAACCGAAGGGTTTGATAAGAACCTTGAAGACAATGCAGATTTACTTGATTTAAAATGGATTGATGTGAACAACGATTTATTTTTTGATGATATTACAAAACCGCTACTAAATTTTATTCGATAGTAAATAAGCCCTCTGAACTCTTTTATAAAGAAGAGCAGAGGGGCTTATTTTATTTTTTGTTATCCATATTAAGAATGGATTCAAGTGCGCGTTGATAAGGATTGGTTTTAATGCGTTTTGAGTGGACGGTGTGTGTTTGTTCAGCGACAGAAAGCAGGGCTTCACCAATTGCTGTTCCTAGTCCAACGGGAACAGCATTCCCAATTTGGCGATAGATATCTTTTGTTTGTCCTTTAAATACCCAAGTGTCAGGAAATTGTTGAATGCGTGCATACTCTTTTGTAGATAGCGGACGGTTTTGAGTGGGATGAATTAGCATAGAGGCTTTTTGTATGGGACTTGTAACTAGAGTAGGAGCAGGTTCGAGATAAGATAAACGGCGATAAAAGCCTGTTTTTCCTCCTCCGCTGTTATAGGCTCCACCCATAGCTTCTTTTTGCAAGGTTTCGGGTAAGTCTTTCCAGTTTCCGCCCATAGGGATGTGAGGGATATATTTTGCACGTTTTTCGGAAAATGAATCATGTTCACCAGGAGAATGTTCCAAGTCTTTGATGACATGCTGTAGAGTTTGCCATCGATGAGATGGACTTTGATGTGTTTGAAAGTGTGTAGGGTGAGGAAGGAATATATCTTCGTTATCTCGGGAACCGATGATAATTAATCGCTCGCGAAATTCAGGTGTACCATAGTTAACGGCATTTAATATACCATGAACAAGTTTGGTATAACCAATTTCTTTAAATGCATGAAGGATAACGTCTAATGCATTATCAAAACCATGTTCTTCTTTATCTAATTTAATAGAAGTTAACCCTTTTACGTTTTCCATTACAAAAAAACGAGGGCGAATGGTTTTCACCACATGGACGAATTCCATGAATAAACTTCCGCGTGGGTCGTTAATGCCTTTTCGTTTCCCCATCGTAGAAAAACTTTGGCAAGGTGGACCGCCTACTACTGCAAAACAGTCTCCTTTTAAAATATTAGCAGGACCCGTTAAAAAGGAACAACAAGGGTCGTTTTTTATCATTTCTTTAATGTCGCCAATGATATGAGGGTGATGGTTAGCTTTCATCGTTTCACCGCACCATTTATCAATATCTTGAGAAATTCGAATATCAATACCTGCGCGCATTAAACCGAGGTCTAAACCCATCCCGCCACTAAAAAGCGAAATTGTTTGATAGCTCATAATTAACTCCTTAACAGTAAAAAAAATCTTGGTTAATCCATCTTTTTGAAAAAGGATGGTGAAGGTGATGACATAAATAACCCATACTTTCTAGTTTTTGTTTGATTGTATCAATAAGTAGAGGTGTCTCAAGTTGGGCGGGGGCAAATTGAATAACAGAAAGGAACTCGTCTTGTTTGAATAAAATGCGACAAACAGATAAACGTTCCATAAATTCAGCTAATATTCGTCCATCTTTTCCAACTAGCACAAGAGGTTGTGTATCAAGACAATAGGAAGACTGAGGAGAGGAAGTGGAGAGTTTATTTTCAATTTCAGTGATGACATGTTTGTGTTGCAGCAAAAACGTTGGTTGTTGTCTTTCGTCGTAACTTTTCATATCCTGAATAAAAATATCAGATAATCGAAAAAAGAATGAGGCGGATAAAGGTTGTTTCTTATAAAACGAGTGATGATGGAACAATTGAGTAAGTTGTTGGACCAGTAAACTTAATTCGAATCGAATGTTTTCGTTTATCTCGCTAACAAAAGGTGTTACTTCAATTTCCTCATACGTAAATGTTGTAAAGTGAATAGAAGATTGCTCCAAAAGCGGGGATGAAAAGTGAAAAATAATCGTTTCAAAAGAAAAACTTTCATCCCATTTTGTATGTGAGTGCTCGAAGTGAGTAAAAGTAAAATATTTAGTTTTGATATTTTTTTGTAACAAGGGAGAAATCATATGTTAGCACCTCATGAATAAATTTGCTCTAGTTGTGTGACGTTTTTTCGAATCGTTTCAATAACATGAAAATCTACATATCCATTTAACCCCTTGAGCTTTTGAAACAGTATCTCTAGTGTTTCAATTGAAATAAAATAGCAATTTTCCTGAAATTCTTTTGTGAAAACAGGTCGTTTAATTTCATTTATGTATTTTGGGATTCTTTTTTGTGGTGCCACAATATAGGAAGTAAGTTCTGAAGTAGATAAGTAAGATGATAGTTCGTTCAAGCGTAGTAACCCTGAAAAAATGGGTGTAGAAGTTTCGACTTCAAAAGCACAAACAGGGCGATTTCCTTTTAACCAAATGGTATCAATTAACTGAATTCTCTTTTGTGCGTCCGCAGATATGCGCAATTGAGGAAATATGTCGATGTCTTGAGCGCCTAATCGATGTGATTTGTAGTGACGATTTTTATCGTTTGTAGCTGTCCATGTTTGAATACCACAGATAAATGCGATTTCGTTTAACATGTACTGTGTTTTTTGATGGTTTCCAAACTTTTTGAGTTCATCAATTGAAGAAAAGTTTTGTTCGTTGCGACGTTGCTCTTGTCGCTGTTCTTGTTCTTTCTTTAGTTGAGCTTCTTCAAGTAAACTATCAAGGTTGCTAAACACAAAACCTAAATCACTATCAAGACGTTTCATACTTTCATATAATTCATTGCCATCTCTTTGAGTAGGTATGGTGTAAAAAGGTAGTTGTTGCACATGGATGCTATGGTCGTGGTGTAGATAATCGCGAATGTCTACTTGATTTCCTTCTAAAAAGACTTGTTCAAATGTTAAAAAGACTTTTACGTTTTCTTGTTGTACATCTATTTCATAGATGCGTGCTACGGCTAGAAGATGATAGGTAGAAATAAAGAAGCATGCGTCGTTTTCTTTTAAGCTCATATGCGAAAAGTCCTGTTTACTAAAAAGAATTGATTCGTATGAAAAACAGGAAAGTACATCAAATTCAGTTGATGTTAAAAAATGTACGTTCATAAGTGTCGAGCTCCTTTCGTTTTTCATTCTACCATACAAAAAACAAATAAAAAATATTTAAATGAACAATAGCAATAATGAAACTTGCTATAAACTTATTAAAAATATATGTTTTTTTATTTTATAAATGTATTCAGACTTTTGTTTTTATGAAGTGAACGTTATAATACGGGTTAGAAATTCATAAAATTAGCGTTTTAAAAAGGTGTCCTTGAATATTATGGGAATATTTCAAAGAGGCATTAATAGTTCATTAAGTTAAGGAAGTGACCAACTGTGTGGAAAAAATGTTTGATAGGCGTTACCCTTAGCACACTCCTCCTTGCAGGATGTGGAAAAGAAGGAGAAGAAACGACAAAAGTCGTAAAAGACGATAACATTTTTACCATTGTGATGACGAACAATGATGAATTTGATTTGAGTAATATAAAACAACTTCTTCAGGAAAAATCGGGAAAGAAAGTGGAAATTAAAAAAGTATCTGCCGATGAAAAACGAAAGATGATGCTAAGTAATCAAGCGGATATGGTATTGCTGACACAAGATGAAATAGGATTTGCAAAAGATGAAGACTTATTAAAAGAAGTGAATGTAAAAGATGGAATGTACATCTCTTCTGCTGTTGAAGCAATGAAATATGAAGGTAAACAATATGCGTATCCAGCTTCTTTTGATATCCCATTCTTTATTTATAATTCCGACGTTATTAAGGAAGTTCCTGCGACATTAACTCAACTAAAACAATATGCCAAAGTGGAAACGAAACAAGTAGAAGATGAAACCACAAAACAAATGGTTGAAAAAAGTGAAGTTGCTAAACCGTATGCATTGTATACGGATTTGACTAAATATCAAACAATGGAGCCCTTCTTAACATCGTATGGGTACAAACCATTTAATCAAGATGAAAATGGTACATATATCACGAATAATGTGAATGTAGTTACAAAAGGCAATGAAGAAGCGTATGGTCAAATGAAAGAGCTTGTTCAAACAACAATTCCATATAATTCATTAAGTCGTTCAGCTCTTGAAAGTTTGTATAATGAATCTCAACTATATTCATTTATTGGGTACAAATCTCAGTTAGAAAATTTAACGGTAGCTAATTCGTTTTCTGTTATTCCTCAAGTTAACGAGAACCATACATACAAAGCTCCTATTACAGTTGAAGGTTGGGCTGTAATGAAAACCAATCAAGATGAAGATATGGTAAACGAGTTTATGAATCTTGTAACTGCAGATAACTATGTAAAAAATGAGATTGATAATTTTGATACGTATACACCTGTTCAACATATTGACTTAAAAGAATATTCGCCAGTGACAAAAGTGCTGTATGAGCAAGCTGAAAATAGCTATGCTAGACCAACACTTGCTCAAAATCGTGAATTAACCAATCCATTAGAACGTTCATTTAAATGGTTTGTAGAAGATATTAACGATGCAAAGAAAACATTAGAACAAGCAAAACAATCAATTGATTTTCAAATTTCATCCAACTATTGAGTGAAGAAAAATAGTCAGCACGTGCAGGTGATTTTAAATTCAAAAGTAGGACGTGAATAAAATGAAAGAATATTTTAAAAAACGGTGGTTTCTTTTAACCATAAGTTTTGTGTTATGGATGAAGATTTACATTATCCAACGAACTTGTTTTAAATTAGACATGGAAAATGGATTACAAGAATTTATTCAATTTTTAACGCCTTTATCAGCTGTTATCTTGTCCACAGGGCTTGTAACCCTTATATTTAAACGATTCCGAACGCCAATGTTGCTTGTCAATTATGTATGGATGTCATTTCTAGTGTATGCCAATGTTGTGTACTATCGCTTTTTTGATGACTTCATTACGATGCCGCTTCTTTTTCAAGGAGAGAACATGGGCGATTTAGGCGGAAGTATAAAAGGGCTTATTAGTGTTTCAGATATTTTCATGTTTATTGATATCTTCGTATTTATTGCAATTGCTATTTTTACAAAACACGATACTAAAAATATGAAACGAATTAATGGCTTAATTGCTATTTTCGTAGCCGTTGGTGTTTTTGTGGTCAATGTAGTCATTGCCCAAACAGAACGTCCGCAATTATTAACAAGAACGTTTGACCGTGAAATGTTAGTTCGTTTTATCGGTGTGCCAAACTATCATGTATATGACGCTGTTTTGTTTGCACGAACTAAGATGCAAAAAGCAATGGCGAAACAAGAAGACTTTACAATTATTGAACATCGTCTTAATCAACAAAAGAAAAATGTAAATCCGAACATGACAGGAATTGCAAAGGGCAAAAATGTATTGGTTATTTCATTTGAATCCATGCAAACCTTCCCGATTAATCAATTTGTAGATGGACAACCGATTACGCCGTTTTTAAATGACTTTATTAAGGACAGTTATTATTTTGATAATTTCTATCATCAAACGGAACAAGGGAAAACATCGGATGCTGAATTCATTATCGATAATTCTCTATACGGATTACCTAGCGGAGCAGTCTTCTTTACAAATGCTCAAAATGAATTCCATGCAACGCCTGAGATTTTAAGTCAACAAGGTTATTTTCCTGCTGTTATGCATGCTAATAACAAAAGCTTTTGGAATCGTGATGTGATTTATCCTGAGCTTGGCTACCAAAAGTATTATGCAGAAGAATCGTATAAAATTCGCGAGGAAGATAGTGTGAACTGGGGACTGACCGATATCCCGTTCTTCAAACAATCTGTTGAACATCTGAAACAAATCAAAAAGCCGTTCTACACAAAAATGCTCATGCTAACGAATCATTATCCATTCACGCTTAAAGAAAAAGATATTATGATTCCAGAGTATGACTCAAACAGCGGTACGTTAAATCGTTATGTACAAACTGTTCGTTACTCGGATGAAGCATTTAAAGAATTAATTACAGATTTAAAGAAAAGCGGATTATATGATAATACGGTTATCGTTATCTACGGAGACCACTACGGAATTTCCCGTAATCATGATAAAGCAATGGGTAAGTTCTTAGGTCTTGGACATAATGTCAATGACTTAGAATCTGCACAATTGCAGCGTGTACCATTAATCATTCACGTTCCTGGTCAAGAAGGAAAAACAATTCATAAAGTAACAGGTCAAATGGATGTAAAGCCTACCATTCTAAACCTATTAGGTGTCGATGACTCCAAAGATATTATGCTAGGGGAAGACTTGTTTTATGACAACAAAGACCCACTCATTACGATGCGCGACGGTCGTTATGTAACGAATGACTATATTCGTATTGATAGAAAATGTTATTCGAAGAAATGGCAATATGAAGTAACTATGGACAAGTGTGAACCTTACCAAGAAGAGTCGGAGCAAAAACTAGCTGATTCTGATGCGATTATCTATGGCGATTTATTCCGTTTCTTTGATTTAGCAAGACAAGACAAAGAAGGAAAAGCTAAGATTTACTCGTCCAAATAAACAAAAAAACAGCCGATGAACTAATTCGGCTGTTTTTTTATGTGTGAAATTAATTGTTATCCGCTTCGGTTGATGAAGAAGTTGCAGGGTCAAGTGTTTTAGATAAGTGTGTTTTTAGTTTGTCAAAAAAAGCTTTCTTAAAAAATTCAATGCCTAATATAATCCCTTCGTTCGTGGATTCATCTTTTAACCCAAGTAAAGAAACTAAATGACTGCTGTGTTCTAGAGTTCCTGAAATGGGCTTGAATTTGTAATAAATGCGTTTATCATTGTCAGTGAATGAAAAGGCATTAAATAACTCCTCTTCGAAGGCTGAATCGCTGATAGAATACTTGGTTAATTCATCTCGAACCTCTTGTCGTTCAATCAAGACCATCATAAAATCCATTGCACAAAAATTGAGCAAGTTTTTAATGTCTTTGTATTTGAAAGACTGCAGTTCTTTCATGAATTTTTTTTGATTAAATTCTTTTGCTTTTAACTTAAATTCAGTAATATGAGTCACGATGCATGATAAAAAAACGTTTGATGTTAAAAGTAAAATTTGTGAATAGTGTTTTGTCCATTCCTGAATGTCTTTTTCGTGAACTTCTTTTGCGTAATTGAGGGCAAAACTACCCCATTTTTTCTCTAAGTTTACAATCATACCAACACCTCCCTCTACCTACTTGTTCACAAACAATCAAAATCTTTTATAAAGGAGGATGAAAAATGATTTCAAACGAAAAGTTTGTTTGGTTACGAAAAGAAAACGTAGAAATTGTATCGTTTGAAAAAATGAAGATGAAAATAAATGCGTATATCTTGAAAATCAAACAAATCTACGAGGAAGTAGAGATTGATATTACGTTTATTTTGATACTTGAAAAAAGAAGTTTAAATATATTTGTTTATGAAATAATTGGGTCTCACCCACAAAATGAACAATTTAGATTAAATATTAGTTTGCTCATTCATGCATTGGTTTCTGATTTAAAAGAATTACCTGAATATCGTTTTCACTTTTTATATAATCGCATTCAAGCCTCTGTTTTCCCGCCTGTTTTTACACAACATCTTTCTCTTTACGAAAAAAGAATCAATGAAAAAGAATATGTCCAACAAGAAGCTGATTTGCTTATTGGAGAAATGCGAAAAAAAGGAACAAACTTTAAATTGCCAAGCTTACGAAAAACACGTGTGTATTTTAAACGGATTATTGTGTATGGATACGATGGAATGGCTCTTGTCGACCATCTAGAAGAGAAGTGCGTTATATGTCATAAGCAGACAAAGAAAGGGACATATCCGAATTATGTATTCGAATTTACATGGAACGAAACAGAATCTATAAATGCTAATCGAGAAAATGAACTGGTAAAGCTATGGTTTTCTAGTATGGTTAATGCGGGATATTGTTGTGAACTGTTATTAAATAACGAAGAGAGTGTGAGGTGATAAAATGAGTTTTTTAATTGGAACGAATGTAACGGTTGCCAATAAAGGTCTCCTTGCAGCTATCGAGGAGACAGTTAAAATACACGGGAACTGTTTTATTATTCATATACGAAGTAATCGATTGGCTGCTCGGGTCAAAGCACTAAAAGATTTCCACGTGGATGAAGCAACACTGGTTATGAGAAAACATGGAATTGAAAAAGCGCATACGTTTGTTCATGCGTCGCATTTTATTAATCTAGCAGGACGAATTGAAGTGAGAAAACGGGGGATTAATGATTTAAAGAATGAAATCGCTCGAACAGATGAACTTGGCATTCCATACCTTATTCTTCATCCTGGTGCGCATATTGGACAAGGAAATGAAATGGCGATGTATAAAATTGTCGACAGTTTAAATAAAATTTTGTCTTATAACCAAACCTGCATGGTCTTGTTAGAAATGATGGCGGGTAACGGGACAAAAGTGGGTGGAACGATTGAAGAAATGGGAGAAATCATCAAACGAGTAGAAGTTAAATCGCGTTTAGGAGTTGCTATTCATACGGCTCATTTGTGGGCAATGGGATATGATATTGTCAATAACTTTGATGAATTTTTAGAAGCATTTGATGATGAAGTAGGGTTAGAAAAATTAAAACTGGTTCATATTAGTGGTTCTCAGTTTCCAAGAGGTTCAAGAAAAGACAAACATGCCAACATCGGAGCAGAAGACGATACCATTGGAAAAGAAGCGCTACGGACAATTTTTCAGCACCCTAAACTAGTAAACATCCCCAAAATTTTAGAAACCCCTTATGGTCAACATGAAAAAGAAATTGATTACTTAAAAGGGGATGATGACGTGGTGTTATCACGTTTTTCGTTTTATTAAGGAGAAAAAATAATCTGAGAAAAGGAAAAACGATTTTTTTTCAAAATATAGCCTTGTATTTAAGAAGAACCTCTGCCAAAAAATGAAAGAGTTCTTTTTAAAACGAGGTAACTTATAAAAAAGCAAAGATGAGGGTGTCGTTTTTTATGAAAAGAAGTGTAATGAATAAAATATTACTCTTGCGCTTGGTTAAATTAAATGAAAATATCAACAGTTATACAAAATTGACACAGCTAGTATATATCTTGCAAATGGAAGGGCGCAAGGAGAAGCGAGCCACGTTTAATTACGCCTTTACACGATGGAATTGTCAACCTTACAGTGAAGAGCTTGAACGAGATATAAAACAATTAGATTACGAAATGTTAATTATAAAAGAAGATACGTTGCGTTTATCTCAAAACGGTAAAAACCTTGTGAAAAAAATGGGAGATTACTATATTAAAGAAAACATTGATTCCTTTTTCAAATTCTTCTGCTATCTCCATTCACAAGAAACCCTCTTTCAAACAGCAGATAAAATTAATCAAAAATATCAATTAATGCGTTATAGTACAGATGAGATTGTATCGGACATTTATACAGATGAAAGAAAAAACGAACAACGTATGATTCATAAAGTGAAGCGCCAAATTGATAAGAAGTTTAAAGAAATTGAAAAAGCAGAAAAAGAAAATCTGTCGCGTATTCAAGAATTATTAAAACGTTATGAGGATGGCGAACGTTAGGGCTTTTTTTCTTAGCAGAAAAGGCGGTGAAAAGAATGATATGGTGGATGATAATTCTTGTCTTGTTTTTAAATCGTATTCCGTATGTGAAATATGTTTTTAAAACGGCGAGTACAATGTTTCACGAATTCGGTCATGCATTTATGGCATTGTTTACAAGTGGACGCATTAATAAAATCTATTTGTTTAGTAATAATAGCGGAATGGCAGTAACTTCTACAAAAAATTGGTTATCACGTGTATTGGTTGCACTGGCTGGTTACCCATTTGAGGTGCTTGTTGCTTTTTGCTTGGTGTATTTATATGCACATGAAGCCTATACTTCTATCCTTTATCTTTTCATTGGCGTATCGGTATTTACATTTATCTTCATTCGAAACTTATATGGCTTTTTATGGCTAAGTGTATTTATTGCTGTAAACGTATGGATGACCATGCAAGGAAACTATATGCTGACAAAATATTATTTATTGCTTATTGTACTGTCTGTGTTTATTGAAATGATTATTTCAAATGTAAACATTTTGATTATTAGCGTAAGAACTCCTAAAAACGACAGTGATGCTTCGGCTTTAGCTCGTTTGACGAAAATCCCTGCAGGTATATGGGGATGTGCGTTTTTAGGGTTTGCAGTGTATGCAATTTATCAATTGAAAGATTATGTAGGGGTATTATTTACAACTTAAAAAGAAAGCTCTGTATCCAATTAAAATAAATGGATACAGAGCTTTCTTTTTTTACGCTTACAGTTGAAAATAAGAATCTTCTTGGTAAGCGGTTTTTAGCTTAATTTCTCCTGTTAATGTATTAAATTCAATCGTTCTCCCTTTGCTTCCGCCTGTTTCTTGTACTAACACAGGAATATCCAGTTGGCTTAATAGCGATAAAGTGGATTCGATGTTTCTTCTACCGATATTCATAAGAGGGTTGTTGCGGTAAGGGAACATTTCAGCACCGCCAAAAATGGCAGCTTTCAAACGGCTCTTGTCCGCTCCTGCTTTTACAAATAGTTCGTAAAAGAGAGGAATATTGGTATCGCAATATTTTTTTACATCAATTTTTTCTTTGTTTGGTGGACTTTCAGGGAGCATAATGTGTGACATTCCTCCAATTTTTTTCTCTGCATCATAGACAATTAAACCCACGCACGAACCTAATCCACTAGTGCGTAATAAACTGTCTTCGGACGTAACTAAAAAGTCCGAGATACCTATTTGCTTATTTTTCATACTTGTCGATGCCTAATTTAACAAAAATGGTTTTTAAGGATTCTGGATTAGGGAAAAAGACAAAATTTCCTTCTAAGTGAAAGTCGTTGAGGATGAATGAATTTTTGATAAAAAAGACTTTGTTAGAAGGGTGACTGTATTGTAAAATGCCATGTTCAATAATGGCACCAAGCATATCATATGTCACATGGGGCGGATATTGCTCGATATCTAAAGAAGAAAACTGAATGAGTGATTCAACGAATGATGAAGAAACGATGTGTCCGATTCGTTTAAGGATAGAAAGTTCATCTTCTTCGGACTGTAGCAAACAAGAGATTTTACTAGCATCTTTTTTGTTAAAAAGGAAAAAAGTGCTTCCATCAATCTCTTTGTGAAATTCAGAAAAAATGGTGTAGACTTCCTCTTCAGGGTTTCCTAATTCCGTAAACACGTCTTCCATCTTTACAATTTTTACAGCAGGAACAGACATTTTGATGTCTTGTTTTAAAAAGTCGGAAAGCCGAGAGATAGAAGTTCCTGCGCTTATATTAGTAATTTCGGTTAATACATCAATTTGAAATGCACTTAATGAGTCTAAAGACATAATTCTTTCTCCTTTCTAGAAAAGACTTTACAAACATTAACAATTAACTAAACTACAGGGTACTATATTACTTTTTTTATGTAATGGGGGAAAAGAATGAAACTTTTATTTTTAGCAGACTGGCATAATCAGGTCTATACGTTGCCTGAAGAGGATATTGACGTACTTATCGTACTAGGGGATTTCAAATGGCAGACCGTTGAATGGCTAGACCGTACCTATACATGTAGTAAAATAGGGCTTTTAGGTAACCACGATAAGATGGATACGTTTCGAAATACGTCATTTATCCATTTACACCGCCAAACAGTTGAAATAGGGGGTTATGTATTTGCTGGATTTGATGGATGTCCCCGCTATAATACTCGAAAAGGTCCACAATATGAAGAAAAAGATGTTCATAATTTCACAAAGGGGCTTCAAAATATTGATTTCTTTTTGGCTCACGCGAATCCAAAACTCGAAGAAAACAATGATATAACAGATGCTCACAGAGGTTTTGAAGCATTTACGTCTTATATACATAAAGAGAATCCTTTGTACTTTGTTCATGGTCACAATCACGAAAACAAACATACAAAAATAGGCTTTACAGATGTGTTGTCTGTGTATCCAATCTATTTATTGACGATTTAATTTCTTTTAAAGGCTGTGATGAAAGTGTTGAAAACTGATTACTACGATTTTTGTCAAAAAGTTGATTCTTTTTTAAATATTAATTTACTTCATTACAAAGAAAATCAAATGAAGAGAAGATTAATGTCATTATACGAAAAGAAAGGTTATAAAGATTTTCAAGAATATTTTCTTGCGATTAAAACGAATGAAAAGATTCGAAGTGAATTTTTAGACCGAATTACAATTAATGTGTCGGAGTTTTTTCGAAACGGAGCGCGGTGGGAAGTGTTAGAAAAAGAAATTCTTCCTTCACTTGTAAAAGGTAAATCCAAAATTAAAGTATGGAGTGCTGCTTGTTCAACAGGAGAAGAAGCATATACGTTGGTTATGGTGCTCTCAAACTTTTTTGATTTACGAAACATACAAATTATTGCAACGGATATTGATGATATGGTTCTACAAAAGGCACGCATAGGAAAATATAATGAGTTTTCGGTCAAAGAATGTCCGCCTCGTTATCTTCAAAAGTTTTTCGTCAAAAAAGACAATGATTATTACGTCTCTGATGAAGTTAAGCGGTGCGTAACGTTTAAAAAGCAAGATTTACTTAAAGACAAATATGATACCATGCATGATTTGATTGTTTGCCGAAACGTTATGATATATTTCACTGAAGATGCTAAAGAAAAATTGTATTATAAATTTTCAGATGCATTAAAAAGCGGTGGGGTATTGTTTGTTGGAAGCACCGAACAAATTTTTCAACCGCAAAAATTTTCACTAGCAACAGAAAATACGTTTTTCTATAAAAAGATATAAAAGGAGGGGATAAAATGGATGTGGTAATGAATATCTTACATATAGGTGTAACCGTATATACATGGTTAATTATCTTTAGTGTGCTTGGAACGTGGGTTCCTGCCATAAATGAAAGTGCAATTGGGCGGTTTATACATAAGTTAGTAGACCCGTATTTGGACTTATTTCGTTTTATTCCGCCTATTGGTATGATAGATATTTCTCCTGTAGTAGCGATATTAGTATTTAACTATTTTTCAAGCTTTTTACTGATAGGTGTCGAATCTGTTATTGGCTATTTAGTGTAAAAAAAGAGTCGTAAAACGTATATTTGCGTTTTGCGACTCTTTTTATTTTGTTTTACCTTGCTTATCTAACATTCTTTCGGCATGTTGAAGGAAGGGGTTAATTGGGTATGTGGGTGGTCAAGATAGTCATTTAACTCCTTTATTAAAAAAGTTAATCTTTCTCCTTGTTCTTCACTGTAAATGAGCGTATCAGGGCGCTTAAACATCGTCTTGGCAATTTGTTCAATAATAAAACACGCGCTGTCATCCAATACCAATCTCCCTGCATATGTTACCTCCACATTTTTCTGATACCGAACTTCTTCTGTATATTTAAAATCCAAGTGCTTAAAAGGTGTTAAGTCTATGCAAGGAGTTTGTTCGGTTACGTACATATGCCATACTTTTTTCTCTTCTTTTACAACAATTTCGTCACGGCTTTTGACAAAGGATGAACTCAATGCAGCTAGGCAACCGCCTATTGTTTTGGCGAAGCATATTTCAGGGATTAAACTCTTCATAATAAACTCTTCGCCAAGATTTCGGTCATATGATATTACTACATCATTTTTTTCATCATTTACTCGTTCCCAATAACTCGAAGGAATGAATGTGTTCATTTGCTTTTGATAGTCTTGTTCTAATCGATAATACACTAGAAATCTCCCTTTTTTCTTTATTATACCGCTGTTTTTTGGCATATTGTAAAAAAATAGGTGAACAGTATATGAGTTGAAAAAAGAAAAATAATCCAAAAGAGGATTTGTTTTTTTATAAAAGAATGATACACTATGATGTAAGGGTGACAGTATAGTGTCACTTGTTGAAAGGAGGAATTCGTAGTGAATACCTACACAACAAAAGAAATGGCAGAAATTTTACAAAATGAAGGTTATCAAGGAGTTAATCAACGAACGGTTCGTTTTTACATTCAAAGTGATATGCTCCCGCCACGAGAATTAATAGACGGAAAATTAGTCTATACAGATAAACATTTAGACTGCTTGCGTGCCATACGTACCATGCAACGAACAGGTGAAAAACTGAGTGACATTAAGGCGAGTCTTCAAAATGTCTCGTCGGACTCATTACGTAGTATCAATCAGCAACAATACCAATACGTTAAAGAACTAAGTTACAACCTATTTGAAACCAGTATTGAAAAAGTAAATAACGATATTTCAATTACCTTTTCATCTCGGGTGCCAAACGAGTTAAAAGAACAAATCGTGCAAAATGTTTCGGAATTTTATGATAAACATAAGGGGGAGATTAAATGAAAATTGAATTAGCAAAAAAAGTGATGGAACGTGAAGAAGGGTTAAATCATTTAATAGCGACGGTAGTTCCTGCAAAAAGCGAAGGAGAAAAGACCAAGCCAAATGCCATACTATTGGTATTAGATAACTCGGGAAGTATGAGCGCAGGGTTAGATGGGCGATGGGGGTATCATCACCAACCAGTCATTCAGCGTTCATTTAATCAGCAACATGGATTTGTTCAACATAACCAAGTAGAGGAACAACATGTGAGCAAATTGGAATGCGTCAAACAAGCATCTGAAAAATTAGTAGACATGTTAGGAGAAGGCGATAAGTTAAGCCTTGTATCATTTTCAGATATAGGGCAGGAAGAATATCCGCTAACCTCTATTACGATGGATGAAAAGTTTAAAATGAAAGACCGTATCCGTCAATTATCAACAAGAGGCTCTACGAATGTAAGTAGTGGTTTAGATGTGGCTTATAATCAAATTACAGAAAACAAGAACTTAAAAGATACCCACGACATTAAAATCATTCTATTATCTGATGGTCATGCGAATTATGGCATTCGAGAAGCCGATGCTATGGCAACATACGTAAAGAAATTCGAACAAGTGGGCGCCTCTATTTCGACGATTGGCGTAGGAAACGACTACAATAGCTACTACATGGAAACCATTGCGACGGCTTCAGGTGGAATGTTCTATCACTTAAAGACTATGGATATGCTAAGTGACATCTTAACAAAAGAATTGCACGAATTAGCAGTGTTAACGATGAAGAATGCAAAAGTTTCGTTACGTTTTGATGAAGGCTTGCATTTTGAAAGCAATTTAAATGATTTGCCTTCTCAAGGCGGAAATGTATTCTTTGTTGGAAATGTAATCAGTGAAATGAAGCTGGCATTCGGATTTTCAACCATTGAAGAAGTAGAAAAAGATGCTCTTAGCATTCATATCTCTTTTGAATATGATAATGAAAAAGGTGAACATCACACCGTGGAAAAAGAAATTGTGGTTGGCTTAACAGATGAAGAAGATGTAGAAGTGAATAAAGAAGTTGTAAAGTATGTTCAAATGTTAACGGAAGCGCAAGTGAAAAAAGAAGCGTTGCGTCACTATGAAACGATGGATACAACTGCTTCCGCTACGTCTATTCAAAAAGGAATGGGTGTTCTTCGTTCCATGAAAGCGGGATATGGTATTAATACAGATGAGATGGAACAAGGCTTTACCCAACTTCAAGCAGATATTCGGACTCAGAGTATTCAAGCAAATGATGTAAAAGAAATGTACAGTTCTACATATCGTGTATTGCGAAACAGCAAAGAAGAATAAGAGATAAGAAAAAGAGAACCGCTACAATAGTAGCGGTTCTCTTTTTCTTATTAAATGTTTTGGTAACGTTCTAGTTCCCAATCGAATACTTGTAGACGATATTCATCGTGCTCCAATTCTTTTCCTTTGATGTAGTGAGTATAAGCGTGGTCGCCTAACAAGTCCTTACCGAATGAAGAAGATTTAAATTCGTTTAACGCTTCTTCTAGAGAACCTGGCAAGCTCTTAATACCTAATTCTTCTTTTTCTTCTGCGGACATATGATACAAGTTTTTAAATTCAGGTTGACCTGCTTCTAATCCTTCTTCGATACCAAGTAAGCCTGCTTTTAAAATACCAGCTAATGCAAGGTACGGGTTAGCAGATGGGTCAGGGTTGCGTACTTCTACACGGGTTCCTAAACCACGACTAGATGGAATACGAATCATGCAGCTACGATTTGACGGAGACCATGCAATATTGACAGGTGCTTCGTAACCAGGAACTAAGCGCTTGTAAGAGTTGATAGTTGGATTCGTTAAAATTGCTAACTGACGAGCATATTTCATAACACCTGCTAAGAACGAACGTGCTGTATCTGATAGTTGAAGGTCGGCATTTTCATCATAGAATGCGTTTGTGTTTTCATCTGTGAATAAGGAAATGTTACAGTGCATACCTGAACCGTTAATACCGAAAATAGGTTTTGCCATGAAGTTTGCAAATAAGTTGTGCTCTTCGGCTACATTTTTAACAGCATCTTTAAACGTTTGGATTGCATCTGCTGTTGATAAAATATCTTGGTATTTAAAATCTACTTCGTGTTGACCTTGTGCTACTTCGTGATGTGAAGCTTCTACTTCAAATCCCATTTTTTCAAGAGTTAGCACGATGTCACGACGGCAATTCTCACCCAAGTCTACAGGCGCTAAATCAAAATAACCTGCTGAGTCGTTTAACTCTTTTGTTACGTTTCCATCTTTGTCTTTTTTGAATAAGAAGAATTCAGGTTCAGGACCGACAAACGCTAAATTAAATCCTGCTTTCTTTGCGTCCTCGATGGTTTTTTGTAAAATGTAGCGAGGGTCACCCGTAAATGGTTTGCCATTTGGGTTATAGATGTTACAAACTAAACGAGCCACACGCGCATTGTCTTTTAAATCCCAAGGATAAACCATCCATGTGTGTAAGTCAGGTCGTAGATACATGTCACTTTCTTCAATGCGTGTAAATCCTTCAATTGATGAACCATCGAACATCATTTCGTTGTTTAATGCTTTCTTTAACTGAGAAGCAGGAATTTCAACGTTTTTTAATTGACCGAATAAGTCAGTGAATTGTAAACGAATGTGTTTGACGTTTTCTTTTTGAGCGTTATCTAAAATCCACTCTTTACTAAATTTGTTCATGATAAAACCTCCGCTATATATGTGATGTGTTTTATATTGCGAAGACTTCAAAAAATCCCTTGTGAGGTGTAAGGAAATGTCACACAGTTTTTTAAAAGGTGAGGTGGAAGATGAAATTTTCTATATCCGTAGAGGCGCAGGAATGGCTATTTTTACGAAATTTTTTATATATAGATAAACAATATAAGCCCTATTTTTATGAAACCAATTGGCTGAAACGAAAGAAAGAATTTGAACCTTCTAAGCATGATAAAATCCCCTACATTCTTATTGATAACAATGGCATCTTAATGAATCATCAAAATCAAAAAGGGGATTGGTTAAGGTGGGATTGGGAAGATACAAAGAGTATCCACGTATATTATTTAATGCAACCGTGGAAATCGGCTATTTATGAGTGGTTACACGAAGTGGATAACTACCGTGAAAGACGAAAAACCATTCGTTACTTTCGAACAATGAAGTGGAGATATCGTTTCTTCCCTTATAAATATCAAGACAGTTATCCTAATTATTATTCAATCGTATTAGAAGGGAGAAAAGGGAACGGTCAATTTGCCATTCCATTAAGTTGGGCTACATCAGAAAAGCTTTCGTTATTGATGGAAACAATAGAACGCACATCAGGAAAAGAAATTGAATATTTTAATACAGCGGAGAACTGGTGCGAGCATGTATCCTCGCTTCTTCCTGAAAAAGAATAAGTGGAAAAGAAGCGCATACGAAAAAGAGACTGTGCATAGGCACAATCTCTTTTATTTTTGGCTATTTGCCTTGTTCAATATCATTTAAGTCTA
>Ga0207655_1001155_pt1 | contig 25687 bp, 21 predicted proteins | sample KBSM44metaG_FD_184398 | JGI IMG/M metagenome (GOLD analysis project Ga0207655, IMG submission 184398) | Miscanthus rhizosphere microbial communities from Kellogg Biological Station, Michigan, USA - KBS M4-4 metaG (SPAdes) (version 2) | ecosystem: Host-associated > Plants > Roots > Rhizosphere >... | reverse complement strand
CGATAACATCAAGATGGTTGTTACCCTGATCCACCCAATCGCGATGGACCAGGGTCTGCGCTTCGCAATCCGCGAAGGCGGCCGTACCGTTGGCGCGGGCGTTGTTGCTTCTGTTATCGCTTAATTGCGATAGTATTTGACGCAATGCGCATGAAAAGGGCATCATTTGATGCCCTTTTTGCACGCTGTCACATAGAACCTGGCTCATCAGTGATTTTCAATCATAATCATTGCTGAGACAGGCTCTGTTTTACAGCGCTGGAGACCGAGTTATGCCCAACAGCTCATTCGGTTTGGATGCCTCGCCTCTATGCGGGGCAGAATAGTTTCTGAATTATTGTGGCAGGTTGGTTTATGAGTGCGAATACCGAAGCTCAAGGGAGCGGACGCGGCCTGGAAGCGATAAAGTGGGTAGCTGTCATTGCGTTACTGCTGGTTGCCATTGTGGGTAACTATCTCTATCGCGATATTACACTGCCCTTACGTGCGCTGGCTGTAGTAGTGCTGATCGCTGCTGCGGGTGGCATCGCTTTACTGACTATCAAAGGTAAAGCAACCGTGGCTTTTGCTCGTGAAGCAAGAACCGAAATGCGCAAGGTTATCTGGCCAACCCGTCAGGAAACCTTACATACCACGCTAATCGTTGCCGCGGTTACGGCCGTGATGTCACTGATTTTGTGGGGGCTGGATGGTATTCTGGTCCGTCTGGTATCGTTTATTACTGGCCTGAGGTTCTGAGATGTCTGAAGCTCCAAAAAAACGCTGGTACGTCGTTCAGGCGTTCTCCGGTTTTGAAGCCCGCGTAGCGAAGTCGCTGCAAGAGCATATCAAACTGCACAACATGGAAGAACTGTTTGGTGACGTCATGGTGCCGACTGAAGAAGTCGTTGAAATCCGTGGCGGTCAGCGTCGCAAAAGCGAGCGCAAATTCTTCCCTGGCTACGTACTGGTCCAGATGGTGATGAATGACGCCAGCTGGCACCTGGTGCGCAGTGTACCGCGTGTAATGGGCTTCATTGGCGGTACATCTGACCGTCCTGCACCAATCAGTGACAAAGAAGTTGATGCGATTATGAACCGCCTGCAGCAGGTAGGTGATAAGCCGCGTCCGAAAACGCTGTTTGAACCAGGCGAGATGGTACGCGTCAACGACGGTCCGTTTGCTGACTTCAACGGCGTGGTCGAAGAAGTTGACTATGAGAAGAGCCGTCTGAAAGTGTCGGTCTCTATCTTTGGTCGTGCAACACCGGTTGAGCTCGATTTTGCTCAGGTGGAGAAAGGTTAACCCTTTTGTTCACTTTTTGACTCTTGCAGAAGGCGCGAAATTTACCTATAATTTCGCGCCTTTTGTTTTTACACGCTGGCAACAGCGGGTAAATCGTTACCACGGGGAGCCTGTTTTCAGGCGCTATACCCAATAGAGGAATTATCATGGCCAAGAAAGTACAAGCCTACGTTAAGCTGCAGGTTGCAGCTGGTATGGCTAACCCGAGCCCACCGGTTGGTCCGGCTCTGGGTCAGCAGGGTGTTAACATCATGGAATTCTGTAAAGCGTTTAACGCCAAAACAGAATCTCTGGAGAAAGGCCTGCCTACTCCAGTTGTTATCACTGTATATAGCGACCGTTCTTTCACCTTCGTTACCAAAACGCCTCCGGCTGCCGTACTGCTGAAAAAAGCAGCGGGCGTCAAGTCTGGTTCTGGTAAGCCGAACAAAGACAAAGTCGGTAAAGTAACTCGTGCTCAGGTACGTGAAATCGCAGAAACCAAAGCTGCGGACATGACTGGTGCTGACGTAGAAGCGATGACTCGCTCTATCGAAGGTACTGCTCGTTCCATGGGCCTGGTAGTGGAGGATTAAGAAATGGCTAAGCTGACCAAGCGCATGCGCGTGATCCGTGACAAAGTTGATGCAACTAAACAGTATGACATCAACGAAGCTGTTGCTCTGCTGAAAGAACTGGCTACTGCCAAATTCACAGAAAGCGTAGACGTTGCTGTTAACCTCGGCATCGATGCACGTAAATCTGATCAGAACGTACGCGGTGCAACTGTTCTGCCACACGGTACTGGTCGTTCAGTACGTGTTGCTGTCTTTACCCAGGGCGCAAACGCTGAAGCTGCTAAAGCAGCTGGCGCTGAGCTGGTAGGTATGGAAGATCTGGCTGATCAGATCAAAAAAGGCGAAATGAACTTTGACGTTGTTATCGCATCTCCGGATGCAATGCGCGTTGTTGGCCAGCTGGGCCAGGTTCTGGGCCCACGCGGTCTGATGCCAAACCCGAAAGTTGGTACTGTAACGCCAAACGTTGCTGAAGCGGTTAAGAACGCTAAAGCGGGTCAGGTTCGTTATCGTAACGACAAAAACGGCATCATCCACACTACCATTGGTAAAGTGGACTTCGATACTGACAAACTGAAAGAAAACCTGGAATCTCTGCTGGTCGCGCTGAAAAAAGCAAAACCTGCTCAGGCTAAAGGCGTGTACATCAAGAAAGTCAGCATCTCTACCACCATGGGCGCCGGCGTTGCCGTTGACCAGGCTGGTCTGAACGCAGTAGCAAACTAATTGCTGCTTGAAACGGGCGAAAAATTCATCTAGAATCTTACGCCCGTTGTTCTGAATGAACACTGTTCTCAGAACCCAAATTCATAGTCACTGCGGCTTAATGCGGTAACGCATTAAAATACAGTGGCTAAGGTTGGAGCCAGGCCTAATCCTGGCCTCCGTCCAAGACCGCAGGAGCGGGCCTTTCTTCGGAAACCCTGCTTAATATCCTGCGTAGACGGTGACAGAACCACAAAGATTTATTTCTTCACTGGATTCTGCTCACCGTGTAATAGCGCCTGCTGCTTTCGGGCAGTCAGGTGAAGTGAGTTCCGGGAAATTTTTCCCGGTCAAATCCAGGAGCAAAGCTAATGGCATTAAATCTTCAAGGCAAACAAGCGATTGTTGCTGAAGTTAGCGAAGTAGCCAAAGGCGCGCTTTCAGCGGTTGTTGCGGATTCCCGTGGCGTTACCGTTGATAAAATGACTGAACTGCGTAAAGCAGGTCGTGAAGCTGGCGTTTACATGCGTGTTGTTCGCAACACCCTGCTGCGCCGCGTCGTTGAAGGTACTCCTTTTGAGTGCCTGAAAGACACGTTTGTTGGTCCGACCCTGATTGCATACTCTATGGAACACCCGGGCGCTGCTGCTCGTCTGTTCAAAGAGTTCGCGAAAGCGAATGCAAAATTTGAGGTCAAAGCTGCAGCCTTTGAAGGTGAGCTGATCACGGCGGACAATATTGACCGTCTGGCAACTCTGCCGACTTACGAAGAAGCACTGGCACGTCTGATGTCGACCATGAAAGAAGCCGCTGCTGGCAAACTGGTTCGCACTCTGGCTGCTGTACGCGATGCAAAAGAAGCGGCTTAAGGCCTCTTTCTTTTCCTTCGTACCTGCTTACGTATAAACTTTTTGTGAATTTTAGGAACAATCGACATGTCTATCACTAAAGATCAAATCCTGGAAGCCGTTGCAGCTATGTCCGTAATGGAAGTAGTTGAGCTGGTTTCTGCTATGGAAGAAAAATTCGGCGTTTCTGCTGCTGCTGCTGTAGCTGTAGCTGCTGGCCCGGCTGAAGCTGTTGAAGAGAAAACTGAGTTCGACGTTGTGCTGAAAGCAGCTGGCGCGAACAAAGTAGCAGTAATCAAAGCAGTACGTACTGCAACTGGTCTGGGCCTGAAAGAAGCCAAAGATCTGGTTGAAGCGACTGGCGTGATCAAAGAAGGCATCAGCAAAGATGACGCAGCTGCACTTGAAGCTGCTCTGAAAGAAGCTGGCGCTGAAGTTGAAGTTAAGTAAGACAACCTTAGGGTTGCAGTCTGAGTAATCGGGCTGATGGCTGGTGACTTTTTGGTCACCAGCCTTTTTGCGCTACAGGGGAACGATGGCGTTTCGCACTGTTTATCCATTGTTTCTCTTCAATATCTTTTTCTATCGACGCCTTAATATACCGCTCTCCTGTGACGGTTCCCTGCCGGCACAACAGCGATGAAATGATTTAAGAGTGATAGAAAGATGTATTGCATGGGGTGTCACGCATCGCATGAAAAACAAAAATAGTGTTGCATAACTGTCCCGTCAGGACGGACAGCGTGGGTCGACTTGTCAGCTAGCTGAGGAACCCTATGGTTTACTCCTATACCGAGAAAAAACGTATTCGTAAGGATTTTGGTAAACGTCCACAAGTTCTGGATGTTCCCTATCTCCTTTCTATCCAGCTTGACTCGTTTCAGAAGTTCATCGAGCAAGATCCAGAAGGCCAATACGGTCTGGAAGCAGCCTTCCGTTCCGTTTTCCCAATCGCGAGCTACAGCGGCAACTCTGAATTGCAGTATGTTAGCTATCGCCTGGGTGAGCCGGTCTTTGACGTAACTGAATGTCAGATCCGTGGCGTGACCTATTCGGCACCGCTGCGCGTGAAACTGCGTCTGGTGATCTACGAGCGCGAAGCGCCGGAAGGCACCGTTAAAGACATCAAAGAACAAGAAGTCTACATGGGTGAAATTCCACTCATGACTGACAACGGTACCTTTGTTATCAATGGTACTGAGCGTGTTATCGTTTCTCAGCTGCATCGTAGTCCTGGCGTGTTCTTTGACAGCGATAAGGGTAAAACGCACTCTTCCGGTAAAGTGCTGTATAACGCACGTATCATCCCTTACCGTGGTTCATGGCTCGACTTCGAGTTCGATCCAAAAGATAACCTGTTCGTCCGTATTGACCGTCGTCGTAAGCTGCCGGCCAGTATCATCCTGCGCGCGCTGGAATATACCACTGAGCAGATCCTCGATCTGTTCTTCGAAAAAGTGGTCTTTGAAATCCGCGATAACAAGCTGCAGATGGAGCTGGTGCCTGAGCGCCTGCGTGGCGAAACTGCCTCCTTCGATATCGAAGCCAATGGCACGGTCTACGTTGAGAAAGGTCGTCGTATCACTGCGCGCCATATTCGTCAGCTGGAAAAAGACAGTGTTCAGCATATCGAAGTTCCGGTGGAATATATTGCCGGCAAAGTGGTTGCTAAAGACTACATCGATCTGAACACCGGTGAGCTGATTGTTCCGGCTAACATGGAACTGTCGCTGGATCTGCTGGCAAAACTGAGCCAGTCAGGCCACAAGCGCATTGAAACCCTGTTCACTAACGATCTGGATCACGGCCCTTATATCTCCGAGACCCTGCGTGTTGACCCGACCAACGATCGCCTGAGCGCGCTGGTTGAGATCTACCGCATGATGCGTCCGGGCGAGCCGCCAACGCGTGAAGCAGCGGAAAACCTGTTTGAGAACCTGTTCTTCTCTGAGGATCGTTACGATCTCTCTGCGGTTGGCCGCATGAAGTTCAACCGTTCTCTGCTGCGCGATGAGATCGAAGGTTCAGGTATCCTGAGCAAAGAAGATATCATCGAGGTGATGAAGAAGCTGATCGGTATCCGTAACGGTATCGGTGAAGTGGATGACATCGATCACCTTGGTAACCGTCGTATCCGTTCTGTCGGTGAGATGGCTGAGAACCAGTTCCGTGTCGGTCTGGTCCGCGTTGAGCGTGCAGTGAAAGAGCGTCTGTCACTGGGCGACCTCGATACGCTGATGCCGCAGGACATGATTAACGCCAAGCCAATTTCAGCCGCAGTGAAAGAGTTCTTTGGTTCCAGCCAGCTGTCTCAGTTTATGGACCAGAACAACCCGCTGTCTGAAATTACGCATAAGCGTCGTATCTCTGCTCTGGGCCCAGGCGGTCTGACCCGTGAGCGTGCTGGCTTCGAAGTGCGTGACGTACACCCGACTCACTACGGTCGCGTATGTCCAATCGAAACGCCGGAAGGCCCGAACATCGGTCTGATCAACTCACTCTCTGTCTATGCGCAGACCAACGAATATGGTTTCCTTGAGACGCCATACCGTCGCGTTGTTGATGGCAAAGTGAGTGATGAAATTCATTACCTCTCTGCAATTGAAGAAGGTAACTACGTTATCGCTCAGGCGAACACCAACCTCGCGGATGACGGCAGCTTCGTTGACGATCTCGTCACCTGCCGTAGCAAAGGTGAGTCAAGCCTGTTCAGCCGCGATCAGGTTGACTACATGGACGTCTCCACCCAGCAGGTGGTTTCTGTCGGTGCGTCACTGATCCCGTTCCTGGAACACGATGATGCTAACCGTGCCCTGATGGGTGCGAACATGCAACGTCAGGCGGTCCCGACCCTGCGCGCTGATAAGCCGCTGGTAGGTACCGGTATGGAACGTGCAGTAGCGGTTGACTCCGGTGTAACTGCCGTCGCGAAACGTGGTGGTACCGTACAGTATGTAGATGCATCCCGTATCGTTATCAAAGTTAACGAAGATGAGATGTATGCAGGCGAAGCCGGCATCGACATCTACAACCTGACCAAGTACACCCGTTCAAACCAGAACACCTGCATCAACCAGATGCCGTGTGTCTCTCTGGGTGAACCAATCGAGCGCGGCGACGTGCTGGCAGATGGTCCATCCACCGATCTGGGTGAGCTGGCGCTGGGTCAGAACATGCGCGTGGCGTTCATGCCATGGAACGGTTACAACTTCGAAGACTCCATTCTCGTCTCTGAGCGTGTAGTGCAGGAAGACCGTTTCACCACGATCCACATTCAGGAACTGGCTTGCGTGTCGCGTGACACCAAACTGGGGCCGGAAGAGATCACCGCTGACATCCCGAACGTGGGTGAAGCTGCGCTCTCTAAACTGGATGAATCCGGTATCGTCTATATCGGTGCAGAAGTAACCGGCGGTGACATTCTGGTTGGTAAGGTAACGCCTAAAGGTGAAACCCAGCTGACGCCAGAAGAGAAACTGCTGCGCGCTATCTTCGGTGAAAAAGCGTCCGACGTGAAAGATTCGTCGCTGCGCGTACCGAATGGCGTCTCCGGTACCGTTATCGATGTTCAGGTCTTTACCCGCGATGGCGTGGAAAAAGACAAGCGCGCGCTGGAAATCGAAGAGATGCAGCTGAAGCAGGCGAAGAAAGACCTGTCTGAAGAGCTGCAGATCCTTGAAGCAGGCCTGTTCAGCCGTATCCAGGCTGTGCTGATTGCCGGTGGCGTTGAAGCGGACAAGCTGGACAAGCTGCCGCGTGAGCGCTGGCTGGAGCTGGGCCTGACTGATGAAGAGAAGCAGAACACTCTCGAGCAGCTGGCCGGACAGTATGATGAGCTGAAGCACGAGTTTGAGAAGAAACTCGAAGCGAAGCGTCGCAAAATTACCCAGGGCGACGATCTGGCACCAGGCGTGCTGAAGATTGTTAAGGTTTATCTGGCCGTTAAACGTCAGATCCAGCCTGGTGACAAAATGGCAGGCCGTCACGGTAACAAAGGTGTTATCTCCAAGATCAACCCGATCGAAGATATGCCTTATGACGAGAACGGCACGCCGGTTGACATCGTACTGAACCCGCTGGGCGTACCATCGCGTATGAACATCGGTCAGATTCTGGAAACCCACCTGGGTATGGCGGCGAAAGGCATTGGTGAGAAGATCAATGCGATGCTGAAGAAGCAGGAAGAAGTCGCCAAACTGCGTGAGTTTATCCAGCGTGCTTACGATCTGGGCACCGACGTGCGTCAGAAAGTTGATCTGAACACCTTCTCGGACGATGAAGTGCTGCGTCTGGCAGAGAACCTGAAAAAAGGTATGCCAATCGCTACACCAGTATTCGATGGTGCGAAAGAGAGCGAGATCAAAGAGCTGCTGCAGCTCGGCGGCCTGCCTTCTTCCGGTCAGATCACGCTGTTTGATGGCCGTACCGGTGAACAGTTCGAGCGTCAGGTAACTGTAGGTTACATGTACATGCTGAAACTGAACCACCTGGTTGATGACAAGATGCACGCCCGTTCGACCGGCTCCTACAGCCTGGTTACTCAGCAGCCGCTGGGTGGTAAGGCGCAGTTCGGTGGTCAGCGCTTCGGTGAGATGGAAGTGTGGGCACTGGAAGCATACGGTGCCGCGTATACCCTGCAGGAAATGCTTACCGTTAAGTCTGATGACGTCAACGGCCGTACGAAGATGTATAAAAACATCGTCGATGGCAACCATCAGATGGAACCGGGCATGCCGGAATCCTTCAACGTACTGTTGAAAGAGATTCGCTCGCTGGGTATCAACATCGAGCTGGAAGACGAGTAAGCACTCGCAAGTACTGGTTATGGGACGCGCACCCCGGGCGCGCGTCCCTGAGAGTTCCACTCCGACGGGAGCTAATCCGTGAAAGACTTACTTAAGTTTCTGAAAGCGCAAACTAAAACCGAAGAGTTTGATGCGATCAAAATTGCGCTGGCTTCGCCAGACATGATCCGTTCCTGGTCTTTTGGTGAAGTTAAAAAGCCGGAAACCATTAACTACCGTACCTTCAAGCCAGAGCGTGACGGTCTTTTCTGTGCCCGTATTTTCGGACCGGTCAAAGACTACGAATGCCTGTGCGGGAAGTACAAGCGCCTGAAACACCGCGGTGTGATCTGCGAGAAGTGCGGCGTTGAAGTGACGCAGACTAAAGTACGCCGTGAGCGTATGGGTCACATCGAGCTGGCTTCACCTACCGCGCACATCTGGTTCCTGAAGTCGCTGCCGTCCCGTATCGGTCTGCTGCTGGATATGCCACTGCGTGACATTGAGCGCGTACTTTACTTCGAATCCTATGTGGTTATCGAAGGCGGTATGACTAACCTGGAAAAACGTCAGATCCTGACGGAAGAGCAGTACCTTGACGCGCTGGAAGAGTTCGGTGACGAATTTGACGCGAAGATGGGTGCGGAAGCGATCCAGGCATTGCTGAAAAATATGGATCTGGAGCAAGAGTGCGAGCAGCTGCGTGAAGAGCTGAACGAGACTAACTCCGAGACCAAACGTAAAAAGCTGACCAAGCGTATCAAGCTGCTGGAAGCGTTCGTGCAGTCTGGCAACAAGCCTGAGTGGATGATCCTGACCGTTCTGCCGGTTCTGCCGCCAGATCTGCGTCCGCTGGTACCGCTGGATGGTGGTCGTTTCGCAACGTCAGATCTCAACGATCTCTATCGTCGCGTAATCAACCGTAACAACCGTCTGAAGCGTCTGCTGGATCTGGCTGCGCCTGATATCATCGTGCGCAACGAAAAGCGTATGCTGCAGGAAGCGGTAGATGCCCTGCTGGATAACGGCCGTCGCGGTCGTGCCATCACCGGTTCTAACAAGCGTCCGCTGAAATCGCTGGCTGACATGATCAAAGGTAAGCAGGGTCGTTTCCGTCAGAACCTGCTGGGTAAACGCGTTGACTACTCCGGTCGTTCGGTTATCACCGTGGGTCCATACCTGCGTCTGCATCAGTGCGGTCTGCCGAAGAAAATGGCACTGGAGCTGTTCAAACCGTTCATCTACGGCAAGCTGGAACTGCGTGGTCTTGCTACCACCATCAAAGCAGCCAAGAAAATGGTTGAGCGCGAAGAAGCGGTTGTCTGGGATATCCTGGATGAAGTGATCCGCGAACACCCGGTACTGCTGAACCGTGCACCAACGCTGCACCGTCTGGGTATCCAGGCGTTTGAACCGGTTCTGATCGAAGGTAAAGCGATCCAGCTGCACCCGCTGGTCTGTGCGGCCTATAACGCCGACTTCGATGGTGACCAGATGGCGGTACACGTACCGCTGACGCTGGAAGCACAGCTGGAAGCGCGTGCGCTGATGATGTCGACCAACAACATCCTGTCGCCAGCGAACGGTGAGCCAATCATCGTTCCTTCACAGGACGTTGTTCTGGGTCTGTACTACATGACCCGCGACAAAGTAAACGCCAAAGGCGAAGGCATGGTGCTGACCGGCCCGAAAGAAGCTGAGCGTGTTTACCGCGCTGGCCTGGCTGAGCTGCACGCCCGCGTTAAAGTGCGTATTACAGAATATGCGAAAAACGAACAGGAAGAGCTCGTTGCGAAAACCAGCCTGATCGACACGACCATTGGCCGTGCGATCCTGTGGATGATCGTACCGAAAGGTCTGCCTTACTCCATCGTCAACCAGGCGCTGGGTAAGAAAGCGATCTCCAAAATGCTGAACACCTGTTACCGCATTCTGGGCCTGAAGCCGACCGTTATCTTTGCTGACCAGACCATGTACACCGGTTTCGCCTATGCAGCCCGTTCAGGTGCATCAGTCGGTATCGACGATATGGTTATCCCGGCGAAGAAAGCGGAAATCATCGCGGAAGCGGAAGCGGAAGTGGCTGAGATTCAGGAACAGTTCCAGTCTGGTCTGGTCACTGCGGGCGAACGTTACAACAAAGTCATCGATATCTGGGCCGCTGCGAACGAACGCGTTTCTAAAGCGATGATGGATAACCTGCAGACTGAAACCGTTATCAACCGTAACGGTGAAGAAGAGCAGCAGGTCTCGTTCAACAGCATCTACATGATGGCCGACTCCGGTGCGCGTGGTTCTGCAGCACAGATTCGTCAGCTGGCAGGTATGCGTGGTCTGATGGCGAAGCCAGATGGCTCCATCATCGAGACGCCTATCACGGCAAACTTCCGTGAAGGTCTGAACGTACTGCAGTACTTCATCTCGACGCACGGTGCGCGTAAAGGTCTCGCCGATACCGCACTGAAAACGGCAAACTCCGGTTATCTGACCCGTCGTCTGGTTGACGTGGCGCAGGATCTGGTGGTTACCGAAGATGACTGTGGCACGTTCGAAGGCATCATGATGACGCCGGTTATCGAAGGTGGCGACGTTAAAGAGCCGCTGCGTGAGCGCGTACTGGGCCGTGTAACGGCTGAAGACGTTCTGAAGCCAGGCACTGCTGACATCCTGATCCCGCGTAACACGCTGATCGATGAGCACTGGTGTGATGTGGTAGAAGAGAACTCTGTTGACGTCATCAAAGTGCGTTCAGTCGTAAGCTGTGAAACCGACTTCGGTGTGTGCGCACACTGCTACGGTCGCGATCTGGCACGTGGTCACATCATCAACAAAGGTGAGGCCATCGGCGTTATCGCAGCACAGTCCATCGGTGAGCCGGGTACTCAGCTGACAATGCGTACGTTCCACATCGGTGGTGCGGCATCCCGTGCGGCGGCTGAATCCAGCATTCAGGTGAAGAACAAAGGTACTATCAAGCTGACCAACGCGAAGTCTGTAACCAACTCCTCCGGGAAACTGGTTATCGTCTCACGTAACGTTGAGCTGAAGATGATCGACGAGTTCGGTCGTACCAAAGAGAGCTATAAAGTGCCTTACGGTGCGGTGATGGCGAAAGGTGATGGCGAGCAGGTTGCGGCGGGCGAAACCGTAGCAAACTGGGATCCGCACACCATGCCGGTAATCACCGAAGTGGGTGGTTTCATCCGCTTCACCGACATGATCGACGGTCAGACCATTACCCGTCAGACTGACGACCTTACCGGTCTGTCATCGCTGGTGGTACTGGATTCCGCAGAGCGTACTGCTGGCGGTAAAGACCTGCGTCCGGCGCTGAAAATCGTTGATGCTAACGGCAACGACGTTCTGATCCCGGGCACCGACATGCCGGCTCAGTACTTCCTGCCAGGCAAAGCGATTGTGCAGCTGGAAGATGGCGTGAAGATCAGCTCGGGTGATACCCTGGCGCGTGTTCCGCAGGAATCTGGCGGTACCAAAGACATCACCGGTGGTCTGCCACGCGTTGCGGATCTGTTCGAAGCGCGTCGTCCGAAAGAGCCAGCAATCCTGGCGGAGATCAGCGGTATTATCTCCTTCGGTAAAGAGACCAAAGGCAAGCGTCGTCTGGTGATCACGCCAGTTGATGGCAGCGATCCGTACGAAGAGATGATTCCGAAGTGGCGTCAGCTTAACGTATTCGAAGGTGAGCGCGTGGAACGCGGTGACGTCGTATCTGACGGCCCGGAATCACCACACGACATCCTGCGTCTGCGTGGCGTTCATGCGGTAACGCGTTATATCACTAACGAAGTGCAGGAAGTTTACCGCCTGCAGGGCGTTAAGATTAACGATAAGCACATCGAAGTCATCGTACGTCAGATGCTGCGTAAAGCGACCATCATGAGCGCGGGTAGCTCAGAGTTCCTTGAAGGCGAGCAGGCAGAAGTCTCCCGCATCAAGATCTCTAACCGCGATCTGGAGACCGCTGGCAAAATCGGTGCAACCTATGCACGCGATCTGCTGGGTATCACCAAAGCGTCTCTGGCAACCGAGTCGTTCATCTCTGCAGCCTCGTTCCAGGAGACCACGCGTGTCCTGACCGAAGCCGCGGTAGCAGGCAAGCGTGATGAACTGCGCGGCCTGAAAGAGAACGTTATCGTGGGTCGTCTGATCCCGGCCGGTACCGGTTATGCGTACCATCAGGATCGTATGCGTCGCCGTCAGGCGGGTGAAGCACCGGTTGCACCGCAGGTCACTGCGGATGAAGCCTCTGCCAGCCTGGCTGAGCTGCTGAACGCGGGTCTGGGTGGCAACAACGACGAGTAATCGTCTGCTGCACCAACGCGAAAAAACCCTGCTCCGGCAGGGTTTTTTTTTGCCTGATGCTCAGCGTTTACCCTTTACTTCGTGGCGCGTCAGGCCAATATCGCGCAGCTGGTTGTCGCTGAGCTGCGCCAGTACCTGACGCGTTGCGCGCCGGGCTCGCCACTGCTTTAGCATCTGCAGCGCTGCGCGGATCATATCCGGTAGCGTAACGCTAAAAGGTTTTGCAGCACGATTCTGATCAAATTCCATTCTCTTGCTCCTTAACGGGGGTATCTGAGCAGCATTGTCCGTTTTCCCGCCAAAGCCATACAGACTCAAATCCGGAGTTTATTTACCATACAGATTGCGTTTTGCCGCATCTGAATGCTAAAAGTAGCGCTTATCTGTACTGGTTTTTTTAGATGGACTTATTACCAGGAGCATACAATGACGCGCTATCAGCATCTGGCCTGCCTGCTTTCCGATCGGATTAAGCAGGGGCTTTATCGCAGCGGTGAACGTCTGCCTTCAGTACGTACGCTGAGTAGCGAGCACGGGGTCAGTATCAGCACCGTGCAGCAGGCGTATCACCTGCTGGAAGAGAAGCAGCTCATCGTACCGCAGCCGCGATCCGGCTATTTTGTTGCCACGCATAAAGCAACACCGCCTGTGCCTGCGCTGACGCGTCCGGTACAGCGGCCGGTAGAGGTTACGCAGTGGGATTCCGTGCTGGAACTTCTCAGCAGCCGTACCAGCGATGAGGTGATACAGCTGGGCAGCGGGATGCCCGATCTGACGCAGCCGACGCTGAAACCGCTGTGGAAAATCATGGGCCGGCTGGCGCAGAAACAGCAGACCGAACTGCTGAACTATGACAGCCTGCTCGGCGTCAGCGCCCTGCGGGAACAGGTAGCGCGCCTGACCATCGACAGCGGTTGCCAGCTGACGGCGGAGGATATTGTGATCACCACCGGCTGCCATGAGGCGCTGTCGGTTTCAATTCGTGCAGTCTGCGCGCCGGGTGACATCATTGCTGTGGAGTCGCCCGCGTTCCATGGCACGATGCAGACGCTGCGCGGACTGGGGATCAGGGTCATTGAGATCCCGACCGATTCAGTTACCGGGATCAGCCTGGATGCGCTGGAGCTGGCGTTTGAGCAGTGGCCAATCAAAGCTGTGGTGGTGGTCCCCAACTGCAATAATCCCCTGGGATTTATCATGCCGGAAGCGCGCAAGCGGGCGCTGCTGGCGCTGGCGCAGCGGGTTGATGCCGCCATCATTGAGGATGATGTCTATGGCGAGCTGGCGTGGGACTACCCGCGTCCCGTGACGCTCAAATCGCTCGACATGGATGGCCGCGTACTGCTCTGCAGCTCCTTTTCCAAAACGCTGGCACCCGGGCTGCGGGTGGGCTGGGTGGCGCCGGGGCGTTATCGCGACAGGGTGCTGCATATGAAATATATCGGCACCGGTTCCACGGCGACGCTGCCGCAGCACACCGTGGCGGAGTTTATTCGTCAGGGCCACTATCTCCCGCATCTGCGCCGCATGCGGCAGGTATATCAGCGCAATTATGAAACCTTCAGCTGCTGGGTGCGGCACTACTTTCCCTGCGGCATCTGCGTATCGCGGCCGCAGGGCGGATTTCTGATGTGGATTGAGCTGCCGGAGGCGTTTGACGCGGTGCGGCTTAACGCCGAGCTGCGCGAGGCCAGCCTGCAGGTCGCCGTGGGCTCTCTGTTTTCCGCCTCGGGCAAATACCGTAACTGTCTGCGGCTGAATTACGGCCTGCCTGTGAATGAACAGACGGAACAGGCGCTGGCGCAGCTGGGAATGGCGATAGAGCGCGCTATGCAGGCGTGCAGCAGCGACCGGCATCAGGCACCGCAGCTGCTGGTGGAATAAACCGGAAAGGCAGGGCTGAGGAGAGAAGGGGAATCAGCCCTGGCCCGCTGCAAACCACAGCGGGCAGAGCTACTGTACCGGTTTCCGGCGCGCAGACGAGGCCTGCTGGCTATCCCTGCGTGCCGGACCCTGCGATTTCAGTGTGTTTTACACGGGTTTTCACGCCTCTTCGATCGGCGTTCCGCTTCCCACCTGCCGCAGCAGCTCAGCCGTGGCGGTGCGCCAGTCAGCTGCCTGCGTAATGGCGCTGACGACCGCAATGCTGCCGACCCCGGTCGCCAGCACCTCAGGCACGCGCGCCAGGGAAATACCGCCGATAGCGACCGCGGGGATCCCCTGCAGGTGCGGCAGGTGCCGCTGCAGCTGTGCCACTCCCTGTGGCGCAGACGGCATCTGCTTGGTTTGCGTGGGAAAGATATGCCCCAGTGCAATATAAGAAGGCCGCAGTGCCACCGCGCGCTCCCGCTCTGCATCATCATGCGTTGAGATCCCCAGCCGCAGGCCTGCCTGACGAATAGCCTGCAGATCCGCCACCTCCAGATCCTCCTGACCCAGATGTACGCCGTATGCCTGATGCGCAATGGCCAGACGCCAGTAGTCATTAATGAACAGCCGTGCCCGATAGCGCCGGCCCAGCGCAATCGCTTTACGCACCGAATCTTCTGCCTCGCGATCGGGCAGATCTTTGATGCGCAGCTGGATCGTGCGTACGCCGGCGGCCAGCAGCCGTTCGATCCAGCTGACGCTGTCAACCACCGGATAGAGCCCCAGCTGCGGCGCCGTAGCAGCAAATGCGGCCGTCATGCTTTCTCCTTACTGACCGCATCGGCAGGATGATAAAGCTCGCCTCCGCGGCGGCGGAATGTTTCGGACATCTGCGCCATCCCCACCTCAACCGGCTGCGCATCAGCCTGCTGGCGCGCCGCAAATTCCCGTACTTCCTGGGTAATTTTCATTGAGCAGAACTTCGGCCCGCACATAGAACAGAAGTGCGCGACTTTGCCGGATTCCTGCGGCAGCGTTTCATCGTGATAGGTGCGGGCGGTGTGTGGATCCAGCGCGAGATTAAACTGATCTTCCCAGCGGAATTCAAATCGCGCTTTGGACATGGCGTTATCGCGGATTTGCGCCCCCGGATGCCCTTTGGCCAGATCGGCGGCGTGCGCGGCGATCTTATAGGTGATCAGCCCCTGCTTTACATCTTCTTTATTTGGCAGACCGAGGTGCTCTTTAGGCGTCACATAGCAGAGCATCGCGCAGCCGAACCAGCCAATCATCGCCGCGCCAATACCAGAGGTAAAATGGTCGTAGCCGGGGGCAATATCGGTGGTCAGCGGGCCAAGCGTGTAGAAGGGCGCCTCATCACAATGTGTCAGCTGCTCGGTCATGTTGCGCCGGATCATCTGCATCGGAATATGGCCTGGTCCCTCAATCATCACCTGTACGTCATACTCCCAGGCGATTTTGGTCAGCTCGCCCAGCGTTCTGAGTTCTGCAAACTGCGCCTCATCGTTGGCATCCTGAATCGAGCCAGGGCGCAGGCCATCGCCCAGCGACAGGGCAACGTCATAAGCGGCGCAGATTTCGCAGATGTCGCGGAAATGCTGATAGAGAAAACTCTCCTGGTGATGTGACAGGCACCATTTCGCCATAATCGAGCCACCGCGTGACACGATCCCGGTCAGACGTCTGGCCGTCATCGGCACATAGCGCAGCAGTACCCCGGCGTGGATAGTGAAGTAGTCGACGCCTTGTTCTGCCTGTTCCAGCAGCGTATCGCGGAAAATGTCCCAGTTGAGATCTTCAGCGACACCGTTCACTTTTTCCAGCGCCTGATAGATCGGCACGGTGCCGATGGGAACCGGGCTATTACGCAGGATCCACTCGCGCGTTTCATGGATGTAGCGGCCGGTGGAGAGATCCATCACGGTATCGGCACCCCAGCGCGTGGACCACACCAGCTTTTCCACCTCCTCTTCAATCGACGAGCTGACCGCAGAGTTACCGATATTGGCATTGACCTTCACCAGAAAATTGCGGCCAATAATCATTGGTTCTGATTCGGGGTGGTTGATATTGGCTGGGATAATGGCGCGCCCGCTGGCGACTTCGTCGCGCACAAATTCTGCGGTGATATTTGCTGGCAGGTGCGCACCAAAGCTTTCGCCCGGGTGCTGCTGCAGCAGCACTTCGCTGCGGATGCGTTCACGGCCCATGTTTTCACGAATCGCAATAAACTCCATCTCCGGCGTCACTATGCCCTGACGGGCGTAGTGCAGCTGCGTGACGCAGCGACCAGGCTTCGCACGGCGCGGGGAGGGCAGCGATTCAAAGCGCAGATGATCCAGACCTTCATCGGCCAGACGCTGCTGCGTATAAGCGGAACTGCGCTGAGCAACCGGCTCACTGTCATTGCGCCCGGCTATCCACGCGGCGCGCAGCTTTGCCAGCCCCTGATGGACATCGATAGTGGCCAGCGGGTCGCCATAGGCGCCTGCGGTGTCATAAACCGGAACGGGCTCATTGATTTCATACTGCGGTTCCGCTTTGGTACCACCGGTATGGGTAGGACTGAGCTGGATTTCACGCATCGGCACGCGAATGTCAGCGCGGCTGCCGGTGATCCAGATACGCTGTGAGTTGGGAAAGGCGGTGCCCTGCAGCGAGTTGATAAAATCCTGCGCTTGCGCGCGCTGTTCACGACGAGAAGGTTTAGCAGCAGACATAGCAAAATTCCTGAAGTCAGTGGAAGTTGCTTGTCCGGAGTCCGGAAGGAGTAACAGCGCCTGCAGTCAGGTAAGGCCCGATCGTGCGCTGATAATAGCTACTCTTGTTCCCTTCGCAGGTACTAGCCTGATCAGGTTCCGCGGATCCCGAATTAACGGTCTCAGCCCCGGGGGGCACTCCGACAAGGTGTTTCTGTTTAAAACAATAAAAGCCCGGTCAGCATAAGTGGGCTTTTACGGAATAACAAGGATTTTACAACTGCAGAAGGATCAGGCCGGACGCGCAATAGTGCTGTCGTTTGCAACAGGCGGAGAAACCAGCTGGTTATCCCACGCCATCTGAATCAGCTTATCTTCCAGAGAAAAGCGCGACGCCAGCGTTTCGCCTACTTCAGAGAGCGCCCGCTGGAACTCAACGCAGTTTTCATCGGTAATCGCCTGCTGCAGATGACTGTCATACAGCTGCATGATGCGATCGGTATTGCTTTCAAGCGCCGGGTAGAGATGCGCTGCAGCAACCAGCGGGCTATCGCCCTGCAGATCCCTGATAATGCGCTCATACATACTGAAATGGCCGGTTGAGAGATAGTCCACCAGCGTGTGGCAGAAGTCATCCAGAGCCTGCTCATTCAGCGCCGTCAGCGCCTCTTTATTAGGCTTAATGCCGATTAATTCATAATAAGTGACAAGCAAATGCCGACGCGCACGTAACCATGCATCGACTAATTCATTACCGCCACCGACACGCCTGGTCAGGTTATCTAACTGGGTAAGCATATGAGGCTCCCGGTGAGTTATAGTTGTTCATTACACTTAACATCAGACTTTCAGCGTGCCGTGCGACGCTAAGGACAACGAATAAGATGCAACGTGAGATCTCAAGCGTAGACGCTGGCTGGTGGATTGTCAGCTCTGAACAGAAACTTTGGTTGCCGCAGGGTGAGCTACCGCACGGCTTAGCGGCAGATTTCGACCTTACAGGCCAGCACGGCATGCTTATCGGTGAGTGGCAGGGCGAAAACGTCTGGCTGATCCAGACGTCGCGCCCGGAAAATATGGGCTCGGTCCGGCAGATTATCGATCAGGATCCCGGGCTGTTTCAGCTCGCCGGCCGGGGAGTGCAGCTGGCTGAATTCTACCGCTCCCACCGCTGGTGCGGCTACTGCGGCCATGAGATGCGCGTCAGTCCGCGTGAGTTTGCCTGCCTCTGTACCCACTGCCGCGAACGTTACTATCCACAGATTGCACCCTGCATCATTGTGGCGATTCGCCGCGGCGATGAGATCCTGCTGGCGAATCATGCCCGCCATCGTAACAGCATCTATACGGTACTGGCTGGCTTTGTCGAAGTGGGTGAAACGCTGGAGCAGGCGGTGGCGCGTGAGGTCATGGAGGAGAGTAATGTACGGGTTAAAAACGTGCGCTATGTCACCTCACAGCCGTGGCCGTTTCCCCATTCGCTGATGACAGCCTTTATGGCGGAGTATGAGGACGGCGAGCTGCAGCACGATGGGAAAGAGCTGCTGGATGCGGGCTGGTATCGCTTTGATGCGCTGCCACAGCTGCCGCCACCGGGCACCGTTGCCCGGCGCCTGATTGAAGACACCGTGGCGCTGTGTCGCGCCAGCGTGGCATGAAAATGCTACACTGACGCCCTTAGCATGAGAGAGCCCATTATGAGTGAACTGAAGAACGACCGTTATCTGCGCGCCCTGCTGCGCCAGCCTGTAGATGTTACCCCGGTCTGGATGATGCGTCAGGCCGGACGCTATTTACCGGAATATAAAGCCACGCGCGCTGAAGCCGGTGATTTTATGTCGCTGTGTAAAAATGCTGAGCTGGCATGTGAAGTGACGCTGCAGCCGCTGCGCCGCTATCCGCTGGATGCAGCTATCCTCTTCAGCGATATTTTAACTATCCCCGACGCGATGGGGCTGGGTCTCTATTTTGAAACCGGCGAAGGTCCGCGCTTCTCCCGCCCGATTACCTGTCGCGCAGACGTCGATAACCTGCCGGTGCCCGATCCGGAGCAGGAGCTGGGTTACGTGATGAATGCGGTACGGACCATCCGCCGCAACCTCAACGGTGCCGTTCCGCTGATCGGCTTTTCCGGCAGCCCGTGGACGCTGGCAACCTATATGGTTGAGGGCGGCAGCAGCAAGGCATTCACCAAAATCAAAAAGATGATGTATGCCGAACCGCACACGCTGCATACGCTGCTGGATAAACTGGCAGACAGCGTGATCCTCTACCTTAATGCGCAGATCAAAGCGGGTGCGCAGTCGGTTATGATCTTTGATACCTGGGGTGGCGTGCTGACCGGACGCGACTACCGCGATTTTTCGCTGAATTACATGCATAAAATTGTGGACGGTCTGGTGCGTGAGAACGAAGGCCGTCGTGTACCGGTTACGCTGTTTACCAAAGGCGGCGGACAGTGGCTGGAAGCGATGGCTGCCACCGGCTGTGACGCGCTGGGGCTGGACTGGACGATGGACATGGCTGAGGCGCGTCGTCGCGTGGGCCATAAAGTCGCCCTGCAGGGCAACATGGATCCGTCTATGCTTTATGCGCCGCCTGCCCGTATTGAAGAGGAGGTGGCCACCATTCTTGCCGGATTTGGTCAGGGTGAGGGACACGTATTTAACCTCGGGCACGGTATCCATCAGGATGTGCCGCCAGAGCACGCAGGTGTGTTCGTTGAGGCGGTGCATCGTCTTTCACGTCAATACCATCAGGAATAAGCATGGATTTAGCCGCATTACGTCAGGAACAGTTGGCGCTGGCTGCTAACGTTGTGCGGCAGGACGATTTTGACGTTCTGCCGCCGCGCTTTATCGGCGGCGCTGATGTCGGATTTGAGCAGGGCGGCGAGGTAACGCGCGCTGCTATCGTCATCCTGGAGTACCCCTCACTTACGCTGGTGGAGCATCGCATTGCGCGCATTCCTACCACCATGCCCTATATTCCGGGCTTTCTCTCGTTTCGGGAAATCCCTGCGCTGCAGGCGGCCTGGCAGCAGCTGACGCAGCAGCCCGACCTGCTGTTTGTGGACGGGCACGGCATCTCGCACCCCAGGCGCCTCGGCGTGGCGGCACATTTTGGTTCGATGCTGGATATTCCCACTATCGGCGTAGCCAAAAAGCGGCTGTGTGGCCGCTTTGCCGATCTGGATGCTGCACCCGGCAGCCGGCAGCCGCTAATGGATAAAGGTGAACAGCTTGCCTGGGTGTGGCGCAGCAAAGCACGCTGTAACCCGCTGTTTATCTCTACCGGGCACCGTGTCAGCCTGGACAGTGCGCTGCACTGGGTTGAAGCCTGTATGGGCGGCTACCGTTTACCGGAACCTACGCGCTGGGCAGATGCGGTCGCCTCAGGGCGGCCTGCATTTGTGAAGTGGCAAAATGCGCGCTGACGCTGTTTGTCTGCGCCTTTTGCGGTACACTGCCGCCAGCTAACCTATTGAGAGTAAGTTTGATGTTACAGAACCCCGTGCATTTGCGTCTGGCGAAGCTGGAAAGCTGGCAGCATATGACCTTCATGGCCTGTTTATGCGAGCGGATGTTCCCTAATTACTGGGCCTTCTGCGAACAGACCGGATTTGCCGATCCTCAGCTCTATCGCCGTATTCTTGATCTGGTATGGGAAAGCCTGACGGTGAAAGATGCCAAAATCAATTTCGACAGTCAGCTGGAGAAACTGGAAGAGGCGATCCCGGCTGGCGATGATTTCGATGTTTACGGTGTTCATCCGGCCATCGATGCCTGCGTAGCACTGAGCGAAGTGCTGCACGCGATGCTGAGCGGTGAAACGCTGGAGCACGCGATTGAGGTGAGTCGTACATCTATCACCACCGTGGCTATTCTGGAAATGACGCAGGCAGGACGCGAAATGAGCGACGAAGAGCTGCGTGAAAACCAGGCGGTGATTGATGAATGGGATATGCAGTGGGAGATTTTTCGCCTGCTCGCTGAGTGCGAAGAGCGCGACCTTGAGCTGATCAAAGGACTGCGTTCTGACCTGCGCGAAGCCGGAATCAGTAACATCGGTATAAATTTTCAGCAGTAAGGCGATAAAACGTGACTCCAGGCCTGAATTAGCGCGCCTGGAGGCTTCACATTAGCCCCCTGTCTGGTCTACATTTGGGGGGCTGAAAATTGTGGCTATCGGTGCGTGCAGGCTGAAGAGTGCCAGAATATGGCTTTTCCCTCGCACTCGTTGCTTAGCAAGCGATAAATACACTTTAAGGATAACTTATGAACAAGACTCAACTGATTGATGTGATCGCAGAAAAAGCGGACCTGTCTAAAACCCAGGCTAAAGCTGCGCTGGAATCTACCCTGGCTGCGATCACTGAGTCTCTGAAAGAAGGTGATGCTGTACAACTGGTTGGTTTTGGTACTTTTAAAGTGAACCACCGCGCTGAGCGTACCGGTCGTAACCCACAGACTGGCAAAGAGATCAAAATCGCAGCAGCAAACGTACCAGCTTTCGTTTCTGGTAAAGCACTGAAAGACGCAGTTAAGTAAGTTTTCCGCCTTGCGGTTTAGCTTTAGAAGAGGGGCGATTTCGCCCCTTTTTGTTACCGGAGCCTGCTATGCCGAATACGCTTTTCCGGCGCATCCGTATCCTGCTCTGTGCTGTACTGTTTTCCGGCTGCAGCGCCACACCTGACCTTCCGGCGTTTACCGCCAGCGGCTACCTGGCCGATCGCGGCGCGGTCCGCATCTGGCGCAAAAACAGCGACCACGATCTGATCCATCTGCGCACCGTTTATAACCCTTTCAGCACGCCCGTGCGCGAAACCACAGACTATATCTGGCAACACGAGACACTGCTGAGTGTGGAACGCCATCGCACCGGTGAGCAGCCCGATGACGTCACGCTGCGCTTTGATCATCAGGGCAACCTCAATTTTATGCAGCGCCAGCTGGCAGGACGACGCGAAGCGCTGAGTGATGATGCCGTCGCGCTTTATCGTTTTGACGCACAGCGTATGCTGGCGCAGAGCAATGCACTGCTGAGCGGCCGGGTATTACTGAAACAGGGACACTGGCTGGGCGGCAACACGGTACGCGACTGCGCAGGTCGCCAGCAGAATGTCGCGTTTGACAGTGACACGCTGAGGCGCCTGGCGCAGCAGCAACAGGCGTCAGCGCCGCTGATGGTGTCATGGCTCGAAGCCCCGGAAGGGATCCAGGTATTGCGCGTTACCACAGAGGATGAGTGCAGCTGGCAGCCGACAGAGAGCGATCTGAGCGGCTAAAGAAAACGGGGCACAGCAGAGTGCCCCGCGACTATCAGCGGTTGATGGCGCGATAGCCGATGTCGTGACGGCAGAAGCAGCCGTCCCAGGAGATAGACTCTGCCATCGCGTAGGCGTTGCGTTGCGCTGTAGCCACATCTTCTCCCAGTGCCGTGACGCACAACACACGTCCGCCGCTGGTCATCACCCGATCGTCCTGCAGCGTGGTGCCCGCATGAAATACTTTGCCTTCAGGCACGGCTTCCAGCGGCAGGCCGTGGATCTGATCGCCGGTACGGTAGCTGCCCGGATAGCCGCCTGCTGCCAGTACCACACCCAGTGCAGGACGTGCATCCCACTCCGACGTCTGCGTATCCAGGGTGCCATCGACTGCTGCCAGGCAGAGTGCCACCAGGTCAGAGTTCAGCCGCAGCATAATGGGCTGCGTCTCCGGGTCGCCAAAGCGGCAATTAAATTCAATGACCTTTGGCTGACCTGATTTATCGATCATCAGACCGGCATACAGGAAACCGGTATAGGTGTTGCCTTCTGCTTTCATACCGTTCACGGTTGGCCAGATAATCTGGTCCATGACGCGCTGGTGGATCTCATCAGTGACCACCGGTGCCGGTGAGTAGGCCCCCATACCGCCCGTGTTGGGACCCGTATCACCATTGCCCGCGCGCTTGTGATCCTGGCTGGTTGCCATCGGCAGCACGTGGTTGCCGTCTGCCATGACAATAAAGCTGGCTTCTTCACCGTCAAGAAACTCTTCAATTACGATACGATGGCCGGCATCGCCAAATGCATTGCCAGCCAGCATATCCTGCACCGCCGCTTCCGCTTCAGCCAGCGTCATCGCGACAATTACGCCTTTACCTGCAGCCAGACCATCGGCTTTGATAACAATGGGCGCACCTTTCTCGCGCAGGTAAGCCAGCGCGGGTTCCACCTCGGTAAAGTTCTGATACTCAGCTGTCGGGATCTGCTGGCGCGCCAGAAAATCCTTGGTAAAGGCTTTCGAGCCTTCCAGCTGGGCTGCCGCCTGCGTCGGGCCAAAGATCTTCAGCCCGGCGGCGCGGAAGGCATCAACCACGCCGATCACCAGCGGCGCTTCCGGGCCGACAATCGTCAGGTCAATCTGTTCCTGCTGCGCAAACGCCAGCAGGGCAGGGATATCGGTCGCACTGATGGGCACATTCTGCAGGGCCGGCTCCAGCGCAGTGCCTGCGTTACCCGGTGCGACAAACACAGTGTCAGCCAGCGGCGACTGTGACGCTTTCCACGCCAGCGCGTGCTCACGTCCGCCATTACCAATTACTAAAATTTTCATTATTGCTGCTCCAGCTGTTAATGGCGGAAATGGCGCATATCGGTAAAGATCATCGCGATGCCGTGCTCATCTGCAGCAGCGATCACCTCTTCATCGCGGATAGAACCGCCGGGCTGAATAACACAGCTCACGCCGGCCGCGGCGGCAGCATCAATACCATCGCGGAACGGGAAGAAGGCATCGGATGCCATCGCTGAACCTGTGACCTTCAGCCCCTCATCGCTCGCCTTAATGCCGGCAATTTTGGCAGAGTAAACGCGGCTCATCTGACCGGCACCAATACCAATAGTCATGTTGTCGCGGGCATAAACAATGGCATTGGATTTAACAAACTTGGCGACTTTCCAGCAGAACAGCGCATCACGCAGCTCCTGCTCAGTCGGCTGACGTTGCGTGACCACGCGAAGCTGGTCGGCGGTGATCATCCCGAGGTCGCGATCCTGTACCAGCAGACCGCCATTGACCCGTTTGAAGTCCAGGCTGGCAACCGGCTGCTGCCATTGACCGCAGATCAGCACGCGCACGTTCTGTTTTGCTGCTGTTACCTGCAGCGCCGCGTCACTGGCAGAAGGGGCAATAATCACTTCAACAAACTGACGGCTGATAATTGCCTGTGCAGTCGCCTCATCCAGCTCGCGGTTAAACGCGATAATGCCGCCAAAAGCTGAGGTCGGGTCAGTCTGATAAGCGCGTTCGTAAGCATCAAGGATGGATGTCCCCACCGCTACGCCACATGGGTTGGCGTGTTTGACGATCACACAGGCAGGTTCGTCGAACGCTTTTACGCATTCCAGTGCGGCATCGGTATCTGCAATATTATTGTAAGAGAGTGCCTTGCCCTGCAGCTGCTGCGCAGTGGCTACCGAGGCTTCTGCAATCTCTTCTTCTATATAGAAGGCGGCATCCTGATGGCTGTTCTCGCCATAACGCATATCCTGCTTCTTAATGAAGTTGAGATTCAGGGTGCGCGGGAAGCGACCGGCGGGTGCGCGGGTTTCGCCATGATAAGCAGGAACCAGCGTGCCAAAGTAGTTTGCAATCATGCTGTCGTAAGCGGCGGTGTGCTCAAACGCTTTAATTGCCAGATCAAAACGCGTCTCCGGCGTCAGCGCATTATCACTGGCATCCATCTCTGCAATGATGCTGGTGTAGTCGCTGCTCTTAACCACGATCGCCACATCTTTATGATTCTTAGCCGCTGAGCGCACCATGGTTGGCCCGCCGATATCAATATTCTCGACCGCATCTTCCAGCGAGCAGTCAGGCTTAGCCACGGTCTGCGCAAAGGGATAGAGGTTAACCACCACCATATCAATCGGATTGATAGCGTGTTCTGCCATAATCGCGTCATCGGTACCGCGACGACCAAGGATGCCGCCATGTACTTTGGGATGCAGAGTTTTAACGCGTCCATCCATCATTTCCGGGAAACCGGTGTAGTCAGACACTTCAATGACGGGCAGGCCTGCATCTGCCAGCAAACGTGCAGTGCCACCTGTGGAGAGTAGCTCGACGCCTCGTTGTGAGAGTGCATGAGCAAATTCGAGGATACCGGCTTTATCAGAGACACTGAGCAGAGCGCGGCGTACAGGACGACGTTGTTGCATGGTGGTTTTATCCCTTGGCTTTGTTTCGCGTAAATAAGAGCGTTACATCAGGCTGAAAGCGCACTTCTATAAAGAAGATAACGCGTTTGCCTCATGTAACGCCCCAAAAGGGGCGTCCCTGACGTCGCGAGGCATTGTAGCGAAAACGTTTGCGCGATGCTCGCTTAAATTTGTCTGTCCGCTGTTTTGTGGATAACACTGTGCGTAACAGGGTATAAAGCCCCCTTTTGCTGGGGAATGCAGCGAACAGTCATTTTTCCCGTATTTAACGCTTGTCAGCCCGGAAGAACTCCCTATAATGCGCCTCCATCGACACGGCACACCGGCTTACGGAAAACGGCGTTGACAGGAAGATTCGGTAAGAACTTCCGCCGGAGAAAAACGCTGAAA
>Ga0207655_1001151_pt1 | contig 25725 bp, 19 predicted proteins | sample KBSM44metaG_FD_184398 | JGI IMG/M metagenome (GOLD analysis project Ga0207655, IMG submission 184398) | Miscanthus rhizosphere microbial communities from Kellogg Biological Station, Michigan, USA - KBS M4-4 metaG (SPAdes) (version 2) | ecosystem: Host-associated > Plants > Roots > Rhizosphere >... | reverse complement strand
GCGGGCTTGAAAGGGCCACGGTGGTAACAGCAGTGCACATCAGTCACAATGGTCACGTGCGTACCCGAAGCCGGTCCCCCCATTCCGCGCGGCTCCCACAGCGACGAACGCTGGGTGGAGCCCTTCTGGGGACGATTGCGCTCGTCGCTTCACTCGTGATCGCCACACCGGCCGCTGCCGTCGACGGACCGCCGTCGTCGGCCTCCGCCGGCACCACAGCCGCGCTCAATGATGTGAGCTCAGGCATCGTCAAGATGGCGGACGGCGGGGGATTCAATCCGGAGAACATCATCTCCGACGCGCTCTTCTACGACGGCAATGCGATGTCGGCGGCGGAGATCCAGGCCTTCCTGGACGCCAAGATCGGCCGTTGCGACAACGGTAAGTGCCTGAACATCCTCTCCACCAGTGTCTCCTCTCGGGATGCGTGGTACTCGGCGGTGACCGGCGATCTGGTCTGCTCGGCGCTGCAGGGCGGGACGATGCGCATCTCGGAGTTGATCTACCGCGTGCAGGTCGCGTGCGGCATCTCCGCGAAGGCGATCCTCGTCACCCTCCAGAAGGAGCAGGGCCTCACGACGAGCAGCGCACCTTCGGACTGGAACCTGAAGGCAGCGATGGGGGCATCGTGTCCCGACACCGCACCGTGCGATCCGGCATACTCCGGAGTGGGGCCGCAGATCGTGCAGGGTGTGCGCCAGCTCAAGATCTACAAGGCGGGCAAGTTCGGCAAGCAGCCCGGCGTCAACTACATCGGTTACAGCCCGGATTCGTCGTGCGGCGGCACGAACCTCAACATCCAGAACTACGCGACGGCAGCCCTCTACAACTACACGCCCTATCAGCCGAACGCGGCCTCTCTCGCCGCCGGTTGGGGGCTCGGTGATGGTTGCTCGAGCTACGGGAATCGCAACTTCTTCAACTACTACACGAGCTGGTTCGGGTCGACGCAGGGCGTAAGCAGCGTCAACGATCCGATCGGATTCGTCGATAGCATTACGTCATCGCCCGGTGAGATCCGCGTATCAGGGTGGGCCCTCGACCCTGACAGCTCCGCGCCGATCTCCGTCGATGTCTATGTCGACGGAGTGGGCTATCGCGGCACTGCCGACATCTCTCGGCCCGACCTTGCGCCGCATTTCCCGGGCCTGGGTATCAAACACGGCTACGTCATCTCAGTACCGCCGCCGAAGTGGGGGACCGTTCAGGTTTGCACCTACGGCATCAGCGTGGGACCGGGCTCCAACCGACTTCTCGGTTGCCAGACCGTCGCCTCCTATGGAGGCAGCCCGGTCGGTTCCATCGACAGCATCGTTGCCGGACCGGGGGTCGTGACCGTCAAGGGCTGGGCGATCGACCCTGACACCGCGGACCCGATCGCTGTCCACGTCTACGCGGGCTCGAGCGCCACGCCGCTCACAGCGGACGCCACGCGCAACGACGTCGCCGCGCAGTATCCGCAGTACGGCAATCGTCACGGGATCTCCGCGGTGGTGCCGGTCGCCGCCGGTTACCAGACGATCTGCGTCTATGGCATCAACGTGAAGACCGGCGGGAACATCCTTCTCGGCGCGTGTCAGCAGGTGTTCGTGAAGGCGGCGAAAGACCCCGGAACGCCCCCGATCGGCAGCATCGACAGTGTGACCGTCAAGGGCGACACCGTCACCGTGCGCGGGTGGGCGTTGGACCCGGACACACCGGATTCGATCGCCGTGCACTCGTACGTCGGTGCGGCGGGGGCGGCGGATCGCGCAGACGGCACGCGCAACGACATCGCCCGGGTGTATCCGGGATACGGCGCCGCACACGGATTCACCATCGTACGAAAGCTCCCCGCGAATGGCGACAACGTCTGCGTCTACGCGATCAATGACGGGCGTGGAGCGAACACTGTCCTCGGGTGCACGTTTGTGGCGCCGCAACCCTCAGCGGCTCCCTTCGGCAACGTCGACAGCTTCTCCCTGTCGGGTCAGACGCTGACTGTGAGCGGATGGGCGGTCGACCCTGACACGAAGGAGCCCATCGCGGTCCACGTGTATGTGGGAGCGTCCGGTTCCGTCGCCACGGCCGACAAGATGCGCAAGGACATCGGGGCCGCCTACCCTGCCTCGGGCTCTGCGCACGGCTTCAGTATCCAACGGGATATCCCGACCGCGGGAGCGCAGGTCTGCGTCTACGCGATCAACGACGCCGCCGGTGACAACACTGTGCTCGGATGCCGATTCGTGCGGCCCGGCCAGTCCGATCCGGTCGGTTCGCTCGACGGCTTCTCCGTGGCTGACGGCAACGCGACGGTCAGCGGATGGGCCCTCGATCCTGACACCGACTCCCCGATCGAGGTTCACATCTATGTCGACGGCGTCGGCCGGGCATTCACCGCAGACGGCGAGCGACGCGATGTCGGCGCGGCGTACCCCGGCCAGGGCACGTTGCATGGATTCACCGCCACCGTCCCGGTCCCGGCGGGTGCGGCGAGCCTCTGCGCCTACGCGATCAACGAAGGCCCCGGTAGCAATGTCCTCCTGGGTTGCCGCTCGCTGTGAACGCGGCTAGCTGTACTGACCTCGACAGTCGTTGGTTCGGTCGATGGGGGTCTGGCCTCCGATGTTGAGGTGGGCTCTGTCTAGGTTGTCGGGGTCGAGCCATGTCGGCAAGATGCCGCGTGGGTGGTGTCCCCCGGGCTCCGGCGCGTGAACTCGCGGGCGGGTCTCCACGCAGAGCCCGGTCCGGGCCCGGGTGCGAGCGGGCGATGCCGGAACGATCGATCCGACCCGCCGCGCCGTGGTCCTGGAACCGCCACCGCCACCGCCACCACCACGTCGTTGTCCGCTCGGACACGACATGCGCCCCCCCGCGCCCCGATTCGATGCGCTGGACCATGATCAACCGGTCGGCCGGAGCTAGCCGCGCATCACCGTGAGACACGAGAGACCTCCGTGTGGTCGAGCTGACGAAGTTGACAGCTCCAACTCGACCCCGGAGGTCTCTCCTACGTCAACAACGATCCGGGTCAGTACAACTAGTCGATGTAGGCGTGTAGCCGTTTGAGGTGCGGAGCAGGGCTGAAATCCGCGCTCTGGATCTTGCCTAGGTCGAGCACGCTGTTGCGCGGGCGCGGCGCCACCGGGCTCGTTGCCGAGGCGAAGTACTCCTCCGTCGAGACGCCGGTAACGCGCGCCGGGTCGTGGCCGGTGAGCTCGAACACGCGGCGGGCGATCTCGGCCCAGGACTGCGGGTCTCCCGCACCGGTGAGGTTGTACACGCCGTAGTCCGCGGCGGTGTCGACGAGGTGCCGGATACCGCGCGCAATATCGTCGGTGAAGGTGAGTCGACCGATCTGATCGTCGACGACCTTCGGGTCGATGCCGCGCTCGGCAAGCGACGCCATGGTCCGAACGAAGTTGTTCCCCTCGCCGATGACCCAGCTGGTGCGGACGATGTAGTGCCGCGGCACGGTCGCGACGAGCTGGTCACCGGCTGCCTTGGTCTGTCCGTAGACGCCGAGCGGGCAGATCGGATCGTCCTCGCGGTACGGACGCTCGGACGTCCCGTCGAAGACGTAGTCGCTGGAGACGTGCACGAGCGTGAGAGCGTTCGCGACGGCGATGCGGGCAAGGGATGCGACGCCGGTGACGTTTGCCGCCCAGGCGTCACGCCTGCCCTCGGGGGTCTCCGCCAGGTCGACTTTCGTGTACGCGGCGGCGTTGATGATGGTGCCGTAGTCGCGCCAGCGGCGCGCGGTGTCCAGGTCCGGGGACGATAGATCGAGCGTCGCACGATCGGCGTACTCGATGTGCGCGGCGTCGCCGAACTCGGCGCGCAGCGCACGGCCCAGCTGACCGCCCGCTCCCAGCACGAGGATCTTCTTCGGCGGGATCGGCGTGACGTCGGCGAGCCGCGGGTGCGCCAGGTCTTTGGGCGAGATCTCCACATCCGACAAGGGGATGGGCCACTCGATCGCGGCGGTCTCGTCTGCGAGGTTCAGGAAGGAGTAGGACGCGTCGGGCGACCAGTGGTCGTTGACGAGGTAGGTGTACGCGGTGTCGGGTTCGAGAGTCTGGTACGAGTTGCCGACGCCGCGGGGCACGAAGATCGCCTTCGACGGGTCGAGCTCGGTCGTGTAGACGGCGCCGAACGTCGACCCCTCGCGGAGGTCGACCCAGGCGCCGAAGATGCGCCCGGTCGCGACGGACACCCACTTGTCCCACGGTTCCGCGTGAATCCCGCGGGTCGTGCCCACGGCATCGTTGAAGGAGATGTTGTTCTGCACCGGTCCGAAGTCGGGAAGACCCAGCGCGTTCATCTTCTCGCGCTGCCAGTTCTCCTTGAACCACCCGCGCGCGTCGCCGTGCACGGGCAGGTCGAAGACCACGAGCCCCGGGATCGGCGTCTCGGTCACCGCGAGCTGCTTGCCGTACTCCGTCACGCTCACTGACCCTTCGACGCGTAGAACGCCTCGACGCCGTCCTTCGCCGGCGCCCACCAGGCCTCGTTCTGCTGGTACCAGTCGATCGTCGCGGCGAGCCCCGCCTCGAAGTCGCGATACTGCGGCATCCAACCGAGCTCGGTGCGCAGCTTCGTCGAATCGATCGCGTACCTCAGGTCGTGCCCGGCACGGTCGGTGACGTGGTCGTACGCATCAGCAGGCTGCCCCATCAGGGTGAGGATCATCTCGACGACGCTCTTGTTGTCCTTCTCGCCGTCCGCACCGATCAGATAGGTCTCCCCGATCGCGCCCTTCTCCAGGATGGTCAGGACGGCGGAGGAGTGATCGTCCGCGTGGATCCAATCCCGCACGTTCTGGCCCGCACCATACAGTTTCGGACGGATCCCACGGATCACGTTCGTGATCTGGCGCGGAATGAACTTCTCCACATGCTGATACGGACCGTAGTTGTTCGAGCAGTTGCTGATCGTCGCCTGCACACCGAACGAACGCACCCACGCGCGCACCAGCAGGTCGGAGCCGGCCTTCGTGCTGCTGTACGGCGACGACGGGTTGTACGGGGTCGACTCGGTGAACCGCTCCGGATCATCGAGCTCGAGGTCTCCGTACACCTCGTCGGTCGAGATGTGGTGGAGCCGCGTGCCGTGCTTGCGCGCAGCCTCGAGCAGCGTGTACGTCCCGATGATGTTCGTATCAAGGAACGGACGCGGGTCGTTCAGGCTGTTGTCGTTGTGCGACTCCGCTGCGTAGTGCACCACGGCATCCGCCTCCGCGAACAACCCATCCACCAGGGCAGCGTCGGCGATGTCGCCCTCCACGAACGCGAACCGATCGGCGGGCAGCCCATCCAGGGAAGCCCGGTTGCCGGCGTAGGTCAGCTTGTCCAGGACGGTGACGTGGTCGTCGGTGTGCTCGATCACGTGATGAACGAAATTCGAGCCGATGAAGCCGGCCCCGCCGGTCACGAGCAGTTTGCGCATTCCCCCAGATTAGCGGCGCTACCGTTGCGCACCCGGTGTGCGAGCGAGTTGGTCCCCTCGCTGCGGGATGGGAGACTGAGGCAATGCGCGGAATTATCCTTGCGGGCGGCACCGGCTCGCGTCTGCACCCGATCACACTCGGCATCTCGAAGCAGCTCGTCCCGGTCTACGACAAACCGATGATCTACTACCCACTGTCGACCCTGATCCTCGCCGGCATCCGCGACATCCTCATCATCACGACCCCGCAGGACTCCGACCAGTTCCAGCGCCTCCTCGGCGACGGTTCGCGTTTCGGCGTCTCGTTGACCTACAAGACCCAGCCCTCACCCGACGGGCTCGCGCAGGCCTTCATCTTGGGTGAGGAGCACATCGGGTCGGATTCGGCAGCCCTCGTGCTCGGCGACAACATCTTCTACGGGCAGGGGATGGGGACGCGCCTCCGCCAGTACACCGATCTTTCCGGCGGCGTGGTGTTCGGATACTGGGTGGACGACCCGACCGCCTACGGAGTGGTCGAATTCGACAAGGACGGCAGCGTCGTGTCGCTCGAGGAGAAGCCCGTCGCCCCGAAGAGCAACTACGCGGTGCCGGGTCTCTACTTCTACGACAACGACGTCGTCGAGATTGCGAAGAATCTCGAGCCCTCCCCGCGCGGCGAGCTCGAGATCACCGACGTGAACAAGGCCTATCTGGATCGCGGTGACCTGAAGGTCGAACTGCTCCCGCGCGGAACGGCGTGGCTGGACACGGGGACGTTCGACTCGCTCAGTGAAGCGACCGACTTCATCCGCACCGTGGAAAAGCGCCAGGGGCTGTCCATCGGATGCCCTGAAGAGGTCGCCTGGCGCATGGGATTCCTCACCGACGACGAGCTCCGCGAGCGCGCGGAACCGCTCGTGAAGAGCGGTTACGGCCAGTACTTGCTGAAAGCTCTTCAGCAAGGTCTTGTCTGACACTCCCTAGAATCTAGGATCCGGCGACGAGTACCGCCGTCGCCGATACTCGTGGGAACGTGGAAGTGGGATAGGTATGGACCGGCCGGTGGTGGACGATTCGACACGGAGCTCCGGCAGCAGCGGACGGTTGATCGTCTACGCGCTGCCGGATGTCCGCGCGCGCATCGACGATGACGTGGTCGCCGCTCTCCGGGCGCTGAGGCCCCACGCGCGACGGCTGGTCGTCGTGACGACAGGCGTTCTGGACGACGCCACGCGGCACCACCTGGGCGAGCTTGCGGACGAGATCGATCACCACGCGGACGCGACCTTCAGTCGGTCGCTCTACCGCGCGTGCGTAACGGCCGAGATCTCGCGAGGCAACCTCGAGGAAGTCGTCCTCACCGGGGCGAGCTGGTTCGCCCCGCGATCCGTCACGGCCGAGACTCTGGCCGGCGTGTTCGCGACTATGGGCAGTGATGCCGCCGATGTCTGGGAGATCGTCGAGCAGAAGCATTCGGTGGTCCGTGACTTCGCACCGCAGGGATTCCCGTTGCGCGAGGAGCCCTATCTGTGGGTGGCGCTTCGCGGCGTGGCACTGTTGTCGGATGTCTGGTCCGCGCCAGACGCCTCGCCGATCGGTCCTCGCGCGGCGGCAGCCGGTTTGTCGACGGGCGCCCTGTTCACCGCGGATCGAACTGGCAGCCCCGACGCTGCGCTCCTGCGTGTACCACAGCTCCTCGCCGGGGGGATCCCGATCCTGCCGCGGCGCCCGTTCCTGCAGTATCCGCCCTTCCTCGAGCAGCACGCGGTCATCGGTCGCGAGATCCTGGACGCTGCGGCAGACGCCGGCTTTGACCGTGATCGGATCCTCGCTGTGCTCGCTCGGGCGATGCCGCCGAAGGCGCTCAACGCCAACCTGGGCATGCTCGAAATCGTCGCCGCGCCCGATGGGAAAGTCGACGAGGTGCCGAGTCCGACCCCGCGCATTCTCGTGTTGCTGCACGTCACGGATGTCACTTCGGGCGCGGACGTGCTGCAACGGCTGACCTTCCTCCCCGACGGCTTCGATCTCGTCATCACGACGACCGACGGGGCCAGGGCGACGCGTCTGGAGCGCCTCGTCGCGAAGACGCTGACCGGCCACGTCGCGCTCAGTGAGGTTCGAGTGGCGCCGGCCAACCGCGGCAGCGATATGAGCGCACTGTTCATCGCCAGCCGCGACGTGCTGCTGCGCGGAGAATACGATCTGCTGCTGCGTCTGCGCTGCCGCGCCATGAACAGCAAGACGCGGGTGGTGCGCCACTATTTCCGTCGATACCAGTTCGAGAATCTGCTGGCCACACGAGACCATGTGGACGAAATTCTGCGCCTGTTCGCCGACGAGCCCGGGCTCGGGCTCGTCTTTCCCCCCATGATCCATATCGGGTTCCAGACCTTGGGTCGCGGCTGGGGGAACGTTCGCGCCGGTGGTGAACGCCTCGCCCGCCGGTTGGGAGTGCGCGTCCCGCTGGATCGGGTATCGCCGCTTGCACCCTTCGGGGGGATGTTCTTCGCCCGCCCCGCAGCCATCGAGCCGATGATGCGAGTGTCCTGGACGTACCGCGACTACTCCGGCGCGGGCGACCGTCTCTACGGCGATCTCGCGCAGGTGCAGGTGCGGACGCTGACGGCGGTGGCGGGCGAGCAGGGCTACCACACTCGGACGGTACTGACCCCGGAGCACGCGGCGATCAGCCACACCGCGCTCGAGTTCAAAGCCGACGAGATCACCGCGACGACGAGCGGCTATCCGGTGGACCGGATCCAACTGCTCCACCGCGCGGGGCCGACCGGCCGCGGCGGACTGGTGGGACTGTCGAGGATGTACCTCCGGCTTAACCACCCGCGTCTGTCGCGCGCCATTCTGCCGGTCATGGCGGTCGCCGAGCGCGGATTCATGTCCGCGAAGCTGCGGACGACCGCCTACCGTTCACGCATCAGCGGATGGCGACGAAAGGGCATTCAAAGATGAAGACCGCGGAACTGGTGGTGGCACCGGGGCGGGAGGCGCATGTCTTCCCGAAGGATGGCCGTCGTGTGCTCATCTACGTGGTGTACGACCGCCGTGGCGACGTGGAGGGCTACATCGAGTACGCGCTCGACAGCCTCCGCGAACACGTCGATACGGTCATCGCCGTCGTCAACGGAACCCTGACGGCGGACGGCCGTGCAGTGCTCGCGCGTGCCGCCGACCGTGTCATCGAGCGCGAGAACCGCGGGTTCGACATCTGGGGCTACAAAGAGGGACTGGACGCCCTCGGCGCGGAGGCAACGGAGTACGACGAGATCATCCTCGCCAACGACACCTGGTACGGACCGGTCCGCTCCTTCTCGCCGATCTTCGACCGGATGGATGCCTCACCGCTGCATTTCTGGGGAATGACCGACCACGTGCGCGTCGAGCCCAACCCCTTCACCAACACCGACTACCTGGCGTATCACCTCCAGTCGTACTGGCTGGTCGTCCGCAAAGAGATGTTCCAGTCGACGGAGTGGACCGACTACTGGCGTGATCTCCCGGCGATGGACTCCTACATCGACGCCGTCACCAAGCACGAGGCCGTCTTCACCGAGCGATTCACGGAGTTCGGGTTCGTGGGGGAGGTGGCCTTCCCCACGCTTACCGACCGCATTGAGAACCACGCGGTGCTCTACGCGGGGCAACTCGTCGAAGAGGGGTGCCCCACGCTCAAACGGCGGGCCTTCTTCCAATGGCCGCCGTACCTGGATCATCTCGGAGTCGTCGGCAAGTGGGGTCTGGATGCCGCCGAGCGTCACGGCTATCCGATGGAGCTGATCTGGACCGATCTGGCACGCAACGTCGCCCCGCACACACTCAACGCCGACGCGGCCCTGCTCGACGTGCTCCCGGCATCTGGGCGTCGCTACGACCCGGATCATCCTTTCCGGACGGTCGTCATCGCGCACGTCTTCTACGAGGACATGCTCGACGAGATGCTGGCGCACGTGGAGACCCTCCCGGGAACGTTCGATCTGATCGTGACGACGGCCGGGCAGGAAGCTGCGACGCGCGTGCGCGCTGCGCTGGAGGGATGGTCCGCTCGCGGCTCGGTCGACGTCCGCGTGGCCACATCCAACAACGGTCGGGACCAGAGCGCCTTCCTGATCGACTGCCGTGACGTGCTGGCAGGCGACGACTACGACCTCGTGGTAAAGCTGCACTCCAAGAGGTCGCCGCAGGATGAATCCAACGCCGCGGAGCACTTCGCCCGTCACCAGTTCGAGAATCTCTTCTCGTCGCCCGAGTACGTCGCCGGCGTGATCTCCCTCTTCCAGAGCGAGGCGCGATTGGGTATCGTCTTCCCTCCGATGGTCCACATCGGGTACGGAACCATCGGGCACGCCTGGTGGGCCAACAAGCCGGCCTTCGTCGACATGTGTGCGCGGCTCGGGGTGAACGTGCCGGTAGATGAGAACTCGCCACTCGCTCCCTTCGGCTCAATGTACATCGCACGTCCGGCGGCGCTGCGGCCGCTGTTCGCACAGCAATGGTCTGCGGAAGACTTCGGCGGCGCCGAAGCTTACGTTGACGGAGGTCTCGCCCACGTCTTGGAACGTATGCCCTCGTACGCCGCCGGGGAGATGGGGTACTACACGCGGACGATCTCGACGACGTCCTACCTCGCGGTCAGCTACACGGCACTCGAGTACGACCTCGACCAGTTCTCGTCCACGATGCCGGACACGACGATGCACCAGATCCACTTCCTGCAGCGACTGGGTGCTCTCGGCGGAGGCACGATCGAGGACTTCGCCTACATCGTCGCCCGGCTCCGTCGACCCCACTGGGAGCCCCTCCTCGGGCGGGCGTTCAGCGCTCTGCGCCGGATCCGCTCTGCGGTTCTGTCACGGCGATGACGGCGGATTCGGCCGCCGTGGGCGCGCTCGTCTCCGTCATCGTCCCCGTCTACAACGCGGCGGGTTTCCTCGAGAGGACGGTCGCGTCGATCCAGGCCCAGACGCACGCCGCGCTGCAGATTCTCTTGGTCGATGACGGCTCCACCGACGGCTCAGGTGCGATCTGTGACCGCCTCGCTGCAGCGGATTCCCGGGTGACGGCGATCCATCAGCCCAACGGTGGCATCGCTGCCGCCCAGAACGCCGGTCTCGACGCGGCGCAGGGCGAGTTCATCACCTTCTGCGACAATGACGACCTGATGGCCCCGCGCCTCGTTGAGCGACTGCTCGCGGTGCTCCTGGACGCCGACGCCGACATGAGCTGCTGTCGTTGGCTCAATCTCGGGGCGAGTGTCGCCGAGGAAGGCTTGCGTGTGCACGCCGACGATCCGCCCGGAGCGACGATCACGATCGATGACCCTGCGCGGGCGTACCAACACGTGTTCAGCCTCGCTCACCGCAAGCTGTGCCGCGCAGAGCTGAGGTACTTCAGCGAAGCCAACTGGGGCAAGCTCTACCGCAGGGAACTGTGGCAGAACGTGCGTTTTCCGGAGTCACACTTTGCCCAGGACGTCGCGGTTTCTCTCGACCTCTACCTCCAGATGCGGCGGGTCGCATCCTGTGCGGATGCGCTCTACATCTGGATCCAGCGCCCGCAGAGCGTTTCGCACCGCACTAAGAAGACTTCCTACTTCCACGACATCGTCCGTGCCCACGGTCATTCCTTCGAGCTCTCGCTCGAGGCCGGGATCGTTCCCGCACGCGCCTACGGCGGGCTCATGACCCTGCGCCTCGAACGTGCCACCGTGAAGAGTGCCGAGGAGCGCCAAATGTACGTTGACGACGCGCGCTACGTGCGATCCCTCGTGGCCCGACTCACGTGGGCGCAGCGCACGCGGTGCCGGATTCTGTTTGCGGTTCGACGGGCCGAGACTGCGGTCTACCGCCTGACCGTGCATCGACGTCGGTAGCTTTCGTGCCGGAGTCACTTCGTCGCTCGAGCAATGTCACGCGACGTGCGCGGCGGCATCACTCTGGCGGTTCGACGGTCCGGAATCCGTTGGGGTTCGTTATCTGCCAGCGCCATGAGTCGGCGGCCATCTCTGGGATGCCACGTTCGGCCCGCCATCCCAGCTCCCGCTCGGCGCGCGTCGCATCGGCCCATGAACGCGCGAGGTCTCCCACTCGGCGTGGGCCGATCCGGTAAGGTATCGGCCGGCCGGAGGCTGCTCGGAACGCTTCGATGAGTTCGATCACCGACGTGGGGGTGCCGGTCCCGAGGTTCCAGCTGCGAGACCCCTGATGCTCGGCCACCCACGAGACGGCGGCGGCGTGGCCGGCGGCGAGATCCTCTACATGGATGTAATCCCGCTCGCCCGTCCCGTCGGCGGTGTCGTAGTCGCCGCCGTGCACGATGATCTCGGGTAAACGCCCGACCGCAACCTGGGTGATGTACGGAGCCAGGTTGTTCGGGCGTCCGTTCGGATCCTCGCCGATCAACCCGCTCTCGTGGGCGCCGATCGGGTTGAAGTAGCGGAGCAGAGCGATCGACCAGCGGGGGTCTGCGGCCGCGACGTCGGTGAGGATGCGCTCCAACATCACCTTCGTCTCGCCGTAGGGATTCGTTGAAACAAACGGGCCATCGTCTTCGGCGTATGGGGGTTCTTGTCCGCCGCCGTACACGGTGGCCGAGGACGAGAAGACCAGCCGGCGCACGCCGTGCGCTTGCATCGCCTCGAGGAGTGAGAACGTCGACTCGAGGTTGTGGGCATAGTAACGCAAGGGACGTTCGACACTTTCGCCCACGGCCTTCAACCCGGCGAAGTGGACGACGGCGTCGGGCGCAGCGCTTTCGACGATACGCGTCATCGCCTCCCGGTCCCGCACGTCGGCGCGGTGGAAAACGGGGGGAACCCCTGTGATCGTTGCGATGCGGTCGATCGCGACCATCGAGCTGTTCGAGAGGTTGTCGACGATCGTGACCTGGTCGCCTCGTCCAATCAGGGTGACGGCAGTATGTGAGCCGATGTATCCGGCGCCACCGGTGATCAAGATCCGCAAACCAGCCTCCCAGCTTCCTCTGATTTGATGGTAGGCCAACGCAGTGCGGGATCCTGCCCTCCGATTCGCCGTGTCAATGGGCGTGTCTCGCCGCGCTCGGCGGTCGCCCGGCAGGATAGGGGCGGTGACTTCGCCGCCCCCGCCGACCAGAGAGACCATCACACGTATGTCCCTGACTGCTGCACCCGCCACCAGTCGCGCCACCCGAATGCGCGCGTGGTCGCGGCGACACTGGGTCGGGCTGCTCCTCGTCCTGGTTTCGCTCGTCTACGGCGGAGCCGTGACGATCCTCCACGAGGACACGCTCTCGCCCATCGATGAGGTTGTCTACATGGACTACACCTACAAGGTGTGGGATCAGGGCATCGTGCACCGCGGCGAGCAGTTCGGCCCGGACGTTGCTCACCTTGTCGCGTGCGCAAAGGTCCTACCCTTCGGTGACCTTGGACAAACCTGCGGCTCCTCGGTAGTGAACTACGGGGGGCTGCCGAACAACGGCTACACCACTGGTGAGGGATACACCCCCCTGTACTTCTGGACAGTCCGACTCGTCGGCGACCCCATCCACGCGGTGACGGGGCTCAGCGAGCCGACATCCTGGCGGCTCAGCGGTACGGTCTGGCTGGCCTTCACGATGATCGTCTTGGTCGGGCTGTTACGCCGGTTCCAGATACCGAGTCCGGTGATCCTGACCCTGGGACTACTGTTCATCGGTTCCCCGTACGTCTGGTGGACCTACACCTACATCAGCACGGATGCGAGCGTGGTCGTCTTCGGGGCGGGCCTCCTCCTCGCCACGGTTCAGGCGCGTTCCGGCAGATGGTCCGCGTGGTGGCTATTACCGCTCGGCATCCTCGCTCCGCTCTTCAAGATCACCAACTTGATCGCGTTCGGATTGGTTGTGCTGTACGTGGTGATTGACGAGTGCGCCCGCAGGTTTGCGAAGTCGCGCTCGGCTCGCGAGGAGCGCTCCACGTTGCGCGGATTCTGGCTTCCTCTTGGACTCTCGGCGCTGCTCGCCGCCGCCCTCCAATTCGCCTGGCTGCGCCTGGTGCCTCTGCTCGCCGTCAGCGACCACATCGTCGACCAGGGAGTCGCCACCCGTTTGACCGCTGTCGAGGTGCTCCGCCTCACCACAGTTGGTGTCAATGGCGCGATCACGCACAACCCGTTTGCATCCCGATCCTCGAGCGAGCTGGTGGGACTGGTCTTCCTGCCGCTGTCGTGGCTGATGATCGCTTTCGTGCTCGGCGCACTCATGTCGGTGCCGTGGAGCCGCGATCGCGGTCCGCTCGTGTGGGCGACCGGAGTCGCTTGTGTTCTCGCGCTGCCTGCTTTGGGTGTCATCATGACGGTGTCAGCGGGCGTGTATTTTCCGCTGCCGGGCCGCTACGCCGCCGCGATCATCCCCGCGATACTGCTGCTGGGCGGCATCATGCTCCGCAATCGGATCGTCACCGTAGTGGTGGCAGCGTACGCAGGACTATTAATGGTCGCGGGCATCGTTCTCGCCGTGCACATCGGCGCCACCTACTAAGGCGCGCCGGACAGGGTGGCGACGAGTCGCGGTGTTAGCATCATCTGATGCTCGGAAGGCTCGAGCGGTCATACACGGAAGGGCAGACGAGCGATGGTCTCATCTCAGACCAATGCCGACACCTGGCTGATCATCCCGCTGTTCAACGAGGCTACGGTCGTTCAAGCCGTGATCGAAGAGGCTCGCGTGACGTTCCCGAACATCGTCTGCGTCGATGACGGGAGCTCGGATGACTCCGTCGCGGAGGCACTCGCCGGCGGAGCTGTGGTGCTGCGTCATCCGATCAACCTCGGTCAGGGTGCTGCCCTTCAGACGGGCATCGAATTCGCACGGATGCAGCCGGGCGCCGAGTACTTCGTCACCTTCGATTCCGATGGCCAGCACAGAGTGGAGGACGCCCTCGCGATGGTGGAGCGCCTTCGCGCCGAGCCGTACGACGTCATCGTCGGGTCCCGCTTTCTCGACGGGCGGACGAAGGCCGGCGCGCTCAAACGCTTCGTGCTGCGTCTCGCCGTGCTCTTCGAGCGGCTTTCGACGGGAGTGCGCCTGACCGATGCCCACAACGGGTTGAGAGCATTCAACAAGCGCAGTGCGATGGCGTTCGACATCCAGCAGAACCGGATGGCGCATGCGAGTGAGATCGTCGCCCAGATCGGTCAACACCACCTCCGCTATGCCGAGCAGCCCGTGCACATCCTGTACACCGACTACTCCCGGTCGAAGGGACAGTCGCTATGGAACTCCGTCAATATCCTCAGCGAGCTGTTCATTAAGTAGGAACCGTGATAGATCAGATCGTCATCAAGGCGCTCCTCATCGGAGCCTTCGTCGTCATCGCCCTCATTTTGCTACGTCCCGGCGGATCGGCCCGAACACAGGCCATCCGCACGATCACCCTTCTGGCGTTGCTTGCGGCGGCGGTTTGCGCCGTGCTCTTCCCCGGTGTGGTCAACGATCTTGCCCAGGCGGTTGGGGTGGGTCGCGGTACCGATCTCCTGTTGTACGCCTTCATTGTCGTCTTCATCGCGAACGCGTTGACCGCGGTGCGTAAGCGTCGCGCGCAGGATGCCCAGATCACCAAGCTGGCTCGCCAGATCGCGCTGCGCAGCGCGGAGCACCCCGACGAGCGGGTATGAGTCGGTGGTTGGCGCGTCCGATGAAGGTGCGATACCCGTGGGTCGGCTCGACGATGCGGCAGGCGAGGCGTCACCTGCGCCTCAGGGCGGCGCTCTGAAGCGCATCCTTCCTGCCCTCGTCGTCTCCAGCGGACTCGGTTACGGCGTACAGATCGTGGCACCTCTCCTCGTATCCTCTGCGGACTACGTGCAGTTCAGCGCCTTCTGGGCATCGCTTTTCCTGGGGGTCATGGCACTATCCGGGGTGCAGAATGAGATCGCTCGCTCGGCGTCGCCGAGGCTGCGCACGACTCGTGTCCTCGGGCGATACACGCTCGTCGTCACCGCGGCGGCAGCGGTCCTGGGCGCCGCCCTCGGCGGAGGCCTGGGTATCGCGCTCGGTTCGTCCTCGGGCGCCCAGCTGGCCATCGCCTCCGCTCTCGGACTGTCTGGCTACGCGGCGATGGCTGTTCTGGCGGGCCTTCTGTACGGCGCCCACCGCTGGAACGGCGTCGCGCTCGCGATAATCGCCGACCCGCTCTTGCGCGCACTTCTGTTCGCCGCGTGGGGGGTGGCCGTAGTCGCCGCGCTCGTCTCCGCGGTTTCATTGACCGCGATCGTCTTCGCGACCGTCGTCCCGTTCCTCCTCGCCACCGTCTGCGTCTGGATGTGGGGTGGCGGCCGCGTGGTCGTCCGGACGGTCGCGGTGGAGGGCACGTGGACGCAATTGCTGCGCCGCTCGTTCCACACGGTGGTCGCCGCGTGCGCGCTGGGTTTTATGGCATCCGGTCAACCGCTCGTCATCGCGACCATTGCGCGCGACGAGAACCCGGCCCTTGTCGCTGGCGTCATCCTGATCGTCGTGCTGATTCGAGCCCCCCTCGTGAGTCCCATGGTGGCCCTGCAGAGCTACCTGACCGTCACGTTCCGCGATCATCCTGGAGCGATCGCACGCCGGATCGTCTTGCTGTCAGCTTCTCTTGCCGCCGTGAGCGTGCTGGCGGCGGTCGTGGTCGTCCTCGGGGCCCCGATCGTCATCGCGGCCGTACTGCCCGCCTACATACTGCCGTCGGCGCCCGTCCTCGTTGCTTCTGTGGTCGGAGCGGGCGCTGTCGGCGTGCAGTGCATCGTTGGGGCCGCGGTCCTGAGCGTCGGGGGACACCGCGTATACGCCGCGGGATGGTTGGCTACCGCGATTGCCGTCATCATCGCGGCTTTCGTTCCTCTTCCCTTCGAGCCTCACCTGGTGCTCCTCCTCGTCGCGCCCGTCGTCGTCGGCCTCGCGGTACACGTATCAGGCCTGCGAAGGTTGCTGACCGGGTTCGGCGGCGCCTGAAGCGCACGTCGAGAGGATGCGGCGGCGCCGCCGGTATGATCGAGACGAGCATGCCGTCCACGGCATCCAAGAGAAGAGGCAGTACCGTGTCCCGCGTAATCGACATAATGCTTCCCTACTACGGTGACGTCGGCCTCATGAAAGCTGCTGTCGAGAGCGTCATCGCGCAGACTGATCCGGGGTGGCGTCTGATCGTTATCGACGACGGCTACCCCGACCCGGAGCCGGCGCGATGGTTCGGTGAGAACACCGACCCTCGTATCGTGTACCAGCGCAACGAGAGCAACCTCGGCGCGAACGCCAACTACCGTAAAGCGGTCGAGCTCGTCGAATCAGAGTGGTTCGTGATGATGGGGGCCGACGACGTGATGCAACCGGATTACGTCCGAGTCGTCTCTCGGGCGATTGACACCCTTCACGCCGACATCATCCAGCCGGGAGTAGCAGTCGTCGACGAACATGGCCGCCGCGTGCGTCCCCTCGCCGATCGCCTGAAAAAGCTCCTCTCGATTGCTCCCTCCACGGGAGGCACCGTTCTCGAGGGGGAGACCGTGATCGCGAGCCTCCTGCGAGCGAACTGGGCATACTTTCCTTCGCTTGCCTGGCGAACCGAGGCCGTCCGCCGAATCGGGTTCCGCAACGGACTCGACGTTGTTCAAGATCTCGCGCTCATACTCGACATCCTCGCCGACGGCGGCCGCCTGGCCGTGCTGCCCGACGAGGTCTTCCTCTACCGCCGACACTCGGCATCGGACTCATCTGTGCGCGCTCTGGACGGGCGCCGTTTCGATGAAGAGCGCCGCTTCTTTTCCGGCGAGGCAGAGCGCTTCGCGGCACGGGGTTGGCGCCGCGCCGCCCGCGCGGGCCGTTGGCGCGTCACGTCGCGGCTCAATGCCGCGTCGCTGATTCCCAAGGCCATGACCAAGGGGGGCTCTCCGACGGCGCTGGCCAGGCACTTCTTCGGTTGACCCGTCCACGCTCACATTGGCGGGGCGTAGCGAAAGGCACATTTCTTGATGGATCTTCTTATCGTCGGCTCCGGCTTCTTCGGCCTCACCATCGCGGAGCGCGCTGCAGCGGCCGGCCGGAAGGTGACGGTCATCGACCGTCGCCACCACATCGGCGGCAATGCGTACAGTGAGGACGAGGCGACGACCGGAATCGAGGTGCACCGCTACGGCGCGCACCTGTTCCACACCTCGAACGCGACGGTGTGGGAGTACGTGAACCGCTTCACGAGCTTCACGAACTATGTGCACCGCGTGTATACGAACCACAAAGGCGTCGTCTTTCCGCTTCCGATCAATCTCGGCACGATCAACCAGTTCTTCCAGGCGGCCTACAGCCCCGACGAGGCGCGCGCGCTGGTGCACGAGCTCGCCGGGGAGTTCGACCCGAAATCCGCCCAGAACCTCGAGGAGCGCGGCATCGGCCTGATCGGACGCCCGCTCTACGAAGCCTTCATCCGCGACTACACCGCCAAGCAGTGGCAGACCGATCCGAAGGAGCTGCCCGCAGAGATCATCAGCCGACTGCCCGTGCGGTACACCTACGACAACCGTTACTTCAACGACACCTGGGAAGGACTGCCGACCGACGGCTACACGGCGTGGCTGGAGAAGATGGCGGATCACCCCAACATCGAGGTGAAGCTGTCGACGGACTACTTCGACGAATCGCAGCCGCTGAACAAGCGCGCGACCGTCGGCCAGTTGCCTGTCGTCTATACAGGACCCGTTGACCGCTACTTCGACTACGCCGAGGGCGAGCTGTCCTGGCGCACCCTCGACTTCGAAGAGGAAGTGCTCGACGTCGGCGACTTCCAGGGCACGAGCGTCATGAACTACGCGGATGCCGAGGTGCCCTACACCCGCATCCACGAGTTCAAGCACTTCCATCCGGAGCGTGCAGACCGCTACCCGACGGACAAGACCGTCATCATGCGGGAGTTCTCCCGGTTCGCGACACACGAGGACGAGCCGTACTACCCGGTCAACACGCCCGACGACCGCGCCGGTCTGCTCGCCTACCGCGAGCTGGCGAAAGGCGAGAAGGACGTCCATTTCGGTGGACGTCTCGGCACCTATCAGTACCTCGACATGCACATGGCGATCGGCTCGGCCCTCTCCCTGTGGAACAATCATCTCGCCTGAGCGTCGCCCGGGAGGAGTGCTCAACTCCCTCGGTATAATCGACACTTCGTCATGAGCGAGAGACAGTAGGCGGTACGTGAACGAGAGTGCAGTCGTTCGGTTCAACCGGTTGGCCGAGCAACCCTTGGGTTCCGTCACCCCCACCAGAGCCGGCTTCCGCGGCTTCGTCCGGACGGCCCAGGACATCTGGCGCCACCGCCAGCTGCTGGGCCTCCTCGTACGCCGTGACGTCAAGGCGCGATACAAGGACAGCGTCCTCGGGATGCTGTGGACGCTGATCAACCCGCTCGTCCAACTCGGGGTCTACTACCTCGTGATGGGGCAAATCCTGGGAGCGGCCCGCGGCATCACGGACTTCGCGGTCTACATCTTTGCCGGCCTGACAATCTACGGACTCTTCGCGGAGACGCTATCCGGTGCGACGGGTTCGATCGTCGCGAATGCGGGGCTCGTCAAGAAGGTCTACGTCCCTCGGGAGATCTTCCCGCTCGCGGCCGCGGGCTCCGCAGTCTTCACCTTCGGCGTGCAGTTGCTGGTGCTACTCGTCGCCAGCTTCACGCTCGGCAAGCCGCCGCTGTCCGTGGAGATCCTCTACTTCTTCCCGTCCGTTGCGCTGATCGCGGTGTACGGGCTTGCTTTCGGCATCCTGCTGTCGGCGATGAACGTCTATCTGCGCGACGTGCAGTACCTCACGCAGGTGCTCCTCATGCTCGCGATGTGGGCGTCGCCCATCGTGTACGCCTGGACGATGGTCGGAGACGTCGTGAACCGCTTCCACCTCCCGACGTGGCTACTGGAGGTGTACACGGCAAGCCCACTGACTTTGGCGGTGCTGGGCTTCCACCGAGCCTTCTGGGGCGCGGGTCAGCCGGCTGACTTCCCGCCCGATCTCCTTATGCGCATGGGTGTGGCTATCCTCATTGGTTTCGTTCTGCTCTACGTGTGTCAGCGGGCATTCGCGCGTCTGCAGGGCAACTTCGCGCAGGAGCTGTGAGCATGGTCGAGGCACCCCCCACCGACATTCCCGACGTGATCGTCATCGACAACGTGTCGAAGACGTTCGCGCTACGCAAGGACAACTCCCTGAAAGAGCGGCTGGTCACCTTCGGCCGCCGGGGACGGCAGTTCAAGGAAGAGTTCCAGTCCCTCGTTGATGTGACTTTCTCGATCCCGGCAGGCTCCTCCATTGCGCTTATGGGCCCCAATGGGTCGGGCAAGAGCACCCTTCTGAAGGTCATCGGAGGCATCATTGAGCCTTCGCAGGGGGAGGTTCAGCGTCGCGGGCGTCTCGCCGCCCTGCTCGAGTTGGGTGCCGGTTTCCACCCCGATCTGTCCGGTCGCGACAACGTCTACCTCAATGCGGCGATCCTCGGGCTCACGCGGGAGGAGACGGAGGAGCGCTTCGACAGCATCGTCGCTTTCTCGGAGATCGGTGACTTCATCGATACTCAAGTCAAGTTCTACTCCTCCGGGATGTACGTCCGCCTCGCCTTCGCCGTCGCGGTCCACACCGACCCCGACATCCTGCTCGTCGATGAAGTGCTCGCCGTCGGCGACGAGGCCTTCCAACGCAAGTGCATGGACAAGATCCGAGAGTTCCAGCGGGAGGGGCGCACGATCGTGCTCGTTTCGCACTCCGCGGCCCAGGTCATGGACATCTGCGACAGCGGTGTCGTTCTGCGCCACGGCGAAGTAGCCTTCATCGGCAGCGCGGCGGAGGCCACGAAGGTGCACCGCGAGATCATGGAGGGCAAGCGTCTCACGCGAGTGGATGCAGAGGAGGTTGCGGCCCGCAGCGAAATGTCCATCGGTGCGCTGCGCGTCCTGAACTCGGTCGGCGAGGAAGTTCAGGATGTGAACCCCGGCGACGACATCCAGATTGAGATCACGGTGCGGCACGAAGTTCCCCATCGTCATTGGGGCACGACTTTCAGCATCGACACGCCGAGCGGCCAACAGGTGTTCGGAACGGGAGTGCGTCGACTCACAGGAGACCTTCATGGACCAGCGGGGGTCGGGGAGACGGTGATCCGCTACCGGCTCAACGATGTCGCGTTCGGCGGCGGACAATACTTCGTGAACGCCCTTGCTGCCGATGCGAACGGCGTCAGTGTCGACACCCTGTGGCAGGGTGCCCGGTTCTATGTTCCGATGAGCGAACAGCGCACGGGAACGGTGCACACCGAAGCCGAGGTGCTCGAGGCCACGCCGCGCTGAGCGCTACAGCGAATGTCGCGATCGTTCGGGCGGTGCTGGGGGAGCGCGCTACGTACGTCGCTGTGTCACACGACGGCGCGTCCACGCGCCGTCGGCTCGTCGATAAGATGGGCGCACCCGATTCATCGTCCCCTCGGGTCATCACTCGTCCAAGGGAGCACCTGCTCGTATGCGTGTCTGCGTCTACACCGCCGTGTTCGGTCGCTACGACGGGTTGCTCGATCCGCCTGCAGGCACCGACGGGGTGGACTTCATCTGCTTTACGGATGACCCCGAACTGGCGAGCACAGGGTGGGACGTGCGGGTAGTTCGGCCTGCGTTCGCGGAGGACGGCGTCCGCAGCGCCAGGCTCGTGAAAATACTCGGAGACGAGAGCCTCGACGAATATGACGTCGTCGTCTACGTCGATGCCTCCGTACGTCTGCGGGAGGCGCCGCTTGTTCTCGTCGACGCATGGCTTCCCATCGATGCGGAGATGGCTGTGGCTCATCACAGCTACCGGGATACATTGCTTGACGAGTTCGATGAGGTCATCCGTCTCAACTACGACGACCGTGCTCGTGTGTACGAACAAATCGTGCATTACGGGCTGGCCCACCCGGATCAACTCGAACGGCGCCCACTGTGGACGGGCATCCTGATCCGTCGTAACACGCCCCGTGTGCGCGCGGCGATGCGTGTATGGGCGCAGCACGTGTTGCGTTACTCGCGCCGCGATCAGCTGTCCTTTCCGATCGCAGTCGCCGAGGCAGCGGTGCGGGTCAACGTCGTCGAGATCGACAACTTCTCGTCCGAGATGCACGAGTGGCCGGTGATCGAGCAGCGGAGGGTGTCGAAGGGCAAAGCACCGCTCGTGCCACTCGGCCCGCTGGTGGCCGACCTTCGTCGCGCTCATCGCCGTATCGATGAACTTCAGCAGGAGATCCAGTCGCTGGCTCCGGACCGCCTCTCCGCGCTCGACGCGGCGAACCGCGACCTCCAAGCCCAGGTCCAGGCGGGTGTGGCGGAGCGAGTCGTCCTTGAACAGCGCCTCAGAGACGCGATCCGTGAGGCCGGAGCGCTTCAAGAGCAGTTGCACCCGCGTGGAGGAGCGGTGCGCGCCGCCGCCATGCACCTTCGTGGTGGTCTCCTCGGCCGGATTCGCAGGCCGCGCGACTGACGTACGCCAGAGTCTACTGAGCGGCGTCGACCAGTGGAGGCATCGGCTTCCACGCGGCGTCGCGCGCGATCTTGCGTCCGTCGCGGAGGCCCCGGAAGAGATGCGAGGTTCCGCGCACGGTGCGCTCGACGAACAGTAGCCGGATCAGTTCTTTACCGAAGGTCAGCGTCGTGCCGAGCCCGAAGAGCACCGGGTTGTAGACGCCGAGGCTCCGGTAGTAACGCTTGATGATCGCGCGATTGCGCATGATGTAGTAGCGGTATGCGTTGCTCGAGGCATTCATGTGCCGGATGCCCATGTCCCACTGCTTGATCTCGCGGGTGCGACGCAGGACGAACTCGTTCACGATCACGGAGGTCGTGATGCGCGATGCGAGCCAGCCGTAGGTCTGGTCGTCCCAATAGATGAAGAAGCGCGGGTCGGGCAGCCCGATCCGTTCGACGATGTCGCGGTGGATGAACATGCCCTCGAAGCAGCCGGAGTTCATCTCCTTGTAGCCGGACTCGTCGAAGCCGCTGGGGGCGAACGGGATCGGGATCGCGAGCGGCTCCGCCACCCGGTACTGCCAGTAGAACTCGCTGCCGTCGAAGTCGTAGCGCCGGCCCTGGATGGATTTGAAGCGGGGCGCCCACGTGCCCATCTTGGCGAGACCGTCGGGGAGTACCTCGACGTCGTCGTCCATGAGCCAGATCCAGGTCGAACCGAGCTCGTAGGCGACGCGCACGCCTTCGCTGAAGCCGCCCGAGCCCCCGGTGTTCTCATCGAGGCGTCGGTACACCAGCTGCGTGCCGATACGGTCCCGGAAGGACTCGACGACCTGGGTCGTGTCGTCGCTCGACGCGTTGTCGACGATCACGACGTGCCCGGGCTGAGGGTCCATCACCGCGATGCTCTCGAGGAGCTTCGTGAGAAGGCCGGAGCGGTTGTAGGTGACGACGGCGATCGTCGCGGAGGCGGGAGCGAAGGTGTCGTCTGCCGTCGCATCGGGACGTGAAGAGGGAGAGGGCATGGCCGGAGAAGTCTAGCTTGGCGACCTGCGCATCGCCCGGTGACTCAGCCCGCCGACCGCTCGGGCTCGCCCTGCTCACCGACGAGGCGCTGCTCGGAGGGGCCGCGGCCCAGCAGCGGAGCCTGCTTGATCTTGAAAGCGAGCATGACCACGAACATCCACCCCCACCCCAGAAGCGGCTCCGACTCCGCGAGTCCCTCGGCCAGCAGTATCGCGCCGACGAGGGTGGGCAGGAGAGTGACGGGGGAGTAGGGGCGGTCGGCGACGAGATCCCAGCGGGGACGGTCGACCGCGAAGAACCACGACCGCCACACGTAGGCCAAGAACGTCAGGGCGATGAGGATGAGCCCGATGACCCCGAGCTGGAAGAAGACATCCAGCCACATGCTGTGCGCCTGCAGCACCGTTCGCCCGTCCTCGACGATCCAGCCGTCGAATGCGGGGTCGGTGGGAAGCCAGGGTGTCGCGAACCCCCAGCCGAGCAGTGGCCTTTCGGCTGCTTTCGCCCCGACCAGCGACCAGACGCCCTCGCGCCCCACGAGGTCGGACTCCCGCCCGAGCAGCGCGAAGATCGGCTCCCGCGCGAACCACAGAGCGACGAGGCCGCCGGCGGCCACGACGGCGTACACGACGTAGTACCGCGTTCGCTCTCCGGGGTGCCGGGTGGTGCGCATGGCGAGCACCGTGGCCAAGACGACGGCGACGGCGGCGACGCCGAGCCACCCCGTCACCGATCCGGAGCGGATGAAAAGGAAAGCAGACAGCGCGAACCAGCCGACCAGAAGCGTTCGCCGCGGGGCATGCGAGGCGAAGCGGATCGCGAAGACGACCATGCCGAGGAGGGCGGCGAAGGCCAACGCGGTGGCGTCGCCGAAGATGCCGTGGAGCGTGCCGCCGGAGAGCAGGGAACCCGATGACCACACGGCGCCGTCACCGCTCGCGCCGCTCCCACCGGTGGCGTCCGCCGCCCCGTCCGGACGGACGAAACCCGGGAGCACGGCGCCGTGCCAGATGACCGCCGCCCACAGCTCGAACAGGATCGACAGCGCGAGCACCCACTTCAGTGCGGATGCGATCGCCCGCACGAGCTCGCGCCAGGTGAGCACAGCGCCCACGAACATTCCCAGCGCGGCGGTGAGGACCAGCAGCACGAGCGTCAGCGCCGTCGTCGCCGGGTAGGCCGTCCACAGCAGCGACGCCACCGCCCACAGGAGGTAGCCCATCGCGAACCACGGCAGACGGCGCCACTGCACCGGCGGCCGCAACGCGAGCCACAATCCGGTGGAGACCACACCCGCGGCAGCCACGACGACCACGGTGCCGGCGATGCCGAGGGTCATCGTCCAGGCGGGGCCGGCGAGGGCCGCCGCGATCACGAAGATGCACCAGCCGCGCAGAAGGAGATGGCCCGACGTGGCGCGGATCGGCGCGGTCGGCGGCGCCCCGACCGGGTGCTTCGTGTGGACGGCCATGGTGTGATCAGAGTAGCGCGGCGGCGGTTCTAGGCTGGGGGCATGCTGACGCCGATCTCCAACGAGCCGCGCGACTACTCCTGGGGATCGACGTCCCTCATCGCAGGTCTGGAGGGCCGTACCCCGACCGGTGCTCCCGAAGCCGAGATCTGGTACGGAGACCACCCCGGCTGCCCGTCGCGGACACCCGACGGGCGCCCCCTCGACGTCGTGCTGTCCGAGACCGGACGCCCCGCACTCCCGTTCCTGCTGAAGCTCCTCGCCGCGGCATCGTCGTTGTCGATCCAGGCGCACCCCACGCGAGCGCAGGCGCAGGAGGGCTTCGCACGCGAAGAACGGGCGGGGATCCCGCGGGACGCGAGCGATCGCCTCTACCGCGACGACAATCACAAACCAGAGATCATCGTCGCCCTGAGCGAGCAGTTCCGTGCGCTCGTGGGTCTTCGTCCGTTGGCGGCGACTCATCGCCTCCTCGCCGATCTGGACGACGGCAGCGGGGACGGCGCGGTCGCGGAGATCCGCGAGCGACTCGGCGCGGCCGTGGACGGCGCGGAGGCCGAGGAGGCGCTTCGTCGCACCCTCGCCTGGGCACTCGGTGAGGCGGATGCCGCAACGATCGCCGATGTGACGTTCGCGCTCGAACGCGCCGACAGCGCCGAGTTCCGCGACGAGATCACCGTCCTGCGTGCAGCCGCATCCGACTTTCCGGGTGATGCCGGCCTGATCGTCGCGCTCCTGATGAACCTCGTGACGCTGCACCGCGGCGAGGCCCTCTTCGCCCCCGCCGGGGTCCTCCATGCGTACCAGTCCGGTCTCGGCGTCGAGCTGATGGCCGCCAGTGACAACGTCATGCGCGGAGGCCTCACCCCGAAACACGTCGACGTTCCCGAACTGATGAGCGTCGTGGATGCGGCGCCGGGTCCCGCGCCCGTCATCGAACCGCGCGAGATCGCTCCCCGCGTCGTCGCCTACGACACTCCCGTGGACGACTTCGCGCTGCTGCGGGTCACCGTCGACGGTGTTGCGGTGCAGACGCCGGTGCGTGCGCCCGCGATCGCTCTGTGCACCGCCGGTGCGGTGGTCGTCTCGGCGTCCGGTGTCGAGGCCGCTCTCGCTCCCGGCGGTGCGGTGCACATCGACGATGAGGATGCCGTGACGATCTCCGGTTCGGGCGAAGTCTTCCTCGCGCAGCCCGGAGCCTGACGCTCTTTCTTCCGTCGCGACACGCCGATGCGTCGGCGTGAAGGTTCAATGCCGTGTTGAGGGTTTACGATCCGCGACTTGACCGCGGCGAATGACAAGGGTGTAATTATCCCAACACGCGCATCAGCGCATCGGGAA
>Ga0207655_1001146_pt1 | contig 25879 bp, 15 predicted proteins | sample KBSM44metaG_FD_184398 | JGI IMG/M metagenome (GOLD analysis project Ga0207655, IMG submission 184398) | Miscanthus rhizosphere microbial communities from Kellogg Biological Station, Michigan, USA - KBS M4-4 metaG (SPAdes) (version 2) | ecosystem: Host-associated > Plants > Roots > Rhizosphere >... | reverse complement strand
GTGCCCGCGCTGACGACACCCCCTACGGTATGCACCTTCATGTCCAGCACCATACCGCTCTCGGGAGCGCGAATGACCACTCGTGAAAGGCGATCGTTGAGCGCCGTCTCCTTCTCCTGAAGATCGAACACCTGAGCCTGCACATCGGACAGCTCGTTGGCCACATCGGAGCTGAACTTCTTGTTCAGCTGGACGATTGACAGCTCGGTTTCGCTGATTTGCAACTGGGTCTTGACGATGGTCGACTGATGATCGGCCACCTCCGTCTTGAGCATGTCTAGCTTGCGCTCCGATTCGAGCAACCGTTGATTGTCGACGAAGCCCTGGGACAAAAGATCTTTGAGTTGCACGATCTCGCCGTTGTAGGACTTCTCCAGGTTTTGCTTGGTCTTGATCATCCCCTGCAAGCCTACAATCTGCTGCTTGAGCTGACTGATACGTTCCCGCTGTACGGATATTTCGCTCAAGCGCGAGTCGTGGCGGGCCTTGAACACTTGCTGCTCACCCGCCAGCGCTTCCATGGCACGGTCCGAATCGGTTCCGGTCATCTGCACGGGCGGTACGGATTGCAAGCCATCTCGCTCCGCGCGCAAGCGTGCCTCTTTGTAACGCGCCACGATCAACTGGTTGCGCGTGGACTCGTACTCAGCACTCAACTGCCCTTCATCCAGAACAATCAGCGGGTCACCCTGCTTGACCATGTCGCCGTCACGGGCATTGAGTTCCTTGATGATGCCGCCTTCCAGGTGCTGGACGGTCTTGCGATAGGTCTGCACGGTGACGATACCGCTGCCGTGCACGGCATTGCTCAAGGGTGCAACTGCTGCCCAAGTGCCAAATATTCCAAAAGTGACGAAGATGATGGTGAAGCCGATGCGGCGGATACCGCGATCGGAGACGGGCATGTCATCGAAGTTGTGGTCGAATGCGGTAATGGCTTTACTGGTCATCGATGAAATCCTTTCACACACCGGTCGATTGGGTGCTGGTCGGGCCGGCGGGAGGCTTCGGTGCGGCTGGAGCGACTGGCGCAGTCGGAGGGATCGGTGCACCGGAGGCTGTAGGCGTACCCGATGCACCCGGTGCTGGCTGTGCCACCCTTGGCTGAGCCTTGTTCTGTTGCGCCGCCAACTCCGCAATCACTTTGTCACGCGGGCCATACATTGAAATGGTACCGGCCGACATCACCAGGATGTGGTCAAGACGAGACAGGATGTTCGGGCGGTGTGACACGATGAAAACCGTCGAGCCGTTTTGCTTCGCCTTGTGCAAGGCCACACCCAAGGCCCTCTCACCCACCTCATCGAGGTTGGAATTGGGCTCGTCGAGCACGATCAGCTTGGGGCTGCCATACAGCGCACGGGCCAGACCCACCCGCTGGCGCTGTCCGCCAGACAGGTTCACGCCATCGCTGCCGATGATGGTGTCGTAACCGTCGGGCAGCATCAGGATCATCTCGTGCACGCCAGCGGTTTGCGCGGCAAGGACGACTTTTTCGGCATCGACCTTTTCGAAACGAGCGATGTTGTCGCTGATGGTGCCCTCGAAGAGCTCGATGTCCTGCGGGAGGTAGCCAACATGCGGCCCCAACTCGTGTTTATCCCAAGTGCTGATGTCGGCACCATCAAGCCGCACTACGCCGTGCTGCGGGGGCCAGATACCCATCAAGGCTCGCACCAGGGTCGATTTGCCCGCCGCGCTTGGGCCGACGATGCCAACAATGGAACCGGCCGGTGCGACGAAGCTGATATTGCGAATGACAGGCGCTTTGGCGCCGGGCGGCGCGACGACCAGATTCTCGACCTGTATATGGCCTTGCGGAGCGGGCAAAGGCATGCGCTCGGGCTCGGCATTAAGCTTGTCCAGCACTTCGTTCAGACGACCATATTGAACCTTGGCCGCAACGAAGCCCTTCCAGCTGCCAATCATCTGGTCGATGGGCGCTAGCGCGCGGCCGAGAAGGATGGAACCGGCCATGAGCAGCCCTGGGTTGATGTCCTGAATGATGACCAGATAAGCACCAATCGCCAGCATCATGGACTGTGACCACATGCGGAACGTCCTTGAAATGGACGTCACCGACCCGCCTTTGTCACTCGCATTGGACTGCAACATCAGTATGCGTCGCTGGCGCACCGCCCAGCGATTCATGAGCGTTTCCAGCATGCCCATGGACTCGATGACTTCCGCATTGCGCAGATTCTTCGTCGTCGCCACGTTGGATTTGACGCTCAACTGATTGGCATCGGCCAAAGCCTGGGTAGTGAAGCGATGATTGAGGAAAGCCAGCACCACCAGGACCACGCCACACGCCACTGTCATCCAGCCGAACCACGGGTGAAACAGGAACATGACGGCGGTGTAGATTGGAAACCACGGGGCGTCGAAGAAGGCGAACAAACCCGTGCCCGTCAGGAATTGCCGCAAGGCAGTCAGATCGTTCAGCGATTGAGCCGTTGCGTCCATGCCGCCACTGTTGAGCGCACGCTTGAAGCTGGCACGGTAAACGTCTCGACTGAGCAGCACGTCCAAGCGGTTGCTGATGCGGACCATCATCCGCGATCTCACCCACTCCAGTGCGCCCATGGTGATCATCAGGACCGTCAGGATCAACGTCAGCATGATCAACGTCGAACTGCTGTTGGACTGAACGACCCGCCCGGATATCTGGATCATGTAGAAGGTCGGAACCAGCATCAGCGCGTTGACGAAAAAGCTGAACACACCGACAGAAATGAAGCTGCTTTTGCAGGCCTTGAGGGCGGTCTGCAAGTTATTTTCTGGTAAACGACTCATAGTATCCGTACTTGAAAAAAGGCGAAAACGGCGCGCAGTGTACCACTCACGCTCAGGTGGAGGGTGCGATCGTTAGTGTGACGGAACGATGAACCCGTGGTGCTGTAGGCATTCGAGAGAATAAGGAAGCAGGGCTCAAGAGCATATAGCGAATTCCTAATTTTTTATTCAGCAATTGTGCCACTTTACGTCGCATGCTCGGGCGAAGCGGCAAGTCATGACCGACGGTTAGTTGCTTGTGCAGACGCCCTACGGAGGCGCACTAGTCCCCAGCAGCCGGCAAAAACAACTCACTACCGATCACTGGCATAACGCTACCACTCAAGCGACTATAAATTGTCGCAAGACTCTAAAGTGTCATTTTAGTTAATCCAAGCCTCTGATATTAATGGCATTTCTAACTCCTCATGAAAAGCTGCAGCGGTCACGACGGGTGTGCCTTCAAGATCGAGCCCTACACATCTTTGAATGTCGCTTAAGCCGCTGGTAGGAAATTTCTACATCGCGTGTAAGAATTTTTACATTCGTCATTGACATCCCACCCCGTCTGGCTCAATCATCCTCCACCGAAGGTACGCCAGCATTGGCCGGGTCGTTTGTTACAGGTTTGCCGTTTTTAGATGGCACGTGTGTTCAAGCCAACAGGAAATGGAAATTCATGTCACTGCCTTCGCAAGCACTTGATGGCTTGAAAATAAGCTCGCGGGTTACTCTGCTTGAGCCCGGAATGTACATATTCCGGTATGCATCGCAGCCGCCGTCAGACAAGCCTGTTTGTATCTCTCTACAACAGGCGCCGTTGGGTAAAGGATCGATTGATTTCTTTCCAGCCGAAGGTGTAAGCAAAAACATGCTTACCCACTTGGGTGACACCATCGTTGCCCGAGTCAAAAGTGGCATCGCCACTGTCTTGATCACCGAATATCACATGTTCGACGCCGAAATCGACCCGGTCGATCTCCGCATCGACCGTATCGACACCTCCCCTGCCATCATGCGCAACTTTGCAGTGGTAGCGACACGTGAACCCAGCCCGGCGTTGTCGGTGGAAGCAGCGCCCGCCGCCCTGCGGCTCATCGCCCACCTGCAAGGCGCCGGCGATGTGGAGTCGACACAAGGCTGGGTCGGCGAACATGACGGTACCAAACGCCTGGAAGGTTTCTGCGTCATCTGGGAAAACAAGCCTGAGGGCGTGGACCTCGTTTACACCTCTACCGTCGCTGGATCAGGCCCCAGCCCCAACGTTGCCGCTGGAACTTTCAGCGGTACGCGCGGCAAGGCTTCTCCTCTTATTTCCGCAGGCTTCAGCCTGGTGGGGCCGAACCGCAGCCTCTATGAACTCTCCGGTCACATCGTGTTTTCCGGCTCATTGCCGCAACGCGTCGCACCCAATCAGATGATGTATGGCCCCACAGGCACCGAGCCCCTGGTGGCGCTGCATCTCTCAATAGATCCCGTCACGAAGACGAACGCCCCCCGCTATAAGTCTCCGTGGGAAAACTCTGCACTGACGCAGAAAACTAGCAGCACAGGCCAGATGGCCTGAAGTAACAGGAATTACACATGCAATACGATCAGCCTTACTCCGCGTCCGAACTCAAAGGTTCGCTGGCCAACAACCCTACCCTGTTGTCCTCCACTACCGCCGCTGCCATCAGCACCCTGCTGGCACTGGACACCGCTGAAACCGTAAGTGTTGCTTCGTGGGACGGCGTGACCGCCCCAGTTACCCCTGAAGGCACCGCCCCAGCACTGGTCAGCGCGACCATCGCAGGCACAGCGGGTCAAAACGTTGCCGTTGCAATTCCTGCCGAGCTTTCTTCTGCTCAAGCGTTCGTCTTCGACAGCGACGCTAACCTGGTCGTGTCGTTCAATACTCCGGCAGCGGTCGCTTCCTTTGCCGCTCTGGCTGAAGGCGATGCATCCGCCGCTGCCACAACTGATTCCACGCCTGATCTGATCGTTACCACCGATGTCGGCGACGACACCCTGATCTTCACTGGCGACCAGAACGTTTACGTCGATGGCCGTGGCGGCAACGACACCATCATCACTGCCGCTGGCAACGACACTATCTATGGTGGCGCTGGCAACAACGTCATCCTGTCGGGTGCCGGCAACGACGAAATCTTCCTGGCTGGTACTGCTGACGTGGTCGACGCTGGCGAAGGCTATGACGTCGTTCACCTGGGTGGTTCGCGTCAGGACTACGACTTCACCGTCGGCAACAACTTCAATGTGAATCTGACCGGCACGCAAACCGCGTCGATCACTCACGCTGAGTTCCTGTCCTTCGACAACAACGAATCCGTTGCCCTTGTCGATAGCCAAGCCGAAGCGGCTGCGCTGCGTCTGTTCCAAGGCCTGCTGGGCCGTGATGCAGATCAGAATGGTGCGCAGGTATGGGCTGCTCAGGCCGAAGCCGGTGTTTCCACTACCGCCATTGCTCAAGAGTTCCTGAACTCTTCCGAGTACACCGTCGTTTCGAACGAAGCGTTCGTTGAGTCTCTGTACACCCAGATTCTGCAGCGTGACGTGACCAACATCGACGAAGCAGGCGTACAGAGCTGGCTGAACACTCTGGCTGCCGGTGGTACCCGTACCGACGTGGTCAGTGCAATCGCCACTTCGCAGGAAGCGATCAGCAACGACCAGAGCAACGGTTCGTACGTCCAAGGCCTGTACCAGTCTGCACTGGGTCGCGGCGCCGAAGCCGATGGCCTGAACAACTGGGTCAGCCAGTTGGTCAACGGCGCTAGCCGTACCGAAGTCGCTGCAAGCATTCTGGGCTCGGCTGAAGCCGGTCAGAAGGTCAACAGCGATTTCATCGACAGCCTGTACACCAACGCCTTGGGCCGCTCCGCGACCGAAGATGCTGCAAGCAAGGCTGGCTGGATCGACTACATCGCTCAGGGTCACACCCTGGCGGACGTCGCTATCGCCATCGTCGGTTCGGAAGAAGCTACCAACACAATCGACAACGTCATTGTGATCCACGGCCAGGTCTAATCCGCCCAGTCGTAGCAAGTTGAGTGCTGCCCGCCGCAAGGCGGGCGGTAGTCGAAAAAGGGGCGACTTTCGGGTCGCCCTTCTTTTATTTTTCAGTGAACCCGCCAGCCATGTCCATAACCCTCGACCGTGGGCGAGAAACGCTCATGGACATCTTTCATCGTCACCGCGAAGCGCAGGAACACGAACGCGCTGCCGCGATGCTCGAACTCGCGCTACAGACGCCTGAATACCGTCCTGAAGCCTTGATCTGGAAAGGCATCGACGCGCTGCCGCATGATCCCAAGCTGGCTTTTATTTTCCTGAGCAATGCCGCACATGCCCTTCCCGACCGTGCCGATGTTCACGCGCTGTTGGGACGCAGCATGCTGGCACAGGGACGGGCCGACATGGCAGCCCGCTACCTGGCGGCCGTATGGCAAAAAATTCCGCACGATCCTTCCCTGCGAATGATGCTGTGGCAAGCCCGTAGTCAGTCAGCCAGCCCTGCTGAACTCCGGCGTCTGATTCTTGCTCACTTGCCGGACATTACGGCGCCCAACGAGCTCAATTTCGTACTCAAGATCCTCGCTGCACAAACCGATGGCCCAGGTACGGTCGGCGTGGTGCGCTATCTACCCGAGGAAAAGGAAATTCAGGGGTGGGCCATCGATCTGCGTAACGTGCACGCACCTGCCGGGCTCGTACTTGAAGCGAATGGCCACACGATGGCGGTAACGGCCAACGTGGCTTATTCTCTGCTGGCTTCAGCAGGCCTGCCTACCACCCACGGCGGCATCCGCATCAAGGTGCCGAATCCCACCCTGGCAGTGACCGTAAGGTTTGCGGCGGGTCTGCCCCTGTTGGGCAGTCCAGTGTCGGCCATGCCTAGCTTCGTCCCACCGGCAGCCGTCGCCGATGTGGGCAAGTCCCACCCTGTCGACGTTCTGATCCCGATCTACGACGGTCTGGAAGAAACTCTCGAGTGCATCAACAGCGCTATCGCTGCACGCAAGCTCAACCGTACACCCCATCGCCTGGTAGTGCTGGACGACGCCACGCCCGTTGCCGCCCTGCGCAAGGCGCTCAAGGTGCTGGCAAGCAAAGGCAAGATCACACTTGTACAACAGCCGGTGAATCTGGGCTTCATACGCACCATGAACCGCGCCATGGCACTCAGCCCTCGCCAGGATGTTGTGTGGTTGAACGCGGATACTCGCGTGCACGGCAATTGGCTTGATCGCCTGCGCGACACCGCCTATGCCGCCAACGATATCGCCTCGGTAACCCCATTCACCAACAACGGCGAGCTGATGAGTTTTCCCGTCAGCCGGGTGAGCTCGCCGATGCCCTCTGCCGAGGAACAGGCAGAGCTGGACACTCTGGCACGTGATATAGCCTGCGCACCTGTAGAACTGGAAACCGGGTGCGGTTTTTGCCTGTACATCAAGCGCGCCGCTCTGGATGCGGTGGGTTACCTTGACGAAGTGCATCTTAGCCGTGGCTACGGCGAAGAAACCGATTGGTGTCTCCGGGCAAGCCGCTCAGGCTGGCGTCATATGGGAGCAACTCATGTGTTCGTGGCCCATAAAGGGGGCGTTTCTTTCAAAGAGGAAAAGATGTTGCGAGTGGCCTACAACAACGCCATTTTGCGAACGCGTTTCCCGAGTGCCGAAGCCGATTATGAAGCGTTCTGCAAACGGGACCCGCTGCAGCCCGCACGCAATGCATTGCAAGGCGCGCGTCTGGACAACCTCTTGAAGTGGCTTAAACGTGAAGTCGCTATTCGCGGCGCATCCATGCCCCTGTACCTCCAGCCAAAGTCTGCTGACGGCCAGCCCCTGACCCTGATCTACCGTCAGGCGGATGCAGGTCTTGTCGTGACCATCAGGGCTGCAACTCGACCACTGATGACGGCGATCGACCACACCCTGCCAGGAGACATCGAGAAACTGCGCCTCACCCTTGCACTCCTAATCGACAACGGCGCGGGCGGGATACTCGCTACGGAACCTGAACCATTACCTGCCCAACTGCAGCAGCTGTTTACAGCGCTTGGCCTGGATATTTGCGATGCGACTGTACCGCCGCTGCTGCCGGCGAATTGCATGACTCACGTCCTGGATCGACGCGGGATCATTGCGGACGATTTATCCAGACCTGAAATCCTGGGTCAGTGGCTTGATCTGGCACGGAGACTTCAAAGGCACCCCAGTGCCAACATCCTCTGCACCGAGGGCGACACGCCGGCAGCCAGGTCGTTGCGAACAAGTGGCAAAGTGCTGGAGATGATCGTCCCGAACGGGCTTGAGCATGCGAAATGCGCGGGGCTCAGTGGCTATGAGCTCCTGCTGAGCCTGGACGCAGCCTGTGCTGCAAATGCTCATTGCCAACGCATGTCTGCACTGTATGAGTTACCGCTGCACCTGGTGCATCAAGATAGCTTCGGCGAAGCCCATTTCCATGCCTCTGCGCATCTGGACAGATCAAGGAACGAGGCTTCGAGCCCGACAGAACTATGAACGATCTAAACACCACAGGCCTTGTTTGCGGACGGATCACCGGACTCTACGGCGACGTGCTTCAAGGCTGGGCACTGGATCCGGCAAAACCTGACATGCGTGTCGTGGTTGAGATCTATATCGACGGCAATAGCGTCGCTTTTGTGAAAGCCAATGAATTTCACCTGGGCTTCTCCGCTGGCGATGACTTCAATGGATTCGCCTTGCAGCTTCGCGAAAGCTGGCTCGCCAGCGCCAAGACCATTTCGGCACGGGTTGCCAATCGAGAGCAATGGCTGGAAGGGACGATCCAACTGCCGACGCCCTTGCCCACTGAGCCTGCACCTGCAGCCTCCCAGGTGTGGCATACCGGTGGACTGAAAGTCAGCGGCTGGGCATATGATGCTGCAGACCCCAATCGCGCAGTAACGATCACCGTTCGAGAAGGCACCAAGATTCTAGCCACGGTTGCAGCAGATCGCCTGCATCACGCGCTGACCTACAAAGCCAGCCGCAAGCATGGATTCGAACTCGATCTGCCTTGGGCACTTGCCGATAGCCAAGTACACACGCTCGATGTTCTCAATGACCTTGGCCAGCCACTCACAGGCAGCCCGCTGACGCTGTGCTGCTGGCCGGAAGGTGTGGAAGCACTGCTACGCGGTAACGCAGCAACCGTCGGAAACGAAGAAGAGCTGGAGTTACTGGCTAAAGTCGCACGCCATCAGGAACTGCTCCTGCCTAAAAGCGCCGGCTTTCATCACTATCCAGAATGGTTCGAGGTTTTCCAGAAGCCGGAGCCTATTGACCTGGGACTGAAATCCGCATGCGGTGTGCTGATCATCAGCGACGGCAACGAGCAGCTGGATGCAGTCTCACAGGTGAGCATTGCTCAACAACGCCATCGGGCAACAGCCATCGAAGTCGTAAGCACCTTGGATGTCGTTCCTGGCTTGAGGCGCCTGTTCGAACAGGGTTGCGACAGTATCGTCCCTTTGAGTTCCGGCGACCGACTGGCGCCTCACGCACTGGACCATTTGATTCCGTTACTGAAAAACGATGCCGCCTGGGCATTCGGCGATTGTGACTGCGACGGTGCAGCGGGAGAGCGGTCGTCGCCATGGCTAAAGCCGGTCTGGGACATTGATCTGTTCATTGGCGCAGACGTGTTTTCGCCTGGGGCAATTTTCACTGCCCCTACGCTTGAACAGGCCGCGCAAAGAGTCCAGGGCTGCTCAGATAGCTTGGCAACAGACTGGCAGACACTGCTGGCAGGTGTGGCTCTGATAACGGAGCACTCAAAGTTGACCGTCGTGCACTTGCCGAAGGTTATTTACCACCGTCACCCCAGCCGCCCGGCAACCCCAGCTGACGCATTACGTTCCGAGACTCGCGAATCGGCCATGACATGGCTAGTAGACTCTTTGGCCGCAGGAGCGAGCATTGAGCCGGTGTCCGGATTTCCAGGCTTGCTGAGAGCGTGCTGGCCTTTACCAGAACACCTGCCGAAGGTTTCGATCATTATCCCGACTCGGGACCAGGTGAAACTGCTCAGGACATGCGTTGAAGGGGTATTGACGGGGACCGACTACCCGAACATGGAGGTCATCATTGTCGATAATGAGTCGAGTGAGCCGGAAACACTGCAGTACTTGGAAGAACTGAAAACACGCAATGTCCGGATACTCCCTCATCCGTTTCAATTTAATTACCCTGCTGTCAATAATCGTGCAGCCGAAATCGCAACGGGCGAACTGGTGTGTCTACTAAACAATGATATCGAGATTTTGGGAGACGACTGGCTGAAGTTGATGGTGAGTACTGTCGCACGGCCTGATATAGATGTGGCAGGTGCCAAGCTGCTGTGGGCGAATGGCATGGTACAGCATGGTGGGGTCGTGATAGGCGTGAATGGACTCGCCGCTCATGCCGGCAATACGGATAGCAAAAATGATCCGGGCTACTTGGGCAATCTTCAGATCTCTAGAGGGGTGAGCAGCGTAACGGGCGCATGCATGCTGATGAGCAGGACGCTTTATGCTACGCACTGTGGAATGGAGGAAGAAACATTCCCTATCGCATTCAATGATGTTGATCTCTGCCTACGCATCAAGAAGAGCGGACATAGGATCGTCTGGAATGCTTTCGCATGTTTGATACATGCGGAATCAGCGAGCCGAGGGAAAGATATATCCAAAGATCGTCAGTCAAGAGCTCAACGAGAGCAAGCAAATTTTGTTAGCCGTTGGTGCGCGCAAGGTCAGATTGACGAATTCTATCATCCAGCCTTGTCACGGGATTATCTGACCGGCCCGTACAAAGGCCTCGCCATACCGCCTCTCTACTGCGGTTCGCGAAACACACATGTTGGCGATCGAGCAGGACGCGCGGATGCCGCCATCACGGTTCCCACGCTGCAACAAACTAATCAACACATCTCTATTCAAGACTGCAGCAAGCGCTGAGCTCCGTGTGTAAAGCGCATCCACACCGTCCACTTTCCGCAGATATCCATATGAAAAGCATTTGTGTAACTGGCAACTCAGAATACGTAATCAACATCGTGGCGAAGGCTTTGGAACAACTCGGCGCGGTCCAGGCAGCCCCGTCAAAAAACAATTCCGAAATGACGATGAACTCGTGGCTTAGCCATGTTTACAGCACCCCTCAGAAAACGCTGGACAGCAAAAAAATCGGCAAGCTTTGGGAAAAGGTGCTGATCGATATATTTCTTGCCAATCACAAGAAAACACTGTGGCAGTGGAATGATAAAAAATCACTGCTTGCGCTTGATTATTTTTACGAGTTCGATACAGATACAAGTTTCCTGATCATTTCCACTTCGCTTGCTGACCACATAGGTTTATCGCTCAGCGCCGTATCGGCTTACAAAGATTTCAATTTTAAAGCAGAGGTCGATGACTGGTGGCTCTACACGCGTCACGTGACCGCCATAAAGAAAAATGTAAAAGCACGAATACATCACATAGACCCACGAAAGTTAATCACGGTCGAAGAAGCATTTAAAGCGGTCAACCTGGATGCAACAGAAGAGCATTGCGCCAAGACCATTGACGTTCATTCATCGTGGAGCGATCCAGCGTTCACTTATTTGGCAGCTCAGTTAGAAGCAGTTCTACTGAAGGCCGACCACAGCAGGACCAATGATACCGACGCTTCTAATGAGATAGCGGAATCCATGGCAGCGCTGGATTTCTATATCAGTACACGGTTTACACAACAAAGCGATGCTCGTGACGGCCTGATGCGCGAGCCGCAATCCCACGCTGCGGTCATAGCCGATTGTGATCTTTCCGAAAAGATCGAAGAACTAGAGAGTGAAAACGACCTTATATTATTCCAGCTTCATGAAACCCAGGAAGAGTTCGAGCACTATATCCAGAGATCAAGATTGGCATTGAAACAAGCCACGATTTCAGAACGCAGGCTTTCAAAGGCTTTAGACAAGCACCCCGAATACTGGGAGTATGAATCGCTGGACGCGGAATTGGTTCCAGGGAAAAATGCGATAAAGTGGCAGATTAAAGACACCTATCTAAAAACCTATCATTGTGAAAATCTGGTTCTACTAACAAGCGGCGAAGGGGAAAATTTTACCTTGTCGCTTCTCAATGGTGAACACCAGACGTCTCCTTTTTTCGAGCTAACTCCTTCAGCAAAGCAGCTGGACTTCCATCTCAACAAAGCAAAGAAAGACGTTCCCAACCCTTTTAGTTTGGTTGGCCCTACGGACTGGGACAACTTGGTCTTTCTGATCGATCGCCTTATTGGCTGGATCACCAGCGAGCCCGCCGCAGCGGCGCTTCCTAAGGAAACCATCAACAAGACATCTTTAGAGTTGCGCAACGTCCGGAAAACGCTCGACAAGTGGCCGTTGACCCTACGCTATGACGATATTGTACTGAGAGAGGTTGTCGACGTTGACAACTATAAAGCGCTGGGCATCTCGTTGAATAACATCAGGCTAGGCTCTGAGCGTTGGCAAACACTGGAGTTCAGGGTGAGTACATTCAGTGATGACCGAGGGGATAGTGCAGCTCATCCACGCCTGGAATTTCCCGAGTCTTCGCGCCATGCAATCCAGAGCTGGTATCCAGAGAGCAACGATGATCGCGGGCCGAGATTGGAGCTACGCTTTAGCAAACCTAATGCGATGGACACAACCGTCTGGACTCATTTAGCTGATGCAGACAAACTATTGATCGCTGCACTACTTACCAATCTCAATATTCAACTGCACAAACTGGAGACGGCGCCGCGGGGAGCGCAGGTGATGTGGCGCGAATGGCACCAGATTGCGAATTTCATGCGCGTTACGTTAGCGAAAATTCATCAGTCTGCCAAATAAATCCCTCAGCCTACTAAAGACATTCCTGATATGAACAAAGCGGTCCCAAATCCAATATTCCTAGACGTTTCTTCCGCCTTGAAGAACGGGAATGCTGCAACGAAGCAAAAGCGATATGATGAAGCGCTCGCTTACTATGAGAAAGCATTGATTGAACAGCCAGAGATGGCAAAGATCATCAACTACAGCATAGACTTTGTACGTTCGAAATCCGCAGAAAAGCTGTCCTATCCGAATCCCGAGCGAACTTATCTCATCGTTCGCGATAGCGAGAAAGCCGACATAAGTTCCATCCACGAATCATTATCCTACAGTTTGGAAACGAAAAATAAGGCATTTCCGCCCACTCAAGAACAGATTTTTGATCAGGAATGGTATCTTAAAACATATAAGTACAACAAAGACGACCGCTCCAATTGGTTGACGTATTATAATAATAGCGGCTGGAAAAGAGGTGAGGATCCGAGCCCGTTATTTTCCACATCGACATACCTGAGCTCCGAATCAGGTTTGATGGAATCATTTCTGGAGACCGAGCAAAGCCCTCTGTCCCATTATGTGAGCATTGGGCACACGGAAAAGCGAGATATTTTCTTCAATCCTCTCATTCCCTTTCACCAGAGGTACACGACCAGTAGCCCCGTGGTCAAATTTGCCAACAATGATGACAAGCGAACGAGAAGCAAGACTGCAGCCTTCGTTCACTGCTACTACATAGATATAGCGGAACGCATCATTGAGCGATGCATAGAACTTGGTATCGATGTGTATGCCGCATTTATTGAAGGCACCAACTTTCAATACCTTGAGGAAAAATTTGGCGCGCATATCTCATATCGAATATTCCAGAATCGAGGGCGGGATATTGCTCCTTTTGTAACAGGTTTTCTAGAAGACATAAAAAGTTATGAGTACGCCGTTCACCTTCATACAAAGCGATCGCTTCACTATGGTGAAGCCCGGACAGACTGGATGGATTATTGCCTCGAGTCCCTTCTGGGTAACATCTCTAAAGTTGAAGAAATTTTCATAAAGCACAAAAACGCAGCAATCGTGTTCCCAGAACCTCCCGATTTCCTGAAAGAGCAAATGAACTGGGGGCACAATTTCCGACGCGTCAGCGCGCTTTTGGAACGACTTGATTATAAACTCTCCATCCACGATCGCCTGGACTTTCCAGCTGGCTCCATGTTCTGGTTCAGGACGAAGGATCTGATGCCCGTCTTTGAGCTCAATATTTCGCCTTATTTATTCGAATGCGAGTCTGGACAAGTCGACGGCACGCTGGCACATGCGTTTGAACGACTGTTTGGTGCGTATACACTTAAGGTCAACAAGAAGATAGTGCCTATCAGAAAGGCGAACTCAGCAATCTTCAAATTTGACAAAAATCGCTCCAAGATTCAGCCGGAACCCATATCTGAAATACCTAAAAGCCGGGAACAATATAATCTTTCCTTGAAACATTTCTACCCCGAACTTACGCCATTCACTTTCAGAAAATCGACGTGTCAGAAGCCTCGTTTGAACCTATTAGTTCCAACTATCGATCCGGCGCACATTTTTGGTGGCATTGCCACGGCAATCCTGTTCTATGAAAAGCTTTTAGCTGAACTAGGGTTCGAGGGAAGAATAATTAGCACAGACGGTCCCGCATCCTCACTTTTCTTGAGCAAATTTCCGAAATATTCGTGTTATACATTAAAATATTGCACTGACTCAGATCCGCTGCAAATACTATCCGGCGTACCTCGTATGGACGGGGATCTCATGATTCGCAAAAAAGACGTTTTCATTGCGACGTCTTGGTGGTCCGCTAATCATCTTCAAAAAATATCAAGCTTTCAAAACGAGCAATTTGGTTGTGCACAACAGCATGCCTATCTCGTGCAAGACTACGAACCTCACTTCTACGGCTGGTCTTCCAAATCCCAACTTGCTGACGAAACCTACAAGAATCAATGGCTAAAAATCTACAACACGCAACTGTTGCTTGATTACTTCCAGGCACGGAGCAAATCCGAAGGACCTGAGTACGTTCTAAAGCCTGAGCTAAACAGTAATATCGCCGCTGCATTGCAGGGTTTGAACGGCGTTCGAAAGGAAAACATCATACTTCTATATGGCAGGCCCTTTGCCGAGCGGAACTGTAACGAGATCTTGCTGGAGGCCATTTCAATATGGCGAGCGAACTGCCCTCATAGCCGTGAATGGAGGGTCATTTCCCTTGGCCAAGAATATACCCATCCACTGCTGGGAGAGTTGGGAGTCGAGGTGCTGGGTAAGGTTTCCCTTGAAGACTATGCAGGCCTGCTCGCAAAGGCAAAGATAGGAATATCGCTCATGGTCTCGCCGCATCCAAGCTACCCACCCTATGAAATGCTTGCGGCCGGTCTGGCAACCTACACCAACACATACGATAACAAAGTGGTCATATCGTCGTCTGAACGCCTCACAATGGGAACAGGAAGTCCAACAGACATCGCTGCCTTTCTTGAGTCTACTTCGTCAAATGTGTTGGAGCGTTCTGTCTATGACTCATCTTGCTTGCTCGCGGTCGACTTTGGTGGTGGGCAACTCATGGCCGAAGTCATAAGTGCTGTAGCAAACGCAATAAGATAAGCATTTTGTTAAAGGAAATACAATGACCCAATACACAGTCCGTCACCATGCCCACCCCGTCGCCTACCCGGGAATCGCTTATTCTATTGATACCCCGAGGGAGGAGACCATCGACTTTCACGATACCGATTTTTTACCCATAAGGGCATGGGCATTTTCGAGCGACGGCGCTCCTTTACAATTCATATTCAGCTTTTCCCCCGACAAGCCCCTGCCCCCCAACACGGAAAGACCTGATGTCAATTCCTTGTACAGTGAGGCAGACATAGTGTGCGGATTGTGTGCGCTCATTCCTTTCGAAGCATCGTTTGATATTGGCGTGCTCAAGGAGGATGTCCAGATATGGTTGGCAACAATTGAACTCACTCAGGTCCAGGTCTTGGAAGGCAGCAACGGTTACCTATTTCTGGACAATGATGACAATGAAAGCGTCGACCAATATTCTGGCAAGCGCAGGATTGACGCTGAAAACATGGCCGCGTGGGCTGAGTATTTCCAAGCTGTGAATAAGCGACCTGACGCTCACCTATCCAGCTTTGCATTCTGCATCGCACCTGCCAAGGAATATGTTTTTCCGGAGCTATACCCGGTATTCAACAATAGGATGACGCCATACGATCAGTTCAGAGAAATATTTTCTCGTATGACGACCATGATAGATCCGATAAAAGCACTGTCTCAGCACAAGCACCTTACCTATTCAAAAAATGACACTCACTGGACTGATTTTGGGGCATTTATCACCGCGCAACTCATCTGCGCAAGGTTGGGTATCCCTTTTACTCCAGCTAATTTGATCTACGTTCCGCGCGTGACGACCGGAGACCTTGGTATCAAATACAATCCTCAAAAACATGAATACTCATTCTTTGCCGACTTCACTCATTCGGGCGTCTCGCGATTTGACAATACGATACCCGTTCGGGGAAACATACTTACCCTCAATAACCCCAACGCCTCTGTTGACGCTACGTGTCTTATCTTCGGATCCTCTTCTTCGGAGTCCGTAGCGATACAGTTATGCGGCGTTTTTTCGCGGGTCGTCAGAGTCTTTTCGGGTGCCGACATAGATCTTGATATTATTGAGCATGAAAAACCGTCACACATCATAGTGATATTGGCATCGCGGTTTTTGGTGAGGGCACCCACAGTCGATTTCAGTGTTCGATCCGAGATTCAAAGAAAACTCGAATGCCTGACGCCGCACGAGGCTCAGGACGCCATTACACAGACTATAAAAAGTATAAGCCACGGGCTTGATGAGCACTACCTGAGCATGCTGGAGTCACAGCCCTTCTAACACTCATCCTATTTCAAGGCCTGCCCTAATGAATCCTACTCTGCGATACCTGTATGAAAATCATCATGGCAAAGTTTCGGACAAATGGTCTATCTACCTTGATGAATATCAGCGCCTTCTCCATTCGTTTCAAGACAAGCCGGTGTGCCTGCTTGAGATAGGCATACAGAATGGTGGGTCGCTCGAAATCTGGAATAAATATTTTCCGAATGCAAGAAATATCGTTGGTTGTGATATAGATGCTAAATGCGCTGCACTTTCCTATCCCGATTCATCGATTAAGGTAGTGATAGGTGATATTTGCTCTGATGCTACTGCACAAGCCGTACTAACTGTTTGTAATGGCCCTATCGACATAGTTATCGACGATGGCTCGCACACCAGCGAAGATATCATTACGACGTTTTTCAAAATTTTTGGCCACCTTAGCGATGGCGGAATCTATATAGCTGAAGATCTTCACTGTAGCTACTGGCCCGCTTTCCAAGGCGGTCTTCACCACCCTCATTCCTCTATTTCATTCTTTAAGCGGCTCATTGATATTACGAACTTTGAACACTGGGAAGAGGATATGACGCGATGCGACTACATTTCCGAACTCATTCCGATAAACAGTAGCTATGAAGAATTGCTATCGACAATTCACTCAGTCGAGTTCATAAACTCCCTGTGCATCATCAAAAAACGCCCCTATAATTTGAACACGTTAGGACCCCGGGTCATTTCAGGCAATGATGAAGCCGTGCAGCACGTAAAAGAAAAAACGGGTGAGGTTTCAACGCCTCAAAAGTAATAGCGGAGGTTAAACGTACTTTTCAGGCACCCAAGCAAGGATATTTTGCTTGCCGGGGTCAGTAATTTTTAGTGAGTGCGTTAAAAATATCAAACCGGTCAACATGAGCCGATCAGCAGGAGAGATTCGTATCCGCCGGCTCTCCTGACATCGCTCACTCCATTGCTGCTTTTTATCAGGTAATCAAGTAGCCCGGACGCTAGCTGGGCTACCCTTCCTGATTAGGGCAACACCTCAACCGCCCGCAACCCCACCCCCAGCGCCCTCGGATCCTCCGACACCCCTCGTTCAAGTGCGGACTTAGCGTCTTCCACATGCAAATTCAGTGTGAGCATCGATGTTTTGCAGCTATCGACTTTCACTGTGATAGGAATCGAGTTATCAGCAGGCACAGGGCCATCGAACAGAATAGTTTCACCCTGGCGTATCTGAACGGGCTGATCTGCAAATTTCTCGACCTGCAGTACCAGATCGATGCTTTCTTTACCGGCGTAGGGCTGTGCGCGGTTGCACGGCAGGACCAATGTCGCATCGGCACTGGACCAGCGACCCCATGGTTCGATCGCGAACCAGCCTTCGCCTATCAGGGGAGTGCCGTTACCGGAGGTACCCACTTGGTAGGTGCCTGGTGCCATGATGAATGCGGTGGCGTCGAGCTGTGCCTGGCTCAGGTGGACATATTGATCTTCGGTGACGTTGCCGAAATCGGTTCCGACCAGGTTTTCAAGTTTCGTCAGATCCAGGCCGCAGGATGACGGTGCCGTGACCATGCGCTCGCGTTGGCCTGCGAAGACGAACAGCTTGTGACAGTCAGGCCCAAGCACGGCGCGTGGCTTCAAGACCTTTATGGCTTCGCCGTACCCCGAATAGCGCTCGGTAAACACCTCTGCTGGCGGATAGTACAGGCCCGGCACGTTGGTCTGGATGACGCTGGACAACCACGAAGGCGATGAGTATTGCTCGGGTTTCACAGGGTCGTTCTGCTGTATGCCATAAACGCCCAGCGCCAACAGTACCAGAGTCCACAGCGCTGTTGCCCAGCGGCCGAAGGGTAGGCATCGCGCTACGAAGTATACGACCGGGAAGAATGCCGGCAGGTACCACAGGGAATAACGGGCTACACCCGGTGTACCTGCGGAGTTGAGGTTGATGGTCGATGAGTGAGCATAGAAGTTGATCAGGAAGAAAGCCGCCAGGAAGACATAGAACGCCCTGTTGCCACCCTCCCCGACTTCGGGTTTGGCCCATTTGACCAAAGCCAGGGCGGTCAGGATGAAGAACACGCCGACTGGCCAGTTGGGCAGCAGGCCCAGGTCCGGATCGATAATCCAGATGTAGAACGTCGACAGGTTACTGCCCAGCGATGCGCCGCCTGCGAGCAGTTGCGGAGTGACCACACCGAAGCGCAGGAAGTAGTAGACCGGGTGGGCCAGCACGGCGAAGGCAGTGGCGACTACCAGGCAGACTTCGAAAAAGGTGAAACGCTGTGTGCGCAAGAGAACGAAGCGATAGGCGAACGGTATGAAAGCGACCAGTGCGAAACTCGGATTCTGCGTGGCGGCAATGCCGATGACCAGTGCGGCGGCCAGGTAGAGCCTGGAAAAGACGAACATGATGCCCATCAAGGTCAGGCAGTAGGTCAACACTTCCGTGTGAACCTTGTCCGTGAACCAGAGCATGGGAGAGAAGAAGGTGAGTACCGCGAAGACGCCGATACCGCGTTTCCCGTATAGGCGGTAAGCGGTGATACCGGTGATGCACAGCAGCAGCCAGTGCAGTGCCAGGAACGCTTGATGGGGCACCAAGACAAGGCCTGTGACGCTGACGGTCTTGCTGACCAGAAACGCCAGAAAGCTGTAGAACCAGAAGTGGTTGAAGTCGGCCATGTCTCCCAGCTGTAGCGCAGGAAAAGCCGTTTGCAGCCAGTCGATCGTTACCAGATCGGCGATGCCGTGTTCCGAGTACAACTGCTGGTACGAGGCGAACGACGCGGGGTTCATCCATGGCCGGAGGGTGTCCCGCCAAGCCAGATACATGGCGTAGTATTCCGACCCGTCGCCTACCCGCACGGGGGCCAGGCGGCTCAGAAACAGGTAGAGAAACACCAGTGCCAGGCAGATGCCTACGTAAACTCCCATATGCCGTTGAGGTGGCTGTTGGAGTACGGTTTTCTTGTCACGCATAAAGTCGCCTTCCGTTCATGCTTACCGCTCCGGCCAAGACCTGGAGCGGAGGTTGGAAATGGTTAGGGCGCTACCACCTTGCTATCGCGCCCGCGTTGAATGCCGACGGGATTCGACGGAGATCCACTGCTATTCGAACGTCAATTCCTTCACCGAGAAGCTCAACTCCCGTACGTCTTCACTCAAGCCCAGGGCTTTGGGCGAGATCGCATCGGGCGTCTCGAACTCGATCAGATAGCCCTGCTCACTCGGTGCAGGGATGACAACTTCCAGGGGCACGACTACGCCGTCATAGAGGAATTCCCCCTGATACACGCGCTGCTTGTTGACCTTGATCACCAGCCTTTGTCGCGGGTGTTCGACACTGAGAAACGGCGCCAGGGTCACGGTCATCAACGTCGGCGTGACGCTGGGGCTGACCCAGCTGAAACGCGCATGCTTGCTCTGCATCCACCGGCCATGGGCCTCGGGCACGCTGAAGCCGTCGATACTGCCTACCGGCAACGTGCTTTGCGACGTGAAGTTGAAGGACGTCTGTTGCTTTTCCACTTCATGTGCCAGATTCGCCAGGCAGGAGGCCGAGTTGACCGCGAGCAGACGATTGATATTGCGCCGGCACTTGGGGTTGTCGTATCGGGGCGTGCCGGGCGCAGTGATGACGTTGTCATACTTGCTGAAATCGGTGATGGCGTGGGTGTAGAAGATTTCTGGAGTCGCGTATTGACGCGAGGTACGGGTGATCGCCAGAGCGAACATATAGTCGAAGGTAGACGACTCGCCAACGCCTATCACCACGTCTTGCTTGGGGTATACCGCCGGCGTGTACTGACTGGACAACAGGCCGATCATGCTCTTTTCAAGCTGTACCAGTTCGGAAAGGTCATAGTCACTCTTGCGTGGCGTGGCGTTGGACGCGATGCAGAAGAACAGCACCGCTGCACCCGGCGCGAACAGCCAACCGGGAAGCTGCAGTGCGCGGGCTCGAGGCCGCCGTACCCACCAGGCACCCAGACCGATACTGGCCATGACCAGCAATTGCGTCAGCAAGCCATTGCCGTATTTCTTGACCGCGTAATCGGAGCCGTAGCCAAATCGCGCCAGAACCATCTGCAGCAGGCAAAGCGTGACCATCGCCAGGCCCAGGGCGGAGAGGTACTTGAGCACGGGCCAGGCATACTGACCGTTGGGCCGCAGGTAGGCCCACGCCGCTGCGGCCGACATGGCCGCGACGATCAGGCAGACGGTAATCAGGCCAAAAGGATAGCTGATGCGGTCGAAACCCAGACCGCCGTTGTTGTCGGCAATCAGTCGCATGGCCGCAAAGGCTGGATTGATCAAGACACCGGCGAGTGCGATCGCCGGCAGGGCAAGCACAGGCAGCAACCAAATGTGCCAACGCGGATCGACGCGGCGAGCCTTGATGCCGTCCAGCAGGACGACGAAGGCGAGCACGCCTACCATTTCCAGCGTTGGCAGCAGGTGGACGCCGGTATTGACGAAGATGCCCATCAACAACACGAAGTAGGCGCACCAGCGCCCGGCTTTGCGCTCGGACAGCACCCCCAGCACGATCACCAGCATCGTGACGCACTGGGCCACCAGCTGAGAGAAGAAATAGTTGTCATGGAGCTCGCCGCCGTGCACCTCCAGGTGCAGGACGCGCTTGTTCAGGAACGAGAGTACCGCCAAGGCGACGATGCTGGCTATGGCCAGTGCGCGAGGGAAGGTGCCCAACAGATAGACGTAGCAGAACCAGATCAGAAACAGCGAAAGCAGTGCGGTCAGATTCAGCCCCAGCAACGGCGATCCCACCAGGAAACCGGCAACGGCAGCAACGATATGGCTGAGTCTTGGGTAGAAGTTCATCTCGCCCATGGACGGATCCGTGGGATTGCCGAGATTGAATTGCTCGCCCACCCTGAACACCAGCACATAGTGATGAGCAAGATCGACTGCCCCACCCCAGAGCTCGTCGATATTGAGCATTACCAAGAGGGCCAAAGCCACCAGCATCAAACAGACCATCGCCTTGGACGGTACATTTCCTGAGCGCATTTACTTCTCCAAAATGAGCGTACCCATCTTCCTTTTTGGGACCCTTCAAAACAGCTCCGGGCGTCTGCACTGGTCAGACACCCGGAGATTTTCCCTGCTCGTTCAAACGCGCTTACAGCTGTTTGGCGATAGCTCGGCCTTCACGGATCGCGTAGTTGGTACCACGGTCTTCCGGATAGATCTGCGCCATGGTCGAGATCAAGGCATTGTCGTACGGCGTCGAAGCGTCGGGTACATACTGCGAATAGTTACGCTCGGTCACCGGCTGTGCATACTCGGAGCGCCAAACCTTGTAGTCCACGACCCAGTCCTTCTCGAACTTGGGGAACATGCGCTTGAGGTGGCCCAGGGCGAAGTCCAGATACTGCTCGTCGTTGTAGGCCCAGACCGGATCCTGGGTCGCCAGGTAGCGCGACAGGTAGGCGATGTGCGTACCCTTGTAGTTTTCCGGGGTGTCGAAGTTGGTGTGCTCGATCACGCCCACGAACGGAAAGCCCGGGTCGTTGACGTTCAACCAGTAAGTATCGGACAGGCTGTGCTTCAAACGCAGCACCAGGCACATGTTGCCCAGATACTTGACGCGGCGCAGCTTGGTCAGCCACTGGTCATCCGCTTTACCTTCGAACAGGTCAGCGATCAACGGGAAGGAAGGCGTGAACAGGAATCTCTTGCCTGCGACTTCGCCCTTGTCGGTGGTGACGGCCGTGATCTGCTTGCCTTCGGTTACCAGGCCCTGAACCTTGGTGTTCAGGCTCACTTCGCCACCGTGCTCGCGGATGGCCGAGACCAGCGCTTCGGCCAGACGACCGAAACCGCCCTTGAAGTAGGCCAGCTCTTCACCGCCCTTGTCGTTGCGTGTGCTACCGCGCAGTACGAGTTTCTTCCACATCCATACAGCGTTGACCGCTTCGGCGTAGACGGAAAACTTGGAGTCGATCAACGGCTCCCAGACCACCTTGTACACCGACTTGCCGCACATGCCTTCCAGCCATTCACGGATGCTCAGGTGCTCGATGGACTTCCAGTCCTTGATTTTGCGTACCTGGAACACCAGCAGGCCCAGGCGAATACGGTCGACGAAGGACAGTGCCTTGAAGCGCAGCAGGTCCAGTGGTGTCGAGAGTTTCCACATGCGGCCGTTGAAGTACATGCCAGTACGGGTGGGCAGCAGGATCACGTCGCCTTCCAGACCCAGTTCCTTGACCAGCTCGGGTACGAACACGTCGTTGTTGAACCAGTGGTGGTAGAACTTCTCGACACGCACGCCGTCGTCGAACTCGAAGATGCCAGCCAGGCCCCCAGGGGTGGAGTCGGCTTCGATGACTTGTACGCTCTTGCCTTGCTTGGCCAGTACATACGCTGCGGTGAGGCCGGTGAAACCGCCCCCTACTATCACTACGTCGTAGTTATTCATTGATGATTACCAGAATGGATAGGGTCTTGATCACTTGCGGGCGGCCTTGAACAGAGCCGGCCGGGACCAGATGGCCAGAGCACCGACGATGGTGGTCGGCAGCCAAAGCGCCAGGTGTACGATCACGGCGTAACTGCCCGCTTGCGCGGAAGTGCCGCCGATCAGGGAAACTGCGGTGAATGCCGCGAGGTGAAACGGACCTACATAACCGGGTGAAGAAGGCGCCAGCGTGGACAGTGTGGTGATCGCCATGACCAGCAGCGCCATCAATGGCGTCGCCTCTAGGCCAAGACCCTGCAAGGCGAAATAGAACAAGCCCGCCTCGCCCATCCAGACCAGTACCGACAGCAACAACATCGTGCCCAGCACCCGTGGGCGCGACATCACGTCGAAGCTTTCGAACAGGCCGGCGATGGTGCGGAAGATCTGCTGCAGCTTGGCCGAACCCCTGCTCGCGTCCGTACCTCCGCCGAGTTTGTTGAACAGACGCGCGAAACTACCGGAGAAGAAGAAACCCACTGCCAGGGCGATACCGCCCAGCAGTGCCAGCACCACCGCGCTTTCGCGCAGTGCGGGGGGAACCTGGAGCGTCTGGATGGCCAGCACGCCCAAAGCGAGACAGGCCAGCAGTGTCACCAGGTCGATCAGCCGCTCCACCACCAGACTGGTCGCCGCGGCAGTTTTGGTCACTCCCATCGCACTCGGGAATACCAACGCACGTACCACATCACCCAGTCGCAGCGGCAATACGTTGTTGAGCGCGATAGCGCCCAGAAACGGCGCGGCGCAGTTCTTGAAGCTGATCTTGCTGCCAGTCGCCGAAAGCATTACCGACCAGCGGAAGATCCGCACGCAGTAGCCAAAAGCCAGGGACAGCACGCCCAGGATCAGGTAATGCCATTCGAACTGCTTGAGAGCCTCCATCACTTCGGAGAACTTCACCAGACGGAAGATGGCTGCCAAACAGATGAGCGTGATTCCGCCCCCTATCAGGTGCTTGATCCAGCGCCTTTCCTTTACCGCTGTCGCTTGGGTCATGTGCTTGCTCAGATCCGCCACGGGGCTTTGTTGGCGGCCCACAGGGCTTCGAGTTCGCGCTTGTCACGCAGGGTGTCGCACGGCTGCCAGAAACCAGTGTGGTGGAACGCCGAAAGCTGTCCGTCCTTGGCCAAGTTGGTCAGGGGCTCGCGTTCCCAGGAAATGCTGTCGCCATCGATGTACTTGATGACTTGGGGTTCCAGGACAAAGAAGCCGCCATTGATCCAGCCGATCTCGTCGCTTGGCTTCTCTTCGAAGCTGGATACGGCGTTCTGAGCGTCGATGTTCAGCACCCCAAAACGGCCTGGCGGCTGCACTGCGGCGACGGTGGCCAATTTGCCATGCTGACGGTGAAATTCCACTTCGGCGCTAATGTTGATGTCGGACAGACCGTCACCGTAGGTCAGGCAGAAGGTTTCGTTGTCCAGATAAGGCGCAACGCGCTTTAACCGGCCACCGGTCATGGTTTCAGGGCCGGTATCGACCAGCGTGATTTTCCAGTCTTCGGCCTGGCTGTTGAGAATCTGGGTATCGCCGGTGGACAGGTCGATGGTCATGTCCGACATGTGACGGTAATAGTTGAAGAAGAACTCCTTGATGACATAGCCCTTGTAGCCTAGGCAAATGACGAATTCCTTGATGCCATGGTTGGCATACGAACGCATGATGTGCCACAGCAGCGGCTTGCCGCCGATCTCGACCATCGGTTTTGGCTTGGTGTCCGACTCTTCGGCAATGCGAGTACCCAGGCCACCGGCCAGAATGACAGCTTTCATATTACGCTCCTTATAATTTGAGATCGGAGGGATCGAAGTTCAGACTTTGCTGGATGACGGCGACCGGATCGGCGCGCAATACCAGATAAATACGCAGGATGTATTCCCCGATGATACCCAGCAGGAACGAATTCAAGCCGATACCGAACAACACCAGGATGTGAATGCTGGCAAGACCGGGCGGAAGCTCAGGATGGAATACCCTGAGTACCACATAATAGAGAGCGCCGATCAGACTCGCTGCCAGGATCAGACTGCCGACGAATGATGCGGCCCGCAGCGGCACGGTGGAATGGTTGAACACTGCGGTCAGGCCCAGACGTACAAGACGGTTGACGTTGAACTTGCTCTCGCCTGCTACCCGTGCGTCGCGATCGTAGGCGATGCCGGTCTGGTTGAAACCGATCCCTGCAATCATGCCGCGTAGATAGGGGTTGGCGGTCTTGGTCTTGAGCAGGACGTTCACCACCTTGCGGTCGATCAGGCGGAAGTCGCCAACATCGCGCGGAATGGGATGCTCGCTGACCTTGTCGATGGCCCAGTAGCCCACACGGCGGAAGTTGTTCAGCAACCAGCTTTCGGGCCGCTTGCGGCGCACGCCATAGACGACGTCGAAGCCTTCTTGCCAGCGCTCGAAGAATTCTTCCAGCAGTTCAGGCGGATCCTGAAGATCGGCATCGATCTGCATCACGGCATCGCCGCGGGTGTGCATGTAGTTGGCCAGGATCGAACGCTGGAAACCGTAGTTCTTGGAAAAACGGATGGCGCGAACCCGAGGGTCCCGAGCGGCCAGCTCGGTCAGCATTTCCCAAGTGGTGTCATCGGAGTGATTGTCCGAGAACACGAACTCCAAATCGCAACGACTTTCCATCTTGTTGCCCAGTGCAACCAGGCGCTGGTAAAGATTCGCGAGATTACCCGACTCGTTGAGGACCGGAATCGATATTGAAACCAAAGGTTTTTTGTTTGATTCAAGCATGTGCGTATCGAAACCTTGCATTAACCATTCATCCTTGACTTCATGTATTCAACGACCGCTGGCAG
>Ga0207655_1001144_pt1 | contig 25896 bp, 26 predicted proteins | sample KBSM44metaG_FD_184398 | JGI IMG/M metagenome (GOLD analysis project Ga0207655, IMG submission 184398) | Miscanthus rhizosphere microbial communities from Kellogg Biological Station, Michigan, USA - KBS M4-4 metaG (SPAdes) (version 2) | ecosystem: Host-associated > Plants > Roots > Rhizosphere >... | reverse complement strand
TTACGCACCGTGGCCTGTCCGGCCCGGCGATCCTGCAAATTTCCAGCTACTGGACGCCGGGCACGCCCATCGTCATCAACCTGATCCCGGAATTGGACTTGGCCGCCACGCTGATCGAAGGCAAGGGCACGATCAAGAAGCAGCTGGGCAATGTGCTGGCGCAGTGGCTGCCGGCGCGCCTGGCCGAAGGCTTGCTGCTGGCGCATGGTTTCGCGCTGGACGCCCGCCTGGCGGATATGCCCGACGCGCAACTGCGCAAGCTGGGCGCCGCCATCAACCAGTGGACCCTGACGCCGAACGGTTCGGAAGGCTACAAAAAGGCCGAAGTGACGCGCGGCGGCGTCGATACCCGCGAACTGTCGCAGCAGAGCATGATGGTCACCAAGGTGCCGGGCCTGTACTTCATCGGCGAGGCGGTGGACGTGACCGGCTGGCTGGGCGGCTACAATTTCCAGTGGGCGTGGGCATCGGGTGTGGCGGCGGGCCAGTCCGTCTGATATACTGGTCGTTCCTGCTGTAGCGGCGCTTGTGCAATCGTTGAAGTTATAGAAAGATTGCCTCAGGTTGTGTCACTGATGCCGCATTGTTTTTGCAGGGAAAACCACACGACGGGCCGTGCATGCGGCCTGTGGGGTTCCATTTTGCTGCAAAAGCTGCTATAGTCTCTTTCTCCCTATAACCTCAAACGGTTTGAATTTTTACATGACCACTATTCGCCTTAAAGAAAACGAGCCGTTCGAAGTCGCAATGCGTCGCTTCAAACGCACCATCGAAAAAACCGGTCTGCTGACCGAACTGCGCGCACGCGAGTTCTACGAAAAGCCAACGGCTGAGCGTAAGCGCAAGCTGGCAGCCGCCGTGAAGCGTCACTACAAGCGCATCCGCAGCCAGCAACTGCCGAAAAAACTGTTCTAATTCTGCTACACGCAGACCCAACCCGGCAGCATGGCGCTTGCGCCGCGGGTTGAGTTTTAGAAGATACCCGCTCCGGTCATCCGCAGCGGGTTTTCGCATTTCTACACCATTAATTTACTGAAAGAAATCGCCATGGGCCTGAGAGAACAAATCACCGAAGACATGAAAAACGCGATGCGCGCCAAGGAAGCGTCGCGCCTGGCCACCATCCGCCTGATTCTGGCCGAGATCAAGCGCAAGGAAGTCGACGAGCGTATCGAGGTCAACGACGAACAGACCGTCGCCATCGTGGAGAAAATGATCAAGCAGCGCAAGGATTCGATCACCCAGTTCGAAGCCGGCGGCCGCCAGGACCTGGCCGACATCGAAAAAGCCGAGCTGGTCGTGCTGACCGCCTACATGCCGGCCGGCCTGTCGGACGAGGAAATCGCCGCCGAAGTCACCGCCGCCGTGGCCGCCTCGGGCGCCGCCGGTCCGCAGGACATGGGCAAGGTCATGGCCATCGTCAAGCCGAAGCTGGCCGGCCGCGCCGACATGACCGTCGTGTCGGCACTGGTCAAAAAGGCGTTGTCCCCGGCATAATCAGCGTGTCGCATGTTGGCGCGCTGTCAGCGCCGTTTTTACCTCCGCCGTGCCTTGATTCGCATCAAAACCGGATTGGCGCGGCGGTATAGTCTGAAAAATTACCCGACCGCTCAGCCCTGTGATCCCACAATCCTTTATCTCCGATTTGTTAAACCGCGTCGATATCGTCGACGTTGTCGGACGCTACGTGCAGCTGAAAAAAGGCGGTGCGAACTTCATGGGCCTGTGCCCGTTCCACAGCGAAAAGTCGCCCAGCTTCACGGTCAGCCCGACCAAACAGTTTTACCATTGCTTCGGTTGCGGCGCCCACGGCACCTCGATCGGCTTCCTGATCGAATATTCGGGCATGGGCTTTGTCGACGCCGTCAAAGACCTGGCGCAGAACGTCGGCATGGTCGTGCCTGAGCAAGACGACAAGATTCCACCGGCGCAACGCGCGCAGATGCAGGCGCAAAGCCTGGCCTTGTCGGACGCGATGACGCAGGCGTGCGACTTTTACCGCGCCCAGCTGCGCGGCGCCACCGACGCCATCGCCTACCTGAAGAATCGCGGGCTGACCGGCGAAATCGCCGCCCGCTTCGGCCTGGGCTACGCGCCGGCCGGCTGGGACGGCCTGAAAAGCATCTTCCCCGACTACGAGGCGGTGGCGCTGGCCGAGGCCGGCCTGGTCATCGACAAGGTCGACGAGGATGGCGGCAACCGCAAACGCTACGACCGCTTCCGCGAGCGGATCATGTTTCCCATTAAAAATACCAAGGGCCAGGTCATCGCCTTTGGCGGCCGGGTGCTCGACCACGGCGAACCAAAGTACTTGAATTCTCCCGAAACGCCTTTATTTTCAAAGGGATTCGAACTGTATGGCTTGTTCGAGGCGCGCCAGGCGATCCGCGACGCGGGTTACGTGCTGGTGACGGAAGGCTATATGGATGTGGTGGCGCTGGCGCAGATGGGGTTCCCGCAAGCGGTGGCGACGCTGGGCACGGCTTGCACCACCCATCATGTACAGAAACTGTTGCGTCAGACCGACATGGTGATTTTCAGTTTCGACGGCGACAAGGCCGGCCGCCGCGCCGCACGGCGCGCGCTGGAAGCCTGTCTGCCGCACGTGACGGACAACAAGACCATCAAGTTCCTGTTCCTGCCGACCGAGCACGATCCGGACAGCTACGTCCGCGCGCATGGCAAGGAAGCGTTCGAGCAGGAAATACACGAAGCGATGCCGCTGTCGCAGTTCCTGATCAAGGAAGTGGTCGGCGAGCATGATTTGCAAAGTCCGGAGGGCCGGGCCCGCGCCCAGTTCGACGCCAAGCCCTTGCTGCAGTCGATGACGCCAACGGCGTTGCGCCTGCAGATCGTGCGCGGCCTGGCGCAGTTGACGCAGACCACGCCGTCCGAGATCGAGGTGCTGTTCGAACTGGCCAAGCCGGTCGCGGTGGCCCGCAAGGCGCCGCCCCGCACCGGGCGTCCGGTGCCGGTCGGGCTGGAGTTGCAGATCGTGCGGCTGCTGGTGGCGCATCCGCCGTTGTCGCTCGATATCGACGCGGCCGCGTTGAAGGCGTTCGAGTTCTTCGGCGCCGAGCCGGCCGAGCGCCTGGCGCAGCTGGTGGCTGCGGCGCAGGCGATGGGCCCGAACGGTAGTTTTGCGGCGTTCGCGCAACATTTGAAGTCGCAGGGCGACGAGTACGACGGCATCATCGCCGAAGTGGTGCAGGAGTCCGAGTCCGATTTTGATGCAGTGCGGGCGTTCCTGCGCGGCGCGATCCGCCAGGTCAAGAATGACGCGTTGAAGCAGGAATTGAGTCAGTTGTTCGCCGCCGGCCTGTCGTCCGACGAGATTGGCGTGCGTTATCGGGAGTTGACTTCGCAGCAAGACCAGCTGTTGCGCGAAGCCCAGGCGGAGTTGGCGAACCGATAATGTTGCGGTGCGGCGTAGAGGAGTTGCCGGGCGTTTTGGAGTGTCATGTTTCTGTCATGTTTCCGGAGGGGGAACCGGGGCTCTTCCCTCTGGATATTGAAAAGTGGCGTGCTATAATAAAACGCTAAGTGTTGTGTCTTTTGGCATCGTTTTTTGTTCAGAGTGTGTTTGTTTTCAGTAAGTTAGGCTCTTGATCGACATGGAAAGACGCAGTGTCGGCGGCCAGGGCCAGCTTTGGTTTAGTCGGCGAACCTCCAGTGGGACGCTATCAGCGGACTTTCTGTTTGCTGTCTAACCTAGTCATGGTTTCTTGCCCCCACGCACGTGTCCGGATGCAGTAGAATTTTGCCGACAGCGGTGGAGTTCTGTTGACGTCGATCGGTCTGACCGGGTGTAAGTAAGTCGTAGTATTGTCGAACTTGTGTCGGCAAGTTCGAAGACGTAGGTTCCAAACAAATTGAACCGCAAGAAACTTTATCCTAAATAAGCAAGTCGTTGTGTAATCGAAAGCGCCTGTGCCAATCAAGAAACCTGAATCCAAAGCGGCTGCAAAGCCGAGCAAAGTGACCGCCCAATCCGCCAAGACAGCGGACAAGTCGGAAACGCGCGTCGCCAGCGGCAACCCGCCCGCGGTCAGCCAGACCACGGACGCCGCCACCCTCGCGGCCATCGATACCTCGGGCTACGTGCTGCCATCGGTCAAAGTGCCGGGCCGGCGCGGGCGCAAGCCGAAAGAATTCCAGCCAGAAAATGACGAAGTCGCCGCGCTGAACGCGGTCGAACGCGCCGAACTGAAGGCGGTGGACAAGGCCAAGGCCAAGGACCGCAAGGCCAAGGAAAAGGCGCTGCTCAAGGACGCCTTCTCGTCGGACACCGAAGCGACCGAGGAAGAGCTCGAACGCCGCCGCCAGAAGCTCAAGACCCTGATCAAGTTCGGCAAGGAACGCGGCTTCCTCACGTACGCCGAGATCAACGACCACCTGCCGGAGAACATCGTCGATCCGGAAGCGATCGAAGGCATCATCGGCACCTTCAACGACATGGGCATCGCCGTCTACGAGCACGCGCCGGACGCCGAGACCCTGCTGCTGTCGGACAACGTGGCCACCGTCACCAGCGACGACGAGGCCGAGGCCGCCGCCGAGGCCGCGCTGTCGACCGTCGACTCCGACTTCGGCCGCACCACCGACCCGGTCCGCATGTATATGCGCGAGATGGGTTCGGTCGAGCTGCTGACGCGCGAGGGCGAGATCGAAATCGCCAAGCGCATCGAAGACGGCCTCAAGGACATGATCCAGGCCATTTCCGCCTGCCCGGTGACGATCGCCGAGATCATCGCCGCCTCCGACCGCATCCGCGCCGACGAGATCAAGATCGACGAGATCGTCGACGGCCTGGTCGATGACAGCGACGAGGTCGCCGCCGCGCCGGTCGTGGCCGCGCCGGCCGAAGAGGACGACGAGGAAGAGGAAGAGGAAGAAGAGGAGGAAGAGGAAGAGGAAGAAGCGAGCGCCTCCGGCGCCGCCGGTTTCTCGGCCGAACAGCTCGAAGCGTTGAAGAACGCCGCGCTCGACAAGTTCGACGTCATCTCCACCCAATTCGACAAGATGCGCCGCGCCTTCGAGAAGGAAGGCTACAACTCCAAGGCCTACATCAAGGCCCAGGAAGCGATCTCGTTCGAACTGCTGGGCATCCGCTTCACCGCCAAGGTCGTCGAAAAGCTGTGTGACACCTTGCGCGGCCAGGTCGACGAAGTACGCCACATCGAGAAGCAAATCCTCGACGTCGCCGTCAACAAGTGCGGCATGCCGCGCGCCCACTTCATCAAGGTCTTCCCGGGCAATGAAACCAATCTGGACTGGGTCGACGGCGAAGTCAACGCCGGCCACGCCTACAGCGCCATCCTCGGCCGCAACATTCCGACGATCAAGGAACTGCAGCAGCGCCTGATCGACCTGCAAGCGCGCGTCGTGCTGCCGCTGCCGGACCTGCGCAACATCAACCGCCAGATGGCGGCCGGTGAAATGAAGGCGCGCAAGGCCAAGCGCGAAATGACCGAGGCCAACTTGCGCCTGGTGATCTCGATCGCCAAGAAGTACACCAATCGCGGCCTGCAATTCCTCGACCTGATCCAGGAAGGCAATATCGGCCTGATGAAGGCGGTCGACAAGTTCGAATACCGCCGCGGCTACAAGTTCTCGACCTATGCGACGTGGTGGATCCGTCAGGCCATCACGCGCTCGATCGCCGACCAGGCGCGCACCATCCGTATTCCGGTGCACATGATCGAAACCATCAACAAGATGAACCGCATTTCCCGCCAGATTCTGCAGGAAACCGGCGCCGAGCCCGATCCGGCAACGTTGGCCATCAAGATGGAAATGCCGGAAGACAAGATCCGCAAGATCATGAAGATCGCCAAGGAACCGATTTCGATGGAGACGCCGATCGGCGACGACGACGACTCGCACCTGGGCGACTTCATCGAGGACAACAACACGCTGGCGCCGTCCGACGCGGCGCTGCACGCCTCGATGCGCGGCGTCGTCAAGGATGTGCTCGACTCGCTGACGCCGCGCGAAGCCAAGGTGCTGCGCATGCGTTTCGGCATCGAAATGTCGACCGACCACACGCTGGAGGAGGTTGGCAAGCAGTTCGACGTCACGCGCGAGCGCATCCGTCAGATCGAAGCCAAGGCCCTGCGCAAGCTGCGTCATCCCAGCCGTTCCGACAAGCTGAAAAGCTTCTTGGAAGGCAACTAAGGCTTGACTAGCGCCGGTGCTAGCCCTTATGCTCGCGAGTTCGTTTTAAAAGCGAGCGCGCGTCGGAGGGGCTAGCCGGTTCCCAGCGCATCTGCAACACCCTGGGCCTCTAGCTCATGCTTGGTTAGAGCAGCGGACTCATAATCCGTTGGTGCCGTGTTCGACTCACGGGAGGCCCACCAAATTCGGTAGAAAAATCAAGGACTTGCTGGGTTTGTTTCCAGCAGGTCTTTTTTATTTTTCTCCTCCCGCGCGCCATGTAACCTCCCTGTAACCACTCTACGAATACTATATATGTACGATACTCCCCCATCAGATGAGTTGGTGTGGCCTGAAGCAGCGGCCAATATCGCTGAGTTGCAGAGTAAGGTGCCGTGTGACCGCAAAAAATTCATGGATGTTGCTGTTCGACTTTGTCTGCCAGTCTTCGTAGGGTTTCCTGGACTCGATCCTGTGGTCTGCCGGGTGTCTGAGACAGGCCAACGGTATCGTTTCCCCGTTGTGGGCGGCAGGCATTTTAATGCGCTTTTATTACCGCATGAGTTGCGGCAGTTGGAGTATAGGGGCGGTCGTCCTGTATGGGTCACTGAGGTAGTCCCAGACTTCGAGGACGTCCTCTACATCGACTGGAGCAGAGTCAAAAACTTTCGCGAGATGGAGCATCGCGTCGACCACGTCAATCCCGCATTTAACCAAGGGCGCTGGATGGGGCAAAATCCCGATATGTTTTTACCAGAACCCATTTTGGTAACTAGCTACTCATCGTTATACATCCCGCGTCACACCATTGATGAAGTTGCATATTTTTTACGCAATTCATCGCAAGCATCCGTTTCCGCGACGGTAGGGGAGATGTGCATCTTGCCACCCCCCGCTAAGGAGACGCAGCAGGTGGCGTCTTTGGAAAGTAAGCCTGAACCGGAATTCGCTAATTGGAAGATGCGGGTGCAGGCCGAAGCGACCGCGCGGTTCTTGCGTCTTTACGGTGCTGGAGCAAATCCCACCATCAGTTCGATCAAGGATGACTTGGCGGTTTGGTGCCGGGAAAATAAGGTAGTTACCGATAGCGGTATCGTCCCGAGCGCGGAATACCTTCGGACTCATGTGCTGTCTTCCTCGCACTGGAAGCGGCCATCTCGGCCCCAAAACTGATCGCCACCAGTTTGAACAGCTTGAACAACTCGAACAAAGTGAACATCAGCGGTTGAACATTATGTTTTTTTGAACGGATCATTGTTAAGTATTTGATTTAGAACGTTTTAATTATTGAAAATAGTTCTGTACGAACCCCCTTTGTTCGTTCAAGGATTTATCCATACCTAGCCCCTGCTGCTAGGAGTGGAGATTTTTATGAAGTGTTACCCTCAAGCAATGGGGCAAAGTGTCGCCCTCGTCAGTTATCCTGGTCTTGAACAGGAATCACGTACTTATCTCACAACGGAAGCTGCGGCGTTTTACTTGAACCGTAAGGTGCAGACGTTGCGTATGTGGGCATGCTACGAAAACGGTCCTCTGCGTCCGATCCGCGTAAATAAGCGCTTGGCGTGGTCAGTGGCTGACCTTCGCACTCTGCTTCGGTGCGCCGGTTGAGCCAATTCCATGACCTCAACATTTACCCCACGGCAGTAACAAGCAATCCGGGCATAAGCCCAAAATATTCGCAAATTAAAAATTATCGCCCCGTTGCGAGGGGCACTATTACGCCGAAATTCGGCATAACCCAAGGAAACATTTAATGTCTACTACTATTTCTACGATGACCACTTACGCTGACGTAATGCTCAAGGTAATGGAAATCTCTGCGAAATTGAAATCGAACGGCAATTTGCTTCGCAAGCTCTCCGTGCAATCCCAACTGGCGCCTGTTGTCGATAACTATAATCCTGGCGTGACCGAACTGATGAACGCGCCAATGACGTTGAATGCAAAGGACGCAGTAATGCACGCGATGTGCATTATTCCGGTCCCGTTGTGTGCAATTTACTTGGGCGTCCCTGCCGACTCTCTTTACGAGTTCAAGCGCAAATTCGGCGATGCCTTCGGGGCAATTTACTATCAATCCCTCTGCTTCTCGATCAACGAGTTGCAGCTCTTCGCGAAAAACCGCGACTGGTTCGAGGAGCCTTCAGAGCATTGTGGTCCGGTAGACCGTACCACTCCGCCTACTTACTTCTTGCTTCAAGGGACCTTTGTTGGCGTAGACATCATGGTGGGCTATCTTGCAGTAGACAACAAGGCCAGCCACCTCGGGATTCCCCAAAACGGTTCGGTGCGCCGTCCATTTCGGTTGAGCGACATCCGCCGCGAGTTCATGACTCGTTTCGCTGATCCAGCCTTTGTACCGTCGTTGTGGACCGCTAGTCAACGTGGGATTGGGAATATTACTATTGGCGCCCAAGGAGACACCCACTAATGCATAGCCTGCCGATTAGCTTGAGTGCCTCGCGTTCGATGCCGGCAGGCCCGCCCCTCCGGGGGCGGGGATCACCGTGCGATCCGCAAGAGGCTACAGACGCGATGTATCACTTATTCCCGCCGGCAGATCGGTCCGTATGGATCAACTTGGCAATGGCTATTAAGCGCGCGGGCGTGTCCTTCGAGGATTTCCACAACTGGAGTCGTGCCGGCGATGGATATGAAAGCGAGCGGCGCTGCTTAACCGACTGGAACGGCATCAGTGAACATGGCGATATCAAGCCAGCGACGCTGTTCCATGCTGCGGGCATTGCGGGGTGGCACCCGCAGGCAGGTCGCACATCTCAGTTGCCACGCCCGATACCGATAGCTGCCCCGCGTAAAATGGTGCCCCAAGAACCAGTCATCAACGTTAAGGCCGAGCAAGTTTGGGATCTTTGCGTGTCTGCACCGGCAACGCATGCCTACATCGAGAAGAAGGCTGGCGATGTTGGTGAGCTGCGTATCTATCCTGAAAGCGCGCCACCATTGGTGATTAAGGACCAAAATATGGCCGGCTGGTTGGTCGTGCCTTGTTTTTCTGATGGACTGCTGCAAACGCTGCAGTTCATCCCGCCGGACGGGCCGAAGCTGAACATGCCTGGGGGCGTGTTTAACAATGGGTATCACGTTGTCGGCAGCATTGAGGCCGCCAGCACGATTTACGTTGCTGAAGGAATCGGGCAGGCGTGGGCGTGTAAGCAGGCCACCGGGTCGCCGGCTGCGTGCTCCTTTGGTGCCGGACGAATGAAAACCGTGGCACAGGCAATTGCGCAGGCCTATCCGAGCGCCAAGATTGTTCTGGTCCCAGATCGCGGTAAGGAGGAGGCAGCGGAGGCCATCGCCAAGACCTTGAACTGCGAGTGGGTCAAGATGCCTTTGGACGCCGAAAACAATTACGACGCTAACGACTTCGCCCAAGAGCGTGGCAGCAATGCACTGCGCGACTTGTTGATGCAGGTTCAGTCGCCAGCGCTTCGTTACAAGATCCGTTCTGCCGAGGAGCTGGCCAACGCACCACCACTCAAATGGATTGTGCGCGGGTTGTTACCCGCGACAGGGCTGGCAGCTCTTTATGGTCCAAGTGGCAGTGGCAAGTCGTTCTTGACGCTCGATCTGGCAGCAGCAGTTGCCGGCGGCATGTCGGAATGGTTTGGCAAGCGTGTCACACATTGCCCAGTCACGTACTGCGTTCTGGAGGGGGAGGCCGGCATGGGCAAGCGCATTAAGGCGTGGGAACAGCACCATGGCCTGCCGTTGCCGCGTCGCTTGCGCTTTGTCACCCAATCCGTATTCCTGACCGAATATCAGGACGTTGGCGATCTTGCGAAGGCGATTCAACATGCCGGTGGCGCGAACGGCGTCGTGATTCTGGATACGCTGAATCGTGCAGCTCCAGGGGCAGATGAAAATTCTTCCCAAGACATGAGCAACATCTTAGCGGCGGCAAAGGAGCTGCAAGAGCTGATAGGTGGTCTTGTACTGCTGGTCCATCACACGGGTAAAGATCCTGAGAAAGGTATGCGTGGCCACTCAAGTCTCTTTGCCGCCTTGGACGGGGCTATCAGCGTCGGCAAGCCTGCGAGCGGGCCGTGTTGGGCAGTCGCGAAGTCTAAGGACGATGCTACGGGTGCCGTCAGCGGCTTCACTTTGAAGGTTGTGGCGATGGGCGCGGACGATGAAGGCGATGAAATTACATCTTGCGTGGTCGAGCCGTCTGGCGTGTCGATTGCTTTTGGGTCTGCAACGCAGCTCACCGATAATCAGCAAGTAGCGTTCGACATGTTGCAGTCACGATTCATTGTCGAGGGCGAACTGCTGGCCAAGCGGTTGACTGTCGCGGAAGGTATTGCGGCTGTTGCTGCTGTCATTAATGGTGAGCAGAAGCGCAAGCGGGATCGAGCGAAGGAGGCAATCAAGGCACTGATTGCGAAATCGCTGATCTGTACTGATGAAATTCATCTCTGGGCGAAGACCTTCTAATCCCCGCGCCCTGTCCCGGATCCCCCTCCCCCTTATAGGGGGAGAGGGCCGGTCCGGGACATAGATGGGCCACCCGGTAAGGCCCGTTTTATATGAATTCGGGGTGGTCCGGGAAGCGGGACTTTTATTTTCTCTATCACTGCCGGTCGAATTAATGGTGGCCGGTAAAAATATCAATAATCCACTTTTGAAGGAACACCAATGAGCATCTGCTCCCCAGCGCCAAAGAGCGCGCAGATTCAAGTATCCGCCAACGGCGTTTTTACCATCCCAACCGACATCGGCATCAAGCTGGTACGCGACCTGTTTGAAGGCATCGGCGTTGATCGCCTGCGTGAAGATCGCTACTTCATGAATTTGTCTTTTGAGGATGTCAGCGAGCTGGTAGATGATGAACTCACCGAGGCCGTCGCGGTCGGCCTCGACTACATTACCGATCCGGTAGACGACCGCTCCGCAGTCAAAGAAGCATTACTCAAGCGCATGGAAGCACAGTTCCCGCACCGACTCGGTTGCTTTGTCTTCCGAGTCGGTCACAGCTACAGCAAAGCATGGCCGACTGCGGACACGCCGTCGCGCTGATTAGAACCCACGTCCTGTGGTACAACCCGCGAACCGCGCATGAAAGTGCCCGGTTCGCTTTTTATTTTGGTGGTGAAGATGAAGAAACCCAAAGCGCCGCGCGTCCCTGTCCTTGAGTCCGCATTCGAGATCAACCTGGCCAAGATCCTGCGCACCGCCAAGGCGACCAGCAGCTCGATGGCGACGCTGGACGACGGCGACGTGCGCACCGTCGTGGCGCTAACCGAAACGCGCCTGGCGGTCCATCTGGACGGCCGGGTGTGGATGGCCGACATCGTAGCCGTGCCGTGCCTGAATGACCGGCTACGCCCCCTCCTAAAATGTCCTCGCGCGCATGAGGGGAATTTCCAATCGCTTTATTTCCGGGGCGGCGAGCTGGCCTGTCGGCATTGTCATACGCTGCGATACCGCAGCACACTGGCCCCGTCCGCGGTTGAGCGCGCTCGCATTGCCCGGCTCAAGCTCGTAGAGCGCATGGGCGGGCTTCCAGGCGATGCGATGCCGGACCGGCTACCGGGTGCGTGGCGTACTCGATACGGGCGCGTGGCGCGACGCTTGGCGGGCTTGACGGCTGTTCACCATAGCGATATGCGGCAGCGGTTGAAGCGTAACGGCTCTTGATCGGGCGCGGCTGGCTAGTCCAATATAATGGAAAGCTTGCAAGGAGTACCGACATTTATACCCCAGTGGCCAGTCTGCGTATGGTCCAATATCATGACGCCCGCGATGTCATTTGGCAGCCGCCATCGAATTAGCCAGAATTGACGATCGACATTGTCTCCGAAGGCTGGAGCTTAGTCGTGGACAATCGGCTCCTCCCATACTCCAGTCGATGAATATTTAGCCAGTGACTCCCAAACGATCCGCAGTACCTTATCTCCCTTAGAAGCACGTAACCTCGTGTTGATTTCGTTTGCGTACGTGGAGGCCAATTCGCGCGCCGCAAAGGCACCGTCGAATTTCTTCACAATTTTTACTTCTCCAATCGCTAACGTGACGATTGGGTATATATCAGCGCTATCGATTACTCCGTCAAGACTTTCCAGCATTTCCTTTGCTTCTGAAAGATACTCTTTAGCCATCGCCTCACTCGTCAACGTTGGAGCGAGTATTAATAGCTGCTGAGCCAAGGCGTGTTCGGTATGAGACATGCGATAAGCATCAACTGCGATACGTAATTTTTCGAGCGCCAGATCATGCTCCTGAAAACCACGGTATGCAAGCCCATATTGCAGCCAAAACAGTCCATCTTGCTCAAATTTCTTCTCAAAAACACGATAAATATTCATAATCAAGTCTTTTTTTCCGTGCAGTGCTTTCCGCAAGAATTTGAAATTGATCAGTCCCTTGTAAATTTTTGATTCTTTTTTGTCCACGTGCTTCATCACCGGATCGGCGTACTTGCCGAACGCGCCTAATAGTGCCTTGATGGCCTTTTCTACCTGACGAGGATCAACCACCCGCTCGATGAGATGATTTACATACACTGGATGGCGTACGCCAAGTTTATCCTGAGAACGTTGAACAATTCCAACCAGGTTCCCAAGCAGAACAGCAGAGTTGCGCAACAAACCCAATTCAGTTAAGGCGCGATTTAATAATTCAACTTTTAAAGATGCTCTGTGTATCGTGGCTAGACCCACGATTAGAAGCAGCAACCGTTCGTCATCGGAGGAAATCGATTTATAGTCGCTTTCGATTATCCTTTCAAACCCGATTCCCGACGTTGCCTCCATAAGCGCGATTAGTAGCTGTCGACGTGCTCGGACCATTAGTTCGTCGATTCTCTGTTGCTGGCTCAATTGACCAAGGCGAGTCCAAGAGCCATACTGTTCAAGTTTTACTAATATTTGCCTCGCATCAACTTCGTTAAAGTCACCGACGGACACTTCATGCGGATTAAATCCATACAACTTTCGGCTGACTTTGCTTGACCACACGTGTTCTCTTTCCGCAGAAAGGAATCGTATACGTCTCCGACCACCCTGGCGAAACTCCGCTAAATCGTTCGCGAAGCTATCTAAATTATCCATTACTACCAAAATCGTCTCGATGGAATCGTCGCAAGACTTTTCGATTACTTCCAAAGTTGCCCGGAGATCTGCAGGCACATCGTCAAAAAAATAAACAGCCCAGTTTGGCGTATCGGATAACTGGAGTGCGGCTTGCATAACAAGCGTTGATTTTCCACAACCAGCCGGTCCCACAACGACCGTTAATGGAGTATGTTGATGGGTTGCACTCACGACTTTCGCCAGCACAGTCAATTCAGCCGGAATCTGCTGGACAATATCATCCCAAGTTGGATGAAAACCCTTATAAAAGTCTCGTATATGATTAGAAGTAGCTTGAGAAGCGTTCAAAGGAGCGATCATTCCCCGCTTAACCAGTGTTACCTCATCGAATAGATCTAGCTTTGTTCGGTCCACGCCTTGTTGAGCGATAATAGCTAATTGTGGGATGTTTACAACTGCAAGATCGAACGGCGTAACGGGCTCCGGTAATTCAATCTTCAGCCACGCAACAAAGTCTTCAAGCGTGCCAGAAATGTGTTTTATATTATAACTTTCCAAATCTAATTTTTGTATCTCGCTGGCGTTTGGCGTGACAACATAACTCACACCCGGCGCGCTTCCGTGAATATCTTTGTATCTTTCGATATGAAATTTGAGAAGCGGTTCGTTTACTTTTGTACCGATGAACAAGAACGGGGTAGATATAAAATCATTTGCCGATTGTTCATACCACGGCAATGTGGAAGCTGTAGCCTTCGCATACTCGGATGCCGAGAAGATGACACCGTCAGCTAATCGTGTAACGCAACCATTTAACTTAACCAAGTCTAACCTGTCGTACATTGGATCATGATTCTCAACGCTATCTTTCGATTGACGCACTGCAACACGCTGCTTAGACCGTCGTGTAATCGCAGTCTCCAAGGCATCATCGATGTTTAGGGTATATATACGTCTCCATGCATAATCCGCCAATGCGTAGTATTCGTCCGATGGTGTTGCGTATCGGAAATACGCCTCAAGAACTGGGGCGAGCCGGGATTGCAGTTTCTGCTTCGCCGCCGAATAAACCGCTGGTAGATCCTCATCATCAAACGGCAATCCTGCCTCAATCGCCAGAGTTTTAGCAAGTGCCCATCCGTCCGGAAGTGGAGCACCTCCTTTTGTCTTGCATCCTTTCGACGCTCCCGCCCCTAGGAAAAGGGTCAAGTTGCCTCGCTGTATTGCCTGTTTGATGTCCTGATTCACAGATGCCCTTTGTAGGTATTCGACGGATGTATTCTATCTCGATCTTGTCGCTCGGAAAGCGTAGAAATACGACCGTTTTCCAACATGCTCTGCGGACCCGACTTTCGGGTGTTAGAAATTTACCATTTGCATTTACCAACATGTTGATTTATAGTGATCCCGTTTTCCAACAGATCAGGAGCACGGGATGGCGTTGTTCGGGTACGGAAGGGTTTCAACGGCGGATCAGACCGCAGACAATCAGCGTCTAGAGATCGAGCGTGCAGGCTACGTTGTCGAGTATTGGTTCACCGACACTGTAAGCGGCAAAGCACATGCAGCGCAGCGTAAAGAGTTCGGCACGATGCTTGGTAAGTTGAGGGCGAAGGATACGCTGGTGGTATCGAAGCTAGATCGCTTGGGCCGGGATGCTCCCGACGTGCTGGCCACCATCAAATCCCTGGCCTTGCTCCATGTGGAGGTGGTAGTGCTACAGCTCGGAAAGCTGGACCTCACGTCACCGGCAGGAAAGCTGATGCTGGCCATGCTCGCGGCCGTGGCTGAAATGGAGCGCGATTTGATTGTCGAACGGACCCAGGCTGGACTAGCGAGGGCGAAGGCGGAGGGCAAAACTCTCGGTAGGCCAGCCAAAACGACGCCTGAGCAGCGTAGAGCTATGGCTGAAGGCTATGCAGCGAAACAGAGCATAAGCGCCCTTGCACGCCAGTACGGTGTCTCACGCTCAACGGTTCTTGCAATTGTCGCCCCTCCTAAAATTTAACGACGCGACAATATTTGGAAGGCAAATGTTGGACCCGCAGCCCGCCGCTGGCGCATGCTCGCAGACCCGAAGCGCTGGCTCATATCCTCAACCATTTTCCCTGTTCTTTGTTCTAAACCCGGCGTTCGCGTTCACGCGCGATATGATCTCCAAAACGACACTATCGTCTACAGGGTAAAGCTGTCGTAGGCAATACTCTACAACTTGAAACGCGTCGAGTACTTCGCCTCTTGTGACCTGAAAGTCCGAGTGACTGGCATCATTACCCATGTGCTTTGCGGCTAAAAGCGCGTCTTTAATCCGCTGATTCTCAGTTCCAATTTTTTCTATTCGATGGTGAAGATTTATATATCCGCCGGTTTCAGTTCGGCTTGGAATATTCAGTATGTTAAGTATCTCTTCCGTTACGCATCGCAGACGATTAAGACACGCTTCGCCATTCGACCAGAACACTTCTGACGCCGAGCGTATTAACCTATGTATTTGCTCTGGAGCTACAGGTTCCACTGCAATCAGCGCCAAAGGCGGAACGAAAAACAGCGGTTCTAGCACGGTGTAGTAGTCCATACGGTGTCGCTCTTCGTCCCAATCGCAATCGACTGAGGTCTTACCGCTGACGACGACACTTTCTCCGCAACGGCACAGCAGTCTCAAAGCGAACACACCTGCGGAATGTTCATAGTCGAACCAATCTTCGTTTTTGATTGCAAGTGTTCCTGCCGTATCAAAATCCATGACGGTCTCTTCCACTACTCGTCGTAGTTGGCCCTTCCGACAAGTTGGGCACATCCAGGGCGGGAGTGCGGTTTGAGCGAAGTGTGTACCGAACTGATGCTTATCCAAAATATTCCTAGCTTTCTGTAATGGCATAATTGCTCGAATAGTTTGGAGCCTGAGAGGATCTTGACCTCATCCATTATGAGGCTTTTCCGGCTATCCTATGTTCAAATTTTCTCTGCAAAGTCCACTCTGCAAGCTTACGCCTGTTCAGCCCGCTGACGCGCCAAAGTACGTCGCTCCTTGCAAGCCACCAGACACGGTTGGCGACCTCGTACAGTCACTCCTCTTGCGTTTTGATGACATATTGGTCAAGCTGGACCGTCTCGAAGCGAAGGTCGTTTTATTTCCCCAAGCAGCTCATTCGCGCCGTGCGCGACGCTACCCGCAGTTCAGAAATAACGAATGGTTTGTCACACACTCGGAGGCCGGCGTGTACAAAAACCGTCGACAGAGCGTTTGTTGCAAGACAAACAACGGCTGCGCTACACTGGTCGGACTTCCGCTTTCAGCGAAGAGCAGCCGGCGGCTGTTTGCTGATAAAGGTAGGGGCGCAGCCGTCACATTAGCGGTACCAATTTCTCTTGGACATAAGAATATGAAGCGAAAGAAGTACGAGCAGCGAAAGCAGCATTTCGTCCCAGCATGCTATCTAAAAGCCTGGTTGGATCCTTCGGCGCCGAAGACAAGCAATAACACTCCCTACGTTTGGTTGTTTGATAAGAAGGGGGCAAACCCTAAGGCCAAGGCGCCCGAGAAGATCTTCCGTGAATCAGACATGTACACACTAACCACGCCGGATGGTGGCCATGATCTTCGGCTTGAACACGGCCTAGGGACCGTAGAGTCGAATTTCACAAAGGTCAGGACCAGCAAGTTCAACTTCAAACGTCCCCTTACGGAGGATGACTGGATATCGGCGTGCTTGTTCGCTGCCACTCTACGCGTGCGGACTGCTGCGAGCCGCGATCACTTGCTCAGTCAAATGGAAAATTTAAAAGCAATGTTTGAGAAGGTAGCAGGCCCTGACTGGGAAACGAGAACCGTCGAGCCAGAGCTTCCACCTCATCTTGATCGGTCGAAGGTCTACGTTCCTCAGCCGGGGGATTTCGACAACATGAAAGAATTAACGACTACGACACTACTAAATTCAGCGACAAATGTCGTCCTCCCGGCGTTGCTCGGTATGCACAAGACCGTGCTTTGCACAACTGACCCTCTCGGGTTTCTCACTACAGATGCTCCATCGACGTGGTACGACCCGACGTCCTACCGTCTACATCCTCTTGAGCGTGGCGTCGGCCTAAGAAGCCCGGGTATTGAAATTACCCTACCAATCTCCCCTACGCAGTGCCTTCTGTTTACTCATCACCCTGTCGGCCCGCACTACGCCGATGTCGGAGCAGACTGGGTCGATACCTTGAATCACCGGCACGCCGCCCATGCGCCTACCACAGTTGTGACTCGGAGCAAAGAAACGCGAGCCTTATGGTTTCAGTCAGTAGAACCGCCGGCCGATTCGTGGGATGTGCTTCACGCTGATAGCGATGAAAAGCGAAGGTGAAACAGTCTGGACTGCCCGCCGGAGTTGCGTGACTTCATCCAACTTGGAGAAAACGATCACGACAGTGGAACTGTGGCGCCCTCCAAGCCCTACCGCTTGCACTAGGCTTCGGTCTTCAAGCGCTCGACGCGGTCACTTCTCGGCTATCAATGTCGACCACTACATGTCTGCTTGCGGGCGTAGGCGGCATTCCAGCAACTGGAGACCCGCTGCAAGGTCTAAACCATTGCTGGAGCGGCTTCAAATGAAGCGTCGTTGACGGATGAGCGCCATCTACGCTGCCACGGCCGCGTTAGGACCCGTGTAGCAACATCGATCGAAATGCCCTTCTCGTAGAGATAACTCGCCGCAACCCGCGTGCCGAGCATTTCCTGCATTACTAAGCTGACTTCTACCTGCTCGGCGCAAAGGCGGTGCGCCCTTGACTGTGGCGTATCATTATCGGTTGCATCTGTGGCTCTCCGTTTGGCATTCATCTGGCTGCTCCAATTCCAATAACGCCAGACTATCCGGCTGCTGAGCACAATAATGCCAGCGCACTGCCTTTACCTTAGTCAGAATCGTCGTACATGGCTACTTGAACGTCTTACGCTAGGCGTCCACATCGCACTACGCCGCCGGGGGACACCGGCGGGGTGCCTTCTTCCTTGACCGGTGATCAAGGGGGGGGGAGGCAAAGGACCACCCCGGCCTGCTCGCTCGCACCGGTCGATCCCTCAAAATTTTTCGCGCACGGAGTAAGAAAAATTTTTTGGCGCCGCTTTGGGTCGAATTGATCTGCGTCTCGGACAATATGATTTTCCCCACAAAGCCAAACAATATGCAGACAATTCTCGACGCCCTCGGCGTTTTCAATCTTATAATCCTCGCCGTACTCGCATTCAAGATCGTAGGCAATCGCCAGCGAACCGAACGGCTCGACGTAGCCATCGGCAAGGCCAAAGCGTCTGTCCGCCGAACAGGCTAAGCCTTACTCGGCGACAGCCCGAACACGGACTCTAAGTCGGCGTATCTGTAGGCCGCCACCCTCTGAGGCGCCTCCTCGCAGATAGTCATTTTTCCTAAACCAACCAGCGCAACCGGAAATAGAAAGTACGCGCCCGGAGCGTTGTTCTCTTTATTGAGCTGCACCACGATGATGAAGTCCGCGTTTTGTGCGCTGGTCATATCGACGTGCCAGCGCAGGGGCCGGCCTTCGTGATACCTTCGGCTGCGGGCGACAACCATTTTCACGATCAGGTTGTCGTTGATGGAGATCGTATTCTTACGAGGTGTTGGCGAGCTGGTGGCGCCCGCCTGCGCGATCAGGCGAGCAAGGCTGGCCATGGTCGCATTCCGCATCGTTTCTATCCGCCGCCATGAGTCGACATATTTTGCCGCTTTCGTGGTCGGCGCGACCCCGGCCAGCGTGTACGCATTGGTGAGAGTGCCGAAGCGCGTAACGAAAACTTTGTGAGGCGGCAGGCCAGGAGTGAGGTCGATCAATCGAGTGCTTACCTCACCATGCGTACGGTGCACGAGACGAAGCATCTCAAGGAGTTCTGGAGTGGCAATCCGCTGCCCCCGCGCTTGGCGCGCCTGCTGGGCCGCCTGGAACGTCGCAAGCGGCACGAGCGCTTCAAACGCCCCGCGTTTCAACACCCAGCTCTCCGGTGGATTCTGTGTCGGCGGTGTACGCATGGCGTAACTGGTCCGGTTGTACACAACCGAGCCGGCATATTTTTCATGAGTGAGGATCGTGTGCACTACCGGCGCAGTCCACGGTCGCCCGGACTCGCTTTGGATCTGCTCGCCGTTCAAAAGCTTGGCAATCGCAGAGTCGCCCATGTGGTTGCACAGATAGAGATCATAAATGCGCCGCAGTATCGCGACCTCATGCGGTGGCCCTGGCACAAACACCACACGGTTTGTAAGGGCGCCTTTACGGTCCCCTGCCCGCAGCGTACGCCGCACGCGCCCATCCTTGTCTACCACGGCACGACGCAGCGCGTAGCCTGCCGACCCGCCTTGTTTGAACCCCAAGAGCGCGAACCGGCTCTGCGCCGCGAACACCTTGCCCGACAGCTCACGGCTGTATTCGGCAGCCATCGTGCGCTTGAGGTTTTTCAGTATCGACGCCATCGCAGAGCCGTCGTTTTGAAACGGCTCGGCGCAATACACAATATCGATGCCGGCGCGGCGGCACAGGAATTCGTAGTGCGCGCTTTCGTCGACGTCCTGAAAACGCCCCCAGCGGCTGACGTCGTAGACCAGTATTACGCTGAAGTTGGCTGCGCCGGCTAGGACGTCGTCGATCAGATTTTTCATTCCATCGCGCCCATTTATCCGCAACCCGCTCTTCCCCGCGTCCGCGTACATGGCAACGATCTCCATGCCGTGGGCAGCGGCATACTCGTTAAGCTTTTCGCACTGATGCTGGATGGAGTAGTTTTGCGGGTCCGTGGACATACGCACATAGCTTGCGGCCCGTCGCACTGCTGCGCCGACCGTGATCGATTTGGAGGGCATAAGGGCCTTCTATGCGTCGCTGGCGTTGGCGGCGAGGGCACCAGCGGCGTCGAGTATTGCGGCCTCCGTGCGCCCGCACAGCCGCTTTCTGACGGCACGTCGAATTGCGTCAGCGTGCTCATCGATAAAATACTCGGCGAACTCAGTTCCATGGTCCCCAGCGAGGGTGTGCTTTACGATTTTCCCGGCGGCGCGAGTGTAGAGGTCAGAGGGATCGAGTGCATCGTTTTGCTCCTGCATGTTTTTGCTCCCCGTTATTCATCGCGAATCCACACAGTACCACCGCCGCCTGTCGAGCAGTTGAGCCAAATCAAGGGTCGGCAAGGAAGCGGCATATACTGTAGCGGTTGCCTAAGCCGATGGCCGGATTACGTACGGTTCGGCGAGACGAAATAGCGCACGTTTATATAGATCAGATCCGCATGCCTGCGGCGTTGGTAAGCCACTCCCGTTATGATCCAGAGTACAACGACATGACCAATATCGATCCGCCGGGTGGAGCATGGCAAGCCATTGAGCGTGTTCATAAATCCCCGCAATCGGCGTATCCGCCGCTGATGGCTGAATCGCGGCATATCTGTTGCTGGATCGCGAGCACGTCGCCATCGTGGTGATTTGCCGCGCGCTGTGCGAGCCGGAACTGCGCCGGCCAACGACTTATCGCTGAGCATCGGCGCCGCGTGGCGGTCGCGGGACCCCATCGGTAGGGTCGTCGATCTCGAATTCACACAGCCAGCCATGGCGCAGCAGTCGCGCCGGCCGGTCACCAGATGGAGCGCGCGGATCAAAGCCGGACAAAGAAAACCGTTCCTCCGACATCCAGTCGATTTCGACATCCAGCAGCGCATGTGGCCTCCAGATGGACACGGTATCGGCCCCTGGCTTGGCCAACTGCGCGCAGACAGCATGGCGACCCAGCGCGGGTTCCTTTGCGACCTCGACCAACAATCGGCCCCTGGAGTCTTGCGCGTATCGGTCCATCAGCGCCCGACGCGCGATCTCAATGCCGTCCTTGTGAGTATGACGGGCTTTGAAGCCGACTGCGTAGTTTGGCACCTGCAACTTACACAACCACGACTGTGCCGCGCCCCGCTTGCCGCCCTCCACGACAGCCTGCTCGGTACCACTCAGCACGAAGTCCCACTTTTTGAACCAGACCAGCTTGGGCGCTACCATTTCAGCAATCGCGACGCGGCTTCCAGCAGGAAACAGGCGCGCCACCTTGGTTGGCCGCCGCTTGCCTTGGTCCGTTACCTCGACGATCAACAACTCGAAAGGCGCAGGAGTCTCCCCTATAAGCGCCGGATCAGCCAAAAGCGCGCCACCCGCCCGCCGTCTTGCTACCCAAGCGCGCATCTTCTTCCCCCACTAAAATACTGTATATATAAACAGTATAATCACCATTTCGGAAAAAGGCTATGATGTCTCCTTTGCACCTATCGAGGCCGCCATGTGCGTGAACTACCGCCCGCCAGATCCGGAAATGCTGAACACTGTGATGGGCGTGCTGATCCATCTGCACGAAACTGGCGTGTGGAGGACGGAAACGTGGAAGGACTACGACGCCCCAATCGTGCGGCATGGCGCCAGCAGCGAGCGCGAGGGCTTGTTGGCCAGCTACGCGATGTATCCGATGAAGCAACAGCGCCTTGCGCATGAGGCTCGCGTGCGTAAGTTGCCGCCCGATGCCCCGCCGGAGAAGATGAAGTTCAAAGCGTATGACACGATGAATGCGCGGAGCGAGACGGTTGGCCAATTGCCGACCTATTCGGGCGCCTGGAAGCGAACCCAACTTTGCCTAGTCCCGATGACGGCGTTTTATGAGCCGTGCTACGAAAGCGGCAAGGCGGTCCGGTGGGGTATTGGAATGGCAGACCAGTCGATGTTCGCTGTTGCCGGCCTGTGGCGCGAATGGGAAGGAGAGGCGGGAACGGAGGTCTCGTTCACGCAACTCACCATGAATGCAGACGACCACTCCCTGATGAAGCGCTTTCATAAGCCTGGCGATGAGAAGCGTGCGCTGATTATCGTGCCGCAGGCGGAGTGGGATGATTGGCTCGGTTGCAACGATCCAGAATACGCGCGCAGCTTCCTGCGCCCTTATCCGGCGGAGCTGATGCGGTCGTGGGAATTTCCGGTGCCGCCGCGCGCGAAGAAAGCGACAGCACCAATGGCGTTCGAGCCTGCGGCAAATTTTGAATTGGGGTTTTGATGGAACAAAACGGTAAATGCCAACCTTTAAGCGCGGGAGCCATTGTTCAGGTTGGCGGACGCGGCCAAGCCATGGTCGTCGTCGATCCTGACAAATACAAGGATCGGTGGTGGGACGGTGTGCCCGATTCGGTCGTCTGCGAGTGGACTGTTGGCGGCGTCGAGCATGCGGCGGTTCATCTCGCCGATACCTTAGAAGTCGTTGGCACTAAGCGGCGCATGTCGCAAGAGGAAGTCTACGAGTTGGTGACGGCGCGAGCTTTGGCGACGGTAACCGCCCTTGCTGGCGATGGGCGCAATGACATGGCGCTCGGCGCATTGCAGATGTGGGCCGACCTCACCGGTGACTATGCGCAGGACGCCGACCGGCTCCGGCTACAGCAAATTGCCGACCGAGTGCCAAGCACCACGAGATAGCACCGCCGAACCGCAATCATCAGTCACCGGACCTGTGCAGCTTGGACAGAAGCACACGGAGAAGCTTGCAACCCCAATCCCCGTTCAGATTTTCAAGGGCTTGATTGTCCCTGATCTGATCGAACGTCAGGGTGGGGTTGGCGACACGTTGAATTGTGTAGACTGCCGTGGTCAGATTTGTCTGTTTGGGCACAGGCTCGTCCCCGCCGATGAAGTTCTTTACCATACCCTGGCCTCGGCTTGATCGCGGTCAATCATCTGTAATCGGTTTTCGCGTGCCAGCGCAAACCGCTCGATCTTGCTCGCCTTGACCTCCGAATACCCATCGGGTATGACCGCCTTGAGGACCGCCACAGCCTCGTCAAAACGCCCCAGTTGGCGCAGCAGCTCGCCGCGCGCTACCTGCTCCTTCGGATCGTGCTCCAGCATCTCCAACAGCCTCTGCGCGTTCGCTCGGGCAATCTCTTCCGCTACGACTGGCTGAGGCGTGGCGCTCGCGTCGCTGTCGGCCACGCGGAAGTGATCGTTCGATGCCCACCACAACCGCTGGCGCAGGTGTTTTTCGCGGTCGGCCGCATCGTGCGGCATGGCTGCCAGCGCTTCGATGAAGTCGTCGGCGCACAAAAGGCCGTCGAACTGCTCCGCGTCCCTGATGCCGTCTGGCAGCGCATCCCATTCCCGTTCATCCCGTAGGCGTCCACCACGGTCACCGGTAAGTCGGTGCCAAACGCGGGCTATCGCGCCAATCGGGCGGGGTTTGTAAGGCGCCCGCATGATCTCGTCGGCGTCGGCGAGCCAGACAATGCCCGTGCATGCTGGGCAGCGCCCGACCGAACCGCTGGCGCTGGCCCACCACTGACCGCTTTTCCCGTCTGACCACTCGGTTACGGTGTCAAAGAACAACGAAATCAGCGCGTAGCGCTTGAAGTACCCGGCGCAGGCCGGGCATTGGTGGATGATGGGTGGGGAGAAGCGGGTCATACAAGTCCTCGACTACCCTTAGAACTTGTTTCCCTTTCGTGCATTCTCCGACGCTGAGAGAATCTGCAAATTCTCATGGGTGTGCAGCCCACACACATTTTTCCCTCTGAGCGGCACCTTGTGGTCCACGACATACCATTCCCCGGTTAACATTCTGAGCGCTGCCGCAGAACGATAAAAGTCCCAAATTCGTTCCATATCAGCCCATGCCGGCGTTGCACGTTTGCGCGTAGCTCGATATTTCGCGCCATAGGCAGCGGAAATCCCTGGCCTTGCCGCGCTCCAATTTCGCCAAGTTTGACGGATTTTTTCTGGGTTATCACGTCTGTACACGCTTTGTAACTCTAGGCGCCTCTCCCTGTGACGATAATAAAACCTTCTATTCAATTCTCTTACGATTTCACCACGCGTACTTGCGTAAGCACGTTTATATTCCAATACTCGATCCGCGTTTTCCATGCGCCATTTACGGGTTCTTGCCAGTTTGCGTTCGTGCCGTTCTTCAGGAGAAAGCAGAACCCGTGGTTGGCGATCAACTTTAACCTTTTTTTGGGGAAGCGGCCCGACAAACATCTCCGATTTTTTTTCCTTAACTTTGCTATACCAGCGAGCGTTGCGAATCGCTGCCTTAGGGGCGTTGGCTTCCTTGTTTTCTTCTAGCCACGCTCGATTGTAAAGTCGCAGCCGCTCCCGATTCTGCTTCCGCCATTCTGCCATGTAGGCTTTTCTGTCAATTCGCGGCATTTGGGCAGGCTCGGATCAATTATGAACAAGTGAAGTGAAGCGTGGTCTGAGGGAACTGGCCGAACGAGCGTGGCGTGTCCGCCTCGCTGATCATCTTCATCGCCTTCCCTTGACTCATGCAATAGGCGCCAGCTTCCTTGTACGTTGTGGCCTTCACCGCACCAAGGGACGACGCGGGGCCGTTATCTTCGCGTGAAATCATAAAAGTGTCTTTGCCCGTCGCCACGACGCCAGTCGTAGACGCGCAGCCAGCAAGCATTGCGAGAGCAAGAAGAGAAGTTTTCATCGTCCGGTATTTTTAAGGTCGCCATTTGAGCGGCATCAACGCGCGCAATACTAAGTAATCCTTAGTGTGGCGTCAACAAAATACTCAGATTATCTTAGCCTTTGGGTGCTAAGAATGTCGGTATTTGCAAAGCGGTTGAAGGAAGCGCGCACCCGAGCGGGCCTGTCGCAGGAGCGGCTTGGAGTCCTTGCTGGCATCGATGAGATGTCATCCAGTGCGAGGATGAACCAATATGAGAAGGCGAAGCACGAACCAGATTTTTCCATTGTGGCGAGAATAGCCAAGGTGCTGGACGTGCCGGAATCTTACTTTTATGCTGTCGACGACGAGTCCGCCTGGCTTCAAGTCGTGTTTCATCGCATGCCGGCCGAGTCCCGGGCCTTGGTATCAGAGGCTGTTCGCAATCTACTTACCCACTAGAAAAGTTACGCCCATCGAATTTGCGAGCTGGGGCGGGAGAAGTTCGCCGGGGTTGTTACGATTTACTGCGAGACAGCAGGCTGCGGCGGGCCGAATTCCAGCCCGGCTTGAGTAAGAATCCAGTTTTCGATCTTAACGTGCCACACGCGTAAAAGATCGAGTGGCCTGCGGATGTAGTTTCGCTCCCGGACTCCCTGCGGCTTGTGCCCTTGAATTTGTGCTGCTATACCCAATGGAGTTTCAGTCCATTCGCACAGGCTCGCGAAGGACCGGCGTAGGCCGTGAAGCGACAGTTCGATCCCGGCGACAGCGCAGGCTTTTTTGTGAGGAGGAGTTGGATCTCCGAGGCAGCCATCCAAAGAACCCACACTTGAGAATACCCACTCATTGCGACGAGGGAGTGCGCCTATAATGTTCTCTACGTAAGGCGTCAACGGTATCACACGTAAACCGTCGATCTTATCGCGGATGGTGATGCTCTTCCATTGAAAGTCGATGTCTGTCCACTTAATCCGCGCTATTTCCTCGCGACGTCCACCAGTTAACAGTAAGGATTGAAGATACGCCGCCGCCACTGGGTTGCCGATTTGGCGCACCGCAGAGAACCAAGCGGGTAGCTGTTCTCGTTGCAACACGTCGTTTTTCACCTGTTGTTTCCCCAACGCCTCCCTTGCCTTTTTGCTATGAGCCGGGTTAGTGGCCATAATCTGATCATATGCGGGATGAGAGGTGCACCAGGTAAGGCACGCTTTAAGCAGGCGAAGTGCCA
>Ga0207655_1001143_pt1 | contig 25907 bp, 23 predicted proteins | sample KBSM44metaG_FD_184398 | JGI IMG/M metagenome (GOLD analysis project Ga0207655, IMG submission 184398) | Miscanthus rhizosphere microbial communities from Kellogg Biological Station, Michigan, USA - KBS M4-4 metaG (SPAdes) (version 2) | ecosystem: Host-associated > Plants > Roots > Rhizosphere >... | reverse complement strand
CATGGTCTGATGTTGTGATGGTCTGGAGTAAAAATGCAGATGGTGTCATTCAGCGATGTACTGAATACATGATCAAACAGTTTCAACGATGATCTTTAAAGACCATCGTTTGATTGAAAAGATAGCTATGGATTAAGATTATATTGAGTTGTAGAAATTTTCAGTCGTGATCAGACAGACTGTTCACGAATATAATCTTCTGTACGCTTCATGGTTTCTTTAATATTGATAATGGCATTTTCAACATCTGCAAATGTTTTGGCATTACCACCACTTAAAGCCTGACGCCATTTACGAGCACCGGGAAGATTTTGGAATAAGCCTAAAATATGGCGTGTAATAATCGATAGAGGTGCGCCTTCTTGCATACGTTTGGCAATATAAGGCAGCATTTGATCGATAATATCAAAGCGATCAGGTAAATCTAAATTCCAAAGTTGACCTAATTCTGCCAAGAGGTAAGGGTTGTGATAAGCCTCACGCCCAATCATGACCCCATCAACATGCTTTAAATGTGTTTGCGTTTCAGCAAAAGTCCTAACCCCGCCATTGATCTCGATCAGCAAATCAGGACGCTCTTGTTTTAAACGATACACATCTTCATAACGTAGAGGTGGAACATCGCGGTTTTCTTTTGGTGATAAGCCTTGAAGCAGAGCAATACGGGCATGTACGATAAAATTATCACATCCAGTTTTCGCAACGGTATCGACAAAATGGAGCATCTCTTCATAAGATTGCATGTCATCTATACCGATACGGTGTTTTACAGTAACTGGAATATCAACTGCATTACGCATTTCAGCAATACATTCTGCAACCAAATCAGGCTCTGCCATTAAGCAGGCACCAATCTTATTGTTTTGTACGCGGTCACTTGGGCAGCCCACATTTAAATTGATTTCGTCATAACCCCAGTCTTGAGCCATTTTGCTACAAGTTGCAAGATCTTTCGGATTTGAACCACCGAGCTGTAGAACAATTGGATGTTCTTCATGGTTATAGTCCAAATGACGATTTGCTCCACCGTAGATAATGGCACCTGTAGTGACCATTTCTGTATAGAGGATAATATTGGGGTTAAACAAACGTGCAAAGAAACGATAGTCACGAGTTGTCCAATCCATCATCGGTGCAACGCTAATTCTGAAATTCTTTTGTTTGTCTATATTTTTATTAATTTCAGTCATTTGTGTTGATTCCTTAAGGTGGATATAGTGGTTTATTTTAGCATATGGTTGCAATTTTTAGCTATCAATGCAACCATATTGCAACCATGAAATGGTTTCAATTTCCAAGGTTGCAATAGAAATGAGTACAATAACTAAGCGTGTTACATCCACAGGAGAGATTCGCTATCGAGCTTTGCTACAGATTCGTCGAGAAGAAGTAAATTATACCGAATCCAGAACATTTAGTAAAAAAACGCTTGCAGAAGCTTGGTTAAAAAAACGTGAAGTTGAATTGGAAACAAATCCAGAATTATTACATCAAAATAAAAAGTCACAGACTAAATCAAATCTGACCTTGGCTGAAGCAATGGAAAAATATCTTAATGAAGTCGCCAGTTTTGGACGTTCTAAACGTATGGGATTACGATTTTTATGTAACTGGCCGATTGGAAAAATAAAACTTAAGGATTTAAAAAGACAAGATTATAGCGCACATACGTTGCTTAGGAAAAAAGGTGTTCCGGAAATTGACGCTTTACCAATCAAGGCCAGTACAGCATTGCAAGATTTACAATATATCAAATCTGTATTGAAGTATGCAGAACAAACGTGGGGTGAAAAAGTTGATATTAGCGAATTAGATAAGGCAATGGCTGGGCTGCGAGATGCACGCATTATTACAAAATCCGTAAAGCGTAGTAGATTAGCCACATCTGAAGAATTGCAGATATTAACGAATTATTTTTATAAGAAATGGAAACAAAGACGTACAGCGATTCCTGTACATCTGATTTTATGGTTTGCTATTTATAGTTGTCGTCGTGAAGCTGAAATTTCACGGTTAAAACTGAGTGACTATGATAAAAAACATAAAGAATGGTTGGTAAGAGATCTTAAAAATCCGAACGGTAGTAAAGGGAATGATAAATTCTTTGTCATTGATGAAAATACACAAATCTTAATTGATGAGTTGATGAAATCTGATGTTCGGGATCGGATGCTGAAATTGGGAGGGGACATAGACTTGCTTATCCCGATCAACCATAAATCTTTTGCGACTCGCTGGCAACAAGGATTGAAGATGCTAGGTATTGAAGACCTCCGTTTTCATGATTTAAGGCATGAAGGAGCGACTAGATTAGCGGAAAATGGTTTGACGATCCCGCAACTACAACAACATACACTACATGAAAGTTGGTCAAGTCTGGAGCGTTATGTGCAAATCAGACGTAGAAATAGCAGACTCGATTTCAAGGAAGCAATACATAATGCAAAATTAGCAATGTCTAGTCTCCAATAAAAGAAGCTTGCATGATGATTACTCATGCAAATTGCTCCAATCTTTTGCTGATATTTGACTCTGATTGTAAAGATAGGTTGCAAATAATTTTAAATCAACGAGATATGGAGATTTTTGCGAAGTATCTGCTTTGAAAACTGGAAAAGGTAAATCTTGACGAGATGCACGTTTGTTCGCACTTTGCTTATTCATATGAGGAAAATAGTCTTTCAAAATAATTTCAAGTTGAACAACAGGTGCTTGATAACGCATTGTCAGCATTGAATATAAAGTGAATTCTGAATTTAAACTATTCATTAATATGCTCTGATAAAATAAGATCTGAGTTGAATTTAGCAAATAAATAAAAAAAAAGATGAGATATGTTTAAAAAATCAAAAAAATGACTTATTTTTTATTAGACTTCTTGCATTAGTCAAAATTTGAGCAGTAACAACTTTTATATATAAGGTATTACATCAAGTCCAAATGATTAAAAAAATTACTTTCGCAATAGTTCTATTATATCAGTAAATAATCTTTTGTTAGTTGTAGGTAATAACAATGTTGATAGCTTAGCTCATTTAAAATAAATGAGCTAAACGTATACTACATTATCGTTTAATTTATGATTTATTTTTAAAAAGATTTTGGGGATCGGATAAAATAGCATTTTTTTTATTGTTAAATTTTCTACCAATTTCTGAGAATTTAAATTCATTTATTTCATATTCTGAAAATACTTCTCTGCTAAAATAATTTTTAGTCTGATAAAGCTCTATCATCTTAAGTGTAATATCCAGATAATTCATTTCAACATCTTTAGATTTTAAAAATGATATAAGCACACTGCCAAGAAAAAACTTCTTATAATTCTCTTTCTTCCTATCTTTTATCTTCTGATTGCTTTGCTTATATGAATTATTCAAAGATTTTTTAATTTCTTGGTGTGCTTTTTGTTTAATTTCATCTGGAATTTTTCTATTGTAATTTTTTAGCATTTTTAATGTTATTTTTAATCTTTCATCAGTCTGAGATGAAGGGTCTTCATATCCACTAAATTCAACGATATCATTTTCAATATCAGAGCGATCACTCTTTCCGATTACGCAGATAGAGTCCATTAACTTTTCAAGTTTTTGTAATTCTAAAATTTTGTGATATTTGTTTCTCAAATTTTTAATGTCTTCTTCTGTAAATTGATTTGCAGTTTTCGATTGAATTAATTGTAGTATTAACTCATCTGAATGAGTACGTTTAGATATCTGTTTTAAGTGTTTTTCGACTCTTAAAGTTATTTCATTCACTGTTAATTTCACTCTAGCCATTTTAAACCATATTTAATTAAGAAAATGTTGGTATATCATAGAGTCTAAAAAAAAATCGTCATAAGTTGAGTTTTTCAAAAAATACTACTCTTCTGTTAATTTTTACTGTTAATAGGGGGGCAGATAAAAAATCTTTTTTGCGAATGCAAAAAAGATTTTTTATATCTCGTATCCGTGTCTTTTAAATTTCGCTTCGCTCTCATTTAAAAGACACTTTTCCTCGTGCTGCGCAGCCCTGTTAATTTTTAAGTCTATGATTATTAATGATTATAGGGTGTTACTCTTATTTTTAATTGGCGTTACTCATATTTTTCAAAGGGTGTTACTCTTATATTTTGATTCTGTTACACGTATTTTATAAATATTTTATGTGACTGTTTTTATTCATAAAAATTGATATTTTTTGTTTTTTATCGTCTGTTACTCTTATTTTTGAGTTTTGTTACTCGTGCAATTTTATTGAGTGTGTGTTTTTTGATCAAAAGTTAAGTTTTTTTCTTTTTTCTTCACGAAACGAATCATGAAATTTTAAAATTTTGTAGGATCCGATATTCCAATTAAATTAATATCGGAAGTAAAAATGTATTATTTTCATTTAAGTCACAACGTTAAAGGTGATAGTCAAATAAAATTGAGTGACGGTCATTCAAAGTATCGACTATCAAAAAGTGCCTATCACTATATTACTCGTAGTTTATATTTTTCTAAACATAAAAGTGAGATTGAAGAGCTTGAATATTGTGCTTCATATCATATGCCAATTTGGTCTGAGAATCATCCTGATCAGTTTTGGTATGCAGCAGATCAATATACAAGTGTGACCCGACGAACCTCATCGCATATTACAATAGCATTGCCCAAAGAATTGGATAAAAAACGACGTATTGAATTATCTGAAAAATTAATGCATGAGTTTTGTGGTCAATATAAAATGCCATGCACAATCGCAATTCATAATCATGTTGCTGCGCTGGATGGACAGTCAGAACAACCCCATTTACATTTATTATTTTCAGAAAAAAGTATGCTGGATAATATTCAACGTTTACCCGAGCAGTTCTTTAAGCAATATCGTCAAAAAAATCCTGATAAAGGTGGTGCATTAAAAATCACGGCAGATGTGCTTGGGTTTGGTCGTAATATATTATTTCACTATCGAACAAAAACTGAAAAAATAATTAATGAATTTTTAGAAAAATATGCGCCAACCAAGATTGTAGAAATTCATGGTGTTCAATTAGAAGTGAGTAGTGCAGTATCGTGTTTATCAAATGAAGATTATAATAAAAAATATGGAACTAAATTAAAGGATGTGCCTCAAATTCCTAGACAGTTACTGTATAGCACCGATCCTGAAGATCAAGACAAGGTGGCAAATTATAGAAAGGAGATTCGGGAAATTCGTCAAAATAACCTGTGTGAACTCTATAAAAAAGAGTATGAGTTAGCGTTGGCTAAAAAATATGAACAGGAAAATGCGAATACACATCAGCGTGATCAATCGAAAAATCTAGATTTTGAGTTTTAATATATAGATGAAAAAACCAAAGTTTGTTATCTCTGATGAGCCAGTTCAATGGATTTAATCAGTCTTTGTTCAACCTTTGATTTAATCAAATGATCCATCTATGCACTTTAATAGATGGATCATTTGAAATTGGTCTTAGTACAATTTGACCTACTTCTTTAAATAATTTTCCATTTGCAATTGCTCAAGTTGATGCCACTGATAGCGCTCATGTCCTGCAAAATTCTGTTTGATAAATGCAATATGTTGAAGAATCCGCTTCTGATACTTTAAGAGTTGTTGAATACGTTGATCATCATAATCAATATCTACACGTTGCTGCCTGAGTGCTTGATAAAAGCAGCGGTAATTCATATCCATATTTTTTAACGTTTCTTTTGATGCAGTAGGGTGGAGGGGGTGGCTCAATCCTTTTACTGAATAAGATTCACACGTGACAAAGTTGGGGCGCAGACGGGATTCTTTTGCCACTTTTAATGAGGGTTCAACTGTATTTGATTTAACCTTGATATTTTGAAATGCTTGTTGAATTGGATTCATAAACATGGATGAATGGACGGCTTGAGCAGACTTCTCCAGAGAGGGTGTGATTACGACTGGATCAGGAGTTGGGACGGTCTCGTTAGGCAGATTGTTTTGTCCATTATTCAGCGTGATGAGTTGTTTTAATTTCTTATAGTTAATCGTATAGAAATTGGTTTGTAGCCATTTGTTCTTTGCTAACTTTTCAATCACAAGAATTCCAGCTTGCTTTAGCTTTGCCACAATTCGTTTGATTGTTGATACGCTATAAACGCCAAGTGTTATCTGCCATTGCTCGTAGCTATGGAACCAATACTTTTTTCCATTAAAAATTTTCCCTTCGTTATTTTCTAAGCAATAATGCAATTTCTGTAGAAAATTGGCGGCCGCAACGCCATACGCTTTTGCAAGCGTAGGCGAAGCAATTAAAGGATAGTCTCCCGAAATCAGAAGATTGTTATTCTTCTTAGCCTTGGACATGACCAGCTCCAAACAGCACACGCTGTGCACGCTCAATCAACTTGTGACGTTGATGCGTGCGGAATGCCCATAAAGAGGAGAAGTTATTATTTTGATTAAGCTTTGCGACTTCGAGAATTTGCTCATCATTCATTTCATTCATACATTCACGAATGATTTGATGTGCTTGTTCAAGCTCTTTGAGTAAGGAATTTGCGGTATCAACAGCAATATAAAGATTGGTGAGTGTCTGGCGTTGTGGATTTGAAATAGATTTACCGAGTTCAACAATCAGTTGAGAGGCTTGTTTTTTAGGTGTGCAAGTGTTTGCACCATGAAGAATTGCGTTCATAGCAGTAGTCCTAGATAAGTTTTAACACTTACCATCATTACTTCTCACGGTAATGGTGGCAGCAAGACAGGGGTGAGAATACTGAATCTAGGATCAGCCAACCTTACGGTTGCCCTGCAAGCTGCCATAACGACTGCTAAACAGTAGACAAAAAAATAGCCGCTAGTGCGACATTAATTTGCACCTAGATTGTATCAGGTTCTCACGCCTGAACACAGATTTTGCTGTGTAATACTAGGTTAGCTGGGTATACCTTAACCTGTCAACGATCCAATTCAATCTTTTTACATATCTTAACATTAAATAATATATTGATTAACCTGAAGATAATTTTGATTGCTGACGGCTAGGGAACTCGCTGTCAGAAGTGTTTATGGATGATGGTCATTGTTCAATTTTTGTTCTTTTTCCTGTTTTGGGGACTGATCTGAATAGGAATTAGATATTTTTAATTAATAAAATTTAGAGTTACTGCTGTTAATCATGAGCTGAACTCATGATCGATTTGTCAGTGCCTCAACACTGTTTAAAGCTTTCACTAAGCTTTCTATAATATGAATGGGTTGAATCAGAATATTACCAATAGCGGTATTCTATAACGTCATAAAAGGATAAGGTCATTCTGAATCATAACTTACATGACTAAACTCATTTCAATCAACCAAATATTTAAAGGTGTGATTGGGAAATTTATTGATTTATTTTATTGTTTTATTTTACTAAAGAAGAAAAGTTCATTTTAGACCCATCCATAAAATCAAAATAGGCCAATCGATTGGTTTAATTTGGCCCTATGGAGAAAATCAACCACTTAGATTAAATTCGTTGAGTCCAAATTGATTGTCCAGAATTTAGTATTGCTAAAATTGACTAAATCGCTGGATAAAATTAATATGGGCTCGCTGGCCTACATCGCCAGTCGGTTTTAGCAGACCGTCCAACACAAGAACATTAAGGGACTTGTCCTTTAGTGTTTATCCCCTCGTGCCCCTCTGCGGTGGAACGGGAGGGGGACGTCTTCGGACGTGCTGGATTCTTGTGTTCCAGTCTGCTAACCCGCTCTCGTTCTGCCACCATTATTTAGCAGTAATTGGTAGAACTTCTTTAACACAAGGAGCTTCTCATGCTGTATCTATCTTTTCTTATTTGTGCCTCGCCACCTGTTCAACCTTATTGTGCTTTTCAACGAGGACTATACGGCTAATTTAATTTTTTAGGCTGTATTAAAAAACTTTTTAACAAGAACAATCCAACGGTGGATGGCTAAATCACGCCTATAAAAAATAGACCTTTTTATATTTATATCTGCTGGTGATTGTGAATTGCATTGAACATGCGGGGAACAACCATGACTGAATTAACCAAACCTAAAATCATTCCAATCGAAAAACGTCCTCAGAAATCCAAGCTCTTTTTAAAATGTGTGGTCTTGCCAATTGTGATCTTTCTGATCATTGGCAAAATCTTTTCCTTTGGTGCTTTCGGCTATATTTTCTTTGGCTTTGACCTATTCTGGTTTGTGATCATTTACTACCTCTATCAATATGGAAATACCTACTTTGATGGAATGACCGAACAACTGAAGCGCCAAGGGGAAACTTTTAACTATCAAAATCGTGGTGTCTGGATTAACTCTCAGGACAAAACCATCATCCTGTTTGATCAGCCTGATCAACGTCTCGTCAAATATCCTTTTGACTATATTACTTCTGTTGGACATTACAATCTGGTTGAAGATCGCTTTAGAACCACGACGACTGTGATCAGTAACCCAATGATGGGGACTCATGTTAACCAACAAGTGTATCGGACACCGATGAAACGTGAGTTTCAGGTCAATATTGGAACACGGGATCAATTTAAACCGAATTATAGCCTTAAAGTGTTGTTTCCTTGGCGTAGTCCCAAAATGGCCAGTGAAATCCGTCAATTATTATCGGCTGATCATTATCAATAACAACAATATAAAAATTTAAGGCAGTCAATCATGGTGATTTTAAGATCGTTTATGCCATCTGTGCTGATGTTGGCAATCAGTACAGCAATGGTCGGATGTGGCGGTGGTGGTTCGGATGGAGCTTCCAGTTCATCCAATGGTGATGGAACGGGTAATACTGATAATGGCAATCCCAAGCCCGAGACCTGTGCTGAAAGCCAATATCTGGAAGAGGGCACCTGTAAAAATAAGGCAGTACAGAATATCCAGTCATTCCCATTCAGTACACTGGTTCAAGGCCACAGCTATCCATTATCGCTGCTAACAGATCAAGGTCTGGCAGTGACGTTTAGCAGTAACACACCCAACATCTGTAGTGTAAGTGGCAGTGAACTCAAAGCTTTAAATGTTGGTCAGTGTACTCTGGTACTGACACAGGCAGGCACGGCAAAAGTTCTAGCATTGAATAGCAGCATGACCGTCAATGTGGCGTGTGCCGCGGAGCAATATCTAGAAAATAATATTTGTGTGAATAAACTCAAACAAACCATTACCCCACTTAAAATCAAATACATTCTGACGGAGAGTGTGTATTCACTGGATACTGAATCCAGTGCCAAACTTCCTGTCACGATTAGCAGTCTTTCTACTGCAACCTGTACTTATTCTAATGGTGAACTCAAGGGGATTAGTGCGGGTGCATGTACTCTTAAACTCACCCAAGAGGGTGATGCTAAAACACTGGCAGCAGAGAGTAAGACTATCAGTTTTGATGTGTTTAAAGCTTCATCCATGAGTGAGACTCCAGATATCAATAACTGTTATGCCGGTAAGCTTAGTGCAAAGTTTAGAAATGAGTTTTTAAATGAGCTCAATACGGTTCGTGCCTTGCATGGGTTGCCAAGTATTACATACGACGATGCCCATGAAGATGAGATGATGCAGACGGCGCTGATTCTTGCGGCAAACAACATCTTGACCCATTACCCTGAGGCGAACACAAACTGCTATTCAGATATTGGTGCAGTAGGTGCAAGGACCAGTAGTCTGGAAATGGGGGTAAGACAGAATAAGTATGACTATTCCCCTGCCGAAAGCATTGCAAATATGGTGCATGACAAATTAAATCTGTCTGCAGGAGATGTAGGGCATCGACTCTGGATGCTCAATCCATTCTTACAAAAATCGGCGTATGGTTCAGTCAATGCACCATCATTTAAGGATACTCGATTCCCTTATGTGGTGGGTACGTCCTACAAAGTGGTTTATCCCTTCGACAATCCAACCACTGCACCACTCGGTGTGATTGCCTATCCCTATCACAACTATCCTGCAAAATATTATAGGGCGGGTTCAATCCTCTCGATTTCAGTTTTAACTGATCAAAAGAATTTCTTTGCCAATCGCAATGTGGACTACGCCAAAGCCACTGTTACTGTCACAGAACGAAGTGGTGGAGCTAAACAAAAGATCAGCAATATTCGTTATGAAAATATCGGAGTTCCTAACCATATTCAGTTTAACTTTGACGATTTGAAGTTGAACGTGATCTACGATGTCAAACTCAGTAATGTTCTGGTGAATGGTCAGCCTAAAGAATATTCCTACTGGTTTAATGTGAATGATCGGTAATCGAAAATAAGGACAACAATAAAATGACATGTATGATTCAAAAACTTCTCGTCACCAGTATCTCGCTACTCATGATACACACCGCGACGGCTCAGCCTATTTCTGCTTCATCTTTAACATTAGAGCAAGGCTTATCCTGTCTGGATTGGGCTAAAAAAGAACAATCTTTTAATAATCAACTGGCGTTGGGTGACAGGGTAGATATACCAACACCAGCGATCGACAAACTTCAGAAACAATTTCAACAGCAATATAGCAAGCAAAAGACGACCATTATCATTGATCCTGATGATGAAAATTTCTGTGAAGATTGTCCTGAAACCGAAGTTTATTTACCTAATAGCAAAAGCAATCCCATCAAAAGAATTGAAAGCTTAGTACACGTCAGTGTTGCAGGGGCAAGAACCGCAATCTATCGTACTGATGACATTAATAACACCAAACAAAAGATCGAGGATGGATTAAATATTCAATTTAGTCGCTATAGCGGACAACAATTGAAAAGCTTTAAACAGCAGTGGGATAAAGCTTCAATGCATGATGATCAAAACAGAAGCAAAACCCACAAAGTCTTCCAACAATATCCACATTTAAAGGTCTTTGATGGAGAGGTTTTCCACAATCAAAAGGTCTATACACCCAAACAAATTTATATCTATAGCCAGCCCTATAAACGAGATGTATCTGATCCCAATGACATGATTGCTTTTATCACCCTTTATGACAATCCAGTCAATTCCTCACAACACATCTTACAGTGTGGCTTTATTGACAATGTGTTTTAACAACTAAATTAAGAGTCTATTCAAATGAAAAAATTGATATTTGCAGGATTATGTTTAAGTCTTTCAACCTTGGCTAGTGCAGGTGTAAAAGAAAGCTTAGTTGGTAAACGACTAGTCTTAGATTTACCCGATGTAGAATGTGCAGGCCTGTCGTTTTCCAAGAATGGAAAAGATGCAGCTATGTATGCAGAAATAGGGCAATGCCAAGATCCATTACCATTAAGAGTAAAATGGTTAGATGACAAAACTTTCATTCTGATTGAGAAAGTACGAACCAATGAAATTTCTCCACCACGTACTTATTTATATAGAGTACACAGTTTTAATCTTGATCACGTAAAACTGACTCAAATTTGGACAGGGTGGGGCGATTCAAGGGATGATACTTTAGGTTATTATATATTTAAATAATATAAACTAAATCAACCAAATATAAAGAGATAAACAACAATGAATTGTGGGATTTAAAACAATGAACTACTACGCAGAGGACCCTTTCTAGGTAATATGACCTAGGAGGCAATATGAAAAAGCTGAAATTTCAGTACTTACAACCTGAAAATACTCATCCTAATGACAGTATACGAGAACGATACCCTCATCTGAGAAATGTGTATCATAAAAAGTTCAGCACACGTCAAGAGCGTAGTTTTTATTTTCTTCATTTGATTGAATATAAGAACTATCCTTTAAAACTTCGTGTTGCACGAGGTACGGGCTTGCCTGAAGAATGGGATGATCTACCTGCTTATGTCTATACAGTAGCAAAAAGTTGGAAGCATAACTCTAGAAGGCGAAAGCAATATTATAGAAAGCAAAGACAAGATAAATCTAAAATTATTTGATATCAACATTCGCTTAGTATGAGGAGCGTCACTATATGACGCTTCATGCTTTTTACTAGCTAGTGAAACTATAAGGGAAAAAAGTATTCTAATGGTTATATAGATAGTGTAATAATTTTTTATCATAGATAGTCTACTGTAAAAATTATTCTTGACACGTCAGAAATTACAGACTAATCTTAACTCAATGATTGGTCATAGGTGTTCTACTGTATTAAATCTATGGTTGTTCAGAATTGGATTTGGCGACAGGTTGCAGCCTGCCGCCATGTTCTCAACTTATTAACGACATGAACCATTAAAGGAAGTGAACTATGAAAGTATATCAGATCAATTATGACCTGCGTAAACAACGTAATTATGATGCGCTTTATCAAAAGATTAAATCTTATGGGACTTGGTGTCATCCCCTTGAATCTTGTTGGATTGTTGCCTCCCATAAGACAGCAGTTGAAATTCGAGATGATTTAGGGGCGGCAATTGATAATGACGATGGCCTTTTAATTACAAGGCTTCAAGGTGAAGCTGCTTGGTACAATCTTGATGATAAAGGAAGCCAAGTAGTTGCTAATTGGTTAAAGTCAAATCTAGGTAGTGCTACATAATTGCCTGAGCCATGGATGGCTCAATTTTACTTTTGAGATGAAATTTATATGTCAAATGCCAAAAGGTTAGTAAAGCTGAGTGATATTGCTGAAGTGCGGACTGGCTTTACATTTAGGGAAAAAATTGAGGAACTGCAAACTGGTAATGCCCATTTAGCGCAAATTAAAGATGTACGTAGTATTCGTGATGTGACTCAATCCCAGCGTTTGTATACTAATGAATTACCTCAAATTCATTGGGAAGGAAAAGCGAATTCGCTAATCGATACTGAGTGCGTGTTACTGCCTTGTCGAGGAGAATACTACAAAGCGTCTTATTTTGTGGGTAGGCAAAATCCCGCTGATCTGCCACTTATTGTAAGTAGTCAGTTTTTAATTTTATTTGCTAATAAGCAAAAACTTTTACCAGAGTATTTATGTTGGTACTTAAATCAACCGATTGCGCAATATGAGTTACGCCAAGAAAGTCAGGGCTCAAATATTTCTATGTTAACTGTTGCGAGTGTAGGTCAATTCAAGATACCGATCCCTAATTTGGAAACACAGCAACAGATTATTCAGCTCAACAATATTTGGGAGGAAGAACAAGTTCTTTCTCAAAAGTTATTAAGAAATCGCGAAATAATGATGCAGGGCATGTTCCAACAACTGCTCAAAGGAAATAAATAATGGTTACTCAAATTAATCAAGATACAGTCAATAAAGCCCTTTGGTCTGCTTGTGACGTATTCCGTGGCACGATTAGCGCTGACACGTATAAAGACTTTATTTTGACAATGCTGTTCTTAAAGTACATTTCTGATGTATGGCAAGATCACTATGATAACTATAAAAAAGAACATGGTGATGAACCAGAGCTAATAAAAGAACTGATGAAAAGCGAGCGTTTTGTATTACCTCGTGAGTCTAGTTTCTATAGTTTATACGAGCGTCGCTATGAACCAGGTAATGGTGAGCGTATCGATATGGCTTTACATGCACTTGAAGAAGCGAATGGTACAAAACTAAAAGATGCAGGCAAAAGTGTATTCCAAGATATCTCATTTAATACCGATAAATTAGGTGAAGAAAAACAAAAGAATACGATTCTGAAAGACTTACTTGAAGTCTTTGCTTCTAAGGATTTAGATCTAAAACCAAGCCGTATTGGATCACTTGATGTGATTGGTAACGGTTATGAATTTTTAATCAAAAACTTTGCTGCAAGTGGTGGTCAAAAAGCAGGTGAATTCTATACACCACCTGAAGTATCCGACTTAATTGCTGAGTTACTTGATCCGCAGAAAGGTGACAGTATTTGTGACCCTGCATGTGGCTCTGGTTCATTGTTAATGAAGTGTGGTCGTAAAGTCGTGTCTAACCATAACAGCAAGCAATATGCCCTTTATGGTCAGGAAGCGATTGGTTCAACATGGTCATTAGCCAAGATGAATATGTTCTTGCATGGCGAAGACAACCACAAAATCGAATGGGGCGATACGATTCGTAATCCAAAACTATTGGACAAGAATGGCGACTTAATGCTGTTTGATATTGTGACAGCAAACCCACCATTTTCATTGGACAAATGGGGCCATGATACAGCTGAGAATGATAAGTTTGATCGCTTCCGTCGTGGCGTACCACCTAAGACTAAAGGTGATTATGCGTTTATCTCTCACATGATTGAGACGCTAAAACCTGTTACGGGTCGTATGGGGGTCGTTGTGCCTCATGGTGTGTTATTCCGTGGTTCTTCTGAAGGTAAGATTCGTGAAAAATTGATTAACGAAAATTTATTAGATGCAGTGATCGGTTTACCTGAAAAGCTGTTTTACGGTACGGGTATTCCTGCGGCGATTCTAATTTTCAAAAAGCAAAAGTCTGATGATTCTGTTTTGTTTATTGATGCAAGTCGTGAGTTTAAGTCAGGTAAAAACCAAAACAACTTAACAGAAGAGAATATTGCCAAGATTGTTGAAACCTATCGTGTGCGTGAAAGCGTAGATAAGTATGCGTATTTAGCAACTTTGCAGGAAGTCAAGGATAATGATTACAACCTAAATATTCCACGCTATGTGGATACCTTTGAAGAAGAAGCAGAGATTGATTTAGTTGCTGTACGTGCTGAACGTGAGCAATTAAAAACTCAACTTACTGAGCTTGAAGTGCAAATGGCGAAGTATTTAGAGGAGCTGGGTTATGGTGCCTAATGAGTGGGAAATACTTTCATTATCACAAGTCTCAAAAGTAATTGATTGTAAGCATCGTACGCCTCATTACGTTGAATCTGGTATTCCGTTGATTTCTCCTGGAACTATTAAGTGGGGAGCATTAGATTTGACTTCCCCAACCAAGCGAGTAACAGAGGATGAGTATCAGTCCTTAATGGACCATTGTACTGTTGAGATTGGTGATCTTGTTATGAGCCGTAACCAATCAGTAGGTGTCCTGAGTTTTGTAGACTCTATGAAGCCATTTGTACTTGGTCAAGATACAGTACTGATTAAGGCAGAGAAATCAGATAGTAAATATCTATTTTATAAAATCCAATCTGAAGAAGTGCAAAAAAGAATTGTAAGATTAGCGGGAGGTTCTACATTTACGCGAATTAATCTTGCTGATATTCGTAAACTTATTCTTGAATGTCCACCGTTGGTAGAACAAAAAAAAATCGCTCAAATCCTTTCAACTTGGGATCAAGCGATTTCTACGACTGAAAAAATACTTGAAAATAGCCAACAGCAAAAAAAAGCATTGATGCAACAATTATTGACGGGTAAGAAGCGTTTGTTAGATGAAAATGGGAGGAGCTTTAGTGAAGAGTGGCAATCTGGGCATTTAGTAGATATTGCTAAAATTTCAAAAGGTAAAGCACTCAGCAGTAAGGATTTAAAAAGTGGAAGTTACCCAGTTATCGCTGGTGGTAAAACTAGTCCATATACTCATAGTGAATATACACATGAAAATGTCATTACAGTAAGTGCAAGTGGCGCTTATGCGGGGTATGTAGCATTTTACCCTTATAAAATATGGGCATCTGATTGCTCGGTGGTTTCTAATAAAATTGGTTCGGATATTAATTTTATCTACCAACTATTAATCTCGATGCAGACAATTATTTATTCGTTACAAAGTGGTGGTGCCCAGCCACATATTTATCCTAAAGATATTGAAAGTTTGAAAGTGTTGATACCACCATTAGTTGAACAACAAAAAATTGCGAAATTTTTTGCTGTAGTAGATCAAGAAATTGATACTTTGCAGAAAAAACTTGAGTGCCTAAAGCAAGAGAAAAAAGCACTCATGCAACAACTTTTGACAGGTAAAAAACGAGTGAAGGTGGCTGCTTAATGATGCAAACAACACTTAGCTATTACCGCATTATGGCGGGTGCAAGATCTGTATTCGCTCAAGAGTTTCTAGAAGGCGGCTTTATTGCTGCTAACTGGAAGATTGACCAAGACTTAACCCCTGATCTGCCTGATGATTGGCGTGAGTTTAATCATCGTTTTATTCCTGTTTATCTCAAAGCCTTACCTGAAAAAAGTAAGATTTCAGCAGGCTTGGCATGTGGCATGCTACATACCATCTGCAAAGGGATTAAACAGGGAGATATCATTCTAACGCCTCGTGGAGACGGTAACTACTTAGTAGGTAAAGTGATTTCAGATTACTACTATGTACCTTCTGGGGAATTAAGCCATCGAAGAAAAGTTGAATGGTTTGAGCAAACTTTGCCTAGAGAGTTGATGTCTCAAGAGCTAAAAAACTCGTCGGGATCAGTTGGTACTGTGAGTAATATCACTAAATATGCCGAAGAGCTTAAAGTCTTAATACAAGGCAAAGAACCAGTTGAAGGTTTAGAACCAGATGAAATTGTAGAAGACCCAGCGGCTTTTGCTTTGGAAAAACATCTTGAGCATTTTCTAGTTGAAAATTGGTCTAAGACCGAGTTGGGTATGACTTATGATATCTATACCGAAGATGGTCAGTTAGTTGGTCAGCAGTATCCATCGGATACAGGTCCAATCGATATTTTAGCAATTAGCAAGGATAAAAAGACCTTACTTGTTGTTGAGCTTAAACGTGGTCGTGCAAGTGATCGTGTTGTCGGGCAAATTCAACGTTATATGGGTTATGTTAAAGATGAGTTGGCTGAGGCAGATCAGCAGGTTAAAGGTGTGATCATTGCTCTAGAAGATGACTTGAGAATGCGTCGTGCTTTAAGTGTGACTCAGAATATTGAGTTTTATCGTTATCAGTTGAGTTTTAAGCTGATTAAGGGGGATGAATATGGTAAATAGCTTTTATATAACAACTTTTGATAGGTAATCGACGAGTGAAACTAGAGCCAGCAGGAGTAAATTAATGGACATTAAAACAGTTAAACTCAATAACCTAGGTCGCTTTGAAGAGTTAGAAGCTAACTTTGCTCCTACATCCGAGTTATTGGGTAACGTCACCGTATTTATTGGTAACAACGGCGCAGGTAAAACCTCTATTCTTAAAGCCATCGCCACTAGCCTAAGCTGGTTCGTTGCCCGAGTGCGTAGTGAAAAAGGTAATGGTAGCCCTATTCCAGAAATGGTCATTAGCAACGGGAAAAACTTTGCTTCAATTGAAATGACAGTTTCAGACTCAAGCGACCATACATGGATCCTAGCGAAAACGAGAAAAGGGAAAAAAGCTAATATCAGCACTAACTTACATGATTTGACAAATTTAGTTGATTGCTACCGAACACAACTTACTAACCATCCAGAAACTAGTCTGCCACTGATTGCCTTTTATCCAGTTGAACGTGTAGTTATCGACATTCCTTTGAAAATCAGAGAAAAACATAACTTCTTTCAACTGGATGGTTACGATAATGCGCTCAATCAGGGCGTGGATTTTAGACGTTTTTTTGAATGGTTTCGTGAACGTGAAGATAGTGAAAACGAACAAAGCCTTCCGCAAGATGCTTTAAAAAAAATACTTGATGCTCTTGACGACAATGACGTTGCACGTAATAAGGTCAGTGAGTTGATGCAGTCATCTAAAGATAGACAATTGACTGCTGTGAGAAATGCAATAGCCAGTTTTATGCCCAACTTTACTAACCTGCGTGTACGTCGTAAACCAAGACTACACATGTCGATTGATAAAGATGGTGAAACACTCAATGTTTTGCAACTCTCGCAAGGTGAAAAATCGCTTATGGCATTGGTGGGGGACATTGCGCGGCGTTTGGCAATGATGAATCCTGCCCTTGAAAATCCATTGCATGGCGATGGAATAGTTTTAATTGATGAAGTAGATATGCATTTGCACCCTACATGGCAACGCAGCATCATTGAACGACTGACTGCAACGTTCCCGAATTGTCAATTTATTCTCACCAGCCATTCGCCATTGGTGATTAGCGATTGCAAAAATGTGTTGGTCTATTCTATCGAAGATGGCGATCTAACTATTGTACCATCACAATACGGACAAGATGCTAATACAGTCTTATTAGATGTGATGAGTACTAATATTCGTAATGCTAAGATTAATCAACAAATCAATGATCTATTGGATTTAATTCAAGAAAATAAACTAGAGCAAGCCAGAAGTTTGCTAGCACAGTTGACAGCAGAATTACCGTATAACAACTTAGAGCTGATCAAAGCCAAAATGTTTTTGCGTAAACAGGAGCTCAAGAATGCGCAAAATCACTAAAGGTCAGCCACCCTCTAGCTTTAGCAATTGGGTTAACCAAAAGCCTACTGATAAAAATGAAAATGAATGGTTTGCAGAACTATACAATCAAAAACGATGGGATTTAGTTGGAGATCTTAGTCATCACAATGCGCAAGAACAGTTTTATCTGTGTGCATATTGCTGTGTTCAAATCACAGGAGATTATACCGATACCGTCAACGAGCACGTTGAAGCACGAAAAATCAATCCTAGTCGCAGCCTAGATCACACCAACATTGTGGCCAGTTGCAAGACCAAAAATCAATGTGACTCAGCGCATAAAGCCCAAGCTTTGCCACTAACCCCCCTGACGGATGAATGTGAAACTGAACTCAAGTTTAAGATCAGTGGTCGGGTAGAGGGTCTTACCGACCGCGCCAAACAAGCGATTCAAGTGCTGAACTTGGGTGATGATGAGCGTAACAATAGGGCTTTGATTGAAAAGCGTAAGCAACTATCACACAATTTGATGTATACGCATGGTATTAATCCACAACAAGCCTTAGAGGACGATGAATTATTAAAGTCGGTGATTGATGATCTGCTGACTCCAAAAGATGGCAATCTAGATGCATTTGCGCCTGTAGTTGCTAATATTCTTAGAAATTGGATTAGCTAAAATAAACAGCAGGAGCAAACACATGAACCATGACTTACCGCGCTTTCAAGAAGAATACAGTGCAAAGCTACCTGCATTAACATTGCTTACTAATTTGGGATGGTCATTTTTATCCCCATCACAGGCGCTTGCTGCCCGTGATGGTAAACTGGATCAAGTTGTATTACGTCAAATCCTACGCCATGAATTATCAAAACGTACTTTTATATTTGCTGGTCAAGAATATCCACTTTCTGCAAAATCAGTAGATAATTTGATATCAGAAATTTGTAGTCCAGCATTGAATGAAGGCTTACTTACAGCCAATGAGAAAATCTATAACCATTTGCTCTATGGCATTTCAGTCACTGAGTTTGTGAATGGTAAGAAGGTCAGCCCAACCATCCCAATCATTGATTGGCATAATGTTCACAATAATGATTTTTCTTATACTGAAGAATTCTGTGTAACGCGCTCAGGTGGTGTAGATAATCGAAGACCTGATATCGTTTGCTTTGTAAATGGTATTCCTTTGGTCGTGATCGAAGCAAAACGACCAGATAGCCAAGCAAAGAAAGGTCCAACCATCAACGAAGGGATCTCCCAATCTTTACGCAATCAGCGTCCTGATGAAATTCCACATCTTTTTGCTTATAGCCAACTGCTTCTTTCAATTAATGGTCATGAGGGGCGTTATGGTACGTGTAATACACCTGCAAAATTTTGGGCAGCGTGGCGAGAAGAAGACATCTCTGATGCTGAAATTTATGCATTTAAAAATAAAAAATTGAGTGCTACACAAAAGCAGTGTTTATTTGGATATCGTTCAGCGGATGATTTGAAATGGTATGAGAACCTCATTGCAGGTGGTGAATTAGCTGTAACAGGTCAAGATCAATTACTTATTAGTTTATTAATGCCTGAACGGTTATTAGAGATTGTTCGCCTATATACACTCTTTGATAAAAAAGCTGGGAAGATTGTCGCTCGTTATCAGCAAATTTTTGGTATTAAACGACTCATCGAGCGAATTAGCACTAAAAATTCAAACGGTGGTCGTGAAGGTGGCGTGATTTGGCATACTACGGGTTCGGGTAAGTCCTTTACGATGGTTTTTCTGAGTAAAGCTTTAATCTTGCATGAAGCTTTAAAACAATGTCGCATTGTGGTTGTCACTGACCGTGTCGATTTGGAAGATCAACTCAGTAAAACATTTGCCTCGGGTGGTGAGTTAGCGGGTAGAAAAGACAAGCAAAATGCCATGGCAACTTCAGGTAAGCGTTTAGCTGAGCAAATTGGCAAGGGTACAGAGAGAATTATTTTCTCTTTGATTCAGAAGTTTAATTCGGCTACGAAGCTACCTGAATGCGTAAATAAGAGCTCAGATATCATTGTCTTAATTGATGAAGGCCATCGAAGCCAAGGTGGTGAAAACCATGTAAGAATGAAACTTGCTCTTCCAAATGCAGCATTTGTAGCATTTACAGGTACGCCATTACTTAAAGATGAAAAGACAGTAAATAAGTTTGGACCTATTGTTCATGCTTATACCATGCAGAGAGCGGTAGAAGACAAAACTGTAACACCGTTGCTTTATGAGGAGCGTATCCCTGATTTAGACGTAAACGAGCGAGCAATTGATACTTGGTTTGAACGTATTACAGAAGGCTTAACAGATCAGCAGAAAGCTGATTTAAAACGTAAATTTGCGAAGAAAGGTCAAGTCTATTTTGCGGATGACCGTATTCGATTAATTGCTTTGGATGTTGCCTACCATTTTGTTAAAAATATTGATGATGGTTTAAAGGGACAGCTTGCTTGTGATAGCAAAGCCTCAGCGATTAAGTATAAAAAGTACTTGGATGAAGCAGGCTTGTTTGAGTCAGCAGTCGTCATGAGTCCTCCAGATAGTCGTGAAGGGAATACTGATGTTGATGAATCGACAACACCTGAAGTGACACAATGGTGGAAAGACAATGTTGGGAATCAAGATGAACAAGCCTATACAAAACACGTGATTGAGCGTTTTGAAAAAGATGATTCACTCAAGTTGTTGATTGTAGTTGATAAACTTTTAACAGGATTTGACGAGCCTAAAAATACTGTTCTTTACATCGATAAAAACTTGAAAGAACACAATCTAATTCAAGCGATTGCACGTGTGAATCGACTGCATCCTAAGAAAAAATTCGGCTTGTTGATTGATTATCGGGGTATTTTAAAAGAATTGGATACAACAATTCTCAAATATCAGAACCTAGCTGCTCAAACTCAAGGTGGCTACGACATCAATGATATTGCGGGCTTATATACTCAAATGAGTACTGAATATAAGCGTTTGCCTCGTCTATATAAGTCATTATGGGCAATTTTTGAGAATGTAAAAAATAAAAATGATATTGAACAGTTACGTCAAGTTTTAGTACCTCGTATTGAGGACAGAAATGGTGAGTTGGTAGATGTACACCTGAAAATACGTGATGATTTTTACGAAGCTTTAACTGAATTTGCAAGCTGTTTGAAAGTTGCATTACAGTCAGCTACATTTTTTGAAGATAAAAGTTTTACAGACGCTGATCGTCAACATTACAAAGAAACCGTAAAGTTGTTTTCCAGTCTACGTCAGTTGGCTAAGCATGATGCTGGTGAAACAGTAGATTACGATGAGTATGCTGATCAAGTTAAAAAGCTTCTTGATAAACATGTGGTGGGTGTTGAGGTAAAAGAGCCTAATGGTGTCTATGAAGTAGGCAAGATGGGTAAAGTTGTACAGCCTGAAGACTGGAGTGAAGAGAAGACCCGTAATGAAACGGATATTATCAAAACACGTGTTACCAAGATGATTGAACAAGAGCTACGAGATGATCCGTATGCTCAAGAAGCTTTTTCTAAACTTTTACGTCAAGCAATTGAAGATGCTGAAAAGGAGTTCGATCATCCTTTGAAACAATACATGCTTTTTAGAGAGTTTGAAGAGCAAGTTGAGTCTCGACGTTTAGCTGAAATTCCTGATGTATTTAATGCTAATAAACACGCACAAGCTTATTACGGTGTGTTTAAGAAAATATTGCCTGAAGCCTTTTCAATCACTGATCAACAGAATCAAGATAAGTGGATTCAGCTTGCGTTTGACGTTGATCACTCTGTAATAAATTCAGTTGCAGAAAATTCTATTAATCCACAAAACATTGAAGCTGATATTCGTAAAAAGTTACTACCAATGATGTTTAAAGAGTGTAAAGCAATTGGTAGTGGGATGGATCATGCGAAGAAAATTGTAGAAATGATTGTGCAAATTACACGGGTAGGACTGAATGGTGGGTAAAGATGCTATCGGAACTCAATCATTTAGCTTCGTTTATGGGGATGAAACAATCCCCTATGAAAGGGTACCGCGTTCTGGAGAAGTGAATAAAATCTTAATTAAGGTGCATGCTGATTGTAGAATCGTCGTCCATGCTCCTGAAATCGCGACTGATCATGATGTGTTAAAAGCGATACAGAAACGTAGTCGATGGATATATCAGCAATTACGTGACTTTCGTCAACAGAAAGAGTTTATTACTCCGCGTCGATATATCAGTGGCGAAAGCCATTATTACCTAGGTAAACAGTATTTATTAAAAGTTATAGAAAATGATGACGTTCCGAGTGTAAAACTATTGCGTGGCAAATTTGAAGTTTATGTAAGCCGAAAGGATGCTGGGCATATTAAAGAAGAGCTAGATAATTGGTATAAGGCAAAGGCGAAGAGTGTATTTTTAAAACGTTTAGAGCTCGTCTTAGATAGAGCCCTATGGGTTACTGAAAAACCAAAGTTTCGAGTTATTAAGATGCAGACACAGTGGGGAAGCTGTTCACCTCAAGGGACACTGGTTTTAAATCCCTATCTAGTTAAAGCACCGACTCAATGTATTGATTATGTGATACTGCACGAACTTTGTCATTTAGCTGAACATAACCATAGTGAGAGGTTTTATCAGCTTATGAGCCAAGTGATGCCAGATTGGGAATCAAGAAAGGAACTGTTAGATAATATGGCAGCTAGGCTATTCAGCTAACATGTAGGCAAAGTAGATCAAAGAAGAGGTTGTGCTAGTATCCACATAAACATAACTTCTGTCTTACTTTACGAGACTTATTTTTTTGTTTTAGCTTTATCGAGCATCCAGTTCTTGATGAATCCATGATAGGAAATCGGATAATTGGTAATTTTCCTGAATGAATGTAAACCACAACTTAAATAATTTTAAGATTCATCCATAAATTTTGTGAATTATTTCGGAATTTCGATGCTTGAGCTAATAGGAGAAATTGAAGTTTTGAGTATTTATTAATCAGATTTATTGGCAAGAAGTATCAAAACTGATCAAAAAGCAGCCGATATGTGTCTAAGTCGGCTTTTAGGTGTTTTTTAGGGTGGTGGTAAATTGTTAAGCTATTGGTTTTAAATAAATAAAATTGGAGCGTTTCGCACAACGCCCATTATGTTAAATAAAAGACCAATAACTGTATTTTATTATTGAAATCTCATGACTTCCTTGTGTAACCTTTGATTTCAAGACTTAATAGATCAGCACTATTTATTCCCTTGGGGGCAGATCTGGGCAAATAAATTGGTAGATTAGCCCTACTTCCATTAGTTCTGCTCCCTCTCTTAAACGCATCATCTTGAGATCATACTCTAGATTTTCAATATCATTGCTAATCTTATTTAAGTTGTTGCCCCGAATATATTCTAAAACCTTTTTTGTGTTCGGTTCCGGCCACATGGATTTAATTACTGCCAGTGGTGTTGGAGGCATGTGATCTAGCCCCGATATTACCAGACCTTTGAGACTACGTGCTTTGGCTAAAGCGTACTGACTCCGTTTTCTCATGTACAAGGCATATAACTCAGGGATATTAGCAAAATCAGGGGATCCAACCCTAAAAATATCTTCGATTGTCTGAGGATTCTGTTCCGCCAGCTTCTTAATTGCTGCTGGTAACGATGTGTCACGCTTCCCACTCTTGGTACCATCACTTTCGATATTTAGTTGGTTTAGGGCATCTGCTGCAAGGGAATTTGCCACTGTATCAATGCATATATTCATATCTTGGCATGTAATTGGATCCATTCCTTTAGATACCCAGTTTCCGTTAATCTGGCGCAATGGATTTGGCAACGCTGCTCTCATACATAAAGCTGCGACTATTTTATACTGTTGTGCTGTAGCAACAATTTGAAGGCCAGAAGGATTTTTTTCATTCGCTTCCAGTTCGGCAAATGAAGTCGAAGTGAATTTGCCAGTAATCTTGTCTTGTAGGTGCTTGTTCAGTGCTATGAAATGTGTAATTGAGGCAATTTGACTGTACTTCAATATCTTCAGGCTTGGGGGGTCTATATCTTTCGTTCGATGCTTCAGAAAAGAAGCAATCTGATTGAAATCGGCCTTGTTGATTAATGTTTCAATGCAACAATCTAAACATTTTATCAGTCTTCGTATTTTCTCTGGCTGATAGAACAATATGTTTGCATAAAGCTCCGAGAGGTACCCAGCATATTCTTGACTAAATGCAAAGTCTTTTCGCGGATAAAATACTCTAAGGTCTACAGACCAAATATCATTCACTTCCGCCAAGTGTCGAATGAAACTAGGACTTGCTTTGTGCAAGTGAGCAAGTAAATAAATACACTTCAACATATCGTTGTGGTGTGGTTTGTCAGAATCAGTCTCTTTGTTTTTCTTTAGGTATACCTGTTTCCAGCCTCGCTTCATTTTGGTAGTGCCGAGAATCGGGTTTAAATAATTATTCAGTGCTGATTCATTGAAATTTTTCCAAAATGCTGTTCCCGATTCAAGATCATCTAGACACTCAAGCTCTTCTTGTAAACCAGAGAAAGTTAATTCCAAACCATTAGTTGAAGGTTTTAGGAAGTCATAGTCTGATAGTCGCTCAAAAAACTCAGACGGCTGCTTTCTTAGATGAACCTCATATGGGAGAAGATAACGTTCTCCATTATCTATAGGTTTGTAATTCCCTGAATGTCTTCTACGGAGTGAATCTTTATTTGTAATTTCCAACTTTTCTTTGAGTGTTTTCTTCACAAAACCTCCGCTTATTAATTTTTTCCGCTTTTTAGAAACTGATTTAGAAGTAATCTAACCGTGTTGAGTAATGGTACGATTTCAAATCACCTTACTTACTCTTCAATATATAAACTTAGTTAAATTTTTCATGAATGTAAGGAATATCAAAATGAAAAAATATTCAGATAGCTTCTGCAAACCTATTATCACTCAAAATGGTCAAAAACTTGCAGGGGCAGCTGCAAGAGAACATTTAATTAAACAAAATGGAGGAATTGATAATATGCTTTCTATTTTTGGAAAAATGTGCATACAGAATGCTAATGCAACCTATGTATTAGATAATTCTAATGTCATACCATTTCCTAAAACAAATGCAGGTTAATTACATAAGCAACCTGCTTATAATTATATAGTTTTTGTAAAATTAACATAATACGCCTTATGCAAAATTTACAGAATAAATCATTAAAAATCAATTTATTATGATGCACTGAGAAGCCCGGTTTAAAAAGGCTGAGCTTCTTGGTGGATCATTCATACAATGCGCTTATTTTCTCAGGAATTTGAGCTGGGATTAATAAATCATATTACACAATCATTTAATAGAGGTGGCTTGGGCTTTCGGCCCATTTTTTCGTTCTTTTTCCATGATGCTGGCAATCATCATAATTGGAATACCAATAAGCAAAAATGCAATGTCCTGTAGGGTTTCTTTCAGTTTCTTCATATGTAAAACTCCTTTGAGAGTTTAATCATCATTGAATACTGCATTCAATACTTGACCAAAAAATAAACCACGATTTTTTATTTGTCTCATTATGGGTTTTTGGCATATTTCTTGGTGCGTCATTAGCTTCTCTTTATACCAAAGATATATTGAAACCCTATTGCAACTATGGAGGATAGACTGTGATTTAAGTTATTGTAAAAATTAGATTATATAGAAAAGAGGTCCCATCCATCATCGGAGCGACCGAAATACGAGGCGTTAAAGATTGGAGCTCAGACATACAGTCAACCTGAAAAAGATAGAAAAAAAGCAAGTGCGGATTATACGTGCTTTATTTTAAAATCAATAGCCAT
>Ga0207655_1001141_pt1 | contig 25919 bp, 22 predicted proteins | sample KBSM44metaG_FD_184398 | JGI IMG/M metagenome (GOLD analysis project Ga0207655, IMG submission 184398) | Miscanthus rhizosphere microbial communities from Kellogg Biological Station, Michigan, USA - KBS M4-4 metaG (SPAdes) (version 2) | ecosystem: Host-associated > Plants > Roots > Rhizosphere >... | reverse complement strand
ATGTTGGAGAGTGCATTGAGATTTCACAGCCACAAGGTGATTTTACTTTGCACCAAGGCCAGCAACCTGCGATTTTAATTGCGTCAGGTAGTGGCATTACTGCAATTTATTCACTTTTGCAGCAAGCTTTGAAACAGCAGCTTGAACAGATTCATGTCATTTACTTTAATCGCGCAGAAATTTTTCATGCTGAATTAAAAGCTTTGGCAGAAAAGCATCCAGAGCTTCAATATCATTTTTTTAATACCACTGAGCAAAAGCAGCATTTAGATGCGAAATTGTTGGCGAAACTGGTCCCGAACTTTAAAGACCTACAAATGTATGCATGTGGTCATCACGGCATGATGCGTCAGGCACAAGATATTTATAAGCAACATGATGTGTTGGAAAACTTCCATCAAGAGTTTTTCATGCCTGTTCAAATCGAACAGTCTAATGAAGCACAACCAATCATATTTCGTCGTTCGCAACAAAACTTTCTTGCCACGACAACGTTATTAAGCAGTGCAGAGCAAGCAGGCTTACGTCCACAGCATGGTTGCCGTATGGGTGTATGCAACCAATGTACATGTACCAAAGTCAGTGGTGTCACCCAGAATATATTAACAGGTGAAATTGACGATCAACCAAATCGTGCAATTAAGTTATGCGTGAACCGAGCCCTTAGCCCAGTTACGATTGATCTATAAAAACAAACATAAAAGAGATTTGAGGATACCCTTATGAATATGGCAGTGGAAATTAAAGCAACATCAAAATCGGCACATTTAACCCCAGAGCAAACAGAAGCTTTTGGTCGCCGTATTGAAGAAATTCGTCTTGAAGTGATGAAAGATCTCGGTGAAAAAGATTCAAAATATATTTACAAAGTACGTAATTTTGTACGCTACACCGAAATTGCATCACGTGGCATGTTGATGTTTGGTGGTTGGATTCCACCAGTATGGTTGTTGGGTACGGCTATGCTAGGCGTATCTAAAATCGTTGAAAACATGGAGCTCGGTCATAATGTGATGCATGGTCAGTTTGACTGGTTAAATGATCCAACGCTTAACGGTGCAACCTATGACTGGGATACAGTATGTACTGGTGAAGACTGGAAATATACCCATAACTATAAGCATCATACCTATACCAATGTGTTTGGCATGGATCATGATATTAGTGGTTATGGTGTGATGCGCATGAGCCGTGAACAAAAGTGGGAACCTCGTTTTTTATTCAACGTGCCAATGGGTTTTGTATTGTCAACGGGTTTTGAATGGCTACTGGCTTTGCAACGTCTAGAGATGGAAAAAGTGTTGTTTGATGGCACCAAAACTTGGAAAGAAGTGTATGTAGAATCTAAAAATCTACGTAAAAAAATGGTACGTCAGTTTGGTAAAGATTATGTGCTGTTCCCACTAATTGCAGGACCAATGTTCTTGCCAGTATTGGCTGGTAACTTTTTTGCTAACTTGATCCGTAACTACTGGGCATCGACCGTGATTTATTGTGGCCATTTCACAGAAGACTCTGAAATTATCACTGACAATATTGATAATGAAACTAAAGCAGAGTGGTACTTGCGTCAGATTCGTGGTTCAGCAAACTTTACTGGCGGTAAAATCATGCATTTCTTGAGTGGCAACTTGAGTCATCAAATCGAACATCATTTGTTTCCAGATGTACCTGCCAACCGCTATCAAGAGATGGCACCTAAAGTACGTGAAGTTTGTGCAGAGTTCGGTCAACAATACAATACCGCACCCTTTGGATCTCAAATTGTGAGTGTTTATAAACGTCTGGCTGTTCATTCTTTGCCTGACAATGTGGTTGATCGTTTGGTGGCGACCAAGCGGACCTTTGTTGAGGCGGTGAAAGGCATGTTTGGCAAAGTTGCTTAATAAATAAGGTATTCCAAATAGCTCCTTTTAAGGGGCTATTTTTATTTTTGAGTCATTAAAAGTGCAGACTTACATTTGAAAGTAGGGAATAAACTCAACCTGTCAAAATCCTTTGCTATACTATGCCCAGATTTGTATTTAAGAGAAGTTAGGAAGGATTATGCGTATTGACCAACGTGAATTAGACCAGTTACGTGAAGTAAAAATCACACGTAACTATACCCGTTACGCAGAAGGTTCAGTTCTGGTTGAGTTTGGTCACACCAAAGTCCTTTGTACTGCAAGTATCGATAATTCGGTTCCACGGTTTTTAAAAGGAAAAGGACAGGGCTGGGTCACTGCTGAATATGGTATGTTACCGCGCTCAACACACTCGCGTTGTGATCGTGAAGCAGCGCGTGGTAAACAGTCGGGCCGGACACAGGAAATCCAACGCCTGATTGGTCGTAGCTTACGTGCTATGGTCGATTTGAAAAAGCTTGGCGAAAACACGATTACCATCGACTGTGATGTGATTCAGGCAGATGGTGGTACACGTACTGCATCAATTACTGGTGCGGCTGTAGCATTGGTTGATGCTATGAATGTTTTATTGTCTCAAAAGAAAATTAAGCATGATCCGCTTAAAGGATTAGTTGCTGCAATTTCTGTGGGTATGTATCAAGATGAAGTACTACTTGATCTTTGTTATGAAGAAGATTCGAACTGTCAAACTGACTTAAACGTAGTAATGACACAAGCAGGTGAATTCATTGAAATTCAAGGTACTGCTGAAGACAAACCGTTTACTCGTGCACAAAGCAATGCCATGTTAGAAATGGCTGAAAAAGGAATTGCCGAGCTAGTTAAAAAGCAACAAGAAGCTTTAGGTTGGTAATTTTAAACTTTCTAAAAAAACGCATCTTCGGATGCGTTTTTTTATGCCTTCATCAAATCGACATAAAAACATCACTTGCCTGTCACTTTTACGCTTTATTAGTAGTTCGCATTTAAACCGTTTGGAAAAAACCAATGCGAAAACTTTCACTTTTATTAATTACATCTTTAGCACTCATGCTCAGTGCTTGTAACGATGATAACGACTCAGATAATTCATCGCCAACAACACCGCCGACCAGTAATTGCAAAATGCACTGTGCACCATAATAAGAACTCAGGATAGAACTAATGAATCGTCGCGAATTTCTTTTAAATTCTACAAAAACCATGTTTGGGACAGCTGCTTTAGCGAGTTTCCCGCTTAGTATCCAAAAAGCGCTGGCAATTGATGCCAAGGTTGAAAGTGGAACTATTCAAGATGTTAAACACATCGTGATTTTGACTCAGGAAAACCGTTCTTTCGATAATTACTTCGGAACACTAAAAGGTGTGCGTGGTTTTGGAGACCGTTTTACCATTCCAATGACCGAAGGCCGAAAGGTTTGGGAACAATATGATGCTAAGAAAAATAAAATATTGCCTTACCATTTGGATAGCCGCTTAGGAAATGCACAGCGCGTTTCAGGTACGCCTCATTCATGGTCGGATGGTCAAGCCGCTTGGGACAATGGTCGTATGAGTGATTGGGTCGCTTATAAAAAGCCACAGTCGATGGGTTACTACAAAAAACAGGAAGTGGAATATCAGTTTGCATTAGCCAATGCTTTTACCATTTGTGATGCTTACCACTGTGCGATGCATGCAGGTACCAATCCGAATCGTAAATTTATCTGGACTGGAACGAATGGCCCTACAGGTGCAGGTGTTGCCAGTGTTGTAAATGAGTTTGATGGTATTGGTCCTTCAAATGAGGGTTATGAATGGACGACTTATCCTGAGCGCTTACAACAGGCTGGTGTCACATGGAAAATCTACCAGAATATGCCGGATAACTTTACCGACAATCCTCTAGCAGGTTTCAAACAGTATCGCCGTGCGAATGAGCAGTCAGGGCAGCCAGTAAGTAATGATGTTCTCGTTTGCCCTGCATACGATGAAAAAATCGATGCAACACAGCCGCTTTATAAGGGTATTGCTAACACTATGCCAGACGGCGGCTTTTTAGGTAGTTTTAAAGCAGATATCGCTCAAGGTAAATTACCGCAAGTAAGCTGGTTGGTTGCTCCTGCGACCTACAGTGAACATCCAGGGCCATCTAGTCCTGTACAGGGTGCTTGGTATATTCAGGAAGTATTAAATGCTTTAACTGAAAACCCTCAAGTTTGGAGTCAGACGGTTTTATTAGTGAACTTTGATGAGAATGATGGTTTCTTTGACCATATTCCTTCACCAAGTGCACCTTCTAAAGATGAAAAAGGTGTAGTTCAGGGGAAAACGACTTTAAGTGATCAACAAGTGTCTTATGAGTACTTTAATCATCCAGCAGTCGCTACAGCAAAATCCCAACCCGCAACAGATGGACGTGTTTATGGACCGGGTGTACGCGTTCCAATGTATGTGATTTCACCATGGAGTCGTGGGGGATGGGTGAATTCACAAGTCTTTGACCATACTTCTATTTTACAGTTCTTAGAAAAGCGTTTTGGTGTGCAAGAACCAAATATTAGTCCATACCGTCGTGCCGTGTGTGGCGATTTAACTACAGCTTTTGATTTTAAAACACCGAACCTTTTGCCTGTAAATGAGTTAGTAGGTAAGAAAACAAAAGCAGAAGCCGATGCTATTCGTGTTGCTCAAGCTTTATTGCCACAAGTTCCGGTTCCAAGCCAGCAACAATTTGCACAGCAGGAAATGGGCATTAGACCTTCACGTGCTTTGCCTTATATTTTGCATACCAGTGCTAAAGTTGATGCAGCACAAAAGACAGTCAAGTTGATGTTTTCAAATACAGGTAAACAGGCGGCGGTTTTCCATGTGTATAACCGATTAGATCTTACAGCGATTCCACGCCGTTATATGGTTGAGGCAGGTAAACAGTTAGATGATATCTGGAATGCTACAAATGGACAGTACGATTTATGGGTACTTGGACCAAATGGTTTCCATCGCGCATTTAAAGGTAATTTAAGCCAAGCTAACCAGACTCAAGCATTGCCAGAAATTAGAGTGTGTGTAGAAGAGTGTGATGCGAATTTATATTTAAAAGTTCGTCATGATGGTAGTAAGTCAGTCAAGCTGACAGTCAAAGCAAATGCTTATCTTGCAAATAAGACATGGACTATAGAAACAGATCATTCTGAAACAGAACTGGTGTGGGATATGTCTGAATTTGGTGGTTGGTACGACTTCACTGTGACTTTAGCTGATGATGCTACTTTCAGCCGCCGTTTTGCAGGACGTATTGAAACTCAAGAAGATTCAATTTCTGATCCATATATGGGTTATTTAGAGCCTTAAGTTACATAGGCTGAATTGGGATTATTATTTAAAGTCGATTTAGATGACTTTGATAAAAAAGCACAGCCTCATATCACATGTAATTCAAATAGATGTTGTATAGGCTTTCTCACTTTTGAAAGGTCAAAAGTGACAAAAACCTCTGTTTCTCTGATGTTACGTCCATGTAACACAGAGAAACGGTGACATCCATGTCACCTGTCACGATAGTAAATACAGGGTTTATCCTGTTGATCTAAAGCTTTATGCGGGAAAATGCTTTCGTATAGATGAATAATAAAAATAAAGACTTACCTTTTGTAACAGAATCTCCTAAGCCTGGTCATATTTATCTTTTATTGTAGGATCTTAATTTTTTAAGAGTGATGGGGAAAATTTATGCTACAAGGTTTTATTGTATTATTAGCAGTAGTTACATTTGTTTTAATGGCTGCTGACCCACGTGATAGTGGGGCACAAGCGACTCAGTCAGCGTGGCAGAAAACTCAAGCAGCAGACATGACCAAGTCGCAAAAAAATAATAATAACGATGTGGACTTTATTTAAGCATTAAAACGCATTGATAAATCAACAGCTCTAACGTCTTTAGTCAGCACGCCCATAGAAATGTAGTCAACACCTGTGGTGGCAACTTCGCGCAAGTTTTCAATGGTGATATTGCCTGATGCCTCTAACTTACAACGGCCTGCAACATGTTTTACAGCATCAATCATTTGCTGTTGACTAAAGTTGTCTAGCATAACAATGTCTGCACCAGCTTCAAGTGCTTGATTTAGCTCATCCCAAGTTTCAACTTCGACTTCAACAGGTTTACCCGGTGCAATTTGATGGGCTTTGGCAATTGCCTGAGCAATACCACCTGCTGCCATAATATGGTTTTCTTTAATTAAGAACGCATCAAATAAACCTAGACGATGGTTCTGTCCACCACCGATAGCTACAGCATATTTTTGTGCAATGCGTAAGCCCGGTAAGGTTTTGCGTGTATCGAGAAGTTTTGTGTTTAAACCTTCAAGCTGTTGAACATATTCAGCTGTTTTTGTCGCAACGGCAGATAAAGTTTGAATAAAGTTTAAAGCGGGGCGCTCTACAGTAAGTAAGCTACGCGCAGAACCAGCAAGTTTTAAAAATGCTTCGTTTGCAGCAACACGCTCGCCTTCTTGTTTTAACCAAATCACCTGAACGGTATTGTCATAAGCTGAGATGAGTGCATTGACCCAAGGCTGTCCAGCTAAAACCATATCTTCGCGGCTAATAATGGTTGCAGTGGCTTGCTCATCTTCAGGTGTGAGCATGGCGGTAATGTCACCGTCCCCAATATCTTCTTGTAATGCTTGTTGAATATTGATTTGAATTGATTGTTCAAGCAAAGACTGAGGTATGCTCATACGGTTTCCATTTTGTCGATGACCCTAAAACTTGCGATATATTAGCACCGTCGACTTTAAAAATAAGCTGTTTTATGAGATTAATCGCGATAAACAATCGCATTTACTACTTTGAAAAGTAGATAACTGTTTTAAACTAAAACAATTGGCAAGCAATTTATTGGCATCTCAATGAAGCAAATCACACCGTATGAAGTTATAGATGGACAATTAAAAGGGGCGAGACAAATCCCTTCTCCAAATTTTAACCAGCGTCCGACTGGTACCGAAATTCAAATGATTGTGGTTCATAATATTAGTTTGCCGCCATCTCAATTTGGAGGCGGATATATTGAGCAGTTTTTTCAAAACAAGTTAGATTGGTCAGTTCATCCTTATTTCCAGACCATTGAAGGGATGCAGGTTTCTACGCATTTGCTGATTTTACGTAGTGGGGAAGTGCTACAGTTTGTTAATTTTAATGATCGGGCATGGCATGCAGGGCGTTCGAGTTATTTAGCCAAAGTGGAATGCAATGATTATTCAATTGGTATAGAGCTTGAAGGGAGTGATGATTTGCCCTTTGAAGAAGTACAATATAATGTATTAACCGACGTCGTTACTGCCATTCGTCAGGCTTATCCTGAAATTAAAAACCATATTGCAGGACATTCAGATGTTGCGCCCGGCCGAAAAACTGATCCGGGACCTTATTTTAAATGGCAGCACTTTAGACAATTATTGGGTCAGAAAAAAACTTGAGTTTGTTCATCATTTCACAACGAAAAGATTTTTTAGTTTCATTACAATAGCGTCTTTCGAATATAGCTGTAGGTGAGTACGATGGCATTATGGCGATCGACTTTTATTGTCAGTGCAATGACGATGTTGTCACGAGTGTTAGGGTTAGTACGTGACGTCGTATTGCTCAACGTGTTTGGTGCGGGTAAAGATTTTGATACCTTCGTCGTCGCTTTTCGTATTCCCAATTTCTTTCGACGATTGTTTGCCGAAGGTGCCTTTTCTCAGGCCTTTATTCCAGTATTAACTGAATATAAAACAGGCCGAGCACACGCTGAAGTGCAGATTTTGATTAGTCGGGTATTTGGCTGCTTGTTAACAGTCATGACCCTATTAACTTTTGTCGCTATGGTTCTAGCCCCTGCGATCATCTATATGTATGCCCCGGGTTTCCATAGTGATCCTGAAAAGTTCGATTTAGCCGTCAGTATGTTCCGGCTGACCATCCCTTATTTATTGTTTATGTCGCTGACTGCTTTTGCCAGCAGTATTTTAAATAGTTATGGTTCATTTGCTTCACCAGCTTTTTCACCAGTTTTGCTGAATGTCGCGATGATTGCTGGTGCATGGTGGCTTACGCCGTATATGGCTGAACCGATCAAAGCATTAGGCTGGTCAGTTGTTGTGGCGGGTGTTTTGCAGTTAGCGATACAAATTCCAGAGCTATGGCGTAAAAATCTGCTGATCCCACCTAAAGTTGATTTTAAACATGAAGGTGTAGAACGCATTTTAAAGTTAATGCTGCCAGCATTATTTGGGGTATCTGTTACCCAGATTAATCTGTTGTTAAATACGATTTGGGCCTCTTTCATGCAAGATGGTTCAGTGTCTTGGCTCTACAGTGCAGAGCGTATGACTGAGTTGCCGCTAGGTTTAATTGGCGTTGCGATTGGTACAGTGATTTTACCTTCACTTTCTGCCCGTCATGCAGAACAAGATCAAGCAAAGTTCCGCGGTATGATCGACTGGGCTGCAAAAATTATTGTGTTAGTTGGCTTACCAGCAAGTATTGCCTTATTTATGCTTTCTACACCGATTATTCAGGCATTATTCCAGCGTGGCGAGTTTGACCTACGTGATACACAAATGACAGCTCTAGCACTGCAATGTATGAGCGCTGGTGTGATTTCGTTTATGCTGATTAAAGTCTTTGCACCTGGTTTTTATGCACAGCAAGATACCAAAACACCTGTACGTGTCGGTTTAATTTCAGTTGCAGCGAATGCTATTTTAAACGTTATATTTATTGGTTTCTTTAAGCTGATTGATTGGCATGCAGAGCATATGGCACTTGCATTGGCATCTTCAGGCTCGGCTTTGGTGAATGCAGGTTTACTCTACTTCTATTTGCATAAGCGTAATATTTTCCGATTTGGTTCACATTGGAAAAAGCTGTTTCTGCAATATGGTTTAGCGAACCTTGCCATGATTGGAGCACTTTGGTTTGCGTTAAATTGGTATAACAGTGAACTTTCACAGTGGTTACGTGTTGCTGAAGTGGTTGGATTGTGTGTAGTCGGCGTAGTAGCTTATCTGGTTGCTCTCGTCGTTACAGGTTTTCGTCCTAGAGACTTAAAACACTAAAAATAAAAAAAGCGATCTTAACTGATCGCTTTTTTTTATATCTAATGAATTTATTTCGGTAAAACTTGTAGTAATTCAATATCAAAAATTAAAGTACTATTTGGGCCAATCGTGTCACCAGCCCCGACTTCACCATAAGCAAGATTCGCAGGAATAAAGAAACGAGTCTTTCCGCCTTCTTTCATGGTTTGCAGACCTTCTGTCCAGCCTGCAATCACTTGACTGAGCTGAAACTCAACTGGATGATTACGGGCAATAGAACTATCAAATACCGTCCCGTCGAGTAAACGACCTTCATAATTCACTTTAACACGAGATGTGGCTTTCGGTTTTTGACCATTCCCTTCTTTTAATACTTGGTATTGAAGACCAGATTTAGTTGTGATCACACCTGATTTCTTTGCATTGTCAGCCAGAAATGCTGTACCTGCTTGGGTATTTAGTTGACCTGTTTTTTGAAATTCGACGAGTTGTTTGGCTTCTAAGGTTTTCTTATAGTCATTAATCGCTTTTGCCATTTCTTCATCAGTTAGGCGTGCTGTTTTACTTTGCGCACCTTCTTGAAGACCTTGGTAAAAAATATCAAGATTTAGATCTGTTAATGCATCAGTATTATTACGACCCATCAAATAGCCATAACTATAGCTAAATTGTTCTTTTGCTGGGCTTTTATTCGTTATAGGAGTTGCAGCAAAAACAGATAAACTCATTGTTGATGCTGCAATAATTAGACCAATTTTTTTCATGCCGTTTTCCAAAAAAAAGGAGAGTAGTGTTCTACTCTCCTGAATGTTTTTATTTCACTGAAATGAGTTCTACATCAAAAATCAGCGTACTGTTTGCTGGAATACCAGGAACTTCCTGAGGACCATAGGCAAGATTTGATGGAATAAAGAACGTTGCTTTACCGCCTTCTTTCATCAATTGAAGTCCTTCAGTCCAGCCTGGAATAACCTGATTGAGTGGAAACTCAACTGGCTGACCACGCTTATATGAACTATCAAAAACCTGACCATTAATTAAACGGCCTTCGTAATGTACTTTAACTATAGATTGCGCAGTGGGTTGTTTACCTGTGCCTTCTTTAGTAATGATATATTGCAAGCCAGACGCCGTAGTTTTTACGCCAGCTTTTGTTTTATTTTCTGCAAGGAATTCAGCATCGGCAGACTCAGGAGCAGCACCAGCAGCTTGTTCTGGTTTATTCTGTTGCTGCATTTTTTGCTGTAATTCTTTTTCATAAGCGGTTACAGCAGCTTTTAACTCTTCTTGAGTATAAGCACTTGGCTGCTTGCTACGAGCATCATGAATCCCTTTCACAAATGCTTTTGTATCGAGCTCAGGTGGAGTTTGTTGAGCAACTTCATACCCAAGAACATAACTGATTTTTTCAATTGGAGAGGCATTTTTATTTGCCTTGCTTCCGACTTCTGTGGTCGGATGTTGGCTTGCATAATATACTGGTACAAGTGCAGCACCGCCTAAAACTACAGCGACAGCAATGGGTAAGGCTTTACTCATAAAAGGTTCCAAAAATAATCATTTGAGTCTAAAAAGGCTGCTTTTGATCTTAGCATGCTTAAGCATAGAATGTTTAAGAAAAAAAACGAGTGGTTTTTTATATATTTTAGTTAGTTTTAGTAGGGATATACTTAAAAAAATCTTAAATAAAAAAACCGGATCACTTGATCCGGTTTTTTTATGACTTTACGTTTAATCTTCTTTTTGTGCTTTATATGCGTAAGCGTAGTTATAACCGTAACCATAACCCGCGCTAGCACGTTGAATGTCATTGAGAATAAAGCCGTTGACTTTAACACCTGCTTGTTCAAAGCGATTAAGTGTTAATTCAAGCTCTTTCATTTGTGACTTAGCATAACGAGCTACAATTAAGTTCACACCAGTGTATTGCGAAATAATAATACCATCGGTTACTGCAAGTACTGGTGGAGTATCAATAATAATGTGGTCATATTGACTTTGTAGCTGTTCAAGTAATTCTTTAAATTGGTTTGAGCTTAAAATCTCTGAAGGATTTGTTGGGCTCTTACCACGTGTAATCACATCCAGGTTTGCCACAGGAGTTTTGTGCAAAACTTTTTGTAAGTCAGCTTGCCCGCTTAACAATTCAGAAAGACCTGGCTTGACATCAACATCAAAGTATTTGTGCATATAACCACGACGCATATCAGCATCAATCAGTAATACACGTTTATCACCTTGCGCGAAAATTGTTGCAAGATTCGTCGAAATAAATGATTTACCTACTTCTGGTGATGGGCCTGCAATCATAATGATATTATTTTTCGCACTCGCTAATGCAAAGTGAATGGCCGTACGGATACTACGTAAGCTTTCAATTGCAATATCATCACTATTTTTAACAGCAAGAATAGGAATACTCTTCTTCTTCTTTAAAATCTTGATGCGACTTTCTTGAATTGGAGAGCGGGGTACCGTTGCATAAACTGGTAAATCTAAGTCATTTTCAATTTGACTAGAATCTTTAATACCTGTACGTAAAATATTGCGTAGTAAGGCTAGTAATATCCCAATAAATGCACCAACAAATATTGATAAAATAAGGATAAGAGGTTTCTGTGGTTTAATTGGGGCAACAGGTTCAACAGCAGTATCCACAATACGAACATTACCAATTTCACCGGCTTTTGCAATGCGAAGCTGTTGGTAAGAGTTGAGTAGGGCTGTATAAAGCTGAGTTTTAACTTCAACTTCGCGATACAGCTGTAAATATTGACGTTGTACATCTGGTAATTGTTTTAAAGTACTGTTGAGTTCACCAATTTGTTTATTAATAGCAGTAATCTGTCCATTAATTTCACGCATTACGGGATGTTCAGCAGTATATTTTGCCGCCATTTCGGCTTGCTTTTGCTCAAGTTCAGATTTTTTAGTTTCTAAAGTAATACTTTGAGTTAAATATAACTCTGATTCTTTAGTCACATCAACAGTATTATATTGTTGACGGAACTTATTAAATTGACGCTCAGCATCATCTAATTGTTTTTTCAAATCAGGTAGTTGTTCATCCAAAAACTTTAAAGTTTGTGCAGATTCGGCTGAACGACGTTCAATATTCTGCGCACTATAAGTTGCTAAAATTGCATTTAAAACTTTAGTAATATGTTCTTTGTCTTGGCCTTGATAGCTTAAGCCTAGAACGCCTGTAAGTTTGCCTCGCTCACCAACTGAGTAGTTTGTACTAATGGCATTTACAGAGGCTGGTAAAGAAAGATTTCTGATATTATAAGTTGCGTCAAATTGATCTTTAGTAAAAATGGCAACTTTCCAAGTACCATGTGGACCAGTAACTTGATTTAACTGGTTAAGTGGTACTGTTAAAACATTTTGCTCAGTATTAGGGTCAGTCAAGCGTAAAGATTGTTTATCAAAATTAAGAAGTAAATTTTTATCTAAATAAAATGCTGGAACGTCAAATTCACGAATTTCAAAACTTTTTTGGCTATCTTTAAATAAAACTGAATTTTTAGTGTATTCAGTTTTATATTCCGTATCGCTTAATAAGCGATGGGTAAATGTATTTTCTGTGCTGGAAACTTGTATATTCAGATGTAAGTCTTTAATGACCGAACCCAAAACCAGACGGGACTTTAAAATTTCAATTTCGGCTTGAGCTGGCGATTTTTGCTCAATCATTTGTGATAAATCACCTAAAAGTGCAGCAGAGGCTCCTTTGCTGTCTTCAACTTGAACCAAAGCATCAACCGAATAGGTGTCAGGTGTTACACGTAAATAGAGTAGTGCACATACAAGGCTTAAAATAATGCAAAGAGCGATAAGTTTCCACTGAGCAATCAGTGAAAAGAATAATTCCTTTAAATCAATGGTGTCTTCAGTATTAGTATTTTGGTTCATAAGTTTAAAATCTTGGCGTTAAATATAAGGTTTCCAGTCATCAATACATTGCTGTATGAGTTGGCAAGTTTCATCAAAAATAGCTTGGTCGTGCTGGTAGGGATCAGGCACATTTTTGCTTTGCCAATGCCCTAAGCGATAAGTTTTACCTTTTGCAAAGGGCCAAGTCTGTTCAATATGTTTTTGCTGATTTTGACTCATCACTAAAATCAGGTCAGCTCTCTTAATATGTTCTGCGCTAAGTTTACGTGCAACATGTGGTTGCATATCAATACCTAATCGTTGCATACAAAGTCGGGCTTTTTCATCAGCTTGATGACCGATAAGCCCCGAAATACCGGCAGACTCAATATTTAACTGAGGATATTTCTGTTTTAAAAAATACTCAGCCATAGGGCTACGGCAGATATTTCCAATACAGACGACTAAAATATTTTTAAACTGCATAATATTACTGTCCCAAACGGTCTATGTTATATAACGCACTTGAGAAAGGAATAATTTGGTTGACAACACGTTGCCAACGAGTTAAGCCAGTCGCATCAACGTAGACAATATCATTACTACGTAGTCTAAACTGATTAGCTAACCCAAAATCACCAATACTCATTAAGTTTAAATGATAGAGTTCAGTTGTTCGGTCATTTGGATTGGTGCGTAACACATAAATTCGACTCGCACTAGCAGATAAAGGGTTTAAGCCTAAACTTTCACCTAATGCATCACTTAGAGTCATACCTTGGTCACGCATTGCTAATGCTTGGTTTTTCCCAGACTCACCCATAACGTAAATCTTTTGATTTTCGCGGGTGCTGACATAAATGGTATCGTTTGGTTGAACTAATAATTTATGTAATGAAAAACCTGCTTTTTCTAAGTCTATAGTATTTAGATTATAGGTTTGGCCATTTCGAATGAGTTGAATATAAGTATTATCACCCTTATCACTGACACCGCCAGCAAGACCCAGAGCTGCATAGACACTAACAGGTTGGTCACTTAAGTAGAACTGACCACCCTTTATGACGCTGCCCTGAACAGAAAAACGCTGGCCTTCATATGATAATACACGTACCACCACGTCAGGATTTTTTAAGAAGCGGGCAAGTTGGCTATGTAACTCACGGTTCACTTGAGCAAGAGTTTTACCAGCTGCTTTATAGCGACCAACTAGAGGAAACTGAATATAGCCATTTTGGTCAATAGGGTATCCACTCGCTTGAACAGACTGTTCATTGCTAACACTAATTTGAGGTGTAATTTCAGGGTAGGCCCAAAGTTGGATAGAAAGCACATCACCTGAGCTTAAGCGGTATATGGGGTGTTGATTTTTAAATAAAGCTGCATAGCTACGTTGATAGTCAACTTGAGCAGGTTGAATTGCAGGTAGTGTTTCTTGAGAGATTTTAACAACATTAACAGTAGTTCCAAGGTCAGTTTTATAAACGCCTTCATTTGGAATATCGTAAGTTTGTAAACCGGAAGTAACCGCACAGCTGGCAGCACTCAAACTTAAGGCAAGAACAGAAAAAAACTGGCAATACTTCACACGCAACCCTTTGTGTATTTATCTTTAATTGATATTGTCCACTGCATAGTAACAAGTGTCTATTAAACGCAGGATGAATGGATTTTAGCTGAAAAGAAATGAAAAAACACCGAAAAATCGTATAGCTTTGTATGTTTAGTTTATCTACAAGCTAAATTTCACAAAGTAATAAGGGGGAAATATTAAACCTATAGGCTTTCAATTTTCTTCCAATACGGTAGATAGAATGCTTGTAAACACATTTATACAATTAGCTTACGGGTGTCTTGAAAAATCTGCTATAGTACGCTCCGTTATATATGCTCAAAGCATTGCTATATATAGATACAAACTTTAGAAAAGGCTTTCTTAATATGCAAATTGCCAATTTGAAAATAGCAATCATTGGTTTAGGTTATGTAGGCTTGCCATTGGCAGTTGAATTTGGGAAGAAAGTACCGGTAGTTGGTTTCGATATTTATCAGAAACGTATAGATGAACTTAAAAGTGGGCATGACCATACATTAGAAGTTTCTTCAGAAGAATTAAAAGATTCAACTCAATTGAACTATACAACAGATTTAGAGGATTTAAAAAACTGTAACTTTTTTATTGTCACTGTTCCAACACCAATTGATGATTTTAAACAGCCAAACTTAACTCCTTTAATTAAGGCATCGACTAGTATTGGTCAGGTACTAAAAAAAGGCGATGTGGTGGTTTATGAGTCGACCGTATATCCAGGTGCTACAGAAGAAGTTTGTATACCAGTTTTGGAAAAAGTGTCAGGTTTAAAATTTAATCAAGACTTTTTCGCAGGCTATAGTCCAGAGCGTATTAACCCTGGTGATAAGTTGCATCGAGTAACCAATATTTTGAAAATTACTTCGGGTTCAACGCCAGAAACTGCTGATTATGTTGATGAAGTTTATAACTTAATTATTGAGGCAGGAACTCATAAGGCACCTAACATTAAGGTTGCAGAAGCAGCCAAAGTCATTGAGAACACGCAGCGTGATGTTAATATTGCTCTCATTAATGAGTTAGCCCTTATTTTTAATAAATTGGGTATAGATACAGAAGATGTACTTAAGGCTGCAGGGACAAAGTGGAACTTCTTACCTTTTCGACCAGGCCTAGTTGGTGGACATTGTATTGGAGTAGATCCTTATTACTTAACTCACAAGGCTGAGTCTATTGGGTTACACCCTGAAATTATTCTGGCTGCTCGACGTTTAAATGACAGAATGGGTGAATACGTTGCAACTCAGCTTATTAAAGAGATGGTAAAACAACGTATACAAGTTGTTGGCGCACGCATTTTGGTGATGGGATTGAGTTTTAAAGAAAACTGCCCAGATATTCGTAATACAAAAATTGTTGATTTTATACAAGCATTAAAAGAATATGATTTAGATCTAGATATCTACGATCCTTGGGTAGATGATACAGAAGTTCAACAGGAATATGGATTAGCGCCAGTTAAAGAATTAAGCCAAGGTGTGTATGATGCGATCGTTATTGCGGTTGCACATAATCAATTTCAAGCAATGTCTGCGGAAGCATTTCATGCTTTAGGTAAAGATAAGCATGTACTTTATGATTTGAAATACGTATTAGCACAGAATCAAGTAAACATAAGATTGTAAAATAGGGTTTATAATGTCAGATTTAATTAATTTATTTAAAGAGTTTTCTGAAAAGAAACAAGGTAATATTTATTATTATGCGAATAATGGTAATGCTGGTGATGCATTAATTAATATGGGATTTTATGCGCTAGCAAAAAAATATAATTTAAATTTTACACCAATATCATTTGATGAGGTTGCCAAGGTAAAACAAGGTGATACCGTTATGATTGCTGGTGGTGGGGCTTTGGTACCAGAGTGGGGCGCTACAACTGACTTTCTAACACAATTGAATAACCAAAAGGTAAAAGTTGTGATTTTACCCCATTCAATTAGGGAGGTAGATGACGTAATTTCAAATCTCACCGAAGGTAGTATTATATTCTGCCGTGAAAAGTATAGTTATGATTATTGTATAAAAAAGTCAAATGCATCAAAAATTTTTTTAGAAGATGATATAGCTTTTTTCTGTGATATTTCTGAAATAAAATCATCTAAAAATGAAATGCAGGTTTTTTCGAGTAAAAATATAATTCGGAAGTTCATATTCACATATCATAATGTTATTTCAAAATTTAAGAAAACAATATATGCAACAAGAGTGGACAAGGAACAGAGTGCCACAGTAGATGTTCCTAGAGTGCTTGTTAATGATTTATCGATAGTGGCTAGTTTTGGCTCATCTAATTATGATCAATCGTTATATAGCGCTAGAAAATTCCTGGAATTAATCGATTTGTATGATGAGGTTTATACCGATAGACTTCATGTTTCTATTGGTGCAGCCTTGTTAAATAAAAAAGTTAAAATTTATAATAATGGATATTATAAATGTAAGGGCGTTTACGAGCAAAGCATGAAGAAAATGGAAAATGTGAGTTTCATCGAGTAAATGAAAAAATCAATTTTTCTATTTGGTTTAAAAATTATAGGGGCCATTCTGTCATTGGTTTTGGGAATGGTCATCTCTAGAATTTATGGTGTAGAAATATTTGGTTTATTTGGATTGATATTAACTTGGTCTAATATCTTCTCAATAATTGGGTGTTGGGGCGGAAATGTAAAAATAATAGAAAAGAGATATAAAATTATACCTCAAGAACAAATTTTATTTTTTATTTTTGGTGCTTTTCTTGCTACTTTAATTGGTTGTATATTTTTTGATTATAAATATAACTTGTGGTATGTAGGGTTAATAGTATTTCCACTCTCTTTTTTTATATTCAAATCATCTATTTTAATGTTGCATAATAGGCAATATGCAAATTCTGTGATAGATGATTTTTTAAAGTACTTTTTACCTTTAATTTTTGTACTCTTTTTTTATTTTTTTGTTAATTATAATGAGTTTTTTTTAGTTTATATTTCTTCTATATTTTTTCTTTTTATATCTTCTTTGTTCATTGTTTTTTCTAGTTTTAAGTTATATAAGGATGAAAAAAAAGAAAGTTTATTTAGTTACGTAAAATATGGGTGGGTTCCCACTTGTTCAGCATTGTTAATTCTATTAAATGCACAGTTTGATCGGATCATTTTATCTAATATTGTGAGTGATAAATCATTAGGTTATTATACTATCGCACAAAGTTTTACGGCTCTAATAACTTATATAAGTGTATCTGTAATGGTTGTTATTACTCCTAATTTAGTTAAATTTTATCAGGAAAAAGAATTTATAGCGTTACATCATTTATCAAGGAAGTATTCTCTTTTTCTCTTTGCTGTTAGTGCAGTAATATTCATATTAACAGTAGTGTTTGGTAAATTATTTTTTTCCCTATATGGGGTTACTAGTCAGGATGGCTATTTGTCATTGTTAATACTTTTATTTGGTGTTGTTTTATCACAGATTTTTGGTTTTGGTATGACAATTGCTGCATATACTGAAGATAAAAGTAAATTATTATCTTTTCAAATTATAGTTTTTTTAACGATTTCGATTTGTTGCTATTTTATGTCCGTAAAATGGGGGATATTGGGCGCAGCAATTTCAACTGCTAGCGGCTATATTTTAATGAAATTTATATTATGGCTGTATTACAAGCGCAAAAGTATTAACGTTGGTTTAATTTAGTTTAAAGGAGCCATTAGTGAAGATTGGTATTTCATTAAAACAAAATGCATACACTCCTGAAGCTTATGCTTATCAAGAATATCTTATTGCGAGAGGGCATAGTATACAATTAGATTATGAGCATTTGTTAGATAATAATAATGATATCAATATATATTTTATGGGCGTTAGACCTTTTTGGAAAAAAAAACTAATTAAAGCCATAGAAGTTCATGAATATCAAAGTTTATCTACTCCTCCTTATGCTATCTTAAAAGATATAGTTAAAAAGACTATTAATAGCAAGCCATCAGGTAGAATTTTCCTTAATGAAGAGGTTGAGAATACTCTACAATTTAAAGATAGTATTCCTTCTATTAGGAGAGATATGGGGGTGGATGAAGCTTTATATCAACAAAAATCTGATAACCCCATTTATGATATAGTATATTGTGGTTCTATTTTGGGTCGCCAAGGCTTAGTTGAAGCAATAATTCAACTTGCTAATTTGGATTTAAAAATATTGATTATTGGTACAGTTACTTCTGAGATAGAACAAATTTTCAAATTATCTCAGAAAAATATAACCTTACTAGGGCGTGTTGAAAGAAGTGAGCTACCAAAGCTTTATAGAGAGTGTCGCTTTGGACTTAACTTTACACCTGATATATATCCATTCAATATTCAGACCAGTACAAAAACTTTAGAATATTTAGCTTCAGGCTTAAGTGTTATTTCTAATAAATATCAATGGATTGAAGAGTTTGCACTTAATCATGATTATCAACCAATCTGGTTGGAGTCTATTTCTTCTAAAGATGATCTTATTTCTAATATAAATAACGATGTGCAAGTTGATATGCATATCTATAAATGGGGTAATATATTAGAAAACTCTGGTTTTGAAAATTTTCTCTTAAAGTTGGTTTGATACATGAATAAACTAAAAGTTAGTAATCAAGCTATATTTATTTCGATTTTTATTGTACTTTTTACAAAGATACTTTTATTTTTATTGTTTGAAACTGATTATTTAATACTTCCTATTGGTGGAGGGAGTGATGCTGATTATTATGATGCTTTTGCTAAAGGATATGAAGATTATACAACCTCTTTATGGCCTATTTTTTTAAAATTTCTTTCTGATTCTGGTTTTTACTCTAGATCTATAATATCTTATGTAATATTTGGTATCCATTTATTTTTACTTCCTTTTTTGACTACAGTAGTTGCAAATTTAAAGTTTAATAAAAACCAAAAAGAATATTTTTATTGTATATTGTTAATGCTCATATATCCTACTTTGTTTTTCTATTCTATGGATATATATCGTGATACTGTTATGTTATTAATATTCCTTTTGGGGTGCTTAACGGTTAGAAAATATATAAATACGAATGAAGTTATAATAAAAATATTCTTTTTTATTTTGTCTATAGTTTTTCTATTTTTGCTTTATGGTTTTAGACCATATCTAGGTTTTGGGTTTTTGATGGCTTTAATTTTTTGGAGAATTAAATTAAATGCTAAGAAAACCATATTTCTTGGATTTTTTTATTTATTAATTTTGTTTATTTTAAATTTTTATGGATATCTTGATCCACTAACAAAATATAGAGAAGGTTTTACTGAAAATGCTGATGTTAGTTCAGGCTCTACTTTGGGAATTGACTTCTCTGATCCTGTAATGTTTGTACCTAACTTTATTTTAAGTATTCTAGGCCAATTATTTGGATTGTTTTTTGTAAATCCTTTATCTGTACTATTATGGATTATCGAGAGTTTGCCTTTTATTTTTATGTTTTTCTATATTATTAAAAATATTAGATATGCTAATGCTTTTATACGATTTTTATTAGTTTTTTTTGTGGCTTATGGCAGCGTCTGGTTAATTGGTAACGATAATCTTGGCACAGCCGTTAGATTGAGAATGTTTAATTATACTGTTGTCTATATATGTTTTTTCTTATTACTGGGTGAGAAACATAAGCAATTATTCTCGAAAAAATGAGGTTGGTATGAAAAAAATAGCATTAATAGGAACAGTCGCTTCAAGCTTTTATGGTTTCCGTGCCGACCTTATAAAGAGTTTAATAGACAATAAATATCAGGTGTATGCTTTTGCTACAGATTATGATGATATCTCTTCACAGCGAATCCAAAGCTTGGGCGCTATCCCTGTTCCTTATGAGCTAAATAGAGGTGGCTTAAATCCACTAGCTGATTTAATAGCTACCTATCGCTTAGCTAAGAAAATAGGTGAAGTCTCGCCAGAAATCGTTTTTTCATATTTTACGAAGCCTGTTATTTTTGGAACTTTAGCAGCTAAATTAGCAAAAGTGCCGCGTCGTATTGGTATGTTAGAAGGTTTAGGGTATACCTTTACTGACCAACCCGAAGGGCTTGCCCCTAAAACTAAACTGATACGAAATATTCAGATTTTTTTATATAAAATAGCTTTTCCACATTTAGACCATTTAATCTTTTTAAACCCGGACGATCCAATAGATTTATTGAAAAATCATTCTTTATCAGTAAAGAATGTCAGTGTTTTAGGCGGAATAGGTTTAGATTTAAAAGCATATCCATATAAGCCAGTAGCCAATCTAGATGCCATAAAAACTAGGTTTTTATTTATAGGCCGATTGCTGAAAGAAAAAGGTATCCATGAATTTGTAGCTGCGGCTAAATTAGTAAAAGAAAAGTATCCTAAGACTATATTTACAGTATTAGGAGCAGTTGATAAAAGTAATTTAGGTGCATTATCCGAAGATGAATTACACAATCTTATAAAATCAGGAGTTATAGAGTACCCTGGGCATGTAGATAATATTCAGGAATGGATCGCGAATAGTGACGTTTTTGTTTTGCCTTCCTATCGGGAGGGAGTACCAAGAAGTACGCAAGAAGCTATGGCAATTGGTCGGGCGGTAATTACTACAGATGTTCCAGGCTGCCGTGAGACGGTGATAAATGGAGTTAATGGTTTTATCGTACCGCGATGGGACCCTGAAAAGTTAGCTGAGAAAATGATTTACTTTATTGAGCATCCTGAAGAGATTCAAATAATGGGTAAAGCTAGTTATGAAATAGCAATCGAAAAATTTGATGCTAATAAAGTAAATCAAAAACTGATAGATATTTTAGGGCTGTAAAATGTTGAAACGTTTATTTGATATCATTATTGCTTCTATAGCCTTAATTTTGCTCTCACCATTATATTTCTATGTTGCATATAAGGTGAAAAAAAACTTAGGCTCGCCAGTATTGTTTCGCCAAGTTCGGCCAGGTTTACATGGGAAGCCGTTTGAAATGATTAAATTTCGAACCATGAAAGATGCAACAGACGCGCAAGGTAATCCTTTACCTGATAGTGAGCGTCTAACGCCATTTGGTAAAATGCTTCGCTCTACCAGTCTTGATGAAATGCCTGAGCTTTGGAACGTGATTAAAGGTGATATGAGTATTGTTGGTCCACGACCTTTACTGATGGAGTACTTGCCGCTTTATAATAAAGAACAGGCAAAGCGTCATGATGTACGTCCAGGAATGACTGGTCATGCGCAGGTGAATGGACGTAATGCAATTGGCTGGGAAGAAAAGTTTAAGCTTGATACATGGTACGTTGAAAATAGATCGCTTTGGTTAGACTTTAAAATTATGCTACAAACCGTTAAAAAAGTAATCGCTAAAGATGATATTAATGAAGCGGGTGAAGCGACGATGACCAAGTTTACAGGTTCAAAGTCGGAAGCAGATAAATGAGTAACCAGATCTATGCGATGTATGGTGCTTCAGGCTGTGGTCGCAGTCTGATGCCTGTTGCAAGACAACAGCTCCAACGTCAGGGTATTGCAGCAGAAATTTATTTTATTGATGATAGTTTACAAGAAGAAAAGATAGTAAACGGACATACAGCTGTGAACTATCAAACTTTTAAATCAATAGAATGTTCTAATAAGTATGTACTAATTGCTATTGCGAATAGTCAAATTCGTGAAAAAATTGCCAATCAGTTGATTGCTGATGGTATTAAACTTTGGTCCGTAGAAGCTGATAATTCAGTAATTATGGATAACGTTGAAATCAGTGAAGGGGCAGCCTTAAGTCCTTTCGTTTCAATTACATCAAATATAAAAATCGGTAAATGTTTTCATGCTAATTTATACAGTTATGTTGAGCATGACTGTGTGATTGGTGACTACGTTACATTTGCTCCAGGCGTTAAATGTAATGGTAACATTCATATTGAAGATCATGCTTATATAGGTGCTGGAGCCGTCATTAAACAAGGGACACCCGACAAACCTTTAGTAATTGGTAAAGGTGCTATTGTTGGTATGGGTGCTGTAGTGACTAAAAGTGTACCAGCTGGTGTAACAGTTGTCGGCAACCCAGCCAGAATTTTAGAAAGAAAGTAAGAAGTATTTTTTATTAGGAAATCATAATGTTAAACACTGCATTTGAACCATGGCCAAGTTTTACTACAGAAGAAGCTGACGCAGTCAAAAATGTATTACTATCAAATAAAGTAAATTATTGGACCGGTCAAGAATGTAGAATTTTTGAAAAAGAATTTGCCGAGTTTTCTGGTACAAAATATGCGGTAGCTTTGGCAAATGGAACTGTTGCGTTAGATGTTGCTTTAAAAGCATTAGACATTGGTGCAGGTGATGATGTTATTGTGACATCCCGTACTTTTCTTGCTTCAGCAAGTTCGATTGTAACGGCGGGAGCTAATCCTGTTTTCGCAGATGTAGAGTTGGATTCTCAGAATATTTCACGACGTACGATTGAAGCCGTAATTACACCCAATACTAAAGCAATTATTTGTGTACATTTGGCAGGTTGGATGTGCGATATGGATCCGATTATGCAACTTGCTGCTGAGCGAGGCATCTATGTTATTGAAGATTGCGCACAGGCTCATGGTGCAAAATATAAAGGGAAAGCTGCTGGGTCAATCGGTCATATTTCTGCTTGGTCTTTTTGCCAAGATAAAATTATGACAACTGGTGGTGAGGGCGGGATGGTCACCACAAATGATGAGGCGCTTTGGAAAAAAATGTGGTCATATAAAGACCATGGTAAAAGCTACGACAGTATTTATAATAAACAACATCCTCCAGGTTTCCGCTGGTTGCATGACTCATTTGGTACTAACTGGCGCATGATGGAAATGCAAGCAGTTATTGGTCGAATTCAGTTAACACGTATGACTGAATGGACACAAAAGCGTACTGAAAATGCAGAAAAGATTTTAAAAGCGTTTGAAAATTCTCCTTACTTTAACGCTCATATCCCTTCAGATGATTATGTCCATGCGCATTATAAATGTTATGTGCAAGTAAATTTAGAGGCGTTACCAGATGGCTGGTCACGTGACCGTATAATGCAAGAAATTAATGCGCAAGGTGTACCTTGCTTCAGTGGCTCTTGTTCAGAAGTTTATTTAGAGCATGCATTTGATGGTACCCCATGGCGTCCAGAAAAACGTTTGGAAAATGCGCAGCAATTAGGTGAAACAAGCTTAATGTTTTTGGTGCATCCGACTTTGAGCCAAGATAGTATAGAAAAAACAATTAGTGCAATTAATGCTGTTAGTAGAGCTATACAATCATAAAAATGTGAAGCTATTCACATAGCTTTCTTTTGAATTATGATCTGATTTAAAGTTATGTAACCGCTGCGTAAATTTTATTTCTAGTTATATGAGAAATGAGTATAAAGATCGCACGGTTACTAGAACGATTAGAAGAGTATTGTGAAAAAGATTATTTATCAGTTTGCGTCTGCCCCAAGACTCACCAAACAATGTTTTTTGGTTCTTGTAGACCTTTTTGCGTTTCCTGTTATTTTGTGGCTATGTTATGCCATTCGACTGTTTGATTTAGGTGCTGAAGTTATCCCAGGGATTAACTATGGAGTAGCAATCGTTACTATCGTTGCTATTTTAAGTTTAATGGTAACTGGGGTATATCGCTTTATTGTTCGTACTTTTAACGAAGCCTTTATTGCAAAATTAGCACTTGCTGTTGCACTGATGGTGGTTGTTTTATATAGCCTAAATGCATTCTCGGCAGCTTTTGTTCCAACATCAATTCCATTGATGTTTGGTTTCTTAATGTTTAGTTGGGTTTGGTGTAGCCGTGCATTTATCCGATTTATTGTAAAGTCTGCATTACTCACAGGGGAAGAGAGAAAGCGTATCGCAATTTATGGTGCAGGTGATGCTGGTCAGCAAATTGCAGCTGTGCTTTATCGTTCTGGCAACCATTTACCTGTCTTCTTCATTGATGATAATAGTTCTTTGCAAGACCATATGGTTGGCGGTTTGAAAGTACTATCTTTAGAAAAAGCTTTACAACGTTTTGAAAAATATAAAACTGATGAAATTTTATTAGCATTACCTTCAGTAGGTCGCGTACGCAAAAGTGAAATTATTCAACAGTTAGAACCTGCACATCTTAAAATTACGGAACTTCCTGGCCTTACTCAGCTGGTCGATGGTGAACTAAAAGTTGCTGATATTCGTGAAGTAGACATTGTTGATTTATTGGGACGTGACCCAGTACCACCTGTAGATCATCTACTTGCAAAAAATATTCATAATAAAATCGTAATGGTAACAGGTGCCGGTGGTTCAATTGGCTCCGAGTTGTGTCGACAAATTATTAAAAATCAGCCTAAGATGTTGATTATTTATGAAATTACTGAATTTGCACTTTACAGTATTGATAGAGAATTACGTCTAAGCGCTCAATGTGAAATTGTTCCAATTTTAGGCACTGTTCAGGATCAACAAAAATTAGAGCGTATTATTGAGCAATATAGTGTACAGACTGTTTATCATGCCGCTGCCTATAAACATGTACCTTTAGTAGAATGTAACCCTATTGCTGGCCTCAAGAACAATGCGATTGGAACAGCGAATAGTTTAAATGCAGCTGTGAAAAAGGGTGTTGAGACCTTCGTTCTAATTTCGACTGATAAAGCAGTACGTCCAACCAATGTTATGGGGGCATCAAAACGCATGGCCGAACTTTATTGTCAGGCAATGGCTGAAGCCCAGCAACGGACTCAAATTAGTATTGTACGTTTTGGTAATGTATTAGGATCTTCAGGCTCTGTAGTTCCCTTATTTAAAAATCAGATTGCAAAAGGTGGTCCTATTACTGTGACCCATCCAGATGTAACACGCTACTTCATGACGATTCCTGAAGCATCTCAGTTAGTTATTCAAGCTGGTGCCCTAGGTAAAGGTGGAGATGTCTTTTTACTTGATATGGGTGAACCTGTCCGTATTCAGGATTTAGCTCGACAAATGATTTCTTTAAGTGGTCTAACTGTGCGTGAACAAGACTCAGAGCAAGGGGATATCGCAATTCACTACAGCGGATTACGCCCAGGTGAAAAACTTTATGAAGAATTATTAATTGATCAAGAAAATACTGAATATACCGAGCACAGTAGAATTCTTCGATCATTTGAGAAGTTTTATCCTCTTACAGAGATTCAAGAGGTTTTTGAGCGGGTTAATAATATGACTGCTGTTCAAAAAGATATTGATTGGGCTCTTTGTCAACTCGAACACTATGTCGATGGGTATAAACGTAGCAAAGATATTATGGTTAATTAGATTATAAATATCAGTTATTATCTAAATAGTTTGAGAGGCACATATGGCTAAAATTCTAGTCACTGGTGGCGCAGGTTATATTGGTTCACACACATGTGTTGAGCTTTTGCAGGCTGGTCATGAAGTTATCGTTTTTGATAACCTTTCGAATAGTTCAGAAGAATCTTTAAATAGAGTTCAAGATATTGCTCAAAAAA